>JABLTR010023323.1_pt1 | contig 51322 bp, 56 predicted proteins | sample 7160071 | NCBI WGS metagenome assembly JABLTR01 (sample SAMN14651230, study PRJNA627086) | human gut metagenome | isolation source: feces | host: Homo sapiens | reverse complement strand
TTATATCGTATTTTACTGCTTGGAGGTGGATTAAAACTCATTTTCCTTCAAGCTGTATCCCAAATTCTGTGTCCAGTTTTATGGGTACAGTTTAACGCATACTGTTGAAGGTCTATTATATTTGATATACTCTCTTTAAAAGTAAGGAGGTGCATATCATGTTTACGAAAAAGATACGAATATACATAACTTCGGATGAAAGAAATATCCTGGCAAAGAGTTTGATCGAGTTAAGAAATTCACTTATCAGGGAAGGGAAATATACCAATCCGGTAGATGATCTGCTTCTGAAGGTGCTTCAGCAATAGAAAAAGTACATAAAAAAATTTACATAGCCATCTCAATCAGGAGGTGGCTTTTTTCATGTAATTTTTCAGGAGGTAGAGATGAAAGTATTTGAAACAAAGAAAAAGGTAAACGCAGAAGCAGAGCAGAAAAAAGACAGGGAGCAGCTTATAGAGTTTATCAATGCTCTGGCAAGGACAACGGACAGAGCGATGATAAAGTCGGCAAAGGAAAAGCAGATCGAAACTTTTGCATATGTGGATGTGATTGGTAGGATCGGAGAATATGCAGATAATGGACAGTACAAGGTAGCCTACGATATGCTGCTTCAGGTCGCTTCCATTCTTGAAGCCGACGCAAAGACCCTTATCGAGAGTCTGCCGCTTCTGGACGATGAAGCCATTGCTGTTTTCATGGAATACTATGCGGAGTATATCGTGGACACACATCTTATTGATATACTGCTTGAGATTCCGGAAGATGAGGAAGAGGAATGGGAGGAAGTTCCGCTTGAAGATGTGCTTGATGAAGCATATAGAACGATCAAGGAAATATTTTGTAGTGAGGTGAAAACAGATGAAAGAAGCGAAGATAATCGCCATATGTAATCAGAAGGGCGGCGTCGGGAAGACGACCACAACGGTTAATTTGGGGATCGGTCTTGCAAAAGAAGGAAAGCGGGTTCTGGTGGTCGATGCAGATCCGCAGGGCGATCTGACGACCTGTCTCGGATGGAGAAATGGCGATGAATTGCAAACCACTTTGGCTGATCTTATGAACAATGCACTTACAGAAAAACCGCTGGGAAAGAGCGAGGGAATCCTGCGTCATGAAGAAGGTGTGGATCTCATACCCTCAAATCTGGAATTATCTGCGATGGAGATGAGTCTTGTCAATGCAATGAGCAGAGAACTGACCTTAAAGAATTGTCTGAAAGAGTTCAGAAAAGATTATGAATATATCCTCATAGACTGTATGCCATCCCTTGGAATGATTACGGTAAACGCGCTTGTGGCGGCAGACAGCGTGATCATTCCTGTGCAGGCTCAGTATCTTCCGGCAAAGGGAATGACACAGCTTGTGCAGACTATAGGTAAAGTAAAAAGAACGATCAATCCGAATCTAAAAATTGATGGTATTGTATTGACGCTTGTGGACGGCAGGACGAATCTTGCAAAGCAGACGATGCATATCTTAAGAAACCAGTACGGAAACCGGATGAAGATTTACGATTCTCGGATTCCTGTTGCGGTAAAGGCTGCTGAGACGAGCTTTCAGGGGAAAAGTATTTATTCTTATGATAAGAACAGCCCGGTTGCCAAAGCCTATGAAGAGCTTACGAAGGAGGTGATGAGGGATGGTGAGAAAACAAGAGATCGACTTCGATCTTCCGAAGCTCGATGACCTTTTCACAACGCAGGAAGAACGGGATGAAGCAAAACTGAAAAAGATTTACGACATACCTATCGATCAGATCGACGATTTTCCGGATCACCCGTTCAAGGTCATAGATGATGAGGACATGCTGAACCTTACCGAAAGCATTAAGGAGTATGGGATAATTACTCCTGCTATCGTAAGAAAGAAGGAAGATGGCAGATATGAACTTATCGCGGGGCATAGAAGAAAGAGAGCCTGCGAGCTTGCAGGGCTTGAGACGCTTCGATCAGAAGTCGTTGATATGGAAAGGGATGAAGCCATTATCTTTATGGTGGATTCCAATCTCCAGAGAACAAAGATACTTCCGAGCGAGAAAGCGTTTTCATATAAGATGAGACTTGAGGCTATGAAGAGGCAGGGAAAGAGAACAGATTTAACTTCGTCGCCAGTGGCGACAAAGTTAAAAGGTATGCGCTCTGATGAGCAATTAGCAGCTATGGTTGGTGAAGGGAAAGATAATATCAGGCGATATATCCGTCTTACAGAGCTGATCCCTGAAATACTGGAGATGGTCGATCGAGAGGAAATCGCACTTCGCCCTGCCGTTGAACTCTCATATTTGCCTGTAGGGATACAGAAAAAGCTATATCAAATCATGGATATGGAGCAATGTACTCCTTCTCATGCACAGACACTGCGAATGAGAAGACTGTTTGAGGACAGAAAGTTGAACGATCAGGCGTTATATAACATTATGCGAGAAGAAAAGCCGAATCAGAAAGAGAGGCTTGTTTTAAGAGACAGTAGAGTGCAGAAGCTCTTTCCGAGGAATCTTCCTGCTGAAAAGCGGGAGGAATATATCATAAAAGCGATGGAATATTACGGTAAATACCGTGAGAGGCTGAAAGAAAACAAAGAGCGGTAAGCACAGCAGGAGTATCTTTGCCGTTTCCTTCCCCACACCCCAACCTTTTAGAAACTCTCTGACTTTCTGAAAAAGAAGACTGGTATTCAATGCAAAACTATGTTCTTGACGAGATGAATGATGAAAGTATAATAATATTAAAAGTGTACGTTAATTTTTAGTACATGTGGATGAATACGATGCCTCTGGCAAAACAGGGATGGTGTTATATAGTGGCTGAAAACAAGAAAAAGAAGCTGAAAATACGCAATAGTACGGTTGATTTTCTCGTGTTTACGAAAGACTCTCATGAAGATGGTATCGAAGTACGAGTACAAAATCATGATGTATGGTTAACACAAAAAGCAATTGGTCAGCTTTTCGATGTGGATAGAAGTGTTGTAACAAAGCATTTGAAAAATATTTATGAAAGCGGAGAACTGGTTAAGGAGCTAACTTGTGCAAAATTTGCACAAGTTGCAGATAATGGGAAAACGTATCAGTATAACTATTATTCTTTAGCAGCTATTATTGCAGTGGGATATCGCATTAATTCCGATAGGGCAGTGCAATTTCGACAGTGGGCAACCAAGGTATTGGATACTTTTACTAAGCAGGGATATGTTCTGGATAAAAGCAGGTTGATTAACGGCCAAATTTTTGATGAAGATTATTTTGAACACCTGATTTCTGAGATCCAGGAAATTCGTGCGAGTGAGAGACGTTTTTACCAAAAGATTACAGACATTTATGCTACGGCTGTTGACTATGATTTTGACAGTCGGATTACAAAGGACTTTTTTGCAACAGTACAGAATAAAATGCATTATGCTGTTCATGGAAATACTGCTGCGGAAGTTATTATGGAAAGAGCGGATCATACAAAAGAGCATATGGGATTAACATCATGGAGAAATGCTCCTGATGGGAAAATTGTAAAGGCCGATGTATCGATTGCGAAGAATTATTTGTCTGTTGATGAAATGCAAGAATTGAATGAGATTGTCAGTATGTATTTGGATTATGCTGCAAGGCAGGCCAGACGGCATATTCCAATGACGATGGCAGACTGGGCATCGAAATTAGATGCTTTCCTGCAATTTAATGATGCAGAAATTCTGCAAAACAAGGGAAAGGTTACTGCTACAATTGCAAAAGCCTTTGCAGAAAGCGAATTTGAACAATATAGAATAATCCAAGATCAATTGTATCAGAGTGATTTTGATCGTCTTATTGCAGCAGCGGAAACAAAAAAGAAGGATTGAGATAAAATACCCGTTATCTGAGCGGTTTATACAGATGAGGTAACGGGTATTTTTAAATACATAAAACTTTTATAAAATTTGCTATGAAGTGATTTTATAGTATATATGCTACCGATAAACAGACTGTTTATTCGGTAGTTTTTTATTTTTGCCTTTTACATATAGCCTGAAGTCCGCAGGCAGTATGAATTTAACGATAAGGAGGGTAAAGAGCTATTGCGGACATTCTCCCTTAAGAATCAGGGATTTGGAGGAGTAACATGCAGAATATACGAAAGAAAAACAGGAGTAAGATTCTTGCAGGTCTTCTGTGCATTGCGCTGCTTATCGGCATGATGCCGTTTAATGCAATAAACGCTCATGCAGCAGACGGGAAGATCACGATCAGGGTAGGTGAAAGAATCGACTACAGTTCACACTTCACCCACTATTTTTACGCCGGGGATAAAGGAAGCCCTGTTTACTGTGCTCAGCCGCAGCTTCCAACGCCGGGATCGGGAACATATTCCTACAGCTTTCTGAAGCCGGATTCGGTTTTGGCAAAGTGTCTTTACTATGGATATGGCGGACCGGGATTTTCCGAGTATACGGATAAAACGCTCAGCGGCCAGTGGGATGGAAAGGATGACGCCTATGCGCTTACGCACATCATAATTTCCATTGCGTATGATAAGACGACAAGCGCAGATGTTGATCCGTTCAGAGGACTCAGCGGGACATGGAAAACAAAAGCACAGAATCTGTATAACTATGTGAAGAGCCTGCCGGATCCGCCGGTAAATTACAGAGCGTATCTGATCAAGGTGGATGGGTGCCAGGATCTTTTAGGATCGTTTAACGACACAGGAAGTATAAAGCTTAAAAAAGCGTCTGCTAATGGCATAGTAACTGACGGGAATCCAAACTACTCCCTTGCGGGAGCGAAATATGGCGTGTATTACGGAAGTGAGCTGATCGGAACGATCATGACGAATTCTTCCGGTGAGGGAAGTTTTGACAATGTTCTCGTTGCAAATTACACGGTAAAGGAGATTGCACCATCGAAAGGCTATGCGATCGATGTGTCGGGTCATAATGTAAGTGTGAAAGCTGACACTCAAGTGACGGTAAATGTAAAGGAAGTACCGCAGGTAAATCCTATGGATCTCGTGCTCCAGAAGCTCGATCTTGAAACAGGAGAAAACAGCCCGCAGGGCGGAGCAAGTCTTGCAGGAGCCGAATTTACAGTGGACTTTTATAAAGCAAAGGCGGAAAGCAGTGTATCCGGGATGGAGCCGGAACGAAGCTGGACATTCAAGACCGATGAAAACGGGCAGATAAAGTTCACGAAAGAATATCTTGTTTCAGGTGATGATTTTTATTACGCAAACGATGGAAAGACCATAAGCCTTCCGCTCGGAAAGGTCGTGATCAAAGAGACAAAGGCTCCGAAAGGGTATCTTTTAAGCGATGCGGTATATACGGTGAATATCACCTCTGAAGGAACGAGCGAAACCGTCAGGACATATAACGCGCCTGATGCACCGGAGCAGGTAAAGAGAGGGGATCTGGAATTTGTAAAGGTATCGGATGGCGATTTAAACAGGCTCGCTAATGTGCCGTTTAAACTCACATCGCTTACGACAGGAGAAAGTCATATTCTCGTGACTGACAAGAACGGATATGCAAGTACTAGCGCAGAATGGAATTTGCATACAGCAAATACGAACAGGGGCGAAACAGCAGAGGACGGGATCTGGTTTGGAACTTCTGCACCGGATAACAGCAAGGGAGCGTTGATCTATGATGACTATGAGCTGGAGGAGTTGAGATGTGAAGCAAATAAGGGAATGAAACTTCTGAAGTTCAAGGTGAGTGTATATAAAGACAGCGTAACCATTCCTCTCGGCACGCTTACGGATGACCGTATCGAAATAGGAACAGAGGCATTGGATGAGGAAACGGGCACCCATTTTGGAAAAGCGGAAGAGACCGTGATCATCGTAGATACCGTTTCTTATGAAGGACTTGAAAAGGGGAAAGAATATAAACTGATCGGGACTTTAATGGATAAGGAAACAGGAGAACCGATCAAGCAAGACGGTAAAGCGGTGACCTCAGAGACTACTTTCGTTGCCAGAGATGAGAGTGGAAAAGTGAGTGTTGAATTTGAAGTTGAAGGGAAACTATTGAGAGGTAAGGCGGTCGTTGCCTTTGAAAAGCTGTATTACGAAGATATAGAGCTTGCAATACATGCGGATATCGAGGATGAAGACCAGAGCGTATATTATCCGGAAATCGGAACGCAGGCAAAAGATAAGGAGTCAGGGCTTAATAAAAGCATTGCAAATGAAAAAGTAACAATCGTTGATACTATTTCCTATGAAGGACTTCAGAAAGGAAAGACTTATACTCTGAAAGGTACTTTGATGGATAAGGAGACGGAAAAGCCGCTTCTTATCGGTGGCGAAGAGATCACCGTAGTAAAGAAATTCAAGGCAGAAGATATTTCCGGTAAGGTAAGCGTGGAATTTGTGATCAATGCTTCCGATCTTGACGGAAAGGAAATTGTTGTCTTTGAGAGCCTGTATAAAGGGGATCGAGAGCTTGCAGTCCATGCAGATATTGAGGACGAAGGGCAGACGATTTTCTTCCCTGAGATCGGGACAACGGCAAAGGATGGAAGTGATGGGGATAAGATTCTTTCTTCTGATGGCGAAGTGACGATTGTAGATACGGTGGAATACGACGGTCTTATAGAAGGCAGGAGTTATACTCTGAAAGGCACTTTGATGGGTAAAGACACAGAAAAGCAGGTCCTGATAGATGGAAATGCGATTACAGCGGAAGCAACTTTTATCGCGGAAAAAGAGAGCGGAACTGCGGAAGTGACCTTTGAATTCGATGCAGGAAGCTTAAATGGAAAAGACCTTGTTGTATTTGAAACACTTTACTATGCAGATTCTGATATAGAAGTGGCAGATCATAAAGATATCGAAGATGAAGGCCAGACCGTTACTGTAGAAAAGCCTGTAATGCCGGATACTCCAAAGACAGGAGATGATTTCAATGTCTGGATCTGGATCGCACTGCTTGTAATAGCGAGCGGAACGATTGCAGCTGTGCAGATAAGAAAAAAGAACGGGCAGGAAAACACGGATGACGAAGAGTAAATAGTTTTTACAGAGGAGCAGTAAACAGATTGCTCCTCTGTTTTCTGTAAATGGAGGGGTGATATGTGTTTATTTCGAATGGATTTGGCGATCCGCTTTGGAATTCATGCTGCCATTATCATGCAGTTTCTTTGGGAGCACTTAAAGCCCGGAGTGTGTGATGAGCGGATCAGGAAATTCAATAACAAAAGATGGTACAGGTGCTCGCAGAAGATGATGAGTGGATTTCTCCCTTTTCTCAGCCGCAGCATGATACAGGACGCCATGGGAACGCTGGTAAAGCAGGATGTGATTAGAAAAGGATGTTATAACGAGAATCCATTTGATAAAACGAACTGGTATTCCTTTACGGAGTACGGCGAGTATCTTATGAGAGGAGAATAAATCGTGAAGATATTATGTGAGGAATGCTGCTATTACGATGTAAGATCCGGGCTTTGCGGGTTTTGTATGAAAAGGATCGTAAGAGAGGTGGAGGAAAAGTTAAATGGCGATGGACAAGACGACGATAAAGGTACTGAATAAGCTGTTCGAGCATGGATATCGAACGGAAAAGGCGATCTTGAATTTCAGCCTGGAGGATATTCAGAAGATAGAGTGTTATGCACCGTCAGAGATCGCAGCGCTGATAGGACTTAAAGAAGCGGTAAAAGGAAATAAGGTGATTTCCTATCTCAGCGGTGGGGAAGAGAGTAATTAATGGTTGTTTTGCTCATGACAGAGCATTGAAAGGATGGTAAAGATATGAACAGAAATAATGATATCAGTTTTGAAGTCGTAGAAAAAATAGGAGTGCTTGCGACATATCAGAGCGGATGGAAAAAGGAACTTAACCTTGTCTCTTGGAATGGAACTACTCCTAAATATGATATTCGTGACTGGAATCCTTCGCATGAACACATGTCGAGGGGAATCACACTGAATGAACAGGAAGTGAAAAAGTTCAGGGAGCTGATAGCAGATAGAGATCTGGCAATACCTGTAGGGCCCCGTGATAAAAAGGAAAAGGATTATGAAAGATAAGGTGATATAAATGGGATGGGTGACTACGCAAGAGATCGAAAAGGCCAGACAGATCGATCTTCTGACATACCTGAAGCTTTATGATCCGAGTGAGCTTGTCAGGATCGGAAATGATATTTATTCGACCAGAACTCACGATAGTCTTAAGATCAGCAACGGTGCATGGATGTGGTTTTCCAGAGGGATCGGAGGCTACAGCGCGCTTGATTACCTTATAAAAGTAAAGGAGATCCCGTTTGTTGAAGCTGTTAATTTATTAAACGATAAGGGGTGCGCATATCGCAGCACCCCTGCTTCATCTAAAGGAAAACTTCAGGATAAGAAGCTGCTGCTTCCGGAAAGAAACGAAAGGAGCAGCAGAGTAGTTGCATATCTTTGCAGGAGAGGAATCGATCTTGAGATCATAAAATACTGCATTGAAAATGACCTTTTATATGAATCCAGGGAATATGGCAATGCGATTTTTGTGGGATACGATAATGAGAATGTCCCAAGGTATGCATCTTTTCGTGCCACAAACGGGATGAGGATTTTAGGTGATGCTGCCGGAAGTGATAAGCGGTACTGTTTCAAAATATTAAGTCCGGCAAGCAATAGTACGCATATCTTTGAAAGCGCGATCGATCTGCTTAGCTTTGCTACCCTGCGAAAAATGGACGGATTTGACTGGAAAGAAGAAAACCTCGTATCCCTTGCCGGCGTATACAGACCGAGAGCTGACGGCACATCAAAAGTGCCTGTTGCTCTTCAGAAGGTTCTTTCGGAAAACTGCAGGATATATGATCTGCATCTTCATTTTGATAATGATTTTGCAGGAAGAACCTCTGCAAAGGGACTTATGAAGGCTCTTGAGGGTGAGTATGCGGTTTACGATGAACCGCCGCCATACGGCAAGGACTTTAATGATTATTTATGTAGAAGAATACGCTTTTCTGAAATAGAAGAGGAAAAGGAGATGATGAAAAATGGGAGAGAGCGATAAGCTGAAGGTACTGTATATTGAGCCGATGAAAACTCCAAAAATCGTTGAAATCGATGGTGATTTAGAGTCTATGCAAAACCTTGTTGGAGGATATATTGAAGAGTATATGCCTTTTGAAGATGAGGTCGCGATCGTTTGTAACGACGAAGGAAAGATCAATGGACTTGAACCAAATCGAGGGATATTTGATAAGGAAGGAGAACTGCAGGATATAATCTGCGGTTCTTTTTTTATCTGCTATGCGCCGGTAGAAAGCGAAAAATATCTTTCGCTTCCGGATAATCTCAGAAAAAAATATGAAGAAATGTTCCGTCATCCCGAGATGATCACGCGTAAAGACACAGGCGATATCAGGATAATGAGGTTGCCTTTGCCTGAAAAAACGATGGAAAGAGAGGAGAGATAGAGATGGAGATGACCCTTGCTCAGCTTAAGGAATATGTTGAAAGCATGCCGGAAGAAACGATGGTAGTGGTCGATATGTCGGTATATTTGGAGGATGATGAAGATGGAGAATAAGTATGAGCTCGACATGGTAAGTATAAGGCTTGTGAAGGAGCCGGGCATTTTTTCTGATAAAAAGGTAAGAGGTGTAGATGATGCAGTAGAGGTGATCGGAGAATATATCAGTGAGTATGACAGGGAGATATTTTGTGTCATGAATGTAAAAACGGACGGCAGCGTGATCAATATGAATATCGTAAGTCAGGGTACACTCAACAGTTCAGAAGTAAGTCCGAGAGAGGTTTTCAAGAGCAGTATCCTTTCAAATTCAGCAGCTGTCCTGCTTTTCCACAATCATCCGAGCGGTGATGTAAAGCCCTCTAAGCAGGATTACGAGGCGACTAAAAGACTGGTTCAGTGCGGTAAGCTCTTAGGCATACCGGTCATGGATCACATCATAGTCGGTGCAGGAAGAGGATATAAGTACAGTTTTTTGGCGCATAATGAATTGGGACTGTCATACAAACAGGCAGTTAAAAAGAGGGAGGTACAGGAGCGGTAAGCTCATGTACCTCTTTTAGCAAGCACTGCATTTCTACTCCTGCGGATCAGAAATGCCTGCTTTTTAGGGGAGACCCCTAAGACCCTGGAAAGGAGAAAAGATATGAAACGAACAATCAAGAAACAGATCTGGCTTAACAGAGAAGAGGCGCAGCAGCTCCAGAAAAAAGCAAAGAAGGCGTGTCTTACGGAAGCCGCGCTCATAAGACAGCTTCTTTCGGGTTACGAGCCGAGGGAAGCTCCGGGAGATGAGTTTTATAAATTCAACAGGGAGCTTTCCCATATCGGAAACAATCTGAACCAGATCGCCATAAAAGCAAACAGCAGCGGACAAGTAAGCCCGCAGGATTTAGATACGGAACTCAGAAGGCTCCACGCATTTCAGGCGGCGGTGGAAGAAGCCGTTTTTGGATACGGAAAAGGCAAGTGATGGGAACCACGAAGATATGGAAGGTCAAGACCAATCTTACGAGGGCGATCGACTATGCGACGGATTCAAGGAAGACTGCTCTGAAATCGGATATTGGGAATGTGATCGGGTATGCGTCGGATGAAGGAAAGACTTTGAGCGGAAGATATGTGACCGCGCTCAACTGCAATGTGACTTATGCAAAGGAGCAGTTCGAAACGATCAAGAAGCGGTTTGGCAAGGAAGATGGAATCTTAGCATTTCATGCTTATCAGAGCTTTGCAGATTATGATGACATTACACCGGACATGGCGCATGAGATTGGGGTGAAGCTTGCCGAAGAGCTTTGGGGAGACCGTTTTCAGGTGATCGTGGCTACACATCTTAATACAAAGTGTCTTCACAATCATTTTGTGATCAACTCGGTATCATTCGCGGACGGGAAAAAGTATCATGACTGCCGGAGTACTTACCGGCATATGAGGGAGGTATCAGACAGCATTTGCAGACAGTACGGACTTACTGTTATAGAAAAACCAAAAGGTCATGGAGAGCCTGTGTATATGTCTCAGATGAGTAAAGCCGGAATGCCTACAAGGTATAACATGGCAAGGCAGGCAGTTGATGAGGCGATAGCCTTGAGTCTTAACCTACGGGAATTTGAACTGCACCTTAAAAGCCTAGGATATCGTGTACAGCTTAATCCGAGAAGAAAATACTGGACAGTGACACCTAAAGGGTGGGAAAAGCCTATCAGGCTTATGCGGCTCGGAAAAGAATATACGAACGAACGGATCATGCAGAGACTGTCTGCCAATCCGGAAAGTGTCCGGTTCAAAAGATTTCAGAAGCGTAAGCCTTTGAAAAAGCAGTATCTTCTGCTGACGAGAAAAGATCGTATAGGAAAAGTGGGAGGTTTACGGGGGCTTTACCTGAAATACTGTTATATGCTCGGCTATCTTCCGAAGTATACGCAAGACGCGAACAAAGTACCTGAAATTTTAAGAGAAGATCTGCTTAAATGCGAGAAGTATACAAAGCAGATCAGGCTCCTCAGCAAGTATGAAATCCATACAGATGAGGAGCTTTTTTCTTTTTTGGAACAAAAGGAGCGTGAAAAGGAAGATATAACGGAGAGGAGGGAGATTTTACGAAAAGAATACAGAAGGGTGCTTCCAGAGTCTGAAAAAAAGAAGCTTAAAGTACAGATAGCGGCTCTTACAAGTACCTTAAAGGATATCAGAGGGGAGGTGAGGCTTGCAGAGGACATAAAGGTGAGCACTGAAAGTATGGCAAAGAAAATGGAACAGATAGAAAGAGAAAATCAAAAGGAGGTGATGAGCAGATGATGGCAGGGGTGCGCGGAACGGATACCGAAAAAAGAGAATCAGAGAAGGCTTGTTAATATTGCAAAAATGGCATAATTATGATAAAATAACGCCATAAAAAGAAGAGATAGATAATGGAGGCAGAGAGATGATTAACATAAGACCGGTTTCTGATTTGAGAAATAACTTCACGGAGATTGAATCCATTGTAAAAAATGGCGATGCAGTTTATCTGACGAAGAACGGATATGGTTCCATGGTGGTTTTAAGCCTTGAGCAGTATGCCGCACTGACGGAAGAAGTAGAGATGAAGTTGGATGAGGCGGATAAAGCGGCAGCAGCAGATGAAACATGCTATACCGCTGACGAAGTGTTTGGACGGGTGAGGGAGCGTATTAATGGGAAATAAAAAATATGATGTGCGCTTTCTTCCGTTATTCGAAGAGGATTTATATGAAATCGTTGCTTACATTACGGAGCGTTTGAAAAATCCAGTGGCAGCAAATAAGCTGATTGATGATGTAGAAAACGCTATTATAAAAAGAAGCAGCTATGCAGAGAGCTTTGAACCATACCATTCAGTAAAAGAAAGAAAATACCCATATTACAGAATCTATGTGGGGAATTATGTTGTGTACTATGTTGTGATCGACGACGTAATGGAAGTTAGAAGAATTCTTTACAACAAAAGAAATGTAAAAGACAAGTTATAAAAGTGCTGAAAGAACCCGATTTTTCGGGTTTTTTAGTGCCATTAGTTGAGAGGGAGGTGATGAGCAGATGATGGCAGGAGGAGATGCTGCAGAGCAGGTCGTGAGATTATCTCTTGAAGGTCTTGAAGTGGCGGTAAGGATAAGCGGTGAGGGAGCAAAGAACCTTGCCGTGATTTTAGCTGCGGCGTTAAGGGAAGAACATAAGACGAAGGGCAAGGCAAGGCTTACCAATATGATAAAGTCGGGAAAAGAACTAAAGGTGTTTTCTGTTCGGAACGGAGATCTTAAAAAGTTTTCTTCCGAGGCGAAGCGGTACGGCGTCCTTTATTGCGCGCTGAAGGATAAAAGCGATAACAGTGATCATGCGACAGTTGATGTGATCGCGAGGGCTGAGGATGCTTCCAAGATCCAGAGGATCATGGAACGCTTTGAGCTTGCTTCTGTCGATAAAGCAGAAGTTTTGGGAGAAGTACAAAAGTCAGTTGAGGAGCGAAAGGCGAGAGCAAATGAGATCCCGGAAAAGAGCAGAGATGATCTTTTAGCCGATGAAGTCAAGGTAAAGCCGATAGGAAAGGACGACATAGAGCTAAACCCCCGGATTGCAAAGACAGAAAAAAGCCCTCTGTCCGCGCAAAGCTCAAAGGAATCAGTCCGAACCACGGAGGGTACTGTTAAAGGAGATAAGCCGTCAGTAAGGAAAAAGCTTGAGGCATATCGCGAGGATATTGACAGGAAGAAAGGATCGGAGCCGGCAAAAGACGCGGTGCTGCCTGGTAAAAATAAGGCGGTTGCTAAAACAGAAAGAAAGGAACGGTGATTCGAGTTATGAGAGAAGAGAAGCTGTATATAAAACTCGATGGATATGAGCAGAGCATTCTTGTCCGCGCACTGAATGATCTAAGGAACAGCCTGCTTGAAAATGCAAGATCCACAGATGCGGTCGATGAGCTTATTATCAAGACCGCTAACGCGAAGCGGAAAACGGTGAGGGGAAAAGAAAATTATGAGGAGAGATGATAACAAGACGGTTTTCCTCCTTGCGCTTTTTGGTATCGTCCCTGTAATCTGGCTGGCTCTTAAAACGGCACCGCATATGCAGGGTAATATATTAGAGATATTTCTCGAAGCAGATAAAGTGTTTAAGAAACCGTTATCAATAAAATGGTGCAGCGACAGTATCAGGACGGTCGCTGTTTTTATTTTGCTCTACCTTTTAGTGATCGGGATCGCACTGAGCATGCGCAGAAACTATCGCAGAGGTGAGGAGCACGGTTCTGCCAGATGGGGAAATGCAGCGCGGATAAACAAGAGATATAGGAAGCGCGGGGGATTTAAAAACAAGATACTGACGCAGAATGTGATGCTGGGTCTTAACGCCAGAAAACATATGCGCAACTTGAATATTCTTGTGTGCGGAGGATCGGGAGCAGGAAAGACGAGGTTTTATTGTAAGCCCAATATCATGCAGGCGAATACTTCTTTTGTTGTCCTTGATCCGAAGGGAGAAATCGTTCGCGATGTAGGGTGGCTGTTAAAGAAGAAAGGCTACGAAGTCAAAGTGCTCGACCTTATCAATATGGAGAAAAGTCACTGCTATAACCCGTTTGTATATTTAAAAGATGATAACGATGTACAGAGACTGGTAACGAATCTGTTCAAAAGTACAACTCCGAAAGGCAGTCAGACGCAGGATCCGTTTTGGGATACAGCCGCCTCCATGCTGCTTTCCGCACTCATTTTTTATCTGAAGTATGAGGCGCCGGAAGATGAACAGAATTTTCCCATGGTCATGGAAATGCTCCGGGCAGGAGATGTCAGTGAGGAGGACGAAAGTTACTACAGTCCGCTCGACAGTCTGTTCTTTGATCTGGAAGCAAAAGATCCGGATCATATCGCGGTGAAGTACTATAAGAATTATCATTCGGGGAGTGCGAAAACTTTGAAATCCATCCAGATCACCCTCGCGGCGCGACTTGAAAAGTTCAACCTGGAAAGTGTGGCGGCACTTACCGTTACCGACGAAATGGAGCTTGCCTCTATGGGCGAGAAAAAAATAGCGCTGTTTGCTCTCATTCCCGACAATGATACGAGTTTTAACTTTCTCGTGAGTATCCTCTATACACAGATATTCCAGCAGCTTTTCTGGCTTGCAGATCATAAGTATAGAGGCGCACTCCCAATGCATGTGCATTTTGTCATGGATGAGTTTGCAAATGTAAGCCTTCCGGAGGACTTTGACAAGATCCTTTCGGTCATGCGTTCCAGAAGCGTTTCCGTATCCATTATCCTGCAAAATCTGGCGCAGTTGAAGACTTTGTTTGAGAAACAATGGGAGAGCATTGTCGGAAACTGCGATACCTTCCTCTATCTTGGAGGGAACGAGCAGAGCACACATAAGTATGTATCGGAGCTGCTCGGAAAGGAAACGATTGATCTGAACACTTATGGCAAGTCAACAGGAAGGAACGGTAATTATTCAACGAATTATCAGTTGTCGGGTCGGGAGCTGATGACACCGGATGAAGTGCGTATGCTGGATAATCGGTACGCACTTCTTTTTATCAGGGGAGAAAGACCTGTGATGGATCTGAAATATGATCTTTTAAAACATCCGAATGTTTCCGAAACAGCAGATGGCGGCATGGAGCCATATATTCATGGAGAAGCTAAAGCAGCTGTAGCGACGATTCTTGCAGAGAGATTTTATGCGGGAAAAGAAACTTTACAGCCCGAAGAGCTTTCAGAAAATGAATATGTTCTGCTGTCGGAATCAGACATACAAGAGCTTTATGAAATGGAGGAGGATGTATGAGAAAAAGAAAAAAACGGAAAGAAAATCATTTGAGAAAAGGCATGGTGTTTTATATAGCGATAGTGTTAATGAGCACCATAGGGACAGGGGCCGCATTTGCCGCAAGTGATCCGCTTTCGGTAATAGATAACCTGTCAACATTCATATTCAGTTTGATCCGGGCGCTGGGGCTGATCCTGACGGGTTTTGGGATCGTGCAGGTGGGGCTTTCATTCAAAAGCCATGATCCGAGTCAAAGAGCAAATGGATTTCTTACCCTTGCGGGAGGCATCGTGATCACCTTTGCGAAAGAAATCCTGAATCTGATTATAGGATGAGCATAGGATCGAAAAGGCAGCTACATGCTGCCGATACATAGAGCATAGATCTTTTCATTCGTGCTGCAGAGAATATGAGACTGTGTAGTAGGAATGTGAAGAGCTAAGAATCCTGTTTAAAAGAAGTGCATATACCTTTTGTTACATAGCCTGATCGGAAAACCCTGTCAGGCTTTTCAATTTTTTGAGTCAGGAGGTGATATGGACATGAATAAAAAATTTAAGCAAGGAGGTGATGTATGTGTCGGACAACTGGGTCGTGCAGAATCTGCAAAACTCACTTGAAAACTGGAATGAAAAACTTGCTGAAGTCTGGGAGCTTCTTACGGAGTCTCCGGAAGATTTCCGCGGCGGAGGGATATGGGAGATCATTCAGGATATCCACGGAGCGTTGATGGCGATAGGACTGGCACTATTGGTCCTGTTTTTCGTTGTAGGAGTAGTCAAGACCTGCGGGTCGTTTACAGAGGTCAAAAAGCCGGAGCATGCGGTAAAGCTGTTTGTTCGCTTTGCCATTGCCAAAGGCGTTGTGACATACGGATTGGAACTGATGATGGCGCTCTTTGAGATTGTGCAGGGGATCATTGCTACGATCATGAAAGCTTCAGGACTTGGGAATAACAATGAACTCATACTTCCGGACGAGATGGTAGAAGCAATTGAAGACTGCGGGTTCTTTGAAAGCATACCGCTTTGGGCGGTCACACTCATATGCAGCCTTGTGATTACGATCCTGTCTTTCATTATCATTTTAAGCGTTTATGCGCGTTTCTTTAAACTGTATATCTATACAGCGATCGCGCCGGTGCCGCTTTCCACCTTCGCCGGAGAGCCGACACAGCAGATCGGAAAGAGCTTTTTGAAATCCTATGCGGCGGTATGCCTTGAAGGTGCGATCATACTGCTTGCCTGCATCATTTTTTCGGCATTTGCAGAGTCTCCGCCGGTAGTGGATCAGGACGCGGCGCCTGCTGCTATGGTGTGGAGTTATGTAGGAGAGCTCATTTTCAATATGCTGGTACTTGTGGGAGCGGTAAAGCTTGCGGATCGTATAGTAAGGGAAATGATGGGACTTTAGAAAGGAGTAACAAGTGGAAGTAAAGATAAATCGGGAGATTCGTGAATATACGGAATCTATGTTTTTCGGACTGTCACTTCGGCAATTCATTTTTTCTGCTCTGGCGTGTATTGTTGCGGTATGTGCATATTTTCTGCTCAGACAACATCTTGGAACAGAGACCGTAAGCTGGGTCTGTATCCTTGTAGCGGTACCGTTTGCGGTAGTGGGATTCGTAAAGTATAACGGCATGACGGCAGAAAAGTTCATATGGGCGTATATAAAGTCAGAGATATTGATACCGAAACGGCTGGTGTTTCGGAATACTAATATGTATTGGCAGATGATCGAAGAAGGAAAGAAAGATAAAGGGAAAAAGGGGAGATTTAAAAATGATAAAAACACTGAGAAAGACATTTAAACAGGATAAAGAAGGATTTGAAATACCGAAAGGCGTTCAGGATATCATTCCGGTAAAAAAGATTTATGAAGACGGTATTTTTCAGGTAGGGAAAAACAAGTTCTCTAAATCATATAAATTCGAGGATATAAATTATTCCGTGGCAAGCCGTGAGGATAAAGAAGCCATGTTTTTAGAGTACTCCGAAGTTTTAAACTCTCTTGACAGCAGCGCAACGACGAAGCTTACGATCAATAACCGTAAGATCAATCGAGCTGACTTTGAGAAAAAGATCCTGATCGATATGGCGGGAGATGAACTGGATGAATACCGCGAGGAATATAACGATATGCTGCTTAAAAATGTGACCGGTACAAATTCCTTTATTCAGGAAAAGTATGTGACGATATCGATCAATAAAAAGAATGTGGAGGAAGCAAGAAACTATTTTAAAAGAGCAGGTAATGACCTGATATCGGGGTTTGCGCGCCTTGGGGCCTCCTGTGTGGAGCTTGGTATGCAGGAGAGGCTGAAAATATTGTTTGACTTTTACAGGGCAGGAGAAGAGGAGTATTTTCATTTTGAGCTTAAAGACCACATGCGAAAAGGACATGATTTCCGAGACTATATCTGCCCGGATTCCTATGAAAATGAAAAAGACTATTTCAAGATAGGGGATCGTTTCGGCAGAGTGCTGTTTTTACGAGATTATGCTGCGTATATCAAAGACTCTATGGTTGCAGACCTTACGGAAATGAACAGAAATCTCATGCTGTCGATCGATATTGTTCCGGTGCCTACGGATGAAGCCGTAAGAGAGGTGGAAAACAGACTTCTTGGCGTGGAAACAAACATTACCAACTGGCAGCGTCGTCAGAACAGCAATAACAATTTTTCTGCTGTCGTGCCGTATGACATGGAGCAGCAGAGAAAGGAGAGCAAGGAATTTTTAAACGACCTTACTACAAGGGATCAGAGAATGATGTTTGCAGTGCTCACCATCGTTCATATGGCAGATACAAAAGAACAGCTCGATGATGATACGGAAGCTCTTTTGACTATAACGAGACAGCATTTATGCCAGCTTTCCGTTTTAAAATATCAGCAGCTTGACGCACTTAAGACCGTACTTCCTGCGGGGGTTAGAAAGATCGATGCGTTCCGAACGCTTACGACGGAATCGCTCGCGGTGTTTATGCCGTTTCGTGTTCAGGAAATCCAACATGAGAAAGGGATATATTATGGCAGGAATGTTATAAGCAAAAATATGATCATTGCAGACAGACGGCAGCTCTTAAATGGAAATTCCTTTATTCTGGGTGTTTCCGGAAGCGGGAAGTCTTTCGCGGCTAAAAATGAGATCGTAAATCTGGTGCTTTCGTCAGATGCGGATATTATTATCATCGATCCGGAGAGGGAGTATGCGCCGCTTGTCAAGGCGATGAACGGAGAAGTGATAGAGATCTCTGCGACAAGTCCGAATCACATCAATGCCATGGATATGGGAAGAGATTACGGAGAAGTTGATCCTGTTATTGAAAAATCACAGTTTATACAGTCTCTTTGCGAACAGATCATAGCAGGTCATCATTTTGCAAAAGGGCAGCAGTCTATCATAGACAGATGTACGGAGAATATATATCGCCCTTATCAGAACGCCGGGTATGAAGGCATGCCGCCAACGCTTTCGGACTTCAGAGATGAGCTTTTGAGACAGCCGGAACCGGAAGCGATTTCACTTGCTCTTGAACTTGAGCTTTTTACGAGAGGAACGCTGAATACTTTTGCCAAGCAGACCAATGTCAATACAAGCAACAGACTTATCTGTTACGACATCTTAGAGCTGGGAGAGCAGCTTAGAACGGTGGGGATGCTGGTCATATTGGACAGCATTTTAAATCGGGTAACATCAAACAGAATGAAAGGGAAAAGGACATTCATATTCATCGATGAGATTTATCTGCTGTTTATGCACCAATATTCCGAACAATTTCTTTTTAAGCTGTGGAGAAGGGTTAGGAAGTACGGAGCGAATTGCACCGGGATTATGCAGAATGTAGAAGATGCGCTTCATTCGCATACGGCGAGAACAATGCTTGCGAATTCGGAGTTTATCATTATGCTCAATCAGGCGGCGAGCGATCAGCTTGAGCTGGCGAAGCTTCTTCACATTTCGCAGCAGCAGCTTTCCTTTATCTGCAATGTAGACGCAGGACATGGCCTTATTAAAGTGGGAAGCGCGCTGGTGCCGTTTGAAAATAACTTCCCTAAAAACAGTAAGCTTTACAGACTCATGACGACAAAACCGGGTGAGAACTTAGGTGGTGCTGCTTAATGGCTGACATAAAGACGAGGAGTGCTGAGAAGGGAACGATAAAGACTCTGGATAAAGCCTCAGTAGCAGCAAGCAGGATGAAACATTCCTATGCCAGAACAAAAGAACTGGTAGAAGAAAAGCAAAAGAGCACCGAAGGCTCACCGGCAGAATATGCCGTAAACAGGCTTTCCGGCGCAGGGAATACACTCATGCGAAAAGGCGGCGGGAAGTTTAATGAAGCCGGAGGAAAGAGCGTCACTGTTTTGAAGAACGAGATCAGGCAGCGAAGGCAAGGAATAAAGGACAAGGGATCGGACATAAGCAGATCGTCATACACTGTAAGAAGGCCGGGAACAAAGATAAAAAAGGCAGGGCGAAGCAGTAATGAAATATCGTATTCGGCAAATAAACATGCTTTGTCGAAACGACTTGCTCAAAAACGGCTTACCGGAAAACATGTTAAATATTCAGGCGTGAGAAAAGGCGCTGTCAGGGCAATCCATGCAGTGCGAGCGATCGCGGCGAGTTTAAAAACACTTTTTGTATTCCTGTTTGCGGGAGGGTGGATCGCAGTGCTTGCTGTTGTAATATGCTGCCTCTTTGGGGCAGCTCTTTACTTTTTTGGCGACAGCAGTTCCAATGATTATCTTCCCGTGAGTGCAGAAGTGGAAAGCTATACTCCAGTAATAGAAAAGTATGCGAAAGAATATGGGATACCGGAATATGTAGAGCTGATCAAGGCGGTCATGATGCAGGAGTCAGGCGGCAGGGGTACGGATCCCATGCAGGCTTCAGAGTGCAGCTTTAATACGAAGTATCCGAAAAAGCCAAACGGGATAACCAATCCGGAGTATTCCATAAGCTGCGGTATCCAATATCTTAAAAGCGCTCTTACAGCAGCGGGAGTCCAAAATCCGGTGGATATGGACAGGATAAAGCTCGCACTTCAAGGGTATAACTTCGGTGTGGGATATATATCATGGGCGCTTGAAAACCACGGCGGATATTCGAAAGCGGGGGCCGTAGAATATTCCAGACAGCAGGCGAAGAAAAACGGCTGGTCTTCATATGGAGACACGGATTATGTGGAGCATGTGCTAAGATATTATCCGTATGGCAACTATTCATATGATGTTATCTTTAACGGAAGCGGAAAGCTGGGACTTCCGATAGCAGGTATGACACAGGGAAATATAACTTCACATTTTGGACCGAGATCTTCTCCGGGAGGGATCGGATCAAAATATCATCAGGGGATTGACATCGGTTTTCCAACCGGAACAAAAGTGCTTGCGTGTGAATCGGGAGCAGTAACTTCCGCAGGCTGGAACGGAGGACTTGGAAAGTGTATTATCATCAGACATAGTAACAGCCTTGAGACTGTTTACGGACATCTCAGCAAGATCAATGTATCAAAAGGACAGAAAGTAGTGAGAGGGCAGGTGATCGGTGAAGTTGGAAATACAGGTAACTCAACAGGACCGCATCTGCATCTGGGAGTCAGGGTAAACGGCAGTTATGTGAATCCAGAAAAGGGATGGCTGAGCATGGGGAAATAGAAAGACACAAGTCCAAAATAGTTGGACTTGTGATACATAATAATGGATGGGTAAGTGGATAGATATAAGAAATGGAGGAACAGAAAAATGATGAATAGAGTATTGAGTGCTGAAATTATTTATGGATTTAAAAAGCAGTTGTATTTGGAAGAAAAAAGTAAATTAACAATAGAAAAGTATATGAGAGATATATATAAATTTTATGAATTCATAGGGGAAAATGAAGTTTCTAAAGATCAAGTAATTAGATATAAAGAAAGCTTAAAGGAAAAAGGATATGCTGTACGGAGCATCAATTCAATGCTTTCGGCGCTAAATGCAATATTTTCATTTCTTAAATGGGATGAATGCTGCGTAAAATGTATCAAAATCCAAAAGCAAATATATTGTACAGAAGGAATGGAATTAAGAAGATCGGAATATATAAGGCTATTGCAAGCATCAGAGAACAATCCAAGATTGTATATGATAATGTCAACTATATGTGGAACTGGGATTAGAATTTCGGAACTTAAGCATTTTACAGTAGAAGCTGTAAAAAGTGGAGAAATTACCGTATTATGTAAAAATAAGGTTAGAGTAATTCTAATACCGCGAAAATTGAAAAAACTGTTATTAGAATATAGTAGAAAGGTGGGTATAAAAAGTGGAATTATTTTTAGAACACGTAATGGCAAGCCAGTAGACCGAAGTAATATTTGGAAACAAATGAAAAAATTGTGTGAAACGGCAGGAATCAATCCATCAAAAGTATTTCCTCATAATTTAAGAAAACTTTTTGCAAGAACGTTTTACAGAGCTGAAAAAGATATTGCAAAATTAGCAGACATTTTAGGCCATAGTAATATTAATACTACTAGAATTTATATTATTTCAACAGAATTTGAACATCGAAAGAAAATAGAAAAATTAGGGCTAGTCGTCTGATAAAACAACATAATAATCATCATGTAGTAATCGTAATTATGTCTAAAACTACAATTTTATTATAGTATTAAAATAACTATTCTGCAAGTGATCAATGCCGCTTTTAGTGTTAAATTATGCCGCCAATCCTACACCATATATAGTAAATCATATTTCTAATTTCATCTAAACATCTGCCATATGTATTCTTTAGTTGTATATGTAAGATATATGGTTTTTCTATGCCCTATAAAAACAACATAATGATTATTATGTTGTTTATTGTATTCCTGAAAAGGCAACATGGCTAAGTAATTAGAACATAGAAATATAAATGTTTTATAGGAGGATATGAAATTAAAACGACATGTAAGTGGACGAGTTTACCTGACTCCAAATATTTAGGAATAAATTATTTCAATCGTTTGGATTTGAAATATAATAACGGAATTAGTTGGGTGGAACTAAAACAAGGTAAAGGCGAAGCGTCACATGTAATACCTATATATGTACATGGTGATCGTGCATGGATCGGTTTGTTGCGTACGGGTTTGAGTATGGAAGAATTATATGCATTGTTGCATTATAGTTGGTGATATAAATATATTGGAATTTAGGTGGCTTTATAGATAATCTTATTCACAATAATCATATTTAAAGAAAAAAGGAAGGATGAGTTGGAGGGAGTTTTCATGAAAAGAAAAGTAACTTTAAAAGTAGAAAGAGCCCAATTTGCAGCAGATGACGCAGCGGCAAGAAAACGCAAAGAAATTGCAGAGCGCTTAAAGAAAGGTGGTACTGTTGAGATTGAAGGAGAAAGTGGAGAGTTGAAAACTTCTGAAGATGCAGAAAGTATCTCTGGGCCTAAGCTAAAAGTAGATAAAGATAAGTTGGCTGCGGGGTTTTATTGGTATGAAAAGGATCCTGATTTATTTGGTGCTGAAAAGGCTGCTATGAAAAATTTCCCTAATTTTAAACTTGAGAAATTAGATGATGACAGATTATGTTGGATAGGAACTTTGAATCCAAATGGAAAAGATGGTGGAACTTGGACAATAATGGCTGTTTATGATCATAATCATCCACATAATAATACATATGGGGGGTCTGTAAAAGTATATTCAATTAAACCAGATCTAAATGAACTATATACTGCAGCAGGAAGACTGCCTCATGTATTAAGAGACAGTGAAGGCGCATTATATATGTGCACTGCACGACCAGAAGATGTATTAGTTGGAAATATTAGTTCTTCAGCAGCAACTCATATTGTTCATGCAGCAAAATGGATTAAACTAGTTGAAGATTGGCTTGAAGGCATAATTGGAGACGAGGTTTTCCGTGAAAACATATACTAAATATAATCTTTGGCAAGATTGTTTTATAAAATGAGGTGAGATTATGCTGGAGCGAGTAGTATTTTCTGAACGTGCAATAATTGCTTTACTTGCAGAAACACAGGAACATTTAGAGACTGAAACGGGAGGTGTTTTTTTAGGGTATAGAAGAGACAATATTTGGTATGTTGTTGAAACTATAGATCCCGGCCCCAATTCAATTTTTCAACCAGCATATTTTGAATATGATGATGTTTATTTGAATCATTTAATGAACAAGATTGCAAGATTATATAAAAAGCCCCTTGATATTGTTGGTTTATGGCATAGGCATCCGGGATCTTTTGATCAATTTTCCAATACAGACGATGGAACTAATTTAAAGTATGCAAAAAGAAATAAAGAAGGCTCTATTTCAGCATTAGTTAATATTGACCCTAATTTTAGATTAACAATTTATCATGTAACAGAGCCTCTTAATTATCGTAAAGTAGATTATACTGTCGGAGATTGTTATTTTTTACCAGCATATTTAAACTATGCGTCAAGAGATAGATATTTAAACTTAATAAATTATAATACCAAGACAGGTACTATATTATCAAAAATTAAAAAGAACGATAAATTTAATATGAATAAACAAGTGGAACCCAATAATTTTACGTTTTTTAATATATTGGAAGATTTCCTCGATCGAAGCGCTAATGTTGAAGTTATTAATGATAATACCTGTGAAATAGCAAGGAATAAAAAAAGTGACTTGGAGACCATTTTGGAAGAATTACAGGAAGACTTGGATTTTTTTGAGACCTCTGGCATTAAAATTTCTCTTTCGATGTTAGACGGAGAAGAAATTAAAATTCAAGAAGATATGACGGGAACATCTACAGCCGTAAATTCATTAGTAATGTTTATCTATAAGGACAATATTGTCTTTAGTTTCAATAATAAGAATTATAGGTATTATCGTAATATGTTTAAGGACGCCTGTGACTTTTACACTATGCAAGGAGGAGGGCTATAATGCTTAATTTTATGAATAAAGGAAAACAAGTTGTATTTGTTCCAGAGAATTTAATTGAAGAACATTACATAGGAAATGTATATGGAAATTACTTTAAGGATTCTAATGTGTTTAATTTGTTTTCGAATGATATGTTAAGCTGTTATGAAAATATAACAAAGTTAGGCGAAATATATAGGGATAAACCTGTTACAGATAATGATGATGGACTAGTGGGGTACTGGTTAGAGGACACACTAATATTTGAAAATAATGGTGAAAGGTATAATGTAGAATTGTATAATTTAATGCAAAACATCTTCTCTAGAAATACAGGTATACTAGAATCGTCTATAATGAATGATAAATGTGCATTTATATTGGGCTGTGGTTCAGTAGGAAGTTTAGTTGCTTTAGAATTAGCAAGAGCGGGTGTAGGAAAATTTGTTCTTATAGACAATGATATTGTCGAATATCATAATTTGTGTAGGCATCAATGTTCTGTAATGGACGTAGGTAATTATAAGGTTTTTGCTCTTGAACGTAGAATAAAAGAAATTAATCCTGTAGCTGAAGTTTTCTGTTTTCCTAAAATAGTTGAACAAGTGGGGAGAAAGATTTTTGATGATAATTGCATAGAAGGACAAGCTATTTTAATTGGATGTGCTGACAATAGGACTGCAGACGTATATTCAAATTCAATAGCTGTTGCTTATAAAGTTCCTTTTATAAGTATTGGATTTTGGGAGAGAGCTTTTGCTGGAGAAATATTTTATTGGATTCCAGATTCCCAGATGCCATGTTATAAATGTGCTTTAGGAGATGGAGGCGATTTATCGCAAAGAAAGTCGACAAATAAACGCTTGTATACAACGCAAGAGGACTTAGCAAAAGTCAACTTTGAACCAGGAATTTCAGTAGATATCAATTTTGTTACCACAATAGGCATTAAATTGATTTTAGATATCCTAAACATCACAAATGATAGCTTTACACCTAGAGTGTTAGAACACTTGCAACAATATACATTAGTATGTAATACTAACAATCCTAAAATAGGTGGGGAAATGGCAGAAATATTTAGTTACCCTTTGCAGATTACTACATCCTTACATGTTAGCTATAATAAAAATTGCCCACCTTGTGAATTTGAATAAAAGACATGAATGAAAATGGTCGAATAAAGGTAAAGAAAATAGTATACAGCATTTTATTTATCGCATTCGTTATTGTTGTATCAGTTCTCTTGTTTTTAAAAGAGGATGATATTGCTTATAATGATGCGTATGGATATATAGGGGTAGTAGTGTTATGTTTTATATGTAATGCTACTGTTTTTGCACCTGCCCCAAGTTTAGTGGTGGCGGTAACAGCTGCTCAAACTTTAAATCCATTAGGTGTGGTAGTATTAGGAGCAATTGGAACCTCGATAGGGGAACTTGTAGGATTTTTATCTGGTCATGTAGGCAAAAATATTATAAATAAGGAAAACCGAATAACTGAATGGGTTAAGAATAAAGGTACATTAGGGGTTTTCCTATTTGCAGCAATACCGTTACCTTTATTTGATGTAGCAGGTGTTATTGCAGGATATTCTAATATGAAATGTTTTAGATTTTTTATTGCTTGCTTTTGTGGGAAACTATTAAAAATGATGCTGTATGTGTATGGAAGCCTTATTGTAGACGACCATATAGAAATGTTTTTTTAATAGTAGATTCGGAGGAAGTAGAATGGCAATCAGAATAAACGAATATGGTCATATAGTTCGCGACAATAGTTCAAATTCGCCAACTAGTAACAGAAACACACAAAATAATATTGTTCAGCCTAGTCGCCCAGATCCAGATCAATTATATGTTAGAGATGGATCTAATCAGCTATCCTATTTAAGCGAAGATTCTTCGCCCACAACAATGAATGGAAGTGGAGCAAGACTTGAAAGAAATGTGCCGTGGTATGGGAAAAGTGGTGTTTTTTGGACAATAACAATGTTATTAGCTGGCGCAGTGGGTGGTGCTACGGCAATATTTGTAGCACCAATAGTATTTGGGACAGATGGTGGCGAAGATACATTAGAAAAGGTTGTTAATGTACTTTGTGGGATTGCGCCAATAGTAGTATTTGCAGGTGCTTGTATTGGCTCATGTTTATATAATATAAGATATACTCGAAAGAGAAAAGAATATTATTCGGGTGGCGAGTACATATTATCATTTCTTAGTGCTATTGGTGGAACTTTAGCAGTAGGAGTAATGCTTTTTGTTGCAGTGCTAGCAGTATATCTTATTGCATTAATTATCGCAGGAGTTATTGCTTTTGCAGTTTTAGCTGGAATATTTGGTGGTTGATATGAATCGTTATAAAGGCATATCTGATGATTTTCGTGAGGCCACATCAAAATTAGCAAATACCTGGAGAAGTGAAAATGATGGTTGGCAGGATATAAAGGCGAAAGAGTTTAGTGAACATGTGTTAAAACCTATTTCAAATGAGTGCAACAGGGTTAACAGACTAATTGACAGAATGGATGTTGTTTTATCAAGGCTAGAGGAATGTAGACTTATTGATGAAAAATAATCAAAAAAGGGAGATCAAATGATTCCGTTATATATTTGTAATTTGAATGAAGAAATTGAACTGATTAGAAAGTTAATTGAAATATATTCTGTGAAATTACTTGAACTTGACAATCAGTATGAACAAATGTTGAGGGAAGCACAAGATTCTTTAGAAGAAAGCCGTAATTATTGGGAATCTTTTGCAAATAATGAAATTAGCAATTCAGGTCAGAATGCGGCAAGAACCATAGAGCATATTGAAGAACAGATTTTTCATATGGAGAATATTATTAATGAGCTTGCCAGCTATGATAAGGCATTCCTGAATTATAAGAATAAATACAGAGTTCAAAATATTCCGAATGTTTTGGCGATTGAGGAAGAAATGGACTTTTTGACCATGGCAAAAGAAAAGTATGAACAGGTAAGAAGCATAGCTAACGAATGTTCTCGAACTATAAAATCATTTCCGTTCCAAAGCATTGAATTAACCTTTTCAAAAAAGCGAAAAGAGAAATATGCAAAAATATTGGAATATTATGATGAGATGGAGCAAATTGCCAATAAAGCATGTGAAGTTTTACCAAGGAAAACAGAATCTTATTGGAATGCTGTTGCAGCGGGAAGAGACGAAGAAATCGAAAAAGCCTTACAGGAAACTAGCGCACTTATGGCGGCAATTATTGGTGAAAGGGAAAAGGAGCAAAATATATTAATAAAGTCTTTTGAAATAGACTTAGATAAGATATTACCTGCAGAAAAACTGTTGCATATAGTTGACTACTTCCTTTCTGATAATGTTGAAAAAAATAGCGTGAGTGAAAGATTTAATCAAGTAGTTCCCATTGGTTATTATGCGCAAAATGTTTATGTAAGATATGAAGAAAACGTAATTGTAGATGTATTCAATAGAAAGATGTCACAGTTAATGACGGATAGATTATTACTCATGCCGGCTGTTTTCGACTTAAATACAGCGAACAATTTTGGGATTAGAAACACATCTTTTAACCAAGAAACAAGTGGCAAGGAATTTGTATTATCTCTTATTACTAGTTTGCTTATAAATGTTCCTGTAGGCAGTCAAAAATTTACACTCATAGATCCAGAAGGGCGTTCGAAGAGCTTTAAATCCATATTAGATTTCATTTCAAATACTCCAGAAGTTATGGGAAATTCAATTTTAACGACTCAAGAACAAATTTATGAAGCATTAAGAGGTGTGAATAATTATATTGATACTGCAGCACAAAACCATTTTGTTGGATATGAGAATATATATGAATATAATGTATCAGTATCTGAAAAACCCGAAGCGTATAGAACAATAGTAATTATGGATTTCCCTAAATATTTCAATGAAAATATGTTGGATAATCTTTGGAATATTGTTAATGAAGGAGGGTGTTATGGTGTGGGAGTAATTCTTCAATATAATGACAACTTTATTGAAAAGCAAGCGTCGGAGAAGTATTATTCTTTATTAAAGAAAATCAATGAGAAAGTCATTTTATTTGAAGAAGTTTCAGGAGGTTGGTTTACTTCAAATGGAGTCTCTATAATACCTAATGAGTTTAACCTAAATAAATTTAATGAGTTCTCTAAAAAGTATCAGGAAGTGTATACCTCAAGAAAAAAACAAGGGATTTCTTTGGAAAAAATTATTGATGCACAATCTATTGGTAATGGAATTTCTATAGATTGTTTATCTATACCATTTGGCATTAATGATTTAGGTAATGTTCAATATCTTGAGTTTGGTGATATTATCGCATCTGGAATTTCACATTATGCATTAGTTACAGGATCTTTAGGTTCAGGGAAATCAACATTATTGCATACTATTGTTATGAGCACAATAATAAAATATTCTCCAGATGAAATAAACATATATTTAATGGATTTTAAGAAGGGAACAGAATTTAAAATTTACTCTGAAAAGAAAGTTCCACATATAAAATTGCTTGCTATGGATGCGATGCAAGAATTTGGACAAAGCATATTGAAAAATCTATGTGATGAAATGAGCGAAAGAGCAATACTTTTTAAAGAGGCATCAGTTCAATTTGAAACGGACATAAGAAATATATCACAATACAGAAATGTTACAGGAAGAAAAATGCCTCGACTTTTAGTTATAGCTGATGAATTTCAGGTGCTTTTTGATGGCGATGCGAATCGAAAAGTTGCAAATTCTTGTGGTAAAATGATGGCTGACTTAATTTCGCTAGCAAGAGTATATGGAATTCATTTTGTATTTGCTACTCAGACTCTGAGTAGAATTAATAATGGTAATTTTACAATACAAAAATCGTCATTAAATGAAATGCACGTAAGAATAGGTTTAAAGGGAAGTGAAGCCGAAGCTGAATTGCTATTTGGTACGGGCAATGGAACTGTTGCATACAATAAGTATGGAGAAGAAAAGGGACTAGGTGCATATATTTCTGATGACACAAGTGGCGTTCCGAATGGATTTAGATGTGCATATTGTTCTCAAGAAATGCAACGAGATCTACTTACACAGATTGCAGAATTGTATAGTGATCATCCAATCAATACAAGAGTTTTTTCTGGCACTTTAGTTCCGGATATTTCAGAGGCTAAAGAATATACTGATTTCAATTCTCAAATTATTTTATTAGGAGAACCAATAATGACGAGTGAAAACCTTTACATAAAGGTGGATAATAGAAAGAAAACAAATCTTTTAGTTGTTGGAAATAGTGAATCACTTTCCACGCAAATTATAGAACTATGCTTGATAAGTATCAAAAGGTTTTTCAATGAATGGACAAAGCTTTATTATTTTGATGGTAAATTAATTGTGGGTGATGAAACATCCAAATCAACAAAAAAAATGTTAGAGAAAATTAATGACTGTATAGTTGCTGATAATGAAGATCAAATAATTCCATTATTTGAACATATTTATAGTATATATAGTGATAGAAAAAGTAAAGGGAAAGGTAATGTGCAAAGCAATATCTTTATTATCATAAAGCATATTCAGTGGATAGATGTTCTTAATCGCATTTTTTTAGGGCAGAAAGTTGAAGTTAATAATATTAATGTTATAAAGGAATCTTCAAATGATGAATTGTTCTCATTTGTGCCTTTTGAAAAAGACGTACATGAAAACGATTTGACTGATTTGTTTGATTCATTTGAGCAAGAAATATCAAACCAATACATAACAGGAATTGGTACAGGAGCAAATATACGTGCAAAGATAATGGAGTTGATTTCATATGGTTATATGTATGGAATACATTTTGTAATGACTGCCAATGACTATACTTCTGTAAAAGACTATATGTATGATGTTATTTCTAAGTTTAATGAACGAATCATATTTGACTTAAATGATAATGATGCTGATCGATTTATTCCAGAAGTGAAAGTACAGACGTTACCGGATAATATTGCGGTGTACACCAATGGAATTAATAAAACTTATCAATTTAAACCATTCACGTATTTAAATGAGTGATTTTTTATTTAGGAGGAAAGCGAAATGGCAAGAAGCAACGCATCAACTGAAGCAATGGATAGAATGATAAGAAATATAACTAAATTTATGCAGAATCAAGATGCATTAATTGGAGCTTTAAGAAGAGATTATTCATCTATTGGAGGTGAGTGGAATGATCCAAAGTATGAACAACTCGGAACGGCTATTAATGATGCAATAGTTTCGATTTCATCTTCGACTGCTACGTTATCAGAGACAATAACCAAATTACAATTACTTAAGGGCAAACTCGAAGAATATTTAGCGCAGCAGATATAAGGTAAAGACTCGTTATATATATAAAAATACTGTTGTTAGAAAGTAGGAAACTATGGCTCACAAAGTATCAGTGGACACAGTTAAATTGCAAAAAATTCATAATGCATTAATTGATTTTGATACATCAATGTCATCTGTTGCAGCAAAAATGTTTCATTATTTAAATTATGTTAAACTTGAGAGTGAATCGAATTTAAAAAGAAAACTAGAAAAATTTGAAGAAAATGAAGCAAGACGAAAGCATAATGAACGAACTGCTGACGAAAAGAATCTTGGGGAAATACGAGAAATAAATCGTCGACAACGAAACAAGGAAATCGATGAGCTTAACTATTTAAAGAAACAAATAAAAGATTTCTCAGTAGTAGGGAACGAATTAATATATTGTTTTCAACGGATGACAGGTGTACAAAGTGAAAATATTTCAAAATCGTCTGCCACCATAAATAAATGTATACAAATTATTGAGGAATATTATAATGTATCATTATTAAATGACACAGGAGCATCAACTTTAGCAAATACAAATTCATCTGTTTCAACCCAAAATAAATCAGGAGCCAATGAAATAAAAACTGTAAGAAAGTATTCTACTAATTGGATAGACTCTTTGAGTGAAGATGAAAAAAAGGCATTAAGTGATTATACAAGAGAGGTTCCACCGTATTACAAAAATATTAATGGTGTATTGCGAGGAAAAGAGAATAACTTTGAAAATGGTAATGAGGAAAAAAATGAATTGTTACATAAAGCCTTGAGCAATGCTAGTTTGCCTAACAACATTACTGTGTATAGAGGCGGAAGTAGCAGTGTGCTAGGACATTTGTCAACTGTTGCTGATAGTGAATTAATAGGTAAAACTTTTCTTGATAAGGGTTATGTTAGTACAAGCATGTCTCCAAATACTGCCTTTGGAGGAGATGTACTAATGGTGATTAATGTTCCAATGGGGACTCACGCGGCATGTATTGAAGAATTAAGCGCAACAGGAAGCTATGAACAAGAGTTATTGATAGACAGAGGACAATTGTTTTCAATAAGTGGTGTGCATAGGGATGAACATAATAGGAGAATCATTGAAGTTAATTTAATAAATTAGGAGGTCAGTATGACGAGTGAAAGATTTATATACCAGAAGGGTGATATAGAAATCAAAAATACACAATGTGATTTTTGTAAGTTTAATGATGAGGAAAGACCTATGTGTTGTATAAATTACCCAAATGGAAAACCAGACAATGTAATAAAAGGAACAAGTAGATGCGAACACTTATCGTATTAATTATATTATTACTTGGTGGGACAGAGAGAAAACTTTTATTTGAGATAAAGCCTTTTATTGCGAGCATACCAGGGAGTTTGGCCTTTAGAAAAATAAAAAAAGTGGAAAAAGGGTTATCAAATTTTCAAAAGTATTATATTGAAACAAATAAGACTGAATCTCTTTTTTTGCAAGTAGGGAATTCATCGGATTGTAATTATCTAAATTCTAAAAAAAAGACCTTACAAATGATGTGGGAAAATGGAATTCCTTGTCAGAAACCAATAATAGTAAGCTTATGTAAAGGAAATAAAGCTTTTTTATTAACATCATGGATAAAAGGGAGAGATTTGGAAGATATCTTACCAACGATAACGGTAGAGGAACAATATGAATGGGGAGCTAGGGCGGCTACATTATTAAAACAAATTCATAATTTAGAATTGAATAATTCAGAATTAATTAGTTTAGAAAAGAAAAAATTATATGATGATGTAATAAAAAAGTATACACATTATTATAATTGCGGGAATATGACATCTGAAGAAGAAATCTTTTATAGTTTCGTATTAAATAATAAACAGCTATTAGAAAATGAAAAAATTTCTATTTTGCACGGCGATTTTAATGTTGGAAATTTAATACTTAACGAAAAAGGACTATATGTTATTGATTTTGTCCCTAATATATATGGTAATCCTATCGAGGATTTTGTCCGCAATATTATAAATGCAGAAACAAGTCGCTCTTTTGCTATAGGTTTAATAGACAACTATTTTGACTCAAAAATAAGTATAGAAATGTGGCGACGATTAGGAGTTTATACAGCTATGCAACAGTTAGAAATGATAGACTGGCACAATCACTTTGGCTGGTTTGATAGCGATTTCAAAGAAAAACAACATAATAAGATCTTAAAGAATTATGGCAATATGAGTAGCATTGTACCGAAGTATTATTGCAAGGAGGAATAATTAAATTATGAGTTATGAAGATGAACTTAGAAAAAGAACAGAAAGTATGACTGCAGCGAAAGCAAAACAAGAAGAAGCGGCTCGTCAGAAAGCACGAATGGATGCAGCATATAAAAGTGCGCGTATGAATCAAAACACAGCGGTTCTGATAGTCCCAGCTTCTGAACTGCAGGATGTAATAAAGGAAGCTATGCCACATATGCAATTTATCAATCCTAAGATTGTTAGAACAATGCCTGATGGAAGAACACTTGCGAGAACACTGGAAAAGCCTACTTTGAGTTCAGAAAAGCCAGAAAGGCCTGATCAATATTCATTTGATGTAGTTTTATATAGTACCGGGAGCGGAAAAAATTCAACTACGATATCTTTATGGATTTTTAAGAATGGAGCAATTGCATTTTCTGAGAATGGTAGAAATATTACTTGGGCAGATGTTAGTGCCCATAGTATTAATGCAGCTACTGTAAGAGATAAAATACTCAGCACAATAGCAAATAATAAGATTAATCATAAAACAGCTCCACCCAAAGAGGGTGGGTGTTATATTGCGACTGCTGTTTATGGTTCGTATGATTGTCCACAAGTTTGGATATTACGTAGGTTTAGGGATATTGTTTTAATGGAAAATATGTTTGGCAAAGCATTTGTAAAGACATATTATAAAACTAGTCCTACATTGGTAAGAGTTTTTGGGCACTATAAGTGGTTTAATATTCTTTGGTTGAATATTTTAGATCAGTTTGTTTGTTTTCTTAAAAGAAAAGGCTATAGTGACAAACCATATCAAGATAAAAAATGAGTGTAGGCAATATGGAAAATGTATTGTTATCAAAAAATATAATTTTTAATAATAATGAGATACATAGCAAAAATAGTGATAATGCAATAGTTATGTTTTCAGGAGGTATGGATTCTACGGTCGCATTGATATGGGCATTAAATAATTATAAAAATGTAAAAGTGCTAACTATAGATTACAATCAACCACATGTTATTGAAACAAAAGTTGCTGAAAAAATATTAAACCTGCTTGGTGTACAACATCAATTGATAAAAGTTGACTTACCGAAGGAGTTTTGGGGTATAAACAATTATTTAACTCGTGGACAAGCATGTTTTATGACATCAATAGCGGCGTTAGACATTGGACACGAAGGGGCAGATATAGTACTAGGAATTCTTAAAACTGATTTTTATGGTGATTGCAATCGTGAGTTTCTAGATTCATTGGCTGATGTTTTAGATCATCCAGATGATTGGGACAAAATTGGAATAGCAACACCATTGCGTGCGGTTAATAATAAAGCTTCAGTAATTGCGCTAGGGTATAGGTTTGGAGCTCCTATGAGCGCAACTTGGACTTGTCGTCATCCTGTTAATGATTCACCGTGCTTTATGTGCATGCAATGCAAGGAGAGAGAAAGAGCAAAAAAGGATTTTAAAAATGAATATGGAGTTAGTTGGACCACTTTATGTGAATGGCAGAACATTTGGGGTTCACCATATCACCCATCATTTGAGAATTCTTCAAGGGAACTGGAGATTTTAGCATCTTCGTTTTCGAATGTTGGAGGGTTAAATTCATGCAATAGGGGATGGAAATACCTCGCTCCAGATGGGAAATCCAGAATTTCTTCTTTGATAAAAAATCCAAATCCTGAATTAATAAAAAACTACAACCACGGGGAAGAATGTATGCATATAAGGGCGCATGGTTTTTTTGATGATGGGGAGTTATGGGAAGTATGTATATGTGAAGATGGTACAGTGGCAGCAACTGAACGTATTCCTGATTTAGAGGTAATTGAAAAGAAACTTATTGAGGAAGCATTTGGTTAAGTTTAAAGAATTTGATTAAAATGAGTATAAATATTTTAATTATAGCTGGACACTCTGGGTCAGGGAAGTCAACTGTAGCTAAGGAATTACATGAAAAAACAGGATATGAATTATTAGGATTCAGCTATGCAGGGTGCGAATTATCTAGTCTTACTAAATTTGAGTCAAGATTTGCTGAAATAAATAATTATATATATCATTGCATTATTAATACGGTGAACAATGAAGGTACAGCAATTGTAGATGGACTTGCATCAATAGATGTACTAAATGATCTTTTTAAAACTATATATGGAGTAAGAATATATTATATACAATGTCCGTATAAAGAGCGGATAAAAAGAATAGCAAATAGGCATGGCTGTTCTTTTGAAATAGCAGAGCAAATTGAAAAAAGTAAAGCTTTTGGAAAAGCTAATGCAGGAATTAATGATGTATTAGAATTTGTAGATGTATTTCTTGATGGAAATAAATCTACAAGTAATTTAGTGAATGAAATAATTGAAGACTTAAAAAATGAGTTGAGCATGTGATACGTTTGACTTGTTTGTTTTCCAAGGACAACTCATGAGAATTGATTTAAACAGCAAAAATGGTAATATGACAATTTGGACGAAGAAATTTATGTTAGTTGTTATTATTAATATGCTTACATTTTTAGGATTTAATATGGCAACAGTTGGAATTCCTATATTTGCGTCCGAAATAGAGGCAAATGATGTTCAGATAGGTTTACTAACAACAGGTACAGCCTTTGCAGCACTTGTTATGAGACCCATAGCAGGAGTAATTGTAACAAAATTTTTTAGAAAATATACTTTGCTGATTGGTCTCTTAATCATGTCTATAGCTTCATTTATATATTGGAGGTATCCTGTTATAGGGATAATTTTAATTGCTAGGGTTATTCATGGAATTGGATGGGGATTGAGTTCAACGGCAAGCTCAACATTGGCAGTAGATGTAATTCCACCTAAAAAAATAGGCGAGGGATTGGGCTATGTAAGCTCTGTTACATCTTTGGCTACGGCTTTAGCACCTGCAATTGGTGTTGGCTTGATAAGCAATTATAATTCATCATCAATGATTATGGTGATGTTATGTAGTAGTATATTAGGCTTAATACTGTTACTATTGTTTAGAACTGATAGTCATAAAGCAAATGAACGAAAATATAAGCAAACGGGATATAATTTATTTAATAAGAATGCTATTTTCCCTGCATTCATTATTGCATTTATAACTCTTGGATATTCGTCCATAGCGACATTCGTTGCGCAATATGCAATGACAATAAATGTATTGGACGTATCAATATTTTTTACTGTATATGCAACAGCCACCATGTTTACAAGACCAATATCAGGAAGATTAGTTGATAAGATAGGATGGTATAAACCAGCATTAATATCATTAATTTGCATGATTATGAGTTTGCTTATTATATCAATATCAACTAATTTATATCATTTGATATTTGCAGCATTTTTATCAGGAGTATCAATGGGAATGGCTATGGTCTCTTTACAAGCGTTAGCGGTGAGAAATATTCCATTTGAAGAACGAGGAAGTGCTGTATCAACATTTTTATTTGGATTTGATTTTGGAATGGCATTTGGTTCGGCTTTGGCGGGTTTCGCAGCTAAACTATTGGGATATAAAAGTATGTATGTTTTGATGGCCGTAATACCTTTAGTGGCAATTTTAGCGTTATTAAAAAAGAAGTGTTTAAATGAATGATATAGATGTTACTAACTTGGAATTAAATTTTATATCAGAAAAATATGTGTAATGTGATAAGACATATGTGACAAAAAGAAAAAAGAGAGAGGAATACTCTGATATAACTAATTCAACAAAAAGCATATCAAAAGGAGTATCCTCTCATGGCTATTATAACAGAAGAAATGAAGTGTCGTCTGTTGTAGATTAATATATAGGTTACAATTAAAAGTGCTATAGTGAAAATTTACGGAGGTTGAAATATGCATATAAATTATACTGTAAAAAATCCTAAAATTTTATATATTGATCGATATGGAAATGTTTTTCCGGATTGCAAAACTTATCAATCAAATATTTTGGGACATGTTTCAGAAAATGATGTTGCAGAGAAAATAATAAATGTGATGTTTTCTGAAAACGAGATACCAATTTTTAATATGATTACCGTAGAAGTAAGTAGTTTGTGTCATGCAAAATGTTTCTATTGCTTTCAGGAAGATGGGAAAAGGGGTGAAAAATATCTGTATTTTCAACACTTAATGAATCTTCTTGGGAAATTACAAACGTATTGGTTATTCTTTTCAGGAGGAGAGATATTAGACCAGCCAGATGCTATGGAATTTATTCGTGAGTATCGTGACAAGTATCCAGATACATGGATTCATTTAAAGACAAATGGTAATGCAGGTATGGATAAGGTGCAATTTGTAGGGGAATGTTGCAATTCGGTTATGGTTTCTTTTAATGGATTTACCCAAAGCTCTTGTCAAACATTAATGCAGGTAGAACTTGACAAGACAATTCGATTTTGTGAATCAATATTACAAAATACAACAACAAACCTAGGTGTTAAGTTTTTGAATTCGCCTATCTGTATTGGAGAATTACCAGATTTTTTAAATTGGGCTTTGGAAATAAATGCAAAAGCAATTGCAATTCAGACTGTATATCAATATTCTTTTACACAAGAGGGAAAGAGTAATAGAGAAGAACATGTATTTCATGATTTATCCGGAGAATATTGGAAAGCTGTTTATGAAAGAGTTGGAAAACGAATAGAAGGAATTTTATATACATATAAAGATATATTGAATCAAAATACACGAAATTTGGCTTGTGATAAAAAAGTATTAGAAATCCTAGGATTTTCCGAAGAATTATCTACGTTATTTAGAACAGATGGCGTTTATATTATAGAATAATAAAGAACTTACTGTATCTTTCATGGCATATAACCAGAAAGGGAAAGACGTATGAAAAAATATATTTTTGACAAATCTGTATCAAGTTTTTCAAAGAAAAAAGTAATTCGTTTTAAATGGTGTACCTAAATAAATAAATAAATAATTAATTAATTAATTAATTAATTATTCAATCTATTTATTAATGATTTTATTCGGTTATATGCCATGAAAGATGCAGTGAGAGGAAACATTATGAGATATGTAGTTAGAAGAGAATTTTTTGGAGCTCTTGTATATGACAGACAGGAAGATACTAACATTATTATTGATGAAGATTTTTGGTTCGTTTTACAAATGCTTAAACTTGAAGGAATTGAACATTTGGATGAAGATTCACAGGAGTTTTTGAAAGAAGAAGGTTTTCTGAAACAAGATAATACAGTAAACTATCGATTGATTGATTCAGGCTTTCGGGATGAGACCCTATCAGCTCCTGGCCGTGTTCATTTTTATTATACAAAAGAATGTAATTTGAATTGTAGCCATTGCTTTACAAAAAATAGCAATCCTTTGTATGAGATGTCATATGAAGAGAAACTCAAAATGTTAGACCAAATGCACGAATTAGGTGTAAATGAAGTTTTGATTGGTGGCGGAGAGCCTTTTACTCGAAAAGATTTTCCAGATTTTGTAGAAGAATCAATTAAACGCGGCATAGTGACAAAAGTTTTTACTAATGGTTTATTATTGGACGATGCTCTTATATTACGTATGAAAAACTGGAACTTAAAATATATGTCTATTAGTATTGATGGTTGTACAGAGGAAGAATATGAGTTTGTTCGAGGAGTAAAAGGGTTGGTGCAATTGAGCGAAACAGTTAAAAAATTAAGAGCTGAATGCTCTTTTACGATAGCAGCATCTGTAACTGTAAATAGTCGTAATTGCGAAAATGCAGATAAGATTTTGGAATTGATTGCAACTATGGGCTTCCAACGTTTGAAGATTCGACCAGTAAAACCGGCTGGAAATGTATTTCAGAATCCAGATGTATTTCCTTCAGCAAAACAATATGTTACTTTCATAAAGACAGCACAACGTATTTGGAATGAGAAATATAAAGATTTATTTACTTTGGATTTTTCGTGGGGAGATACAAGATTGGTATATGATGATGATAGAAAGGTTGTTGATGTGCTGGATATTACATACCCTTATGAAGGATATGGTTGCTTCGCAGGGAAGGTAAATATTGTAATCGACTCGGGCGGAAACGCAATGACGTGTGGATTTCTGCCTGACGATTATAACCTTTCAAAATTAGATAATTTACAAGAAAAGTCATTAAAAGAAATTTGGGAAAATGGTCAGTGCTTCTGTACTCTCAGAGATTTACCAGGGAATCCAACTTGCAAAAAATGCACATATTATCCGATATGTCGCGGTGGGTGCATGGCAAGGAATCTGTTTTTTGGACTAAATATCAATCAGGTAGATCCATGGTGCCTTCGTAAGTATTTCCCAATTAAATTGGAGGAATAAAATGCTTGAAAAAATTGGCCAGCCCTATTATGAGAAAATTTCGAAAAAAAACGAAGATGTGATCATTTATTTAAGAGAAATTCTTGAAAGAAAGAAAATGGTAGAAATTCTTGAAATTGGTGTTGGAATTGGTGCTACAAGTAAGGCCATATATGAAACGCTTTCAAGAGAAGATTATCTGTTTCTGGCTGATTATGAAGAAAAAGTGATTACTTTGAAAGCAGAACTTGAGAGGCTACCACATGATGGACCAGAAGTCATCACTTGGGGTAATTCGCATAAATTATTAGATTCGTATGCATGGGCATTTGCGGAAGAAATATGTAAAGGAAGAAAGTTTGATTTGATTTTTCTTGATGGGGCACATAATTTTGTTTTTGATGGTTTGATTTGTGCGATGGCATCTAAAGCATTAAATGAGAATGGTTATTTTCTTGTGGATGATGTTGACTTTACTATGCATGAACTGATAGAGCATAATTCAGGAAAGAAAAAACAAATAGAGATGCTGTACACTTTACAACAACAAAACATACCACAACTGGCTTTGGCATTACAGTGTTTTGTTGAAAGGGAAGAAGAATTCCAAGAAATACCTTTTTCAGACGGCAAGGCATATCAAAAGAAAGGACAGAATAAATGATAAGGCAGGCAGTATTAGAAGATCTTGATCAAATTACACTATTGGTAAAAGATGTGGGCAATTTACATGCTCGAAATAGAACAGATATTTTCCTGCCTGGTGCAGTGACTGCAGACAAAGAAAAATGCAAAAAACGAATATTAGGAGAAAAATATCATATTCTAGTAGAAGAAAAAGAAGGGCAAATTCTTGGAGTATGTATGGCATTTATTCGAACAATAAAGAATGATATTAAATTGCGAAACGCAAAAGTATTGCGTATAGAGGAAATTGTCGTCAGACCAGAAATGAGAAAAAAAGGAATTGGATCGGCACTGATTCGATGTATGAAAAGATATGCATTGGATAATGACTGTTGCCGAATAGAGACAAATGTGTGGGGGTTTAATCATGTGTCTCATAGATTTATGATTAAAGAACGATTTACAGTTCAGCAACAAACTATGGAATACTTTTTTGAGGAGAAAAGAATAGAAATGTTGTATGCATCTACGCAAAAAGAGATAGAAAGATGCCAATTATCTCATAAATCTATAGAAATTTCGAATACTTTACGACATTTGTTTGAAGAAATACAACCAGAAATGTCAGTTTTAGATTGTGCAGCAGGAACAGGAACTTACGTTACAGCTCTTTATAACAAGGGATATAAAGTGACGGCTTCTGACTTATCTATAGCTAATGTAAGATATATGATGAATTCTTTTAATAGGGATAAGTTTCATATTGATATTTTTCACGATAATGCGATGGATTTGAGTAGGCATCCAAATTGTACATATGATGCCGTTGTGTGTATGGGACCAGCATATCATTTGAGCAAATCAGACTTGAAAAAATGTTTGAAAGAGTGTTTACGAGTCGTCAAAGATGAAGGAAAAGTGTTGGTTTCTTATCTTAATAAGAATTTTTGGGGGCCATATATTCTTGAGAATAGAGCAAAAAAATACTCGATTGGCGAAATTCTTGAAATGATGGAAACCGGTACATTTTCTAAAGAGGCAGATGATTTTGTAGGAAATTCTTTTTTTTATTCGTCTGATGAGATAAAAAATTGGATAAATCAGTTTGAAAATGTAGATATCTCAAACCATTTTACATTGGATGGAAATTGGCAGATTGCATATGGAAGTATTGAAAGAATGAAAGAGGAAGAGAAGAATGCTCTTGCTGACTATATTTTTTCATATTCTGAGCAACCTGAACAGATATCTAGTGGTAAAAATAATATGATTGTGTTGAGGAAGAAAAAAGAAAATGAAATGTAATGAATGGGTGAGAAAACGAATTCGTAAATATGAGAAAACCAGTGAAGTGTATTATTATCTTGGGTTGGAATATTTTTATGGATGGAACAAAACGAAAGATGAAGAACGTGCTACACAGTACTATATTCAAGGAGCAGAAATTGGATGTGCGAAATGTCAGTATGCAATGGCAATACTGGAAAGAGCAGATCCTGAAAAAAGTAAGGAACTATTTGTTAACGCCTTTCCGAGATTGTTAGAACAGGCGAAAAATGGTGATTCAGAGAGTCAACGTATGGTAAGCTGTTATTTCTTGACAGATAGCCGTGGGGTTTCTAAAAATTTGGAAGAAGCATTTAAGTGGCTTGTAAAATCGGCTGAACAAAAGAATGCGGTGGCATTATTCAATCTCGCAGGATGTTATATTGAAGGAATGTGTGTAGAAAAAGATATCCAAAGAGGAAAGAAATTGTTACAGAAAAGTGCAGATGCGGGATATGAAAAAGCACAATCTTTTTTAATTCGAATGGGTAGTTGATATGAAAATGTTGAATTTATGTGATATTGAGTTGCATTGGGGTTCTTTGGAAGAATTGGAAAATGTAAAAGAAAGCATGGAAATTAGACAAAATTGCAATTTTGAATATGTTTACATAGGTTCTTATTTTTGTGGCAGATATTTTTTACATTTGGTTGAGGAACATTTGGAGATATGGAAGGAATTTTATGAAAAATTTAAAATTCCATTTGTGGTAGTATTGCCGATTTTTTCTCAGTCGTTATTGAAGAAGGGGAAAAATGCACTTGAAAAACTTCAAAATAGTTTAGAAAGCTTTATCGATTATTATGTAGTCAATGATTTGGGAATGCTCACATTTTTAGATGAGCAGAGGAAATCGATATTTATAGGGAGACTGTTCGCAAAAGATACAAGAGATTTTCGTGACATTAAGCTTCGAAAGCACGTCAATTCATGTGCAGTTGGTAATGGAATATTTCAATTTTTGAGAAAAGAATGTTCTTCACTTATGGGATATGAGATTGATAATATATATTCGCCTGAGGTACTTTTGCACTTGCAAAAAGAGGATCAAGCCAGAGTTGTTTTACATACACCGTATGTATACCAAAGTGTTGGACAAATCTGCTGCTATGCAAATCTCGAGACTGAAAAATATACAGGTTTTTTCTCTAATTTGCCATGTAGCCACAGTTGCTCGAGGTATTACTTGACTTATGGGAAAAATGATAGAGAGTTGTTATGTATGGGACGTGCAGCCTTATATAAAGAATATGTAACTGAACAAGAAATGCGTGGGGTGGATATTTGTGTTTGGCCGTTCGATTTATGGGAAGAGGAAAATGAAAATGAAAATATTAGTGCCATTACGGGAATTTGAACAGATACAAAGATATTGTGACGCAGGTGCAGACGAATTTTATTTTGGTTTTGATGATGAGCATTGGTGCGAGCAGTTTGGCGATTATCAAGATATGAATCGTATGTCAGCGATGAAGAAAAATGCGAATCATTTTTCTTCAAAGGATGTCCCTCGAGTGATTGAGGAAATTCACAAGCAAAAGAAAACTTGTTATATTACATTGAATAGTAATATTTATAATGCGCAACAGGTCAATTATTTGGGGGAATTTTTAGATAAGTTGAATAGCAAACCTGATGGTGTTATTTTTTCTGATATACAGTTACTTGACGTAATTAAAAAAGCAAACCTGAAACCTGTGGTTAGTACAATGTGTGCCAGTTATAATACGGATATTATAAGCTATTATTGCAAAAAAGGTGTAGATAGAATTATTTTTCCGAGAGAAATATCTTTAAAAGAAATGGAAGAATTCGTCAAGAAATATCCGAAAGTTGACTTTGAAGCCTTTGTAATGAGAGATGGATGTATATTTTCTGATTCAAATTGTCTTGGAGTGCACCAGAAAAACCATGGTGGAATATGTAGCTTTATAAGACAAAATGATTGCAAATTTCATTTAAAAGACTCTACGTCTTCCATACAGCATAAAAAATACCGACATTTTTTATATACAGATGCATTGCTGAGGAATGCATGTGGTCTATGTGCAATTTATGAGCTGTTACAGTTGGAAGTTGCTGCGGGGAAAATTGTTGGACGTGCAGACCATACAGAAGAAGTTGAAAAAGATATAAAAGCAGTGTTTAAAAATAGAGAAATTGCATTAGAGTGCAACAACCAGCAGGAATATTTAAAAAAAATGTTCCTGCCAGACCGTTGGAAAATGATTTGCGGATTATCCTGTTACTATCCAGAGATTTGTGAAAAAAGGAGTCTGTAACTGGAGAGATATTTTGAATATTCGATTTTATGGATTTGATTCTTATCTAAAAAAAACGTTAACCATAAAGGACGCTCGTGATCGTATTTAATTTCCATTAAGTATTGATTTTCAGGCAATAGTGAGAACCTCGGATTAGAAGGTCTTCCCTTAAGGGAATTCATTAAAAAACAACTGATGTTTGTGTCGAAAGTTATTCGCAAATCAGGTGCGTTATCGAAATAAAATGCTTCACGGTAATACTGAATGAGAAGTTGAGGATTTAACTGAAGGCTGTTTTTTAAGTTTAAAAGTATACTAAGTGTTGCATTAGAAATCTGGGAAGTTCCGTTGTCTTGGATAAGTGTTAAGAAATCAGCAAAAGAAAGAGTGATTCTTGATTTGCGAATTCGGTTATTGATTCGTTCCTTGAGTTCGAACATAACAGATTGTTTCTCATTAAAAGCTTCGTGGCTATATTGGCGGAGACGTAATTTTCTATTGTCATTAGGGTAAAGAATAGACTCATTTGCTAATTGAGCCTTATCATTATCAAAGTAGATAGAAGAAATGGGATAATTCCCGTAATCGTCTCGCTTTCCATACTGAGAAAGGAAATTAGTAAAATTATGATATTGAACATCTGAAATAATATATTTATCTTCAATGCGATCAAAATAAGTTGGTATCACTGTAAGGTCTCCTTCAATATGATGTAATATGTTAATAGTATATAGGATTTCAAAAAGAAAAGGAAGAGAAGGTAATGCTAATTAAAGACGGAGTAAAACGAAATATAGATACAAGCAATGTTCTAGAAAAAAGGAATTTATTTATAGAAAAATATCTTTCAAACAAATCCCTCAAAATATTGTATTTGCATATTCCATTTTGTCCTTCCAAATGTAAATACTGTATTTGTGAAACAAAAGTGTGCAATAAGGTTAATGAATTAGAAAGCTTTGTAAGAGTCACATTAAAAGAGCAAATTATAAATTATAAGGCGTTGTTAGAGCAGATAGAATTTGATCAATTATACATTGGAGGAGGTACACCGACTATTCTGAGCGCATCGTTATTGGAAGAAATGTTCAATATGTTGCCATGTATAGAAAATATTCCAATAAAATGTGTGGAATGTTCGCCAAATACATTGACAAAAAAACACCTGGATTTGTTAGTTAAATATAAGTTTTCTTTTCTATCTATGGGAGTACAGTCATTGCAATCGAATATTTGCAAATGGCAAAATCGTTATCCAATTTCTAAGGAAGAATTGGCTGTTATTTCAAAAGAAATTAATAAAACAGGAATCTATTTCAATTATGATATGATTTGTTATTTAGGAAAAGGTGATATTAGAGATATTCCTGCATTTGAGGAAGACATGGAGTATATAATGAAGGTGTGTAAGCCTTCATCAATCTGTGTTCACCAACATCATCAAATTGAATTTTCTATAGAAAAAACATCCTTTTTGCAAAAAACATTAACACGACTGACAGAAGAAAAAAAATTGGGATATGAATGTGTGAATGCGTTGCTTGATGAAAGAGAGGTCGTTTTAGACACGATGTATCAGGCACAGTATCGGTTAGTTAGAGAAAGAAGAAATTTTAATCACTATATGTGGAAACGGTATCCTATGATTCCGGTAAAGGGATATGATGTCTTGGGACTTGGTTTTATAGATAATATTCAGGTGAAAAGTAATGTTGATACGTTAGTTTTCGTTGAATCAAGAAATAAATTTTCAACAATTGAGTTTCAAGAATTTGTTTATGAAGATTTTGAACAGATACGACAAATAAAAGGGCTAAAATAAAATATTGCTGCTATTACAATTTTACTAACCAATACAATGTGCTACGATATATAATAGTTAAAAGTGCCATTAAATGGAAAATGATACATTGGAGGAGAGAACGCATGTATAAAACAAAAGACTTCACAGAACTAAGAGTATGGACTGTTGAACGAGGTGTAGAAATAAAAATAGGAGAAATCAAAGAACGTTTTGAAGAACTCATAAAAGCTATAGATGCACCTGTTGTTGCTTTTGATATAGAAATAGACGGACATATTCCAGCAATAAATCTTGCATGTAGTGCCAATTCAAATTACATGGGCATATATGTATACTATGTAGACAACTATGTAGGAATGGCAGTCGAAGGAAAAGGTGAACAAATAAAGGCACCTGAATTGGAAAGGTTATTCTATAGAGCAGCCGGAAGTGTTTTAGGCATATATAATAGTTACAAAGCTGGCAAGAATATAGCAAGTCGGTATGGGATGAATGGATTAGCAGGAGGGCTAGGTGCTGTAACCACGTCAGCAATCAAAGGTAGCGTAAAATTGATAGGCAAAGGCGTGCGAGCTTTACTTAGAGATCAGGCTGCATATGATAAAGAAATTGCTTTTTATAATCAAGTGTTAGGTTTAGGGGATTGCTTGGTTGGTGGTGTCGATACAGATAATATAATAAATAAGTTAAAGAAAAATGGAACAGAAGGGAATATAACTGCTCAATATATTTTAGGATTTTTTTATGGAAATGGTATAGCAGTAGAAGCAAGTTTGGAAGAAGCTGTGAAATGGTTTGACTTGGCTGCAGATAATGGGGAAAAGAGAAGTAGAGAGATTCTTGCAGCAGAGTATCTGTTTGGTGAAACTGAATATGATATTGAGTGCAAAAATAAAGGGATAGTTTACTTATCAGAAATGGCTGATGGGGGAAATGAAGAGGCCATGGAACTTATGATAAAGATACATGCATCAGAGTTAATAGATGGGATTGGAGCGGATTATGATAAAGTAATATCATTAGCTGAGAAGTATGATGAAAAAGGAAATCTGTTTGCAACATACATGTTAGCTAGGATATATGATACATGTGTTGTACACGATATTGCAGATTTATCAAAGTATAAAGATGATAAAAAATCAGCAGACTATTATGAAAAGGTTGTCAATGCCGGATCAAATGAATATACAGCAGAAGCTGCAAGCAGATTGGCTAGAATGTATTGTGATGGAAAGGGAAGAGAGTGTGATATTGATAAAGCAATTTATTATTATACAAAGGCTAGTAGTGAAGGAATAGAAGAGGCCAAGTTTGCATTAGCAACATTATATGTACTTGGAGAAAAAATAGAAAAAGATTATACGAAGGCAGAGCCATTTGTAAATGCATTATTACATGCAGAGGAACCTTTGCATAAGGCATATGCGCAATATTATGCTTATTTGATATTCGATGAAAAGAAGAAATATAAACAGAGTATGGAATATGCTAGAAAATTCATATCTTGTGAAGGTGTGGATCCTGTGAAAGTAGAAGAATGTAAAAAGTATCTTGCAGAGCAGGAAGAAAAAATAAGCCAGATGACGGAAGAAGAACGTCGTGAATATTTACAGGAAAGAAAGCCTTTATTTGGGAGCAAAAATAAAGGTAGTTCAAATAATAACTTTTTAAAAAATAAAAAAGTATTACTAATTATAGTCTGTATAATCGTTGCTATAGTTATTACTATTATTCTTATTAGAGGAATTGATAATGGTAGCAAATCTGAACATAGTTATAGTGGTATTGGTGAAACTATTACAACAGCAACCGAGGAGTATGAATTAACAAGTGAGAGTGAAGTAATTGATGTATTTACCAATGATGATACAGAGATTTTAGTTCGTACAGAGGTAGATATTCCTGTAGTAGAGGGTAATGATATACTTGATTCAAGTGTGAAAAAGTGGGCAAGTAACTACGAATATGAAGCAGAAGAATTTAGAAAGGAATATAGTGAATTCGACCAGGAAGATTTAGAATATATGGAAAGATATAGTGATTATGATTTTTATGGTACAGAGTATCCGGTTTATTTCTATTTGAGAAGTAATATTTATGTGCCGGAAGAAGATGGGTATTTAAGCCCCCCAAGAGCGGATGAAAATGTATTAAGCATGGTATATCAATCATATAGTGAGACGGGAGGTGCTCATGGCTTTTCAACAATTGAGGGCGGCTGCTTTGACGTGATGACTGGTAAGCAATTATCTCTTGATACAATATCAAATAATTATGAAGAGTTTTCTAATATTGTGATAAAAAAGATAATAAGTGAAGTAGAAGACATAAGACAAGAAACATATATTTTTGAAGAATATATAGACACAATTACATCTTTATGGGAAGAAAATGAAACAAGTTGGTATATGAGTGATAATGGTATCGTTTTTATATATCAGACGTATACATTAGCATCATATGCAGATGGACCAATTATTGTGGAAATTCCATATAATGAAATTTCAGAATATATGAATGATAAATATGTAAAATAAGAATCTAGTAATAAATATTTAGATAAAATCAAGGAATGAGAAAATCATAATCATAATTTATATTGGTGATTTGATTGACGTATTTAATTGGCTCAAAACATGTAGAGCAGTTTTGCGTTACAATAAAAGAATGATTTGCGAACCAATATCTATCAAATATCATAATATTCTGATATAATAAATATATAAAAGGCAGCAGTGAGATCATCATATTGTATGATATGATGCAGTGCAGCGATTCGCTGTTCTGAAGGCAAAGATACATTGGGTAAGTTGCTCATCACAGATTCGCAACTTGGCTGAAGTATATACGAGTGCTGCCTTTTATTATATATTTTTTCAAAGAGGAAGGTGAGATAATGGTTGTAAGGTTCACCGAACGTAACATAGATGAATACATATTTAAAAAAATCGACTCCGAACCTGGTGTGCTGGACTTCACGCCGCTTCAGCGGATGAAGTACTTCTGGATGTCGTACAGGAAAGCCATTGAATGCAGCAATGACACTCAGAGCCAGTATAAAAGCTATGAAGCAAAGAGAAAAGGCAAAAAGCACCGTGTGATCAATGTGCCGAAAGGAGAACTCAAATCACATCAGCGATTTATATTGAAGTCTTACCTTGATAAGCTCCATGTGAACGAAACCGCATATGCTTACCATAAAGGCTGCAGAGTCAAGGATCCTGCCATCGTTCATTATGTGGCAGATAAAGAATATCTGCTGAAGCTGGATATAAGAGATTTTTTCGGCAGCATAAAGGCTAAAGATGTCTATCATGTGTTTGAAGATGCTTTTCCAGAAGCAGAGAAAGAGCTTATCGTTTTCTTTACGAACATATGCTGCCTGAACGGGAAATTGCCGCAGGGAGCTCCGTCATCGCCTGCGCTTTCGAATATAATTATGAGGCCATTTGATGATGAGGTCTCAGAATTCGCAAGGAAGAAAGGCATTATATACACGAGATACAGCGATGACATGATTTTCAGCTTTAACGAAAAGGAACTGGCAGAGACCATAGAAGAGTTTATCGGTGAAACGCTGAGAAACTATGGCTTTAAGCTCAATCTCAGGAAGACACGATTATCAAGAAGAAAAGGTCAGCGGTGTTCGGTTCTGGGGATAGTCATCAATGAAAAACTAAGACTTCCGGTAGAGTACAGGAGAAAGATCAGACAGGAGATATACTACATAAGAAAGTTCGGCATCAAACATCATATGGCGAAAAGCCAGGTGAACGGGACCGACTATGGACTCTGCTTATATGAGGAGCCCTTGGTACCGGATGAGGATGCTTTTGAATATCTCAGAAAAATAAAGGGGAGGATCGAGTATGTACTCGGCGTCGATCCGGATGATGATGAGATGAAAGAATACAGACTTTTCCTTGATGAACTCATTAAGAAGACGCGCTCTTATCTCGTCAGGAAGGAAAGAGGCGAATTCATGAGCATGTCAGATCAGGATATCCCATTTTAAAGACAGGAGGAACTATGTCAAGAGCTATAGAACCTTTAGCTAATAACATAAAGCGTGAGCTTTACGAACATGCAGACATCATGCTGGAAATATCAGTCAACGGGCCTGAGCGAAAGTGTTATTTGCACGCCGACCATATTCCTGTAGAAGCCTTGGGAGAAGATAATACCATTATATTTACCGATGTGGATTTTTTGATCACATTGAGCAATGACTTTTTTGAGGTGGAATTAACGCCCCTGAGCGACTGCTCCTTTGCTCGATACCGCTTTATGGAATATGAATTTCAAGAAGGCGAATTCAAAAAAGATAAAGGCGCATATATTAAATTGCCTTCTACGGTGACAGATTATGAGATGATCAGGGCTCTGAAACGACTTGTTGATATCTATGTCTGGCTATACACGATCAAACAGATCGACGACAGGCAGAAAGAATTCCATAAAGCCCGCGAGCTTCTGGCAGCTACAAAGTGTGCGCAGATAGACATCGAGTTAAAGGATGAGCTTACAGACCTTATAATCAGAGATATATACAGAAGGCTCGCTGATGCTAAAACAGCCTTGCTGAACGATGAAGCTGTACCAAGTATCCTTGCGTTCAAAAAGATGTATTATTCGGATAAAGATGTCTTGAACACTGAAGATGATGAGGCGAAGGATCGTATGTTTCAGCTGATTCATGGAGGATATATCCTGGGGGATCACACCGTTGAAGATCATCTCTTTTTAATACCAAGAGGAAATATAGTCATTTGTTACAGTGCGGCGCTGCTCCTGTATATCCTCTATTACTCAAAGAAAGGGTTCAATCTGCTGACTTACGATGACTGCGCCGGTCTGAACAAATTCGAGAGGATACTGCTGAAGATCGTAGAAAAGGACGCTCTGGATCCGAATATATCTGTTTCGGATTTTAAGACAAAGATCGATAATATTATCCCTAAGTTGAGAGGAATCATATGATATGTTTGATGATATAGTAAAACGGGAATATAACGACACAATTATCGAATACGGAGTTATGAACGGGAAGAGAACGGACAGGCTCGTGTTCATAAAAGCGGGGCAGAATGGCAGCTGCTATGGGTATAAGAATAAGTATGTACGGATAGCAGAAAACATAGCTTTTCGGTATGGATTTCCTGTCGTTGTTGCGTCCAACCCTTTCAACGGAGGCAATCCTCTCGAAGATGCAATGGAGTTTATAAACGAGTACTACGGAGCTATACCGGAAAAGATATTCTATATGGGGCTGAGCAACGGGGCTGTAATAGGAGCCTGGTATGCACATCTGTATCCGAATATCACGAACATGCTGCTTGTAAACATGCCGATAGGTGTAACATACTGGCATTATACGAAGGAGTGTATCGAAAATTATGTTTCAAAAGGGATGCTGGATGTGGTTTATGGTGAATACGATCTGAGCTTTCCGTATATGGAACTTTTTAATGAGATACCAGGCGTAAACACCCATGTTGCCATGGGAGAGGACCACAATTTTACCTTTTCGATGAAGGAGTTTCTTGAACTTCCCGAGAAGTATCTTCTTTATAGAGAAAAGCCTTTAGAGATTTATTAAGCTTTGATTATAGAAACAGGACATGAAAAGAAGTAAAAAAGAAAAAGTTATTTATTACGTGAAGGCGGTACTATATTTCGCACTTCATATACCGGTCACGCTGCTGTTTTCCGAGCTCTATCTCCGGTATTCTTATTTTACTTTAGATGTCGGCAGCAGTGCCGACGAAGCGCAGAGGATATCGGAGATAATATTTGTGATGAGCTATTTGCTCGTCATAATAAGGATGATAATTACGGCGAAGAGAAGGCGCTGGATTTATATTATAATCAACTCGATGACTTCTGTCGTCTTTTACAACATCCTGGTTTTCATATGCTATGTGCCATTCGTTGCTATTTGCTTCACTATTTCGGCGACTTGCTTGACGGCGTTGGCGTTATATTCACTTTTTGGAGGGAAAAGAAATGACAGAGGCTCTGAAAGGTTCAGAAAAAAGCTTCGTACAGTACCGTTGATAGTAACGAATATATTTATCTTAATGTTTGGCATAATAACGATATGGCCTGTACTCACGGATAACATTGGTATAAGTATGGGGGGTTCACTTAGATAAAGATACCACATCAATCCCACGCTGACTTTTGCTCAGCCGATACAGCCGGAGGGCTGGATAACAAGAAAAGGCGGTATGCGCCCCGTGGAGGGGTAGCGTACCGCCTTTTCTTGTGGGGGTTTCCAAAGGG
>JABLTR010051846.1_pt1 | contig 51341 bp, 48 predicted proteins | sample 7160071 | NCBI WGS metagenome assembly JABLTR01 (sample SAMN14651230, study PRJNA627086) | human gut metagenome | isolation source: feces | host: Homo sapiens | reverse complement strand
TAGGCCTTGTTTGAAAATTGGAAATGTGCCCGACGGCGAGGGATTTTTTCGCCAGACAAGGCGATTTGACGCGGCAATACTTTGTGTATTGCAAGGAAAATCAACGCAGTATGGCGGAAAAAGAACCGCCGGTTGGGCATATTGATATTTTTCAAACATGGCCTAGGTAACCGCCTAAAGAAAGCAAGGAGTTTTATATCATGGCAAAAATACTAGTCGTAGATGACGAGAAGGTCCTGGTCAAGGGAATTACCTTCAATTTGAAGAACGAGGGCTATCAGGTGGAGACCGGCTACGACGGCGAGGAGGCGGTGGAGCTGGCCCGGGAGGGAAATTTCGACCTGATCATCCTGGACCTGATGATGCCCAAGATCGACGGGCTCCAGGCCTGCATGCGCATCCGGGAGTTCTCCAACGTGCCCATCATCATGCTCACCGCCCGCAGCGAGGACACGGACAAGATCATCGGCTTTGAGTGCGGGGCGGACGACTATATCACCAAGCCCTTCAACATCCTGGAGCTGAAGGCCCGGGTCCGGGCCCTGCTGCGCCGCTCCGGGGCGGCGGGCCAGCGTCAGGCGGGACAGGGCGCCCTCACCGTGGGCCACATCCGCCTGGACCCCAGCGAGCGCTCCGCCTGGAAGGACGGCAAGCCGGTGGACCTGACCGCCAAGGAGTTCGACCTGATGGAGCTGCTGATGCGCAACCCCGGCCGGGTGTACAGCCGGGAGAACCTGCTCAATGTGGTATGGGGCTATGAGTATATCGGGGACTACCGTACGGTGGACGTGCACATCCGCCGCCTGCGGGAAAAGCTGGAGCTGGACCCGGCCAATCCGGAATACATCCGCACCAAGTGGGGGGTGGGCTACTACCTGAGCAGTCAGGGGAGCTCCTCCGGCTCTTCCGGCCGGTGACCACCTGTTCCAAGAGAGGATGAGACACGCCATGCCGGAACCGTCGGCCAAATCCAAGGAAAAACAGAAGATCCCCTTTTTCTCCCGCCTCCAGGTCAAGTACGCCCTGAGCTATCTGGCCCTGCTGGCGATGGTGCTGGTTCTGCTGAACACCTACCCCCTGATCGCCTCCCAGAATCTGCTGATCTCCTCCAAGGAGGACTCCCTGCGCAGTCAGATCGCGGTCATGTCCTCCGCCCTCATGGAGTTGGAGACCCTCTCTGCCGACCAGGTGGCCCGGGTGATGAACATGCTGGACAACATGGGACTGGAGCGCATTCTGGTCACCGACCCCTCGGGGCTGATCCTGTACGACAGCCTCACCCAGGGCCAGGAGAGCGAGGGGGATGCGTCCTCCGCCCAGTCCCCTCCGGACGCCGGCGGAGGCGCCGCCTCCGCCCAGCCGTCCTATCAGTACGCCCTGTTTCAGGAGGTGGCCCTGGCCCTCCAGGGGAACGACGTGCTCTACACCCACTATGAGGACGGGGTGTTTCTCTCCACTGCCGCCGCCCCCATTCTGTACCGCGGCATGACCATCGGAGGCATCTACATCTGCGACTGGGACAACACCCAGGGAACGCTGCTCATGAGCCTGCAGCAGAACCTGCGCACCATCTCCCTGGTGCTGATGGTCATTGCCCTGCTGGTCAGCTTCTTCTTCTCCAAGGTGCTCACCTCCCGCATCGGGGCCCTGCTCCGGGCCATCCGCATCGTGGGTGAGGGGGAGTACGGCCACCGGCTCCAGCCGGCGGGAAAGGACGAGCTGGCCCATCTGGCGGAGGAGTTCAACCAGCTCACCGACCGCCTTCAAACCACCGAGGAGGTCCGCCGCCGCTTTGTCTCCGACGCCTCCCACGAGCTGAAGACCCCCCTGGCCTCCATCCGCCTGCTGGCCGACTCCATCCTCCAGAACCAGGAGATGGACCGGGAAACTGTCCAGGACTTTGTCAGCGACATCGGGGAGGAGGCCGAGCGCCTCACCCGCATCACCGAGCATCTGCTGTCCCTCACCCGGCTGGACAGCCTGCCGGTGGGTGAGACCTATATTGTGGACCTGTCCGCCGTGGGCCGCAGGGCGGTCTCCATGCTCCTGCCGGTGGCCGACGCCGCCCAGGTGACCATCGAGACCACCTGGAAGAGCGGCTGCACCCTCCGGTGCACCGAGGACGACCTGTATCAGATCTGCTTCAACCTGATTGAAAACGCCGTCAAATATAACTTCCCCGATGGGAAGGTGTTCGTCTCCACCCGCCGGAACGGGGACCAGGTGCTCTTTGAGGTGGCGGACACCGGCATCGGCATCCCGGAGGAGGAGCTGCCCAAGGTGTTCAACCGCTTCTACCGGGTGGACAAGGCCCGCTCCCGGGCGGCGGGGGGCACCGGCCTGGGGCTGTCCATCGTGCGGGACACGGTGCGCCGCCACGGGGGCTGGGTCACCGCCCAGCGCCGGGAGCCCGAGGGCAGCGTGTTCACTGTGGGCTTCCCCTGTGAGACGCCTGAGGTGGGAGGTGAGGACCTGTGAAGCGTCTGCTGCTGTCCCTGGCGGTATCCCTCGCCCTCCTGCTGCCCGGCTGCGGCTCCGGGGGAGAGAATTCGGGGGTGCTGCTGTACTTCTGCACCGACCCCAATGACCACAGCCAGCTCCATGGACCCGCCATCCAGAGCCAGCCCTACCTGGGCCCCTCCGGCCCCGGGGTGGAGGAGCTGGTGAACGCTCTGCTGGCCGGCCCCACCCAGGGCGGCCTGGTCTCCCCCTTCCCCCAGGGGCTCTCCCTCCAGAGCTGGGAGCTGGAGGACGGACTGCTCACCCTGAATTTTTCCGAGCAGTACGGCGGGCTGGCAGACATCTCCCTCACCCTGGCCGACTACTGCCTGGTGCTCACCCTCAGCCAGGTGGAGGGGGTGGACACCGTCCAGATCCAGTCCGCCGGGCACACCTACCACTCCCGCAGCCACCAGACTATGAAGGCGGACGAGGTCCTCACCGACCAGAGCCTGCCCGAGGAGGTCCTGCAGTCCAGCGGCGAGGAAAATTAGGCCCTCTCCCCGTGCTCCAGCACGTCCAGCATCAGCCGGGCTCCCAGATAGAAGCCCCGCTGGAACAGAAGGCGGCCGGAGAGCTCCTCCATGTCGCCGTGCAGCTGGGAGAGGTGGTCGGCGAAGTCTACCCCGAGGGTTTGGTGGATCTGTTCATACATGGGGTATGCCTGCAGTTTCAGGGTTTTGCACTGGGGGGAGGTTGGGAATATTTCTTCATATTCCATCTCAAAAATTTCAGATAATATTTCATTCATCATTGAAATCTCCATAATTCCATTTTTGCTGAACTTTTGACAAATCAAGTATATTCGTTTAAAATTCCTTTGTCAAGAGGTGTTTTATGTTTTCAAGAACCTTATTTGGTCAAAGACTGCGAAAGCTCCGAAAACAGCACGGAGAGACCCAAAGCGACTTGGGCGAACTGCTCCTGGTCAAAAAAAGCCAGATCAGTGAACTGGAGCAGGGGAATGTATCCACTACTCCGGAAAAAATTGTGATCATCTGCACCCACTACCACGTGTCCGCCGACTACCTCCTGGGTCTCACCGACGACCCGGAGCCCCGGTGGAGCGGAGAATAATTTGTCGGACGCTTCCCTGTCCTCGGATGGGGGAGCGTCTTTTTTCGGGGCGTTTCGCCGCCTGCTCTTTTTTAGTCTTCCCCCTGGGGGAAGGTGCCCCCGAAGGGGGCGGATGAGGGGTCAGTTTAAAGAGCAAGCATCGTTAGAAGAATACCGTAGGGCGGGGGCTTGCCCCCGCCGCCTGTTTATTCAGCGGCCGCAGGGGGAATTTCGCCGCCTGCGGGCGGCGAGTGACTTTCTGGACGGCCAGAAAGTCACCAAAGAGCCGCTAGGGGGCGGGCGCAATCGGCAGGTTCGGCAAAGCCTCCCTGCCTCCATGCCGCCCGCCCCCTAGAACCCCCATTACGGGGGACGCGTACCTGCAAGGCGGCAAAAAATTTCCGGCGCGCAAAATCTGAGTGGCGCTCTAAATTCCCGCCGGGCCACTGGGCCCTGGCTATGTGGAAAATTGGGGCTGGTGCGGTTCCACTTCCGCGCCTGGCTTTGCCGAGCAGATGTAGTCGGTGCTGGGCTGTAGGGCGCGGCCTACTGGACGCGCCGCGTATGCGGGCCGGCTAGTGTCCGTCCCCTACGATAAAAAGGGATGGCTTCAGGATACATGTAGGGGCGGCACACCGGGCCGCCCGGCTTCATGGATCGGCGGGAGGCCCAAGGGCCTCCCCTACCCAACCCTGGAAGAATTTCTTGAAAACCGTAGGGGAGGGGACGACTCCCCTTATCAAGGGGAGATGTCGAGCGCAGCGAGACAGAGGGGATAGGGATTTACCCCTCCCGCCGCATCTCGGAAATTTATCCGTTAACCGGCGGGCCGGTCTGGGACCGGCCCCTACGAATAGAAGGGACACTTTCAGATTTGCCGTAGGGGCGGCTATCAGCCGCCCGTAAAGCCTTCCCCTGGGGGAAGGTGTCACGCGAATCGTGACGGATGTGGGGAACGGTTCTGATGATCAGGGCAATCCGTTTAAACCGTGGGGGCGGAACACTGGGCCGCCCGGCTCCCATGGGTTCGGATGCCCGTAGGGCGCGGCCTCCCGGACGCGCCGTTTCGGTCACTCACAAAACGCCATAGGGGTCGCCCGCAATCCCTCCCCCCTGCTGATACGAACGAGGATTCCCCCTTGAGACGCCCCCACGTCTTTCCCCAAAAAACAAAAACGCCGGACGGCTCTTTTCAGAGGCCGTCCGGCGCTGTTTGATGGGTGCGGTTATTTCTCCCGCCCGGAGAAAAACAGGATGAACACGATGGCGCACACCGCCATGAGATAGCAGTAGAACATATAGGGCACAATTTCCAGCGCGGCCACCCCGGTTCCGGCGGAGGCGTACAGCAGCTGGGCCCCGTAGGGCAGGATTCCCTGCATCACCGAGGCGAAGATGTCCAGCAGGGAGGCGGACCGGCGGGCGTCGATATGGTACTCCTCGCTGATCTCCTTGGCAATGGCGCCGGACATAACGATGGCCACGGTGTTGTTGGCGGTAGCCACGTCCACGGCGGCCACCAGACCGGCGATACCCAGCTGGGCCCCCTTCTTGGACTTGACCCGGCGGTGGATGAACTCAATGAGCCACTGGATGCCCCCGTGCTCCTTCACCAGGGCCCCGATGCAGGCCACAATAATGGAGATGACGGTGATATCGTACATGGAGGTAACGCCAGTTCCCATGACGGCAAACACCTGGGTCCAGGCAAAGGCCCCGGAGGCCACACCCACCACCAGGCTCAGGGCGGTGCCCAGCATGAGGATGACGAACACGTTCACCCCGATAAGGGCGCCCATCAGCACCACCAGATAGGGCAGCACCTTCCAGAAGCTGTACGCCTCTACCTCCACCTGGCCGCTGCCGCCCCAGGTGAGGGCCACGAAGATCAGCAGGGTGATAATGGCGGCGGGGAGGACGATGAGGAAGTTCATGCGGAATTTGTCCTTCATCTCGCACCCCTGGGTGCGCACGGCGGCGATGGTGGTGTCGGAGATCATGGACAGGTTGTCCCCGAACATGGCCCCGCACACCACGGCGGCGATGCACAGCACAATGCCAAAGCCGGTGGCCTCACTCATAGACACGGCAAAGGGGGCCAGGGCGGACACGGTGCCCACCGAGGTGCCCATGGACACGGACACGAAGCAGGCAATGAGAAACAGGCCGGCCACGGCAAACTGGCTGGGGAGAAAATCCAGGAACAGGAACACGGTGCTGTCCGCGCCTCCGGCGGCGGAGATGGCCCCGGAGAAGGCGCCGGCGGCCAGAAACACCAGGCACATGGTCAGGATATTCTCGTCGGCCACCCCGTTGGCCATCACCTTCAGCTTGGCGTTGAAGTCCAGCTTGCGATTCTGGAAGCAGGCCACCGCCAGGGCAATCAAAAAGATCACGATGGCCGGGGTCTGATAGAACCCCTGCTCGATATTCAGTCCATACTCAAATAAAAGCCCGCACCCCAGGTAAAGCACCAAAAAGACGATGATGGGGAGCAGGGCAATGGGATTGCTCCGAACGGAGCGCTGGTTTTCGTCCATCCCGAAATCCTTCCTCTCTCAACATAAAATAGACCCATGCAGTACCTTTTATCATACGAAAAATAGTCCCCGGTGTCAATGAAAAACCAGGTTTTCCTGGAAAAAACAGACCGTGAACCGGAACCAGGTCCGCCGCATAGTCTGTAACAGGGCACAGGCCGCAGAGAGGAGGCGCTGCTTTGGTACCCATCGAGAGGTGGATTTTGACAAAAAGCGACTGTTATCAGGCCGGTCGGACCATCGTCCCCCGGGGGATCATGGTCCACTCCACCGGCGTGGCGCAGCCCGACCCGGAGGTATTCTGCCGCCAGTGGGACCGCCCCGGTGTGGACGCCTGCGTCCACGCCTTTGTAACGGAGGACCGGATCGTCCAGACTCTGCCCTGGAACTGGCGGGGCTGGCACGCGGGCAGGGGGACGCTGGGAAGCGCCAACAACACCCACATCTCTTTTGAATGCTGCGAACCGGCGGGCCACACCTATCAGGGCGGGACCATGGTGGGATACGACCCGGGAAAAAACCAGAGGTATTTTGAGAAAATCTATGAAAACGCCGTGGACCTGTGCGCCAGGCTGTGCAGGGACTACGGCCTGGACCCCCTGGAGTCAGGGGTGGTGCTCTGCCACGCGGAGGGCTTCCAGCAGGGAATCGCCAGTAACCACGCCGACGTGCTCCACTGGTGGCCCAGGCACGGGGTGGACATGGATGACTTTCGCCGGGCGGTACGGGACCGGCTGGTGGAGAAGGAGGAGGACGACGTGACACAGGAACAGTTCAACGCCATGCTGGAGGAGGCCCTGAGACAGCGGGAGCAGCTGCCCCCCAGCGGCTGGTCCCAGGAGGCCAGAGCCTGGGCGGAGGGGGCCGGCATCGTGACCGGCAGTCCCGACGGAGCAAAGCGGTACCGGGCCTTTGCCACCCGGGAGGAGACCGTCCAGATGCTCCACGCGGTCTTTGGGCAAACGCCGTAAAGAAGGTTTTCCCCGAACTCAGGCGAATTTTGTTCCACAGAGGCCTGTTGACGCGCAAAAACTCCGTCCCGCTGTGCGGGACGGAGCTTTTCTTTACGGTCTCACTGGTGCCGCCCGTCCGGCAGACTCAGCCGCCCCCAGAGGGCTGCCGTTTACTCCTCCACCGGCAGCAGCTTCTTCCGCCGGGTGAGGAACAGGGTCAGGGTGGTGGCGCTGGCCAGGACGTCCGCGATGGGCTCGGCGGCGTAAATGCCGAAGACGCTCCCGGTGACCCGGGGCAGGATCAGGGCCAGGGGCACCAGCAGGATCACCTTCCGCAGCAGGGCCAGGAACAGGCTGGTCCGGGCCTGCCCCAGGGCCATGAAGGTGGTCTGACATGCCATCTGCGCCCCGAAGGCCCAGATGCCGCCGAAGAAGAGCGGCATCACCCGGGAGACCAGACCGATCAGCTGGGGCTGGGGAGTGAAAATTCGGGCCAGCAGCCCGGGGAAGACTGCGATGACCAGAAAGGCGGCGCAGGTCACGGACAGAGTGATGGTGAGCAGCCGTTTGAACGTCTGGCGCACCCGCCGGAAGTTCTGTGCCCCGTAGTTGTAGCTCATAATGGGCTGGGTGCCCTGGGTGATGCCCTGGACGGGCATGACGATCATCTGCATGATGGACTGCATGATGGTGATAGAGCCCACATACAGGTCCCCGCCGTAGGTCTGCATTCCTGTGTTGAGCACCACGGTTACCAGGCTCTCAGTGGACTGCATAATAAAGGGGGCCACGCCCAGACCGGCGATGCGGCCGATGATGCGCTTGTTGGGGATCAAAAACACCCGGTGCAGGCGCAGGCTGCTGCGGCGGCTGCACAGGAAGGCCACCACCCAGGCGGCGCTCACCGCCTGAGACAGAATGGTGGCCAGGGCGGCACCCCGGACGCCCATGCCCAGAACAAAGATGAAGATGGGGTCCAGAACGATGTTCAAAATGGCCCCGATGAGCACGCTGAGCATGGCGGTGGTGGCCCTCCCCTGGGCGCTGATGAAGGGGTTGAGGCCCAGGGCCAGCTGGACAAAGACGGTGCCCAGCAGATAAATGCCGATATACTCCTTGGCGTAGCCGATGGTGGCGTCAGACGCACCGAAGGCGTACAGGATGGGCTCCTGAAAGATGCTGAATCCCACGGTCAAGACCACTGCCGCGCACAGCAGCATGGTGAGGGAGTTGCCCAGGATGCGCTGAGCCTCCACCCTCCGCTTCGCTCCCAGCTGGATGGCGGCCAGAGGCGCGCCCCCCTGCCCCGCAAAGGCGGCAAAGGCGGAGATCAGGGTGATGATCGGAAACGTGACTCCCACGCCGGTGAGGGCCACGTCCCCGATCTCCGGAATGTGGCCGATATAGATGCGGTCCACAATGTTATAGAGCATGTTGATGATTTGAGCCGCGACAGAGGGCACCGCCAGCTTCAAAATCAATTTCCCAATGGGGGCGGTGGCCAGGATCTCGTCGCTGTGCCGGGTCTGTTCCACAGGATACCACTTCCTTTTCTGCGTAAAGAGTAGTATAGCACGTTCCTCCCCTTTTGGAAAGACGGTCTTTGCCTCCTTTCCCGCCCACCGCCCCTCTTTTTTCGTAAAAATGACGGAAATCCGCTGGAAATTTTCGGTCATCTGTGGTACACTTACCCCAACAGCAAAGCTCCAGCGAATCTTCATGTACACACAGGAGGTCATTCAGTATGTCTTATCGGGAGAATTACGAGAAATGGTTGCACAGTCCCGCCCTCTCCGCGGCAGAGAAGGCGGAGCTGGAGTCCATCCAGGGGGACGAGAAGGAGATCGAGAGCCGCTTTTTTGACCAGCTGTCCTTCGGCACCGCCGGCCTGCGGGGTACCATGGGTGTGGGCCTGTACCGGATGAACGTCCATGTGGTCCGCCACGCCACTCAGGCCTTTGCCCAGGTCATCCTGGAGGAGGGGGCCGAGGCCGCCGCCCGGGGCGTGGCCGTGTGCTTCGACTGCCGGAACAACTCGGACGTCTTTGCCCGGGAGGCCGCCTGCGTCATGGCCGCCAACGGCATCCCCGCCCGCCTGTTTGAGTCCCTGCGCCCCACCCCGGAGCTGTCCTTTGCCGTGCGGGAGTACCACTGCATCGCCGGCATCAACGTCACCGCCAGCCACAACCCCAAGGAGTATAACGGCTACAAGGTCTACTGGGAGGACGGCGCCCAGCTGCCCCCCAAGCACGCCGACCAGGTGGCCAAGAAGATGAAGGAGCTGGACGTGTTCGACTGCGTCAAGACCATGGACTACGACGAGGCCGTCTCCAAGGGGCTCATCACCCTCATGGGGGAGGAGACCGACGAGAAGTTCCTGGCCAACGTCATGGAGCAGGTCAACGACAAGGCTGTGGTGGAGAAGATGGCCGACACCTTCACCATGGTGTACACCCCCTTCCACGGCACCGGCTACAAACTCATCCCCGAGGCCCTGAAGCGCCTGGGCATGAAGCATGTGATCTGCGTCCCTGAGCAGATGGTCATTGACGGCAACTTCCCCACCGTGGTCTCCCCCAACCCGGAGAACCCCGAGGGGTTCTATCTGGCGGTGGACCTGGCCAAAAAGAACAACGCCGACTTTATCCTGGGCTCCGACCCGGATGCCGACCGGGTGGGCATCATGGTACGCACCAAGGACGACGACTTTGTGGTCATCTCCGGCAACCAGACCGGCGTGCTCCTGCTGGACTACCTGATCGGGGCCAAGCGCCGCACCGGCAAGATGCCCGAGAAGCCCGTGGCTCTGAAGACCATCGTCACCACCGAGATGGCCCGGAAGGTGGCCGAGGTGAACGGCCTGCAGTGCTATGACACCTTCACCGGCTTTAAGTTCCTGGCGGAAAAGAAGGACAAGCTGGAGAACAGCGGCGAGGGCAAGGTCATCTTCTCCTATGAAGAGTCCTATGGATATATGCTGGGCGACTACGTCCGGGACAAGGACGCCGTGTCCGCCAGCGTGGAGCTCTCTGAAATGGCCGCCTGGTACGCCTCTCAGGGCATGACCCTGTACGACGCCCTCCAGGCCCTGTTTGAGAAGTACGGCTACTACGGGGAGAAGACCATGAACCTGGTCATGCCCGGCCTAGACGGTTTGAAGAAGATGGCCGACCTGATGGCCAACCTGCGCCAGAATCCTCCCACGGAGATTGCCGGCGTGGCGGTGAGGCAGCAGAAGGACTACCAGGACGGCAGTGTGGTGAATGTGGCCGACGGCTCCAAGGAAACCATGGAACTCTCCGGCTCCAACGTGCTGCGGTACGAGATGGCCGACGGCACCAGCCTCATCGTCCGTCCCTCCGGCACCGAGCCCAAGGTGAAGGTCTACATCCTGGCCAACGGCGTCACAAAGGCCGAGTGCGACGAGAAGGTGGCCAAATACGCCGCCTGGGCCGAGACCCTCAAAGGCTGACCTACTTTTCTTGAAAGAAAAGTAGGCAAAAGAACTTTGTGCGAAACTGCGTTTCGCCTCTTGGGAAATCGTTGCTTTTCTTCCCTTCACATTTGATTTTGTACGGGCCCCGCTTGATTTTAAAAGCGGGGCCTGTTCTTTTTGCCGACTATTAGGAACTGGGCGGCCCAGTGTGCCGCCCCTACGGCGAACACAGAAGCCCACCCTTCTTTTCGTAGGGGCCGGACACTGGCCGGTCCGCTGAAGAACTTCTGCCATTCCGGAGCCCACCCTCATCCGCCTCGCATACGCTCGGCACTTTCTCCCTAGAAGGGCGAAGGCTTGCGGGCGGCTGACAGCCGCCCCTACGACGTTTCTCCGCGGCGATTTGAAACGGCGCGTCCAGGAGGCCGCGCCCTACAAAAGGGGAGAAACCCTTTAGCGTGGGCGGGTGAGGACACCCGCCCCTACAGCAAAACTGGAAACGGTTCCTTCTTTTTGTGGGGGCTGGACACTGGCCGACCCGTGTTCCGGGCGACCGCAAGGGCCGCCCCTACGGCGGAAAACGGACCGGGAGCGTTGGCTCGGCAAAGCCAGGCGCAGTTGTGGAACCGCAGCAGCGGTAATCTTTGCAAACCCAGGGCCCAGTGGCCCGGAAGGAATTGCGGACAGCCACTCAGATTTTGCGCGCCGGAAATTATTTGCCTAGCCGAAGGGTTAACCCCCGTAATGGGGTCCGGGGAAAGCGGTCCTATGGACCTAGGCGGAGCATAGCGGAGCCGTAGTCCATAGGCCGCGTCCCCGGCGGCGAAACTCTTCCTGTGAAAAGAACCACCCAGCGGCCCGATGAGGGCATCGGGCCCTACGAAATTGAGGCACATGCCCGCCATTCACAGAAAACGAGCCAGTCCGACCATCGCCCCCTCATCCGTCTGGCCTGACGGCCAGCCACCTTCCCCCCAGGGGGAAGGCTTGAGAAAGAGAGCGCCCCAGTGTGCCGACTCTACAGCGAAAAACGGCGGCGAAATCCCCTGAAGGAAGAACAGTCATACCCCCTCTCTTTGTCCCATACAATGGTAAAAAACAAAGGAGTGGGGATTATGGCGTACGACGACAGCCGCCTGCCGGCGGAGGCGGCCCACCACATTCTGCTGGAGGGGCGGGAACAGCTCACCGTCTCCGGCGTGGAGGAGGTGGAGAGCTTTGACGAGAACACCATCGTCATGTCCACGGTGAAGGGGACGCTGGTGGTCCGGGGAGAGGACCTGCACATCGAGAAGCTCTCCCTGGACGGGGGCGACATGAAGGTGGAGGGCAGCGTGGACTCCCTCACCTATGAGGACGACCGCCGTGGGAGGGGCGGGCTGCTCTCCCGCCTGCTGGGGGGATGACGGTAGATGTGGCCGCCCAGGGGGCGGCTCTGGTCCAGGCGGTGCTGCTGGGGCTGGCCGCCGGGGTGCTGTACGACCTGTTCCGCATCCTGCGGGTGCGGGTGCGCCTCCCCCTGCTGGGCCCGGCGCTGGACCTGCTGTTCTGGCTGACGCTCACCGTGACGCTGTTTCTCTGGTCTCAGTGGGCCTGGGGCGGGCCGGTGCGCCTGTACGGGGCGGCGTTTCTGTTCCTGGGCGGGGCAGTCTACTTCGGGCTGTTCAGCCGCTGGCTGCTCTGGCTGGGGTACCGGCTGGCCGACTTGGTTACAGCAATTCTTAAGATTCTCGCCCTTCCGTTGTTTGCACTAAATCGCCTCCAGAAAAAAATCAAAAAACTTGCAAAAAATATCTTCCTTTTCGCGGGAAAATGGTATAGAATAAATCAGATAACTCAGGAAATGGAGTCCACGGCCCGCCGGCGGGCGGCCCGGGAGAGGGGAGGATCGTCACATGCGTCTGAAACGTGCGGGACTGCTGACCAAGCTGGTCATCGTGGTGCTTCTGGTGTATCTGGCCACCTCCCTGCTGGATCTGCGGGGGCAGATTCAGTCTGTTCAGGAGGAGCGGGACACGCTGGAACAGCAGGTGGAGGAACAGCGGCTGGCCAACCAGCAGCTGGAAGACGCCATCGAAAACAGCGACGACCCTGAAACTCTGGAGCGGGTGGCCCGGGAGAAGGGCTACGTCAAAGAGGGCGAAACCCTGTACATCGACGTGGCCGGCTGACGGCTCCGCCGGGGCTGCGGGGCCCCGGTCCGCGCCTGTGCACGGCGCGGCTTGAGGGGGAAATTTACAAGGAGGATATTTCAGTCAGTGATGGAGTTTGGTGTTGGGTCCATTTTGGACGGTAAGGTAACGGGAATCACAAAGTTTGGCGCCTTCGTGGCCCTGCCGGAGGGACGCTCCGGTCTGGTCCACATCTCGGAGATCGCCTATACCTATGTCAACGAGGTGTCCGATTACCTGAAGGAGGGACAGGAGGTCAAGGTGAAGGTCATCGGCATCGACCAGGCCAACCGGATCAACCTGTCCATTAAGAAGGTGAGCGATCCCCCTCCCCGCCCCGCGGGCGGACAGGGCGGACGTCCCGCTCGTACAGGAGGGGCTCCCCGTTCCGGCGGAGCGCCCCGCTCCGGAGGCTTCGCGCCCCGGCCCGCACCCAAGGAACCCACTGACTTCGAGGACCGGCTGCGCCAGTTCATGCAGGCCTCGGACAGCAAGCTCTCCGAGCTGCGCTATCTGGAGAAGAAGGGCGGCAACCGCCGGGGCGGCCGCCGGTAAGCCGGATCGCATTGGAAAACGAAGCGGCCGCAGGTCATCCTGCGGCCGCTTTTCCGTATACGGATGGTTTCAGTCAGCCGGGGTGTCCCTCCCCATAGGAAAAGGGACGCCCCAAGGACGTCCCCCATGCGCATTGGTTGAGCTGCCCAGAAAGAATACCATAAAATTCCAAACTCGTCAACGGGAGGCCTGTCGAATGTCCGCCGCCTTCCGGGAAAGGAACACGCTATGCTGATTATCAACGGCACCGTCCACACCATGGAGGGCCTCACCATCCCCGGGGGTTACGTGGACATCCGGGGGGACAAGATCGCCGGGACCGGCCCCATGGAGGAGTGTCCCAAGAGCTGGGAGGGGGAGGTCTTTGACGCTCAAGGCGGACACATCCAGCCCGGCTTTGTGGACGCCCACTGCCACCTGGGGATGTTTGGGGACTCCACCGGCATCGAGGGGGACGACGGCAACGAGGCCACCGACCCCTGCACCCCACACCTGCGGGCGGTGGACGCCGTCAACCCCATGGACCGGTGCTTTCAGGAGGCCCGGGAGGCGGGGGTGACTACCGTCCTCACCGGCCCGGGGAGCGCCAACCCCATCAGCGGCCAGTTCGCCGCCCTGAAAACCAACGGCCGCTGGGTGGACGCCATGGTGCTCAAGGCCCCGGCGGCCATGAAGCTGGCCCTGGGGGAGAACCCCAAGCTCACCTATCACGAGCGGCATGAGACCCCCACCACCCGCATGGCCACCGCCGCCATCATCCGGGAGAACCTGGCCAAGGCCGTGGAGTACCGGGAGAAGCTGGAGCGGGCGGCTCAGGACGAGGAGGAGGACAAGCCCGACTACGACGCCAAGCTGGAGGCCCTCCTGCCGGTGATCCGGGGGGAGCTGCCCGTCCACATCCACGCCCACCGGGCGGACGACATGGCCACCGGCATCCGCATCTGCAAGGAGTTCGGCCTGAAGTACGTGCTGGTCCACGGCACCGAAGGCCACCTGATTCCCGACCTGCTGGCCCAGGAGGGGGCGGGGGTCATCACCGGTCCCTGCCTCACCGACCGCTCCAAGCCGGAGCTGATGCACCAGTCCCTAGAGACCCCCGCCATCCTCCAGCGCTTCGGGGTAAAGGTGGCCATCTGCACCGACCACCCGGAGACCCCCATCCAGTACCTGCCCCTGTGCGCCGCCATGGCCATCCGGGGGGGTATGGACCCGGAGAGCGCCCTGGCCTGCGTCACCATCCGGGCCGCCGAGCTGGCGGGGGTGGCCGACCGGGTGGGCTCCCTGGCCCCGGGAAAGGACGCGGATGTGACCGTCACCAGCGCCCATCCCCTCAACTGGCTCAGCCGAATGCGGCTGGTGGTGATGGACGGAAAGGTGGTCCACGGACGGCTGTAATCAGCTTCCAAGCCTGCCGTTTTGCCCCTTCATAAAACTTTCACAAAAAACAGTGGAAATTTTTCGCTCCTGTGGTATAATAAAACCATCGGAGGGGAGAACCCTCCTTCACCGGAGGAGTTTCCCTCCCACTCAAGCCCCCTCGGGGGCGAAAGGAGCGGACAAGTATGAAGTTTGTGTTTACAGACAAAAAGGTGAACGTGCCCAACTACATCCACAACTACGCGGAAAAGAAAGTGGGCAAGTTAGACCGTTTCTTTAAGGAGGATGCCACCGCCTCACTGACGTTCAGCGTGGAGAAGGACCGCAACCGGGTGGAGGTCACCATCCGGTCCAGCGGCACCATCTTCCGTGTGTCGGAGAGCACCTCTGATATGCACGCCTCCATCGACGCCGCCGTGGCTTCCCTGGAGCGGCAGATCCGCAAGAACAAGACCCGTCTGGAGAAGCGGCTGCGCACCGGCGCCTTTGAGCGCTCGGTAGACGCCTCCACGGAGATCTCCTCCTTTGTCCCCGATGAGCCGGAGGAGGGGGAGTACCACGTGGTCCGGACCAAGACCTTCCCCATCAAGCCCATGACCCAGGACGAGGCCATTCTGCAGATGAATCTGCTGGGCCACAGCTTCTTCGCCTTCAAGAACGAGGACGCCGGCGGGGCCTTCGCGGTGGTCTACCGCCGCAATGACGGGGACTACGGCATCATTGAGGATGCGACCTGATTGTTCCAAAAACCGCGGGGCGGCCAACCGGCCGCCCCGTTTTTTTGCTCTGTGAGACATTACGGCTCTGACGCCCGCTCTGTCTCTCCCCTGCGCCAGCGCTTCAGGGTGGGGAGAAAGGCCAGCAGTCCCGCCCGGGCCTCCGCCTCATCCAGGTCCAGTCCGTTGGCCCGGTTCCACTCCGCTAAAAACTGCAGATTGTGCTCCGCCATCTCCTCCATGGTCACGTCCTGAAGGAACCGCCCCTGCTGATAGCAGTATACGCAGTACGTCTCCGACCGGCTGCCGTCCGCCTCAGTCCCCCGCTCCTCGTCCCGGGTCAGGGCCATGCCGCAGCTTTGACAATATCCGGCGGGGTACCCCAGCAGCCGGTCCACCGACACCTGGAATACCTTTGCGATCTCCTTCAGGGTGTCGGTGCTGGGGACGGTCTCGCCGGTCTCCCAGCGGGAGACCGCCTGCCGGGTGACACAGAGCTTTTGGGCAAACTCCTCCTGGGACAGCCCCAGGTCCCGGCGCAGCTCCAACAACGCATCCCTTGTCTCCATTCAATCGCCTCCTTTTTGCCCAGTATAGCAGACCGCCTCCGGATGCACAAGCAACGGACGGTTGCGGAATTCTTACCACTCTGTTCGATTTTGGAAAGACTCTGGAAAGATTGTTTGGGTACAATGGGGGTATCAGAAAGGAGTGCATCCCCATGACGGTTTTGGAAACCAAGGATCTGAAAAAATACTACGGCTCCGGCGACACCCAGGTGAAGGCCCTGGACGGAGTCGATCTGACGGTGGAGAACGGGGAGTTCGTGGCCATTGTGGGCACCTCGGGCTCGGGCAAGTCCACCCTGCTCCACATGCTGGGCGGGCTGGACCGGCCCACCGGCGGCTCTGTCCTGGTGGAGGACCGGGACATCTTCGCCCTGAAGGACGAGGAGCTGACCATCTTCCGCCGGCGGAAGATCGGCTTTGTGTTCCAGTCCTACAACCTGGTCCCAGTGCTCAGCGTCTATGACAACATCATCCTGCCCATCCAGCTGGACGGGGGCCGGGTGGACGAGGCGTATGTGGACCAGGTGATTGAGGCCCTGGGGCTGGAGCAAAAACTGGACCGCCTGCCCAACCAGCTCTCCGGCGGGCAGCAGCAGCGGGTGGCCATCGCCCGGGCCCTGGCCACTAAGCCCGCCATCCTCCTGGCCGATGAGCCCACGGGCAACCTGGACTCCCGGACCAGCCAGGACGTCCTCTCCCTGATGAAGACCACCGGACAGAAATTTGCCCAGACCATGGTGATGATCACCCACAATGAGGAGATCGCCCAGCTCGCTGACCGCATCGTCCGCATTGAGGACGGCAGGATCGTCACGCGGTGAGGGGGTGCGCACCATGAAGGTATCCAACGGCAAGTGTGTCCGCCGCCTGGCCTGGAAGAGCTTAGCGGCCAACCGGACCCGAAACCTCATTGCGGTGCTGGCCATCGCCCTGACGGCGGTGCTGTTCACCTCCCTCTTTACCATCGCCCTGTCCATCAACGAGGGCATCCAGCAGTCCAACTTCCGCCAGGTGGGGGGCTTCTCCCACGGCGGGTTCAAGTACCTGACAGCGGAGCAGTGCAGCGAATTGAAGGACGATCCCCTCATCGGCCAGTGGGGGGTGCGGCGCTTCCTGGGCATCCCCACGGATGTGCCCTTCAATAAGTCCCATGTGGAGGTGGGCTGGTCCGACGCAAACTACGCCCACTGGTCCTTCTGCGATCCGATGGAGGGTTCCCTGCCCCAGGAGGGCACCGACCAGGCGGCCACCGACACCCAGGTGCTGGCGCTGCTGGGCATTGAGCCGGAGCTGGGGGCCCAATTCACCCTCACCTTTGACGTGGACGGCCATGAGACCACCCAGACCTTTACCCTGTGCGGCTGGTGGGAGCGGGACGGGGCCGTCCAGGCCAGCCACATGCTCATTCCGGAGAGCCGGGTGGACACCATCCTGGACGAGGTGGGGGTGGACCCCAACAACCCCACCGACGGCATGACGGGCACCTGGAACCTGGACGTGATGCTGAAAAGCGGCTCCCGGCAGATTGAGCAGGATCTGAACCAGATTCTGGCCAGCCACGGCTATCAGAGCGAGACGCCGGGTGAGAACTACATTGACACCGGAATCAACTGGGGCTACACCGGGGCCCAGCTGTCCGACAGCATGGACCCGGCCACGGCGGCGGTCATCGCGGGGATGCTCCTGCTCATCCTCCTCACCGGCTATTTGATCATCTATAATGTGTTCCAGATCTCGGTGGCCGGGGATATCCGGTTTTACGGCCTGCTGAAAACCATCGGCACCACGGGGCGGCAGCTGAAGCGGATCATCCGGTACCAGGCCCTGGCCCTCTCCGCCCTGGGCATCCCCCTGGGACTCCTGGCCGGCTGGCTCATCGGCGGGCAGCTCACCCCGGTCATCATCGCCCGGCTGGACGTGGTGTCCGACGTGGTGTCGGTGAGTCCCGTGCTCTTTTTGGGCTCCGCCCTGTTCGCCCTGTTCACGGTGCTCCTGTCCTGCCACCGGCCCGGCCGGATGGCGGCCAAGGTCTCACCCATCGAAGCGGTGCGGTACACTGAAGGGGCCGGAAGAAAATCCCGCCGCCCCTCCGGGAAGCACCTTGCCCATAAGGGGGCGGGCGGGTCCTCCCTGCTGGCCATGGCCTGGGCCAACCTGGGCCGCAGCCGGGGCAAGACCGCCGTCACAATTACCTCCCTGTCCCTGGCGGTGGTGCTGCTGACGGTGACGGTGAACTTTACCAATGGCTTTGACATGGACAAGTATGTGTCCAACTTCACCGCCAGCGACTTCATCGTGGCCAACGCCGGGAAGTTCCAAAACAGCGTCCTGGATTTCACCCCCGATATGGCCGTGCCCCAGTCCGCCATGGACGATATCGGCGCCCAGGAGGGCATTACAGACGGCGGCGTGGTGTACGGGCAAACCTCCTCCGCCCTGGAGTACATCACTGAGGACTACTTCCGGCAGATGAACCAGCGCTTCTACACCCCGGAACAGCTGGACAACGCAATCCGGCTGACCGGCCGGAACGAGGCGGGAGACCTGGCCGCAAACGTCCAGCTCTCCGGCATGAGCCCCTTCGCTCTGAACCACCTGACGGTGCTGGAGGGGGACCTCTCCAAGCTCTATGAGGACGGCGGAAAGTATGTGGCCGCCGTGTACGCCGAGGATGACTACGGCAGAGCGGACATAGACTCCCACTGGGCCCGCCTGGGGGATACGGTCACCATCCGGTACGTGGAGGAGTGGGAATATGTGGACCCGGACACCGGTATCGCCTACTCCAGCCTGGAGGAGGTGCCCGCCGGGGCCAACTGGGTGGCGCAGCCGGTCAAGTACCGGGACGCGGCGTATCAGGTGGCCGCCATGGTGACGGTACCCTCCGCCCTCAGCTACCGGTACTACGGCAGCGACGAGTTTATTCTCAACGCCCAGACCTTCGTGGAGGACACTGGGACCAGCTCAGTGATGTACTACGCCTTTGACACCACCGACGAGGCCAATGACCCCATGGAGGAATTTTTGCAGAACTACACGGAGAACGTAAATCCGGAGCTGGACTACGAGAGTAAGGCCCTCTACGCCGGGGAGTTTGAGAGCATGCGCTCCATGTTCCTGCTGCTGGGCGGGGCGCTGAGCTTCATCGTGGGGCTGGTGGGAGTGCTGAACTTCTTCAACGCCATCCTTACCGGCATCCTGGCCCGGAAGCGGGAGCTGGCCGTCCTCCAGTCCATCGGCATGACGGGAAAACAGCTGAAGACCATGCTGGTGTATGAGGGGCTGTTCTACGCCCTGGGGGCGGCGGCCATCTCTCTGGCGCTGACTCTGATTCTGGGTCCGGCGGCCTTCACAGCGGTGGGGAACCTGTTCTGGTTCTTCACCTACCGCCTGACCCTGGTTCCCTTCCTGGTTGTGATCCCAATATTTGCCCTTCTGGGCATTCTGGTCCCCCTGGGGGTGTACCGGTCGGTGGCCCGGCACACCATCGTGGAGCGCCTGCGGGAGGCGGAGACCTGACGGAAAGAAAAACCCGGCGCTGTGGAATGATCCATAGCGCCGGGTCTGTTTTAAGCCGCCAGCCAGCGTCCAACCCCCGGAATATGGGAGAACAGCCAGGCGAAGGGGAGGGAGAGCAGGAAGTAGACCAGGGCGAACACCGGCACCGAGGCCACCGCCCCCAGAGCCAAGGGAGACACCCCGAACCACCGGAACACCAGGACCCAGATCTGGTGGAACAGGTACACCCCAAAGACGCACTCCCCCAGAGCGTACACCGCCCGGCGGCGGGAGCGCTCCTCGCTCACCCCCAGCACATAGCGGAACAGGGTGCACAGGGCGGCCGCCGTCAGGGCCACCCCCGGGGCGGTGTAGCTGTACCACAGCTCCCGGCCTCCGCCAATGAGGCTGGGCCCCGCCAGGGTGAGGACCATCCCCAGGATGCCCAGAAGGTAAATGAGAAACTCCGGAATGCGGCCGATGGTGAAGTGCCTCAAATACCACCCAGCCAGGTAGTAGCCCATATAGCCCAGCACCATGTGGACCTGGAACCGCTCCAGCAGGACGGTGAGCACCTGATTGGGGTGGAAGGCGGCCCACAGGGGCAGCACGCTGGCAAAGAGGAAGGCCAGGCCCAGGATGTACAAAATCTCCCCCCGGCTGGCCGACGAGGCGAACCGCTGGAGCAGGGGGTGGACCAGGTACAGGCCGATGAGGGGATATAGAATCCACAGGTGGAAATAGGTGTTCCCCTGGGCCGCCGACACCAGGGCGGACCAGACGCCCCCCAAGGTGAGGGCCCCGCCCCCCAGCAGGTGGGACACCACGGCGTACAGAGCCCCCCAGAACACCAACATGCAGAAAGCGGGGAGGGCCAGGGTCAGCAGAGTTCCGCCCAGGGCGGATTTATTTCCCCCCTCCAGGGCGTACATCCCCCATACCATGAACAGGGCGGGGACCGACCAGCGGGTGAGCCCCTCATAGATGGACAGCACCTGCCAGTCCCCGCTGGAGATGGACACCAGCTCCTGGCCGCTCTGGGCCAGCAGGAGCATCAGGGCCGCAAATACGGCAAAGACCCGGAAAAATCCGGGCCAGCCGCTGTTTCGTTCCCCCGCCATCAGTCCTTCTCCGGGACGATCTCGATCCAGTAGCCGTCGGGGTCGCTGATGAAGTAGATGCCCATGGCCGGATTCTCGAAGCAAATGCAGCCCATGGCCTTGTGCTTCTCATAGAATTCCTGGTACTGATCCGTCACGAAGGCCAGGTGGAACTCGCACTCCCCCAGGTTATAGGGCTCGGTGCGGTCCCGCAGCCAGGTGAGCTCCAGCTGGAAGCCGGTGCGGCCGTCCCCTAGGTAGACCAGTTGGAAGGAGCCGTCGGCGGCGTCCTTCACCCGCACCGGCTCCAGGCCCAGGGCCTCCTTGTAGAAGGCCAGGCTCTTGTCCAGGTCCAGGACATTAAAATTAAAATGGTTGAATTGAATCATGGTTCCGTTCTCCTTTTGATGGGGTGGAGGCGTATTTTCCGCCCCCCGGGCCCGAAATCCGGGCCGCTTTTATTATACCGTACCCCTCCGGCGGATTGCAACCGAAAGTTCCCAGCCCTCCGCCGGTTGACGGGGTTCCCCTTTTTCTTTTATAATATCCAAAAGAGACTTACCAAACCAGGAGGACAACACCATGAGCCGGGAGAAGGTACTGTCCCTGCTGCTGGAGCAGGGGGACCGCTATGTGTCGGGGGAGGCCATGAGCCGCGCCCTGGGGATCAGCCGGGCCGCCGTGTGGAAGGCCATCGAGGCCCTGCGCCAGGAGGGCTATGTGATTCAATCCGCCCCCAACCGGGGCTACCGCCTGGAGAACGCCCCGGACCGGGTGCGGGAAGGGGAGCTCTCCGGCCCCCTGGCCGGCTGCCGGGTGGGGGGGAGCCTGATGTGCCTGGAGACCATCGACTCCACCAACACCGAGGCCAAGCGCCAGGCTATGGCCGGGGCCCCCGACGGCCTGGTCATCGTCAGTGAGGAGCAGACCGGAGGCCGGGGCCGCCGGGGCCGCTCCTTCCAGTCCCCCAAGGGGAAGGGGCTCTACCTCACCGCCCTGCTCCGTCCCAGGCTGGACCCCAGCCAGGTGGCCGACATCACCGCCTGGGTGGCGGTGGCGGTGTGCGACGGCATTGAGGCCGCCTGCGGCGTCCGCCCCCAAATCAAGTGGACCAACGACCTGGTGCTCAACGGCAAAAAACTGTGCGGCATCCTCACCGAGCTGGGCCTGGAGAGCGAGAGCAACGACCTGGACTACTTAATCACCGGCATCGGCATCAATGTGAACCACACCCCCGAGGATTTTGACAGCGAGGTCCGGCCCATCGCCACCTCCCTGGCCCAGGAGCTGGGCCATCCCGTCCGCCGGGCCCAGCTGGCGGCGGAGATCATCCGAGCCCTGGACCGGATGTACGCCCAGTTCCCCCAGAACAAGCAGGACTACCTGGAGCGGTACCGCGCCGACTGCCTCACGGTGGGAAAGCAGGTTCAGCTCATTACCCCCGCCGCCCGGGAGGAGGCCTTTGCCGTGGCCGTCGACGACGACTTCCGCCTGGTGGTGGAGTACCCCGACGGCCGCCGGGCCGCCCTGTCCGCCGGAGAGGTGTCCGTGCGGGGCATGTACGGCTACGTATAGCAAGAACCAAACAAGCAGGCCCGGAGGCGGAAGAAAACCGCCTCCGGGCCATTGCTTGATCCGGCCGGGAGGAAATCGGCCGGACGGGAGAAAAGCTCACGGAGTGACCAGCATGGGCTGGAGCTGCCGCCCATCCAAAGCGGCCAGGGCCGCGTCGGCCACCAGGGAGAAATCGGCCACCAGAGAGGTGGGCTTATGCACAGGGTCGTCCTGGCCGAAGGGGACGAAGTAGATGTATTTGCGGCCCAGCAGGCTCCCCAAATTGGCGGCGGAGGCGGAGAGCCCGTCGTTGGTGGAGGGGGCGATGAGCACCGGCCGCCCGTTGCGCAGGTGGGCCTTGGCCGCCATGGTGACGCTGGTGTCGGTGATCCCGTTGGCCAGCTTCCCCAGAGTGTTTCCCGTACAGGGGGCGATGATCAGCAGGTCCAGCAGCTTCTGGGGCCCGATGGGCTCCGCCTCCTTGATGGTGGAGATGACCCGGTGGTCGCAGATGCGCATCATCTCCCGCATCAGGTCGTGGGCGTCTCCGAACCGGGTGTCCGCCGCCGCCGTGTACTCGGACACAATGGGGATCACATGGGCAAACCGGGCCTTCACCTGTTCCAGGGCCTCCATGGCCCGGCTGTGGGTGCAGAAGGAGCCGCACATGGCAAATCCTACGGTTTTCTCTTCCAACATAACATCCGCTTCCTTTCCTATTCCTATGCGCCAAGCTCGTGGAGCATGTTATAGATCGTATTTTTGATGGCCGCGCCGGCGGTGACCGGTGCCACCTTTCCCGGCAAAGAAAGGGCCCAGATCACGTTCCGCCCCAGGCGGGCGGCGGCCTCCAGGTCCACGCCCCCAGGCTTGCTGGCCAGGTCCAGCACCAGGCAGTCGGGCTTCAGGTCGGCCAGCTCCGCCTCCCCCAGCACCAGAGCGGGGACCGTGTTCACCACCAGGTCGTACCCGCACAGCCAGCCCGCCAGCTGCCCGGTCTTTTCCGCCCCATAGCCGATGGCCTGCGCCCAGGCCAGGGACTCGTACCGGCGGGCGGCCACGGTGACCCTGGCCCCCAGGGCCGCCATCCGCTGGGCCGCCGCCCGGCCCACCCGGCCGAAGCCGATCACCAGCACCCGGGAGCCGTGGAGGGTAATGGGCATCTGCTCCAGGGCGATCTGCACCGCCCCCTCGGCGGTGGGCACCGCGTTGGCCACCGCCAGTTCCTCCCGGGCGAAGTAATCCAGCACGGTGATCCCCCGCTGTCCGGCCAGGGCCTCCGTCACCGGGTCCACTCGGCCTCCGCACACCATCTGCCCCGGGCGGAGGGCGTCCATCACTTGGGCCAGCGTGGGCTCCAGCCGGGACAGGGGACAGTTCAGCTTTCCCTCCCCCTGGGACACCGGAAGGGGCAGGACGACACAGTCCGCCTCCCCCGCCCCCTGCAGCGTGCCCTCCACTGTCAAGCCACCAGCCGGGACCACCCCCTCCTCCAGAGCGTAGGCGTGGACCCGGTGGCCGTCCTCGGAGAGCAGCTGGGCCAGCTTTCCCTGGCGCATATCGCCCCCCAGAACCCAGAAATTCAGTTCCTGTCTCATAACCCATCCTCCCGTCACGTTCTGCTTCAAGCTATGAGGAGGGGTTTCTTTTGGTGACAGACAGCCGGAAAAGACAGCAAAAGACCGCCGTACGAAACGTACGGCGGTCTCAGCGTGTCAAAAAAGCCCTCCTGCAAGGAGTTCCGCCGTCCGCAGACGGCGGAATAAAATTAAATCCCGTCATTTTCGAGGACATGTGCCTCGGAAATGACACCTCTCACGAAATTTTGGCTGACAATTTCGCCATAAATCGAGGCCAAAATTCCGTGCAGCCTTTCTCGAAAAAGTGGCGCAGCCACTTTTTCGAGAGTCTAAGACCGCCGTACGAAACGTACGGCGGTCTTTGCTCTGCCTGCCCTGCGGAGGGCGGGCGTCTATTATTTTTGCAGAAGCAGCCGCTCGATCAGCTGCACGGACCCTTCGATGCCATAGCTGGCCGAGTTGATACACAGGTCGTAGTTGACCACGTCTCCCCACTTCCGGCTGGTGAAAAACTCGTAGTAGGAGCGGTGGCGGCGGTCCACCTTCTTGAGGAACTTCCGCGCGCTCTTATAGTCCAGATTGTCCTGCTTCATCACCCGGCGCACCCGCACCTCAAAGGGGGCGTTGACAAAAATGCTCACATGGGGGATCTGGTGGTTGGTGAGGATCACGTCGGCACAGCGGCCCATGATGACAAAGTCCTCCCGCCGGGCCATGTCACAGATCAGCTCACTCTGGTTGAAAAAGACCGCCTCCGCCTTGGGCAGGCCGTGGTAGCGGCTGAACTCCCGGATGCGGGCCTTGAGCCCCTTGGGTCTCTCCACCGCCATGGGGTCTTGATTCAGATCCTGGGGGTTGGTGAAGCTGGCCCGGTCGCGGATGTGGTCCTGCTGGGCCTCCAGCCGCTTCAGAACCTCAGCAAAGATCTCCGTGTCATAGTAGTTGATCTTCAGGGTGTCCGCCAGATTGAAACCCACGTCGGTCCCGGCGCTGCCATAGGTGCGGCCGATGCAGATCACCAGATGGTTTCCCGCGTTGAACCGGCCCTTCCAGCTGTTCTGGGAGAAGGACTGGTTGAGCCCAGCCAGGGTTTCGTCCAAAATATCCACCGCGCCAAAGCGGTCGGGCAGCTTCTGGATCAGCTTCCAGATCTCGTTGTACTCGGTCATCACCCGGGAGCGCTCCTGCCGCTCTGGAATGGTGCGGGCCATGTTGCCGATCAGGGCCAGGGAGCTGCGCAGGTAGTGGCTGGTGCGGTGCTCCTTCATGATCTGGGTCAGCTCCCGGATGGACTCCTCCCGGCTGGCGTTGAACACCCGGCCCAGGCCGGACCCCAGCACCCGGTAGACCTCGGCGTCCAGATCATACAGGCGGTTTGCGATCTCAAGCACTAAATTTCTCGTCTCTTCCATGACAACTCAGCCCTCCTCACAAGAAAAAGATCAGCGTATCCAGGATAAAGACGGGGATCAGGAAGCGCACCGACCAGAACATATACCCGAAGAAGGACGGCATGCGGATACCATTTTCATCCGAGATGGACTTGACCATAAAGTTGGGCGCGTTGCCGATATAGGTGTTGGCCCCCATGAATACCGCGCCGCAGGAGATGGCCGCCAGCATCTTGGTGGGCACGACCCCCAGGGTGGTGGCCAGCCCGGTCTGAGCTCCCTGGGCACAGGCCGCCGTCAGGAAGACCAGATAGGTGGGGGTGTTGTCCAGGAAGCTGGACAGGGCGCCGGTGGCCCAGAACATCTCCGCCGGGTGAGTGAGCCCCAGCTCGCCGCCCTTGGCGGTGAGGAGCATCAGGGCGGGCTGCATGGTGATGAAGATGCCCACAAAGAGCACCGCCACCTCCTGGATGGCCCCCCAGGTGAAGTGGTTGGATTTGCGCACCGACACGTCGGTGGTCTTGAATGAGAGGAAAGCCGCCAGAAGGATAATAATGATCTCCAGCAGCGCGGGGATGGTGAGGGTGACTTCGCCGAAGATGGGGATGCCGATCACCTCGCCCGCCTCATTCTGGAACATGGGGAGAGTGGGGAGCACCCCGCTGATGACCACGGCGGCCACGATCATCACCAGGAAAATCAGATTGTGGAGGCCCCGGATGCGGATCTCCGTGCCCGGCTTCCGGATGTCGGGCATGTTGCCGGCGGCGATGTCCTTGCGGTAGGCCCGCATGTCGATCCAGTAAAAGACCGCCAGCAGGATCACCGCGTTGAACAGCAGCACCGGGGCCAGCTGAAGGCTCCAGAAGAATGGCACGCCCCGGGAGAATCCCATGAGCAGAGGCGGGTCCCCGATGGGGGTCAGACAGCCGCCCATGTTGGAGATCAGGAAGATGAAAAACACCATGATGTGGCTGCGGTGCCGCCGCCAGGCGTTCATTTTGATCACCGGACGGACCATGAGCATGCTGGCACCGGTGGTGCCGATCCAGCTGGACAGCACCGTGCCCAGAAGCAGGAGAAACACATTGATCCGGGGAGAACCGGCCAGGTCCCCCTCCAGAGAGATGTTGCCTGCCACGCAGAACAGGCCGAACAGCAGCACAATAAAGGTGAGGTAGTCGCCGATCAGGCACTCCAGCGCCGTCTCCACCGCCGTACCCAGTCCCCCCATCAGAGCATAGGGGATGAGAAAGGCCAGCGACCAGAACGCCACCGCCAAGGGCTGATGGCTCTCCCACCACGAGGAGCACAGCAGCGGACACAGGGCGATGCACAGCAGCAGCCCCGCAAAGGGGATGCTCAGCCAAAGCGGGACCTCTCCCCCCGCTCCGGACAGGGAGGCCCGATTCCAAACTCCCATCAGGAGCATCCCCAGCATCAGGAGCGCTCCCAAGCCAAATGAAACTTTCTTCGCCAACATGATCCTCTCCAAACTTTTCCTCAGTCTCCAGGATCTCCTCAAGGACGGTACAGGCGGCTGATTTTTTCCACACACTGAAACGCTTTTTACGCAGGCAGGGCGGCGGTGAAACCGATTTCAGGTCCTTGTTCCGGGATGCTGGTTTCCTGCCGCTCCCGACACGCGGTCCATATTTTACCGTTTCCGCCCCGGCCAGATGTTATTTTAGCACAAAAAAACGCCCCTAGCAACGCATCATTTTGTATTTATAACATTTTAACTATACTTCATATAGTATTTCTGTGAATAACAGTTCCCGTTTTATCGTGTAAATTTCACAAAATTCTTTCTTGCGCCTCTGTGCCCGCCGCGATAAAATGATAAGGTATTTTCCACGACAAGGAGGTCTTTGAAATGGAATCTTTTATTCTATCGAACGGCATGAATATCCCCGCCATCGGCTTCGGGTGCTACGCCCTGAATCCCCCTGAGCAGAAGCGGATTCTTCTGGACGCAATCGAGGCGGGCTACCGCCACTTTGACACCGCCTCTTTCTACCAGACGGAGGAGGCGCTGGGCCAGGCCGTCCGGGAGAGCGGGATTCCCCGGGAGTCGTTTTTCCTCACCACAAAACTCTGGCGCACCCAGATGGACGACCCTCGGGCGGCCTTTGAGGCCTCCCTTCGGGCTCTGGGGACCGACTACCTGGACCTCTACCTGATCCACTGGCCCCGCCCGGACCTGGAGCGGGCCGATTGGAAGGAGCTGGACGCCCGGGTCTGGGACTGCCTGCAGGAACTGTACCAGCAGGGAAAGGTTCGGGCCATCGGCACCAGCAACTTTCTGCCTCACCATCTGATGAACCTCGCCGCCCGCGGCGGGCTTCTCCCCATGGTCAATCAGCTGGAGTACCACCCGGGGTATCTTCAGAGCGCCGCGGTTCAGTACTGCCGGGAGAACCACATCCAGGTGTCCGCCTGGTCTCCCCTGGGGCGGCGGAGGCTGATGGAGGACCCCCTGCTCAGTGAGATTGCCGCCGCCCATCAGGTCACCGTGCCCCAGGTCTGCCTGCGCTTCGCCCTGCAGAACGGCGTACTTCCCCTGCCAAAGTCCTCCAGCCCAAAGCGGATGCGGGAAAACCTGGACCTGTTCCGCTTCTCCCTGTCCCAGGAGGAGATGTCCTGGATCGCCACCATGCCTCAGACCGCCTGGTCCGGGGAGCATCCGGACCGGGAGCGGGCAATTCTTCCCTGATCCGCCCCGCCGGCGGGTACCATAGCGTCAGAGACGCCCACTTTTTCCCCAGATTTCTCCGTATTCAGTCTGTTTTAAGGCTAAACGCCAATTTTTCCCGGTATAGAAACTTTTTCTTCTGAAACGACTTTTTTCTTGACAGAAAATTTGCGCCTGCGCTATACTGAATTTAACTAAAATGACCCATCCGATTTTACAAAAGATGTGTCATTTTGACTGGCCGCGACAGAAAGGAATTCTCTCCGTGGCGTCCCCCTCCTCTCTGCCCGGCTGGGAGAAATCGAAGGAGGTACAGCTTATGAAAAAGACATTCCGCAGAGCCCTGTCCCTAACCATCGCCTCTGGTCTCACTCTGGCGATGGCCGTCACCGCCGGCGCCGCCGAGGGAGATACCCTGACCCGCGGCGAGATGGCCAAGCTCCTGGTGGAGGGAGCCGGTCTGACCGGCCAGGTGGAGCAGTACCAGGCCCAGGAGAGCGTCTTCCAGGATGTGCCGGAGGACAGCGAGTACAAGGGCTACATCAACCTGGCCTACGCCCAGGGCCTGATCAGCGGCACCGGCGCAGACACCTTCAGCCCGGACGCCCAGACCACCCAGGTGGAGGCCGCCGCCGCCATCATGCAGTATGCCGGCGTCACTGAGGAAATGCTCACCTCCTGGCCCGCTGATTACAGCACCACCGCGGCGCGGGTCGGACTGACGGAGGGAATCACTTACAGCGCCGATGCTGCGGTGACTGAGGGCCAGTTCCAGACCATGCTGGAGAACGGCTCCTCCCTCGTGGGCAAGCCCTACATCGGCATCACCTGGAAGGCCAACGACCAGGATTATGCCGGCTTCAAAGCTGTCATCGAAGCCGCCGGCGGCAACCCGGTGGAGCTCTATCAGGTCACCAGCACGGCCGTGGGCTATGGCGCCGACGGCATGATCCAGAGCACCTATGTGGCCGATACCGGCAACCTGCTGCAGGAGTATGCTGATCAGATCAAGGCCCGCAACTACTCCGCCACCAACGTGGCTGAGGTGATGGAGGGCATCGACGGCGTGTTCTTCACCGGCGGTGAGGACATCAGCCCCTCCCTGTTCGCGGTGCCTCAGGAGGAGGCCAACGGCGGTGAGGAGATCAACGCCACCCGCGACATCTCCGACTACACCCTGATGGCCTACTGCATCGACAATGACGTGCCCACCTTCGCCGCCTGCCGCGGCATGCAGATGATGAGTATCGTCTCCGGCGCCGATTTCATCCAGGAGATCCCCGACTATTACGCTGAACAGGGCGCGGAGTACAACGACCTGCACCGGATGCCCGCCGACGCTGAAAACCGGGACTATGCCCGCCATGATGTGGAGCTCATCGGTACCGATTCCCTGCTGTACAGCATCGTGGGCTCCAGCACGCTGGCTAACGTCTCCTCCTGGCATCATCAGGCCGTCCGCAGCGTGGAGGGCACCGACCTGACCGTGGTGGCTCAGACCGTGGACAATGGCGTGACCATCATTGAGGGCGTGGAGAATCAGAACAACACCTTCTGCCTGGGCGTGCAGTTCCATCCCGAGAATGACTGCAAGCTGGCCATCTACGACAACAATCCCGAGGCCGCCCTGTGCGACGTGGATATCTGCCTGAACTTCTTCGAGTCCCTGGTCGCGGCCGCCGCGGCCTAATAGAAAAGACAGGCTTCTAACTCCATATAGATCTCTGCTCCGCAGGCCCTGTGCCTGCGGAGCAGTTTTCTGTACAAAAAAGAGCCTGGACCAGCGTCCAGGCTCTTTTACGATACACTTAATACCCAGAAATCCGCGCTCAGGCCAGGGCCTTCTTGGCGGTCTCGGTGAGCTGGGTGAAAGCGGCCTTGTCGTTGACGGCCAGCTCGGCCAGCATCTTCCGGTTCATCTCAATCCCGGCCTTCTTCAGACCGTTCATAAAGGTGGAATAGTTCATGCCGTTGAGCTTGCAGGCGGCACTGATCCGGGTGATCCACAGGCGGCGGAAATCGCGCTTCTTGCGCTTGCGGCCCACATAGGCGTACACGCCGGACTTCATCACGGCCTGGTTGGCCATCTTGAAGTGCTTGGACTTGGCGCCCCAGTAGCCCTTGGCCATCTTCAGGATCTTATTTCTTCTCTTGCGCGTCATCATCGCGCCCTTCACTCTTGCCATTGTTCTTCAGCCTCCTTCTCTTACTTATACAGGATCATGCGCTTGATGGCGGCCTCGTTGGTCTTATCCGCATAGCCGCCCTTCCGGAGGCCTCTCTTCAGCTTGGTGGTCTTGCCGTGGCCGTTGAGCAGATGCCGCTTGCCGGCGTGGGCACGCTTGACCTTGCCGTTCTTGGTGAGAGCGAAACGCTTCTTGGCGCCGCTGTGGGTCTTGATCTTCGGCATAACAGAAAACTCCTTTTCGACTTACTTTTTCGCGTCCTTGACCGGCTTGGGGGACAGGAAGATGGACATATGCCGTCCCTCCAGCTTCGGACTTTTATCCATCACGGCGACCTCGCCGCAGGATTCGGCAAACTTCAGCAGCAGCTCCTGACCGATGTTGGTGTGCGCCATCTCACGGCCCCGGAACCGGACGGTGACCTTGCACCGGTTGCCCTCGGCCAGAAACTTCTGGGCGTTGCGCAGCTTGACGTTGAAATCGTTCACGTCAATGCTGGGGGACATCCGGATCTCCTTGATCTCCACCACGCGCTGGTTCTTCCGGGCTTCCTTTTCACGCTTGGTCTGCTCGAACCGGTACTTGCCGTAGTCCATCAGCTTGCACACCGGGGGCACGGCATTGGGCGAAATTTTGACCAGATCCAGCTCACGCTCCTCGGCCAGACGCAGCGCCTCCTGAGAGGACATGATGCCCAGCTGTTCGCCGCTCTCCGAGATCAGGCGGACCTCCTTATCCCGGATCTCTTCGTTGGTTTGATGACCTGTGTTAGCGATGGGAAAGCACCTCCAAACAAAAAAATAAAACGCGTCTGCCTGAATGGCACCCGCGTCACAGCAAAACCACGCCGAATATAGATGTTCCGGCGAGGATTCTCCATGTTGACCCTTTGGCTCTGGCCTGGGGTGAGGACGGGGCACCGTTCCTGCTTTGTTGTACCCTAGCAGTATAGCAGTGTCCCGTCCTCTTGTCAAGCACTTTTTTCTTGTTTTTCAGGGAGACGGCCATGTTCAGGCGCCGCTCTCCTCCGCCCGGCTCAGCTCCCCGGTCAGGGTATCCAGCCGGTAATTCCGGGTATCCGTGGCAATATACCACACCGGAGTCAGCGCCGAGGGCCCTGTCCCCGCACTGGTCACATAGCCCGGGGTGATGCTTTCGATCCGGCTGCACACGTCGCCCAAGGCCACCATTCCGTGGTAAAACTGAAACAGAGCGGTGGGGATGGAGATGGGCTTCTGTCCTGTGTCCAGAGCCGGTTCTCCCGTCAGCCGGCGGCCCTCGACCGCCGACAAACTGTCCTCCCGAAACGTTAGCGTGATCAGGTGGTTGAACACCGGCACCTGATTCCAAAGCTGCCGGCAGACCACGGTCACAGCTTCCTCCTCCCCGCTGTCAGCCTGAACGGAGAGGCTCTCCCCCTGGATGCCTAGGATCTCCAGAACCTGGAGGCTGTATGCGGCGGCGTCCTGCCCCTCCAGCTGGAAGGCCCCCTCCACAAACTCCCCCTGGAAGGTGCCGTCCCGGTGGAACTGGATGCTCCCCGTCTCGTTGTAATAGCGGTAGATCTCATCGCTCCAGGCCTGCTCCTGCACCTCGCCGCCCAGGAGGACCGCGGCGGCCTCCCGCTCCTGCTCCCGGTCCCACTCCACCGTCTGGGGCAGCAGGGTCATTTCCTCGGGGACGGTTTCATCCTCCACCGTCACGCCGTTGTTCTCCAAAAATTGAATGGAGTTCTGTCTGGCCTCCTGCCGGGCATTCTGGACCTGCAGTTCCCGCTGAACCAGGAATCCCAGCAGGCTCACGTTGGTGACCGCCAGAATTATGAGTATGATCGTCTTGATCCGGGACCACTCCATCTGCCGTCACCTCCCTGTGTCAAGGGCCCGGGCGGCCGCCCAAGAGGCGGAGACCAGTTCCTCGCCCCCGCCGTCCAGATAGACCAGAAGCAGTTCCTCGCCCTTGTGGCCCTTGGCCTCCATGGCGGCCACCGCCTGCCGCACCGGAAGGACCACCGAGGTGGTCCCGCTATCTGTATAGCTGCGGAACCACAGCTGAAACTCTATGATCTGTCCCTGTTCCACCACAAAGCGGGCGGCCCAGCCCTCCTCTCCAATGCGGACCTGGGCCCCATTGAGGCTGTAACCAAACTCCACCAGCCAATTTCCCTCCCCGTTCTCCTCCGCGGAGATCAGGTAGAGGGTGGCCTCTCCGCTGTTCTGGCCCAGAGTCTGCTGGGCCAGGCGGCGGCAGCCCTCCACCGCCTCATAGACACCGGTTCCGGACAGGCGGTAGCGGTCGCTCCCCTCCGCCGCGGCCTCATAGGTCACATGCCCGTCCTCCGCAATGTGGAGGGTATCGTTGCGGCTGCGGATCACATACTCTCCCGCCGCAGGGTAGGAGATGGAGTTCTCTGGGAAGCCCAGCTGCTCCTGGAGGGCCTGGCGGCGATCCTCACCGGCGATGGGGTTGGTGGCACTGTAAACCACAGGGACCGGAGTCTGGGGCTGTACCATGGTATATGGAGCCAGCGTATCCAGCTCCTCCGTTTCAAAGGCAAACACAGTTCCGTTCTCCTGCAGCGCCCCCACCGCCTCGTTCAGGCGGCTGGAGCTGATCACGTCCGAGGTGCAGACCCAGCCCTGGTCCGCCGACTCATCCCAATAGTACAGGAGCACCTGGCCCTCCACCGCCGTAAGCACCATCCGCCGCACCGCCCCGGTGAGGGTCTGGCTGTCCACGGACAGCCATCCGTTCAAAACCGCCACTGGAATTTCCCCCTGCCAGTCAAAGTAGAGGCCCGGCGCGGTGGACAAGGCCTGCTGAAATTCCGTCTCACCCACGGCGCGGGGCTGGCTGGCGCTGCTCAGGGCCTCCACCAGAAGGCTGTAAGACTGCTGGTAAAGGCTGTCTGTGCTCTCCTGGTCATACTGCACTCCATAGCGCACCACCTCGCTCCCCCGCTGAATGGCCGCCGCCATGCGCAGAGGGCGCGCGGTGGCCCCGGGGCTCTCCGTGGAGGAGGAGCCCTCCGTCTCCGCCTGGTAAGCGGTCCCGGAATCTTCCGAGCTTACGATGGCCGCCTGGGTGCGCATCAGCAGAAAGACAGCCGAGCAGCTCAGCAGGACGATCAGAGCGCTTTTAAGGCGCTCAATGCGCCGTTTTTTACTTCCTCTCGTCATGGCTGGGTCCCTCAATGTTCAGCTCCATGCGCACCGACAGGCCGGGACCATTCCGGTCCACCAGCTCCAGCGCGCCCTCGTGCCGGTCTACGATCTCTTTGGCGATGGACAGTCCCAGGCCGGTGCCGCCGGACTGGCGGGAACGGGCCTTGTCCACCCGATAAAAGCGCTCAAAAATCCGGGGACGGTCCGCGGCCGGAATGCCGATGCCGTTGTCGTCCACCTGCATCCACACCCGGCTGCCGTTCTGCCCCGCAGAAATCTGGATCTGCCCGCCGTCCGGGGTGTACTTGATGGAGTTGGAGACAATATTCATCATCACCTGCATGATCCGCTCCCGGTCGGCCCGCACCTGAGGCAGGCCGGGCTCCACGCACAGCTTCATGGTGTGGCTGTGGCGCTGGGCCTCCATATAGACGGCGTTGTACAGGTCCTGCACCGCCCCCTCAAAGGAGAACCAGCTCAGCTTCAGCTCGTCCCGCCCCGAGTCGAACCGGGACAGGGTGAGCAGGTCCTGAACAATGTGGGTCATGCGGTCGCTCTCGTTCAAAATGACCCCCAGGAACTTCTTCTCCATGGCGGGAGGGATGTCCCCGGCGCTGTCGGAGAGGGTCTCCGCATAGCTGCGGATGTTGGTCAGGGGGGTGCGCAGCTCGTGGGAGACGTTGGCCACGAACTCCCGCTGCATCTCCTGATTCTTCCGCTCCTCGGTGACGTCGTGGAGGACCACCAGCACCCCCCCCTGCCGCTCCCGGTCGAAGGGGGCCAGCAGCAGGTCCAGCACCTGGTCCCCCACCCGGACCTCCCCCTCCAGATGGTCGGGGGCGGCCATGGCCTCCTCCAGGGAATACTGGTCCCCAAAGAGCTCCTTATAGGTGGTGTCCGGACCGATGGGACGGCCCAGCATGCCCTCCGCCGCCGGATTGGAGTGGATCACCTGGCCGTCCCGGTCAAAGGCCACCACGCCGTCGGTCATGTGGAGGAACAGGGTGTCCAGCTTGTTGCGCTCGTTCTCCACCTGGCGCAGGGTGTCCCGCAGCTGCCGGGCCATGTCGTTGAAGGTGTCGGTGAGCACGCCGATCTCGTCCCTTGAGGTGACCTCGATGCGCCGGGAGAAGTCCCCCTCCGCCACCCGCATGGCCCCCTCGGTGAGGCGCTGAATGGGAATGATCATGGTCTTGGACAGCAGGAAAGAGAGCAGGATGGAGATGACCAGTCCGAAGACCAGGGATTCCAGAATCAGACCGAAAATCTGGCTGATCAGGCTGTTCACCGTGGCCTTGTTGTCCAGAATATAGATGACGTACTGGTTGTCCCCCCGGGTGATGGGCAGGGCCACGTCCATATAGTCGGCGGCGATGTTGGCCTCGGTCCCCTCCTCCCGCTCCACCAGGGCCCGGGTCAGGTTGGGGGAGTCGTACTCCAGTCCGCGCCCCTCCTCCTCGTCGGTGCCGGTCAGATAGTCGCCGGTCTCCCCGTCCAGGATATACAGGGTGCGGCTGCGGCTGTCCAGCCCCAAATCGCCGTAGTAGGCCTCCATGATGCTCAAAATGGCCTGGGCCCCGTCCTCATCCGACGTGACCTCAGTCTCCAGATTGCGGCTCAGGGCTTGATTCTGATCAAAGACCCGGCTCATCTGGGTATAGAACTCCTCCAGATAGAAGGCCATAACGGAGTTGATCAGGAAGGTGCCCACCACCGTCATCAGAGACAGGATGAGCAGCACCATGATCATCACCAGCTTCATATGCACGCTGCGCAGCACCGGAGGCACCCCCTTTCATTCAGAGCGGAAAGTGAAGAGTGGAGATATGGGTCCGGCTGCGCCGGACCTTATCAATCATTCGCCTTGGGCGAACTCCATTTCTTCACTCTCCACTCTCAAACTCTTCACTCTAAAATAACAATCAGCTCTGCTGTCCGCCGAACAGGTATCCCATTCCCCGCTTGGTCAAAATGAACTTGGGAGAGGCGGGGTCGTCCTCGATCTTCTCTCGCAGGCGGCGCACCGCCACGTCCACGGCCCGCACGTCGCCCACATAGCCCTCATAGTTCCACACGTGCTCCATCAGGGCCTCCCGGGAGAACACCTTCCCCGGCTGGGAGGCCAGGAAGCGGATCAGGTCGTACTCCCGCTGGGTCAGCTCCAGGGCGCGGCCGTCCTTGTACACGGTGGCCCCCTCCAGGTCCACCACCACCCGTCCCAGGTCCAGCCGCTTTCCCGGCTCGCTCCCCGTCTGGGGAAGCTGGGCGGGGGCCATGGCCACCCGGCGGATGTTGGCCTTCACCCGGGCCAGCAGCTCCCGCATGGCGAAGGGCTTGGTGATATAGTCGTCTGCCCCCAGCTCCAGGCCCAGTACCTTGTCGGCCTCCTCCTCCCGGGCGGTGAGCATAAGGATGGGCACGGCGGACCCCGCCTCCCGGATCTTCCGGCACACGTCAAATCCGTTCATCCCCGGCAGCATCAGGTCCAGCAGGATCAGGTCCGGGTTCTGTTCCAGAGCCAGCTGGAGGCCGGTATTCCCGTCATAGGCCTCCAGGGTATCGTACCCCTCCCGGCTGAGGTTGAAGGACAGAATATCCACGATGTTCTGCTCGTCTTCCACGATCAGAATGGTCTTTCCCAACTCGGCTCCCTCCCTTACAGATTCAAAAGCACCTTGGTCTTCAAAACCGTGGCCACCGTCTTGGCGTCCTCCAGGGTCCCGTCCATCACCTTTTGGACCAGTTCCTCAAAGGGCATGGTGACGACGTTTAAAAACTCGTCGTCGTCCGGATGACTCTGGGCGCGGCTCAGGTCCCGGGCCAGGTACATGTGCAGCTTCTCAGTGCAGAAGCCCGGGGAGGCCAGAATGCACCCCAGATAGGTCAGCTCCCCCGCCTTCAGACCGGTCTCCTCACTGAGTTCCCGGACGGCGGCCACCCGGTGGTCCTCCCCCTCGTCCAGTTTTCCGGCGGGCAGCTCCAGCAGCAGCTGGTGGAAGGGATAGCGGTACTGCTGCACCAGCGTCACATTTCCATCCCGGTCCAGAGGCAGAATGGCCACCCCGCCGGGGTGGAGCACCACCTCCCGCTTGGCCTGCATTCCGTTGGGCAGCTCCGCCTGATCCACCAGCAGGGTGACGATCTTGCCCTGATACACCGTCTCGCTTGAAAGGGTCCGCTCCGTCAAATCCATAAGGTATTCTTCCTCTCTGCCCATCCGGTTTTTGGCGCGGTTCTTCCGCTCCCCGGACGTTTTTATCCAATTCCGGCCTGTGCCGCGGCCTCATTGTGTCCAGTCCGCCGCAGGCGGCCGTCTGGAAACGCACACGGAAGCCGCCCAGGCCGGTGACGGCGGTCCGCCGCCCCATGTGAATTTCATTATAGCACAGCTGCCCGGTCCCGGTAAAGCCAAACGTCTGATTTTCCCGGCTCCGCGCCCGTCCCCTCCTCCGCCCTGGAAACCTGTTTTTTCGCCCCGGAGAGGCCCGAACGCCAGGCCGGTAAAATTTTGACGTCTCTCCCACTTGCATTTTCTCTCCATCCGGGTTACAATAGGGTCAGAAAACAGGCAGGAGGTATTCCCCTATGAGCGAGGCGTACGGCCCCGATTTTATCACCGTCACCGACGAGGACGGCAACGAGTTTGAGCTGGAGCTGGTGGACACCCTGGAGCACAACGGCGTCACCTACCACGCCCTGTTCCCCGCTTCTCAGGAGGATGAGGAGAGCGGCGAGCCGGTGGACGTGGACGCGGACGACGAGGAATACGGCCTGGTGATCATGAAGACAGTGGAGGAGAACGGCGAGGAACTGCTCTCCACCCTGGACAGCGACGAGGAGATCGAGGAGATCTACAACCTCTTCATGGAGCGGTTTTTCCAGGAGGAGGACGAATAATTCAGACTTCAGGCGGGTTTTCCTGCTCGGTGCGTGATGGGCCTTTTTAAACCCACATTTCTTAAACGGGACGCCCACCTCACGGCGTGGCTTGCAGGCCTCCCGGCCCCCATTGAGGTCGGCTGGAAGTTGGAAGCAGTAAAGCGTTGTGGAGGCGACCCACCTGCCATTTTGTGCAGGTTTTAAACAGGTCCACACGGCCAGAGCGGGGTATATAAAACTCACTTGGATATGGGCCGCGGCGCAAGCCGCGGTCTTTTTTTCGCCCATTCCGGCTGGAGATTCGTCCGATTTCCCATGAACAAACTGTAAAAGCTGGCGTTTCTCTCCCCTTTCCCCCTTGAATCCTCCTGCGGATTCTTGTATAATAGCACAGAATTCCCCGTCCGGCCGCCTTTCTCTGCGGCCGGACACTTGCAAGTTCACAATGAGAGGACGGAATCAACTGTGAGTGCATCCAGAGAAAAGAAGACCCGGTCGGACTCCACCTATGTCCAGCGCCGGAATAACCGTGAGGAGGACAAGGACCGCCGCAAGCACATCCTGTACGGCATCGCGGGCGGCGTTGTTGCGGTATTGGCCATTGCCCTTCTGGTGTGGGACAGCGGCTTCTTCCAGAAGCGCTCCACCGCTGTCACCATTGACGGAGAGGACTACGGCCCCGCCGTGGTGCAGTATTACTACCAATCGGCCTTTAACACCGCCTATTACAATTCCGTGATGGGCTCCTCCACCTTTGACTACAATGTGGACCCCGCCGAGCAGACCTACGACGAGGAGACCGGCCAGACCTGGCGGGACTTCCTGCTGGACCAGGCCATCGACGATTTGACCCAGGTCACCGTCCTGGTCCACGCCGCCGAGGCGGAGGGCTATACCCTCACCCAGAAGGACCAGGCCTATCTGGAGAGCGAGCTGGCCACCCTGGACAGCACCTGGCGCTCCAGCGGCTCCTATGACAGTCTGTCCAGCTACCTGAAACTGAACTACGGCAGCTATATGGACGAGGATACCTTCCAGTCCCTCTACGCCGACCAGGTGCTGGCCGACTCCTACCGGCAGCACTATCAGGACAGTCTGACCTACACCGATGAGGAGACCGAGGCCTACTACAACGAGCACACCAACGACCTGGACACCTTCGGCTACACGGTCTTCACGGTCCAGGCCACCGTGGAGGAGCAGACCGATGAAGATGGCAACACGGTGGAGATGACCGACGAGGAGAAGACCGCCGTCCTGGAGACCGCCAAGGCCGACGCTCTGGCCACCGCCCAGGCGATCCAGAGCCGCCTGACCAACGGTGAGGACGCTCAGGCCCTGGCCGACGAGTACGCCGACGCGCTGTACAGCTCCTCCATCCACACCACCGCCATGGGCTCCACCTTCTCCTCTGCCGCCTATGCCGACTGGCTGTATGACGCCGCCCGCCAGAGCGGGGACATCACCCTGGCCGAGCTGGACCGCAGTGAGAGCAGCGCATACAACTACTATGTGGTCCAGTTTGACAGCCGGACCCGGGACGACTCCGCCACCGCCGATGTGCGCCACATTCTGATCGGCGCCGCTTCTTCCGGCACTACCCCCACTCAGGAGGAGTTTGATGCCGCCGAGGCCGAGGCCCAGGCCCTTCTGGACCAGTGGAAGGCCGGCGACGCCACCGAGGACAGCTTCGCCGCCCTGGCCGTCCAGAACACGGACGACAGCGGCTCCCAGTCCACCGGCGGCCTGTACAGCGGCATCTCCAGCACCGACAGCCTGGAGCCCAATTTCCTGAACTGGGCTCTGGACCCCGCCCGTCAGCCGGGGGATACCGGGATCGTCAAAAATGAGAGCAGCTCCATCCAGGGCTGGCACATCATGTACTTTGTGGGCTGGGACGACCCCGCCTGGGAGTACACAGTGAAGTCCACCTGGAAGGAGAGCGACACCAGCGAGTGGCTGGCTTCTCTCACCGAAAACGTGGAGGCGGTTCACGGCTCCGGCCTGGACCTGGTCTCTTGATCTCAATTCCCTGATTTTTTCGGAGCGCCGCTGAGCGGCGCTCCGTTTTTATATCCGCACCACCCTCCCCGCCCCGGCATAGCATGGAACAAGACAGGCGGGCCCATATTGGAGTCTGCCGGAAGGAGGAACGCTTATGGAAGGAACCGGGACCCTGACGGTCCGTGTCATTACCTCCCGGGCCCAGCTGCCGGTGGAGGGGGCCACCGTGGTGGTCACCCAGAGGGGGACGGGCGGAAAATACCAGCTGCTGTCCGTCCAGGCCACCGACCGCAGCGGCGCCACAAAGCCCGTCGTCATTTCCACTCCGGCCCTGGGGGAGAGCACCCACCCGGGCAGCTCCGTCCCCCCATACGCCGTGTGCGACGTTTGGGCGGAGCACCCGGGCTATGCCATGCTGTTGGTGGAGGGCGTTCAGATTTTCCAGGGCGTGGAGACCCTCCAGTCCATGGAGCTGGAACCCCTGAACGAGGGGCAGTCCAGTCTGATTCAGAACAACGTCCGGGAGATCACCGGCCAGACCCTGTGAGGTGTCCCCATGCCTGTGCAAGTGACCCCCTACGTGCCCCGCACCATCACGGTACATCTGGGTCCGCCGGACGAGTGGGCGGAAAATGTGACTGTCTCATTTCCGGACTATGTGAAAAATGTGGCCTCCAGCGAGATCTATCCCACCTGGGAGCCGGCGGCCATCCAGGCCAACATCCTGGCCATCACTTCCTTTGCCCTGAACCGGGTGTACACCGAGTTCTATCCCAGCCGGGGCTATGACTTTCAGATCACCTCCTCCACCGCCTATGACCAGAAGTTTATCCGGGACCGGAACATCTTTGAGAACATCAGCTGGACCGTGGATGAGATGTTCACCGACTACATCCGCAGAGAGGGCTTTGTGGAGCCCCTGGCCGCTAAATTCTGCAACGGCACCACCTCCACCTGCGCCGGGCTCTCCCAGTGGGGCAGCCAGGAGCTGGCCCAGCAGGGCTACGGCCCCATGGAGATCCTGAGGTACTACTACGGGGACGACATCGAGCTGGTGGAAAACGCCCCGGTCCAGTCCCTGGGCCAGTCCTATCCGGGCTATCCCCTGCGGCTGGGCTCCACCGGGCCGGATGTGGTGACCATGAAGACCATGCTCAACCGCATCTCCCAGGGCTATCCGGCCATCCCCAAGCTCTGGCCGGTGACCCGGACCTTTGACGAGAAAACCCAGTCGGCGGTGCGCACCTTCCAGTCGGTCTTCGGTCTGACAGCGGACGGGGTGGTGGGCAAAGCCACCTGGTACAAGATGGTCTACCTGTACGTGGGGCTCAGCCGCCTGTCCGAGCTGGTGAGTATGGGCCAGCAGTTCCAGGGCTTCTCCTTCCAGTACCCCGGCATTCTCCGCCAGGGGGACCGGGGCGGAGACGTGTCTGTGCTCCAGTACATGCTGGCGCTGGCGGCCGAATTCGACCCCACCCTCACCGATCTGGCCGTGGACGGGGTCTATGGGGCTCGAACAACCCAGGCGGTGCGGGCGTATCAGCAGAGCCGCGGCCTCCAGGCAGACGGGGTGGTGGGCGAGGAGACCTGGTACTCCATCTACGGGGACTTCACCGGCATTGAGCGGGACCTGCGCAACGACAACATCAACTTTCCCCAGGGGAATGCGGCCCAGGCCATGTCCCGGGAGGACGCCCCGTACCGCTACGGCGCCTCCAGCCGCCACGGCCAGTTCCCCGGCCAGGACCTGGAGCTGGGGAGCAGCGATCAGAAAGGAGTGAGTCTGGTATGACCACACCGCAGCAGCTGGAGGAGGAGATGCTCTCCAATCCGGTGCGCAGCCTGCAGTATATGCTCCGGCGGCTCGCCGGCAAATACAATTTTCTGCCCCAGCTGGCGCTGGACGGGATCTTCGGCGAGCGGACCCTGGAGGCCGTCATGCTGTTTCAGCGGGAGCTGGCGCCTCCCGTCACCGGCGTGGTGGACCAGCGGACCTGGGACGCCATCCGGGACGCCTGGATCGATCTGGAGCGGGAGTCCGCACCCCCCCGCACCCTCCGCATCTTTCCGGGGGAGGGCTATCAGGTACAGCCGGGCATGTCCGGCGCCTCCATGATTTTGCCCCAGACCATGTTTCAGCTGCTCCGCCAGCGGCTGGAGGGCATCGCTGAGGGAGACGCCGACGGCGTTCACGGGGACGCCTCGGTTCAGAACACTCTGTGGCTTCAAAACCTGGCCCAGCTGGAGGAGACCGGAGTCATGGACCGGCAGACCTGGGATATGCTCAGCCGGCTGTACGAGCTGTTTATCACAGCGGAACCCCTGCCGTAAAAATTCCGGGCCGCCTCTTGACACTGAGAGGCAGCCCGGTTTTTAATAATAGAGTGGGAAGAGAACCTTTTACGCAGAGGAGGAGAACACAATGACAACAGTACGACTGGGCCGCACGGAGCTGGTGGTCACCAAGCAGAGCTTCGGCTGTCTGCCCATCCAGCGCATCACCAAGGAGGAGGCCGTCGCCCTGCTCCGCCGGGCCTATGACGGGGGCATGAACTACTTTGACACCGCCCGGGCCTACTCGGACAGCGAGGAGAAGGTGGGGGCCGCCTTTGCCGGCATGCGGGACAAAATCGTCATCTCCACCAAGACCCAGGCGGTGACGGCGGAGGGGATGTGGAAGGACCTGGAGGAGAGCCTGCGCGCCCTCCAGACCGACTATATTGATATCTATCAGTTCCACAACCCAGCCTTCTGCCCCAAGCCCGGCGGGGAGGACGGCCTGTACGAGGCCGCCCTGGAGGCCAAGCGCCAGGGAAAGATCCGGCACATCTCCATCACCAACCACCGGCTGGCCGTGGCCCACGAGGCCATCGACTCCGGGCTGTACGACACCCTCCAGTTTCCCTTCAGCTACCTCTCCGGTCCCCAGGAGCTGGAGCTGGTGGACAAGTGCCGGGCGGTTGACATGGGCTTCATCGCTATGAAAGCCCTGGCCGGCGGCCTCATCCGGGACGGGCTGGCGGCGGCCGCCTTCATGGAGACACAGCCCTCCGTGGTCCCCATCTGGGGCGTTCAGTACGACTGGGAGCTGGATCAGTTCCTGACCTGCGTCAAAAATCCCCCGGAGATGACGGCGGAGCGCCAGGCGGTCATCGACCGGGACCGGAAGGAGCTCTCCGGGGACTTCTGCCGGGGCTGCGGCTACTGCATGCCCTGCCCCGCGGGCATTGAGATCAACAACTGCGCCCGCATGTCCCTGATGCTCCGCCGGGCTCCGGCGGAGGGCTGGCTCACCCCGGAGTGGCAGGAGAAGATGGGTAAAATCCAGGACTGCCTCCACTGCGGCGCCTGCATGTCCAAGTGCCCCTACGGCCTGAACACGCCCCGCCTGCTGGAGGAGAACTACCGGGACTACCAGCAGGTGCTGGCCGGGCAGGGCTGATCTAAAATTTCAAGGCCGGGAGCTGCCCTGCGGGGCGGCTCCCGCTTTTCTCCTTTCCCGGAAATCTTTACTTCTCTCTTTGGGAATGATACAATACAGTTACCGTACAACCCATATTTTCAGGAGGAAATTTCCTTGGTTATTTCTGGATTTCAGGAGCTGAAGACGCAGCTGCGGGAGGCCGCCCCCCAGCCGGCGGTGGTGGCCGCCGCCCATGACGAGCACACCCTGGAGGCCGTGTTCCAGGCCCGGCGGGATGGGCTGATCTCCCCTATTTTTGTGGGAGACGTGGAGCGCATCCGCTCTATCGCCCGCTCCCAGGGGGAGAACGTCCCGCAGGAGGCGCTGGTGCAGGCCGGCGGCGAGGCGGAGTGCGCCCAGTGCGCCGTGGACCTGATCCGCCAGGGCCGGGGCAAGCTGCTCATCAAGGGGATGCTCCAGACCGGCACCCTGCTCCGGGCGGTGGTCCAGCCGGATATGGGCATCCGGGCCTCGGAGTTGCTGTCCCATGTGGCCATTTTGGACGTACCCGCCTACCACAAACTGATGTTCGTCTCCGACGGGGGCATGGTGATCGCTCCAGACCGAAATCAAAAACGGGAAATATTACGAAACGTATTGTCTCTGTGCCGCTTTCTGGGGTATGAGCAGCCCAAGGCCGCCATTCTGTGCGCCGCGGAGACGGTGAGCCCCCGCATGCCGGAGACGGAGGACGCCGCCGCCTTGAAGGAGGAGGGCGCCCGGGGGGGCTTCGGCCCCTGTCTGGTGGAGGGTCCCATCTCCTTCGACTTGGCCACCGACCATGCGGCGGCGGAGATCAAGGGCTACCGCAGCCCCGTGGCGGGGGACGCGGACATTTTTCTGGTCCCCTCCATCGCGGCGGGCAACCTGATGTGCAAGGCCCTCTACGGCATGGCCGGGGGAAAGATGGCCGGCGTGGTACTGGGGGCCTGCGTCCCCATCACTGTCAACTCCCGCAGCGCCGCTCCGGAGGAGAAGTACGACTCCATCGCCATCGCCGCCGCCATAGCCCAGTCCAATCCGTAATCAATCCTATTGTTTTTACCATAAGGAGAACCGATATGTCCTACCGCCTCTTGATTTTGAACCCTGGCTCCACCAGCACCAAGGCCGCCGTCTATGACGACGACCGGCAGGTGGCCATGAAAAGCATCGTCCACACCAACCAGGACCTAGCCCCCTACCCCACCCTGTACGACCAGCTGGACTACCGGGTGGCCCTGGTACGGGGCTGGCTGGGACAGGAGGGGATCGACCTGTCCACCCTGTCCGCCGTGGTGGGCCGGGGCGGCATCATCCCCAACATCGTGGCCGGGGGCTATGTGGTGGACGACAACCTGGTGGACTGTCTGCGCAACTACCCGGTGTTCGACCACGCCTCCAACCTGGGCGGCCTCATGGCCCGTGCCTTCGCCCAGCCTCTGAACATCCCCGCATACATCTATGACGCGGTAACCAGCGACGAGCTGCTCCCAGAAGCCCGAGTCACCGGCTTCAAGGAGGTCACCCGCACCAGTTTCTGCCACGTCCTCAACGCCCGGGCCACCGCCCACAAGTACGCCGAGGCCCTGGGGCGGAAGTATGAGGACATGAACCTGGTGGTGGCCCACCTGGGGGGCGGCATCTCCATCTCCGCCCACAGCCATGGCCGGATCATCGACTCGGTGTCCGACGACGCCGGCCCCTTCTCCCCTGACCGCTCCGGCAGCCTGAACATGCTGTACGTGGTGGACCTGTGCTACTCTGGCAAGTACACCAAGAAGGAGATGCTGAAAAAGCTCCGGGGGGAGGGGGGCATGTCCGCCCTGCTGGGCACCCACGACTGCCAGGAGATTGAGCGGCGCATCGAGAACGGAGATGAGTGGGCTGCCCTGGTCTACAAGGCCCAGGCCCTCCAGATCGCCAAGGGGGTGGGCATCATGCTGGGCTGCTTCACCGAGCTCATCGACGCCGTCATCCTCACCGGCGGGCTGGCCAACTCCAAGAAGCTCACCGGCATGGTTATCGATTACCTCCACAACCTGGTGAAGGTGGTGGTCATCCCCGGGGAGAACGAGATGGAGGCTCTGGCCCTGGGGGCCCTGCGCATCCTCCGTGGGGAGGAGGCAGTCCACACCTTCCACCCAGCCTGCGCCCTGATCCCTTAACCAGTCCCATCGGGCTTCTCCGCCCAGCTTGAGCGGATTCATCTCATCAGAAATTTTTTGACAAGTAAACTGAAACAGCCGGTTCCGTTTGGAACCGGCTGTTTCAGTATAAGAAAAGAAGAAGGAAGAATTATCACATATAAAACAGCATGTCGCTGTAAGTGGGGAAGGGCCACGCCTTCCGCTCCACCAGGGTCTCCAGCTCGTCGGCCAGCGTCCGGGCGGCGGTCATGTCCTCGAAAATCACGGCGTGGAAGTAGGTCAGGCGGGCCTCCACCGGTACGGGCGCCTCAGCCAAGTCCACCTCCAGCTTGTCGCAGGCGGCCAGCAGTCCGTCGGTCAGCTCGGAGATCCGGCTCTCCATGGTGGTCTCATACCGGCAGGCGGAACTGCCGGCCCGGCCCAGGGCCCGGCGGGCCAGCTCCCCGGCGTAGGCGGAGGCGGCGGGCAGGATATCCCGCTTGATCATATCCGCCATGGTGTTGGCCTCGATGGAGAGCACATGGCAGTAGTTCTCCATGTGGATCTCCCGGCGGGCCTCCATCTCCTCCCTGGTAAAGATGCCGTGCTTGGTAAACAGGGCCACATTCTTCTCCGCGGTGTAGACAGGCAGGGCGTCGGCGGTGGAGGTGAGGTTGGACAGCCCGCGGCGGGCGGCCTCCTGGAGCCAGGCGTCCTCATAGCCGTTGCCGTTGAAGATGATCCGCTGATGCTGGGTGAACACCCGGCGGATGAGGGCGGCCAGGGCCTCGTTGAAGTCGTCCGCCCCCTCCAGCTCATCGGCAAACTGCTCCAGCTCCTCGGCCATGATGGTGTTCAGGGCAATGTTGGGGCCGGCAATGGACTGGGAGGAACCCAGCATCCGGAACTCAAACTTGTTGCCGGTGAAGGCCATGGGGGAGGTGCGGTTCCGGTCGGTGTTGTCCTGGGGAATGGGAGGCATTACGTCCACCCCCACCCGCAGGGACTTCTTGCCGGGGTCGGAGTACTCGGTGCCGTGGATGATGGACTCCACCACGGCGGTGAGCTCGTCGCCCAGGAAGATGGATACCACGGCGGGAGGAGCCTCCTGAGCGCCCAGGCGGTGGTCGTTGCCCGCGAAGGCCACGGTGGCGCGCAGGAAGTCCTGATACTCGTCCACGCCCTTCACAAAGGCGGCCAGGAACAGCAGGAAGCGGGCGTTCTGGCTGGGGGTGCTGCCCGGCTTGAACAGGTTGTCGCCGGAATCGGTGGCCAGGGACCAGTTGTCATGCTTGCCCGAGCCGTTGATGCCGGCAAAGGGCTTCTCATGGAGCAGGCACACCAGGCCGTGCTTCCGGGCCACCTTCTTCATCACGTCCATGGTGATCTGGTTGTGGTCGCAGGCGGTGTTGGCGTCAGTGTAGATGGGGGCCATCTCATGCTGACAGGGGGCCACCTCGTTGTGCTTGGTCTTGGACAGGACCCCCAGCTTCCACAGCTCCCGGTCCAGGTCCTGCATGTAGGCGGCCACCCGGGGCCGGATGGCGCCGAAGTAGTGGTCCTCCAGCTCCTGGCCCTTGGGGGCGGAGGCGCCGAACAGAGTGCGGCCGCACATGCGCAGGTCCATGCGCTTGGCGAAGTCCTTCTCGTCAATGAGGAAATACTCCTGCTCGGGGCCCACCTGGGCGGTGACCCGCTTGGTCTCGGTATCCCCAAACAGGCGCAGGATGCGCACCGCCTGGCGGCTCACCTCGTCCATGGACCGCAGCAGGGGGGTCTTTTTATCCAGCACCTGGCCGGAGTAGGAGTAGAACACGGTGGGAATATACAGGGTGTTGTCCCGGAGGAAGGCGTAGGCGGTGGGGTCCCAGGCGGTGTAGCCCCGGGCCTCGAAGGTGGCCCGCAGGCCGCCGGAGGGGAAGGAGGAGGCGTCGGGCTCGCCCCGGACCAGCTCCTTGCCGGAGAACTCCAGCAAAACCTTGCCGCCGGGGGCGGGGGTGATGAAGCTGTCGTGCTTCTCCGCGGTGTAGCCGGTCATAGGCTGGAACCAGTGGGTGAAATGGGTGGCGCCCCGCTCAATGGCCCAGTGCTTCATGGCGTCGGCAATGTCGTTGGCGATGGCCAGATCCAGAGCGGTCTGATTTTCAATGCACTCCTTCCAGGCGCTGAAGGAATTGGAGGAGAGGTACTGCCGCATCGCGTCCTCGTTGAAGACCATGCTTCCAAACAGCTCGGTGAGATCTGTGGCTTTCGTTTCCATAGGGCATTCTCCTTTCATTTCATCCCGCAAGCGGGGGAATCGGTATTTTAAAACCCGCTGGCCCCGTAGTTGGCCAGCACCCGGGCAGAGGGATCGTCCACATCGCAGCCCTCCCAGGAGCGGTTGGGCATCCAGAAGTCCTTGACCATTTTGGCCTGGCCGGGGTAGTAGGCCTCAAACAGCTCCCGGTAGAGCAGGCTCTCCTTGGTGAAGGGAGTGGCGAAGTCGTATTTGGAGCTGAGCTGCCGGAACTCCTGGTCGGTATATTTTTCCTCGGCGTACTCCTTCAGGTCGTCCACCAGGGAGTGGCCCACCGCGTCGGAGAAGGCCGCCTTCTCCCGCCACAGAATGTCCTCGGGCAGGAGGCGGTCCCCCTCGAAGGCGTGGCGGAGGAGGTACTTGCCCTTGCCGTAGCTGTTCACCTTCAGGGCCGGGTCCACGCCCATGACGTACTTCACAAAGTCCAGGTCGCCAAAGGGCACCCGGGCCTCGATGGAATGGACGCTGATGCACCGGTCCGCCCGGAGGACGTCGTACATATAAAGCTCATCCACCCGCTTCTTGGCCTCCTGCTGGAAGGCCTCGGGGGAGGGAGCAAAGTCGGTATACTTATAGCCGAACAGCTCGTCGGAAATTTCGCCGGTCAAAAGCACCCGCACGTCGGTGTGCTCCCGGATGGCCTTGCACACCAGGTACATACCCATGCTGGCTCGGATGGTGGTGATGTCGTAGGTGCCCAGGGCGGCCACCACCTCGGGCAGCGCCTGGAGCACATCCTCCTTGGTGATGATCACCTCGGTGTGGTCGCTGCCGATGAAGTCGGCCACCTCCCGGGCGTATTTCAGGTCGATGGCGTCCACATCCATGCCGATGGCGAAGGTGCGGATCTTCTTGCCCAGGATCTTCGCGGCGATGGCGCACACCAGGCTGGAGTCCAGACCGCCGGATAGGAGGAAGCCCAGAGGGGCGTCCGCGTCCAGCCGCTTCTCCACCCCGGCGATGAGCTTCTCCCGGATGTTCCGGCACACAGTCTCCAGGTCGTCCTTCCGGTACACGTCCACCGTGGTCAGATCGGCGTAGCGGACAAACTCGCCGCCGGCGTAGTAGTGGCCGGGCGGGAAGGGGAACACCTCTTTGCACAGGCCGATGAGGTTCTTGGCCTCGCTGGCAAAGACGATGCTGCCGTCGTAGTCATAGCCGTAGAACAGGGGGCGGATGCCGATGGGGTCCCGGGCAGCCACCAGGGAGTCGGTCCTGCTGTCGTAGAGGATGAGGGCAAACTCCGCGTCCAGCATGGAGAACATATCCAGGCCGTACTCCCGGTACAGGGGGAGGAGCAGCTCGCAGTCGCTGCCGCTCTGGAAGGTGTAGCCCCTGCTCTCCAGCTCGGTCTTGAGCTTCCGCCAGCCGTACAGCTCGCCGTTGCACACCACCATGTCCCCGTCCAGGGAGAATGGCTGCATGCCGCTCTCGTCCAGGCCCATAATGGCCAGGCGGTGAAAGCACAGCCAGCCCGACGGGGTCTCCACCACGCTGGACATGTCCGGCCCACGGGAGAGAGTCCGGTCGAAGTAGGGGAGGATCTCCTCCCTGGTTCGTGATTTTTTGGTAAAGCCCATGATTGCACACATAATAAAAATACACCTCCGGATGATTTTGCAGCTGCTTCTCCCCTTCGGCCTTCCCCCCTCTTTGTTCCAAAAAGGGGAAGAAACTCCTCCGGGTTAGGACGAATGCTGCGCTCCGCGGTGCCACCTAACTTGCCCTCACAACCTGAGGACCACTTTTCCGGCTCTGACAAGCCATTGCGATGTAACGGTCGCCCCCGGCTCCCATACTTGCTTGCGCGTTCCGTTCGCGGCTGAGGAGTGTTCTTTCCGCGGTCTCCTGCGCGGGGCTTCCACCGTCCCCCGCTCTCTGGGGCCGAGCCTCCGCGGTACTTTTCTCCCTCAATGCCTTTGTCCGTATTGGGTGTGTCAACCTTCGCAGAAATGCAAAGAGGGCGCCGCGGCTCCCTTGCCGCAGCGCCCTTGCTGTTGATGGCGCTATTATATGCGCCGTATTTTCCCATGTCAAGGGAAAACTCCAAAAAAATTGTTCTCTCAACCCTTTTTAGAGGCTTCCACAAAAAGATTGACTCCTATTTTTCTTTGCTTTGTGTCTTTGAGAGATTTTGTATCTTTCGTATTTCACATTTTCTTCACTCTAATTCCTGGGCCCTCATTTTTTTCATTTCCGCCTTCACCTGCTCCTCCCTCCGGCTTTTCAGCCAAACCCACCCCAGAGACAAAGTTGGGATGTTGAACACGAACAGAAATCCCGCCACCATGCCGGGGGTCAGAGGGTACTCCGGGTCCGGAAAATAGGATACCGATATATCCTCCGGAGAGGGTTCATAGGAGGAGGACGCTCCGGCGGGCACTGTGTATCCGGTGGTGGTAATCATCGGCGGTCCGTCATAGTGAAACATGACCACAGACATGATGACCGTCAGAAATAATCCGTACACCAGAGCGGCCGCCGGCAGGATCAGCCCCACCCATTTGGAATTTTTCCGGCAGAGCCGTTTTTGAACGGCGATCACCGCCATCAGGGGCAGGCCTACAAAAATCAGAATGACGGGGGACAAAATCAGCAGCAGGATAAACATAGCCGTTTCCTCCTCTTTGACCTGGAACCTCTGGAAGCCGAATTACTCCAGGTCCTGAATGTTCATTTTGTTTAGCTCGCTCTGAAAGTCCCGACGGTTTTTGTAGTGGAGCCAGATCCCCCCCAACACCACCGTGGGGATGTTGTTGATCAAAAAGTTTACCCCCATCAGTGCAAAGGTCTCCGCGCCAACTCCGGGATGGGACTCCTCGTGGTGTTCCTCCACCACAGTCCCATGCTCGTCATAGGAGACGACAGAAGTCCCCACATGGGAAAACACTCCCACACTCAGGAGCATTGCCAGGCTGAACAGCAGGCTCAGCCCCGGCAGGATCAGCCCCAGCCAGCGGTTTTTCCGTTTGCACAGCCACACCTGGAGGGCCACTATCAAGGCAATCGGAAGTAAAACGCCAATGAGTACAATCGGCAGAGCAACCACTCCGAACAGAGACGCGATTGCCATACTATTCCTCTCCCTTCTCTTTCTTATCAATGGGCAAGAATCTCCAAAAAGAGCCGCCTCCCTTTTCCGTCCCTCTGGCGGGCCGGGCGAATTTGGAGCTCCTGAGTTTCATATTTTCGTCACCCAAGGTCCTGGATGTTCATTTTCTTGATCTCGTCCTGAAAATCCCGGCGGTTCTTGTAGTGGAGCCAGATGCCACCCAGCACCACCGTTGGGATGTTGCACACCAGGAATATCCCGCCCACGGCCAGGAGCCCCTCCATAGAAATCCGGTTCTGCTCCTCCTGGGCGTCAGGGGCCGGGTACTGGTCGAGGATGTTCCCCTCCCCGTCATAGACGGTGGTCATGCCATTCTCCGTGATGGTCTGCTGGATCACCTGGCCGTTCTCCTCCAGGGTCAAGGTGCCGACGCTGCCCCCCTGATTGATTAGGCCAAAGGCGCCGACACTGAACACCAGTAGAAGACTGAACAGGAAGCTGAGCCCCGGCAGGATCAATCCCAGCCAGCGGGTCTTCCGCCTGCACAGCCACACCTGGAGGGCCACCACCAGGGCCACCGGCAGAAGAATGGAAATTAAGGCTATCAAAAGGCCGATTATTCCAAATACAGACCACATCGCCATTTGTTATTCCTCCTTCGCTTTCTTATAGGCGCTGATGAGCACCTTTGCGGTGTCGAAGTCCAGCTTCTCGTTGACGGTCAGCCGCTTGATGAGGCCGATATAGGGGTCGGCGGCAGTGTCCTCACCCAGTTTGATTTTCTGGATCAAACGGTCCAGCCGCAGCCGCACGGTGGGGTAGGTCACCCCGTACTCCCCCGCCATCTCCTTCAATGACCCGGAGGCCAGCACAAATTTTTTGATGAACACCAGGTCCTCGTCCTCCAGTCCAGCCATCCACTCAGGCACGGTCTCGATTGCCATGCAGTCACCGCCTCCTCTCTGTATCTGGAGTATATCATTCAATTTTATTAAAGTCAATCTTTAATTTTATTTTTCTTTTTATGGGAATAAAATTTTAGTAAATCAGAAGTTTCAAAGGGAATCCCGCAGAATCTTTTGCACTCGTGCAGCTTTCGCGGGACGCAAAAAGCCCCGCATCCAGTTGGATGCGGGGCTGAAATTGCTGTATGGGAGACGAACTTACTTCGCGGCCTTGGCAGCCTTGATGGCCTCGATCAGCATGGGGGTGACCTTGAACAGGTCGCCGCAGATGCCGTAGTCGGCGATCTCGAAGATAGGAGCGGTCTCGTTCTTGTTCACGGCGATGATGCACTCGGAATCCTGCATGCCAGCCTTGTGCTGGATGGCGCCGGAGATGCCCAGAGCCACATAGATCTTGGGGTGCACGGTCTTTCCGGTCTGACCGACCTGGTGGTCGGCGGACAGCCAGCCGGAGTCGATGGTGGCACGGGAGCCGCCCACGACGCCGCCGAGAACCTCAGCCAGCTCCTCGGCCAGCTTGATGCCGCCCTC
>JABLTR010098429.1_pt1 | contig 51406 bp, 34 predicted proteins | sample 7160071 | NCBI WGS metagenome assembly JABLTR01 (sample SAMN14651230, study PRJNA627086) | human gut metagenome | isolation source: feces | host: Homo sapiens | reverse complement strand
TTTAAGGCTACCTTGTCGCCATATTTTTCGGCCTGACGATGGACCAGGACAGATAAATGATGATAAGTCATACTCTTTGTATTAGTAAATATGGTGCAAAGGTATTAGTTTTATTTGAAACTATTGCTCAAAACGACTATCTTTGTGCAAATATTAAGGTATAGATAAAAGATTTGCACTATGAAATATGATATTCCGTATATGACAACAGAGGCTGTAAGCCTGCTTAAATCACTGATTAGTATTCCTTCAATCAGCCGGGAAGAAACCCTGGCTGCGGATTTCCTGCAAAACTATATTGAAATGGCAGGTATGCAGACGGGACGTAAAGGAAATAATGTGTGGTGCTTTAGTCCTATGTTTGATTTGAAGAAGCCTACTATTTTACTTAACTCCCACATAGACACAGTGAAACCTGTTAACGGTTGGCGGAAAGATCCGTTCACTCCACGTGAAGAAAACGGTAAGTTATATGGATTAGGAAGTAACGATGCCGGTGCCAGCGTTGTTTCGTTATTACAGGTGTTCCTGCAACTATGTCGCACTTCGCAGAAGTATAATCTGATTTATCTGGCCTCTTGTGAAGAAGAAGTTTCTGGAAAAGACGGAATTGAGAGCGTATTGCCGGGACTTCCTCCAGTCTCATTTGCCATAGTGGGCGAACCGACAGAGATGCAACCCGCCATTGCCGAGAAGGGATTAATGGTACTAGATGTGACCGCAACAGGTAAAGCGGGGCACGCAGCACGTAATGAAGGAGACAATGCTATTTACAAAGTATTGGATGATATTGCCTGGTTCCGTGATTATCGTTTTGAGAAAGAGTCACCCTTGTTGGGTCCCGTAAAGATGAGTGTCACTGTCATCAATGCCGGTACACAACACAATGTGATTCCCGACAAATGTACTTTCATCGTTGATGTCCGGAGTAACGAGCTTTACTCAAATGAAGAACTGTTTGCTGAAATCAAAAAGCATATTTCCTGTGAAGCCCAAGCCCGTTCATTCCGTCTCAATTCTTCACGAATTGACGAAAAGCACCCATTTGTACAGAAAGCTATGAAGTTAGGACGCGTTCCTTTTGGTTCTCCAACATTGTCCGACCAGGCCTTAATGTCCTTCCCATCGGTAAAAATAGGTCCGGGACGTTCGTCACGTTCACACACGGCAGAAGAATATATCATGTTAAAAGAAATAGAAGAAGCGATCGGACTTTATTTAGAGCTATTGGACGGACTTCTGATTTAATAAAAGTCATTGGTGAATTGATAGTGGTTATCCTATTATATAGTTCTCAACTATCAATTCACCCATACAATAAAAACAAAGCAACGATTATTCAAACAACTTCGATAAAGCTTCCTCCAGTTTTTCACCCCTTAAATTTTTGCCTATAACAATTCCCGTAGGATCTACAAGGAAAGTTCTGGGTATAGCATAGATACCATATATATCAGAAGCATCCACATCCAACAATTGTACCCAATTCATTCCAAGTTCTTCAACAGCAGCCCTCCAAGGTTTCAGTTTCCGATCTGTGGATATGCTAATCACCTCAAATCCCTTAGAAGCATATTTTTCATAGGCAGCTTTCACATTGGGCATTTCATGCCGACAAGGTCCACACCATGAAGCCCAAAAGTCAATCAAGACATATTTTCCCTTACCCACATAATCAGACAAGAGCTTCATGTTGCCAGCATTGTCTTTCACTTTAGCATCCGGAAAACGTTCGCCAATCTTTATCTTGGCATCCATTTCCTGCCGTTTCTTTTGTTCTTCACGCTGTTCCGGAGTCATTTTATTTTCAAGTTCCGCCTTCATTCGCAGCTCTGCTTGGTTCTTCTTTTCCACAATATTTCTCACCAAATTATTTTGTGAAAACAGAGGCGAAGCTTCTTTCATCAAAATCTTCATATCATCAAAAGGCATCATCATACCTCCAACGGAGAAAAGATATACACCCACTATACTATTCTTATAATCCTTTATACAATGTGATACTGAATCCATTTGTGCAAGAAAATTCGTCTCTATTTTATCATATCTTGCTCTAAATGCAGTATCATTCACCATCTTATCAGCAAATTCTTCAGATTTCATTCCAGTCATTAACTTATAAATACTATCTGATGTTTTCAACATATTATCCATTATTAGCTGCATACGATTTAAAGCTATATTCAATGAATCATTTAAAGGCGTTCCCCCTCTCTTATTCGCAGCAATATTTACTGATATTTCTCCTTTTTCGAAAATCAACGGATAGGTTTCTCCATCCATATCCTTGATGATTGCAATATCGGGCATCTGATGTACACCAGAAAAAGAGAACTTACCTTTTTCCACTGTTGTACTGTCCAAAACGACTTTTTTGGCTTTCTCTCCATCTCCCATCAGGCATAAATACAACAATTGATTATTCAATTCCTCATTAGCAATACCTCGGATAGAGAATTTCTCTTGGGCAAAAGAAAATATAGCAATAGCACAAAAAGTGCATAAAATCATAATTCGATTTCTCATATAGAATAAATTTATATCAAAAACAGTAAACACTCATGTTCAATGCCTGCTATTATCATTTCAAATTCTAATAATCATTTGAACTAATAATAGATCTTCTTATTTTTCTTATCGGAAACGACCTGATAATCCTTCACCTTTATATTAAAATATGATTTAGACTTTCCATCATCATTAGAAGGCAACTGTTCTTTATCTTTTTTGTGCGGCAACTCAAGAATATCTATTTCTTTCACACTCTTCTTCAGTTTCGGGAATAAAAGACTGATATAAATATATTTATGATTAAATCCTTTGACAGCCAACAGCCTACCCATCGGAGCTCCACCATCATATCCTCGTACATTATACTCATCGCCACTTTTCTTATCGATAATCTTAAATCCCGGACTATAATACAACCATTGCCAGTCCCAATAAATAGGTTGTATGAATGTCACTTTAGTATCATTCTTTCTCCTTTCAATCGAATATAAAGAAGGCCTTGTAGACCTCCCATTCTCATACACTTCTTCAGGAACTATCACTATACTATCGCTTGGAAGCATATAGGCTTGTGCATATAATTCTTTATCACGCTTCTGCTTTTGCTCATATTCTTTCAACCGCTGTTCACCTCTTTTTACTCGTTCACTTTTCCCCGGCATTATCTCTTTGGACATCTCTGTCTGGAGTTGCTCCACTAGCAGCGGCATTGTCTCACGCATAACCATCAATGAAGCCTCTTTATATTTCTTACCTACGGGAGATTCATAAAATGCAGCAACAGCTTTTAATTCTGCCAATGTTAAATGCTTTTCATAAACAGGCATATACATTTCAAACACCTTATTTTCTACTTTCTCTTTCCAGTTTTTAGAGAACTCATTCCAATAAGCCTCATCCTTTTTCGGCGCATTTAATTTCATTATAGATGATAATTTCTGGAAAAAGTCATCCGTAGTAGTCGAAGTACCAGAAAAATCCATGATTTTCTTCAACGTTTCTTTGTACTCATCTGTCGCATTTGTATTTTGTGCAGAAGCTGATAAAATTAAAGTAAACAGTGCAATTATGCACACCATTACTTTGGGAAGGAAAATGTTTTTCATAATTATCTGATTTTATTTATGGGATTTATATTGATTCCATGTTTCATCTTGTATTGCTATACAAAGATATACATTAAATCAACATCATTCAATAGTATATTACAATCTATAAGGTTACCATTCACATTCTCTGTAAGGTACAGACAAACGAAATATCCCCTATTCATCTATAATTATAACATTCAAGCATCTATTTTATCAGGGCTACTTTGAACAATTCATTTCATCTTTTGAAACGATATTATTACCTTTTTCATCCAAAACCGCCTCTAATAATTTTATGAAATAGGCACCCGTTACCGGTCTTCCCCATGATGTGACTCTTGTTTTCTGATTCACAACATTATAAGTGTCCGCCATTGGTACACGCCATTTGTTTTCATTCATATAATTGTAAAGCGGAAGAATAAACTCACGAAACATAAGTCGGTCATTTTGCAATGCAGCCGTCCATACAGTCCAATCAGCTTTCGCATAATCAGTTTTACTATGCAACGGACAACCGTAAGTATTCAATTTAGTCCTATAAAAAGCTGTTTCCAATTCTACTACTCTATCCGGGAAAACATGAAGGTCAAGGAGTTTATCCCAAATCAAGTTATACTTTTGCCCCCAGCTATCCGGCTGGTCAAAAGCCAAACGATAATGGTCCCCGTCAGAAGCCTGCTTCTCCCATTCCTCGGCCATTCTTTTTGCTGCTGCCAAATATTTTTCAGCATCTTCCTGTTTGCCTAGCATTTTTGCCAGAAGAGCATACGATGCAATACCTAGAATTCCTTTGGCAGACAAATTAGCATTATGAGAGTAGCGGCCGGCAAAGCTGTCAGTATCAATCTGTTTATCGGTATCAACCCCGTTCTCCATCAAATAACCCGCCCATTTGGAGAGAGTCTCCCAATGAGCCTTTGCGCAAGATGCATCTTTTTCCGCTTTAGCCATAGCAGCCACCATAATCAGCATATTTCCGGCATGTTCAACCGGTAAATCTCCCCCTTTCGCTTGTCCGTTTACAAACGGATAACCGCCCAAATCATGAGCCGGGAAAGGCTTATTCCATTTACCACTCTCACTATAATAAAAGAAAGGATTCAACATTGCTTTCAGCAGATCGGGATTGTAACAAAGAAATAGCGGTGAAGCAGCATAATAAATATCCAGCGAACCCACCAACGTGGTAAAATAGAGCAACTCATCACTCGAATTCTTAGACATCTGGAAAGACGAAACGGCCTGACGATATGCCGAAGCACACAGTTCTGCGTACTCTTTACCACCGACACGGCAAGCATTCTCCATCAATTGCCTGTCAAAAGCATAGCACCTTGCCATTGTTTCTTTATATACTTTTTCTGCGTCTTCATATAACCCTTCTATCGTTTTATCTCCGTCCTTATTCCAATAAGGCCGTAGATCCTCACCGAAATAAGCCATTGTATACAATCCATCGAAAGCCGCAATCAGATGTTGGGGAAACTCACTATTCATTTCCAGCTTCTGTGCTATCGCCGCATAACGTTTTTCATTCGACCGACGCATTTCTTTCAAATCACCTTCTTTCATAAAATGCGCCCGCATCTCTGCCGCGTCCCCTTGTGCACAAGTAACATTCTCTTTCGCTCCTAAATAGAAATATCCCCAGGCCGGAGCATCCTTCAGCTTATCTACCCATAACTTCTGATTCTCCCGACCGGTCTTCATCATCACCCAACCGTCTTTTTCATACATCTCCGTAGACTGTCCGGCACGAAAGGCTTTATGAGGATCCATTTCAAAATAAATAGCGACATCATGCTCCTTACCATCCAAAGCCTTAGCCTGATAAGAAATATAATTAACCGGACGACTTAACAGTTCCAAATCATCCAATAAATAAGGAGCCGTAAATGTCAGTTTCAATTCCACATCTCCACAATCAAAAATATAATGTGTTTGGGTAGCCTGCACATCCACTGATTTTTGCTCGGCTTCTTTCAGCTCACCATACAACCCGAAATCTGCGAAGGAAGTACCTCCCCAATTCACGCAACGGGCCGCAAACAAGGCTTTTCCGTCTTTCATTGTTTCTAAGATAGAATCCGGGATCTGCACTTTCACGTCGTTGCGTGCCTTCGTTCCCGTACGGACAAGCTCCTTTCCATTAATAAGCAGTTGCATACCGTCATTATACGAATAACGCACAAAAAGTTGTCTGTTTTTCACTAAGGAAGGATCGAATGAGACTTCCCTTCTAATCCATAACCTATTGGTATTCCAGGGAGTACCAACACTCGGTCCGCCTTCCGTGCCAAAAGCAGCGCTTCCTTGTGCCCATGCGCTATCATTGAAAGCAGCCATTTCCCAACCCTCTTCCGGTTGTTCTGTTGTATATTTCCCAATCCATTCCTTCTCGTTAGAAACAGGAGCTATGCCTTCTACCAATATTCCCGGCTCCTCCGCAAATAAGCCGAAATCAATCAATGCACTACCTTTTTTATTCTCACAATGAGCTGCAATAAGGGCTTTCCCTTCCTTCATTGTATTCAAGATAGAATCCGGCAACTCGACTTTTAAATTTGCCGCTGCGCGGTCCGCACTTACGACTAGTTTTCCGTTAATATATAATTGAACTATATCATCATACGAATAACGCAAATAAATCTTCTTGTTCTCAAGCAAATATGGATCAATATCCACGATTTCCCTCCGCACCCATATATCAGTTGAAAGCCACTGCGTTCTCGTTTCACGTCTGTCGCGTGTACCGAATGCACCTTCATTCACCTGCCAATATTGATCATTAAAATCAGGTTGCTCCCAGCCTTCATCCGGTCTAAGAGAGGTGTACTTTCCTTCCCAACTTTCATAATCGTATGCCATTGTTGCAATGGCTTGCATAGGTAGTTCACGTCTACCCATAAAGCGATACATCGTTCCGTCCACCCGCAGGAAACCGACAAAAGGAAGATTTTTTCCGTTTGTGAAAGTCATATTCTTCTCTGTCAGCTGATCTGCTGTCGACCATAAACGCAGATGCGGGTGGAGCATCAGCAGCGGATAAGCAGGTACACGCAGATCATTTTTAATGGTTTCGTCAGAATAAGGCACACTTTTCGAACAGGCTGCCAACAGCAATATTAGTAAAGCAATCAATAGTTTCTTCATTGTTTCATTTTTTTAGTGATCAGATCATCCTTTCATTTGTAATATTTCTTTTTCCATCTCTCGTTTCATCATACGTATTGTCATGGAATTTATCTTTACCGGTTTATTTATAATCATTTCAGCCGTTTCGTAGGCGTGTATGTTTTCACCAAACTGCTTATAAAGTTTAAATAGTTGATAAAGTGGAGTAAATCTCGACGGACACATCATTGATGCATTCTTGTAATATTTTTCTGCTGAAATAAAATCTTTTTGTTCCTGATAATTCTCTCCTATCATCAATTCCAAATCATAATCCGCCCAATACTTGCGACACTCTAACGCTGCCTCTAAAGCCTTCTCGTATTCTTTAGCTTCCATGAAAACAGCAGCATAATTATACAGAAAATAAGGATTATCTTTAAACCGATGTTTCAGACTCACATAGTACGGAAGCGCCTCATCATACGAATGACAAAGAGCTAACTCCGAAGCCTCCTGCCAACTGCGTTCCGACTGGGTACGTGCGCCCAGCCTAACCTGTCCCCAAAAGCAAGACACCACTGTTGCGGAATACATTATATTCCTGCCCCATGTTCCTATTTTTATCCGCTTCAAATAATCAACAGTCAACATGAGAACGGCAAGAAATGTCACCATCCACGTAAAAGGATACGTAAACGGATAGGAAAAGAAAGAGAATACGCCTATTGATAGCAAAGCATAAAGAGCTATTTTCTTTTCCTGTGTAGGATTTTGCCTATAACAATACACAAGCGCCCCCACAATACCCAAAAGCAAAGCCAATCCGACAATACCGAAATTAATCAGAACTCCCAAATATTCATTAAAAGGCTGCTTTACATTATCCGCTAACGTTGCATAGCGACTTTGCGAACCATATTCTTTGAAATAATCCGCCTGATAGTCCATATATTTAGCCTCGAAACTTCCGATGCCATGTCCCATCCAAGGAGCGTCTTTCACCATCTCCAAACCACACCGCCAAATCAACAACCGACCATCTGCCGAATCTTTTTTCAACCAATAGGAGCCGATTATTAACAATCCTATCATAGATACCGATAATAAATACCTCCATAATCTCCCATGAACGAATCTTCCACACAAATACATGACACATACCACAATGACACTTACCATACCGGATCGCGAATGAGATAAAAATATCGCCAATACCATCACTCCCCCTGCAATCCATCCGGCATATCTAATACACTTATTTCTATGTATGATCAAAAAAACGACAAAAGGCAATCCGACACAAAGACAAGTTGCAAATCCTGCCGGATTATCAAAACTACCAGTCACACGGAAGGTTGCATGAGAAGAAAACAAACCTACATATTGCAATATTCCATAAACAGCCTCCAACCAACAACTAGAAACAATGATACTCCCCCATATCGCCATATCCGCCACTATGGATTTACGCTGCAATGCCAGAAATGCAACACACACCAACATCCATAACAGCACAAACAAAACGCAGCACCATTTAGGCACAATATATGCGTCTGTAAATTGGTGGGAATATACAAACATACTGCCTATACATGCTGCGGCAAACAAAATATGAAAGAGTCTTATCATTTTTATCCTGGTATTAAATCAAGTTCTCATCCTCCAATACCTTTCAACATTCTATTCATTTTCCTGTTGTTGATAATGAATAATTCGGAACATTTTCAATAAAGCAAAGCTTATTAGTATCCATTCTGGCTTTCAATTGGGATAAAGGAGGCCACCAGCATATAGTTTCACATTTATTCGTTCTTAATATTACTACTTATTTATATCATCCTTATCTCATCATGCTCATAATAGAAATTATTAGTATAACTAAAACGATAATTACAGAATCATAATTTTTCTTTTTACCCGTGAGTATATTTATAATTTCCCATAAAAAAATACTCCCCCAAGTTGAGAGATAAGCTACATTCAACACTATATCTCCTATTGGATATTTCCTATTTATCATTGACAATGATATATATATGATACACAACCCTACATATATCTTATTTTTTTTATTAATGTTTAGCATTATGTCTTCGTTGGCAATCTTCAAATTCACTTTTTGCTTTAGCTATAGCATCATCCATTTCTTTATAAGCAGCTATGACACAAGGACAAGTAAAGACACCTGTACATAGACATCCTAATATTTTTAAGGCACATTCATTTTCTGCAAAACTAGTTGCTCTCTGATAAGGTTCCCAACAAACTGAATATAATATCTCCCCTCTATCCTTGGTTAGAGATCTAATGTTAGAACTACTAGAATAATTAAACAATTCTTTCTTCTCAATATCTTTCAACTTACAGAAGGACATACTAGATAACAACTCATCCCTATATTCTATCAATAATTGCATATCTTCTGATAATTCTGCCTTAACTATAAAATCATCAATAAATTCATCATTATTTATATTATAATTAAATGTTTCAAGTTCATCATTATTCAAAGAGTTAAGATATAAAGTAAACTTAGATTTCACTAATCTAAATTGAAGTATATAATCTAGAAATTCATTAGAATCAGCAACCGAATCTACTAAAGTACATATTGATCTTGCAGAATGAGCATATGTATGAACCTCTCCCTCACAAATACCTGTCTCATCAAAAAATGCATCTTCTGAATTACAACTGTAGACAATACAAGTCATGCAAACAACAAGTACTAAAGTGCTCATGCACCAAACTTTTTTCTTTAATTTCAAATTCATAATAATCTATTTTTAATTAATAAAATGGTTTCACTTCATTTCCACACCTGCTTTCCACCCTCATACACAAAAATCCGTTCCTGCTTCCCTCGTGTATGATTCTGCAACAACAGCAACGCCCCTTTAGGAACCCTCTTGTAAACCAGCGAATCCAACATCGCCGTTTGCTGTCCTAATGTCCTCCACCCTCTCTTTGTACAATAAGACAATTCATAGTCATCCAACGACCGAACATAATTATCCCGGTTGGCAGGCGTATAAATTATCTTATCTATCACCTTCGACGTGCCTAGGTCTAACCCAGTCCAGCCGCCATAGGGTTCCGTATAATCAAAAGACGTTTCAGTATTACCGTCGAATGCATTTGTATATTCGTGCGAGCCATCCTGCTGATAGCAACCGGGAGTGCCTATAACTCTACCGCTTAATGGCAACAGTCCACCTGCTTCATAAAACTCTATTTCCGCCACATTGCAATGCCCCTTTTCCGGTCCTATATAGCGGACATACCGAAAAGGTGTCAAAGAATGGGAATACGCCATTGTCCGCAACCGTTCGGGTTGCTTTTCTATCAGGAAAAGCACCTCTTTCTGACGAAAATCCGGATCATTACTTCCTTCAAAAACACCTCCTATCATACGTTTCTGATACTTCTCATCTTGCCACAAAGGATATTTAGCAAACAGCGTTACATCCTGAACACTATCTGACGGAGTAAAAACATGAAATTCACCGGAAACAGTCATTTCAAAAGGATCAGTCCAAAAACGAAGCCTTCCCCGTTCATAAGTTGCTATCCGCATGACGGGTTCTATCTGGACATCGCTGAAAGCAAGATGTTTACCATCAAATTCCGCCCATGCCACAGGCTCCCAATCCATGCGGCTGCTGCCACAAAGATAAGCGATACGCGAACGGGGCTTTCCCGAATAAAGCATAGATGCAGGAATCTCCAGTTTCTTTTTGTATGTCTTTGCGTAATCGGCTGTTACGTCAACGATGTGCGGATCTCGGAAGAAAGGTACAACAGTCGTATCCAAGCGTTGCATTTCTGCCTGCATAATACGATTAAGACTGAACGTATTCCGATAAACCTTTATTTTCGAAGCTCCACACATCTTATCCTTACGGACTTCTTTTATCTTATCCGGATACTCCTGAAAATAAAGCGTACCATATTTATCTGTGAACGACACCCACTGATGCCCATCATTTCCACCTCCATGAAGAGGCATAAAATCTATGGCACAAGGAATTCCCAACGCACGACAAACATAAACGACATAATCGGAAAGTTCACGACAACTGCCCGAAACGCTTTGGGCAATCTCCGGCCCTACATGAGGAAGTCCTTGCGGAACCGTAGTTGTAAAGAAGCGGCTACGTTTACGAAGAGAATCGCACAAACAACGGGCAGCAACAAGCGGATCTTCTATATCAAGAACCGTGGAAGCACGCAACGAATCAAGCAAAGGATTATACTTTCGATAAATGTCCTCACGCCAATAGCTTAATGTTTCATCACCAATCCGATAAGGAAGAATATACTCGCAAAAATCAGCAAAAGATACATTCTTCCCCCAAGGCTGTTCCTGCCAAACTTTAAATGCCCAGTCGATGTTATTACATAAATAAGCAGAATCGACTGTCACAACGTCTTTGCAATATTGCAAAGAATCTAAAGAGAATGGTCCATACATCCTTCTGATAGAATCTATCATTGCTTGTGGATATACCTTTTTACTTCGCGCTTCTTGCAAGAGAGTAAAGAAGGTGAGGTATTGTTCCAGCAGCTTACCTTTATAATAGGTATAAGATGGCATATTCTCTATCAGGAAACAAGCTGCCCTATATTTCAAGCTATCCGATGGATTGGATTGATAACGATGTAAAACCTTCTCAAGTTCAACACGATTTTCTCCAGCCTGTGACAAAGCTGCCTCCAACGGAAGTACAATAGCAGTCTCCTTTTTCTTCTCTTGTGAACAAGAATAAAAAAGAGAACCGCCTATAATAACAAAAAGGCAAATAATAGGAATCAGCTTTGTCATTGCTTTCATAATATTATTTTTACACAAAGATACGAGCATAACAAATGCCATTCAAGAGAGCGTTACACTCCTATCCCTGTCATATAGGCATTTATCGGGCATATAGAGCCCTAAAAAAGTCATTTTATATCTAAATTGTAACATTAATATATGAGTTATTATAGTCATCAAACAGCTATTTGAACAAATTATTTCATTTTTTGAACAAAACATTCCATCTAATTGCTGTAAAATCCCTTTCTTTGTTTTTCCTAATTTAAATTATAAACAAGACATGAAAAGCAAGAACAAAAAACAGAGTAGTATCTACATAATTACACTGTTTGGAATATTATTGACCACATTCCTTATTTATAGTTGTAGCACCGATGAATACAACTATACAAATGAGACAGCAACAGAAGTAAACTCAATTGCCAAAACACGCAGCTTGGTCTCTCAAACTTGGAATACAGGAAATGTATTGATAGATTCCGTTGCCAATTCAGACGAGTTTTATGAATTTGAAAGATGTAGCGAACAATTAGCGGACAAGTTTAGTGCTTATACATCCAAACTAAATAATGAAGAATATGACAAACTCATGGAAAGTCTGAATGATGATGAGTATATGGAAGATTTCATCAAAAAAGCGAATCTGGAAGAAGAACTCCGACAAATGGATGAAGCTAAAAAAGGCTTGCTTGAACGTACGGTATTCTTAAGATTGAGTGAAGAGGAACGGTTGTTATTATTCAGGCAATATGCCAAAAGTCGTGAGCTAGCAAAAAGAAAGATATTAAAAACACGCAAAGAAGGAAATGGTAATAGCAAATGTGAAGAATTGAGACAAGCAGCATACGAACAAGCAAAAACGGAGTATGATAATGCCATAGCCAAATGCAAAGCAGAGTCCCCAACTACTTATTGTTATACACATGCATCAGCCAAATACGATAGAGATAATGATATAGCAAATAGAAATTACGAAGCATGCATACAAGGAAAATAATTATATACATAATCTTATACAACTTAATGTGGCTTAGCAGTATTGCGATGTGTTATCTGCATCGCTTTATTGACAACATAAACTATACATTTCAAGATTTTCTAATTATTTTCTTTGAGCTCCTTGCACGAACAACATTTGTGACAGGAGCTATCAGCCTATTTCCACAAGAACCATATTCTAATAAACGAGTATGGTTTTACTATATGATCATGGGTGGGAGTTTGACGATTATTGACACGTTTATACGATTGGTCGGTACCCTACAAAAATTATTATTTTAATTCGTTCTGCAAAAAATCTTCCAAATCCTCCTCTCCAATCCCCAAACGCTTTCGAACACGGGACTTCATTGTACGATAAGTGCCATCACTAATGCAAAATATAGATAAAATTTCCCCTTTCGTTTTACACATTCGAATAAGCACACATAATACAATATCTCGCGGTGTGAGTTGACAACCTTGCCTTCTCAACCAGGCAAATAAATCAGGATCAATCAGATGGCACCCCTCTACTAATAAAAGATAATCTTTAACAGATAATTGAGCGATAGAGCGATTCTCAATAAGCATACGAAGAAAAGAAACGCCTTTCTGTTCTGTTGGAGGATCATCCATTAATTGTTGTATTTTTTGAGCTTGAAGAATGGTTTGTCGACGTTCGTCAGCCAATTTTTGATACAATGCAATGGAGACTTTAATCGTGCCGGCTACCATTACACCAACGACAACCAATACAGGAATAGTATATCCCGACAATACAGGCGCTATATCCAAATGAATTTCTTTCGGCATGATGATATAAATCTGATCTGCCGTAATCAAAACAAAAGCGGCTATAAACTGCCAGTCTATTACTTCAGAAATACCGATACGTTCTCCTTTTACACGGAATGTCCATAGTAATGCCCCCACAAAGAGTGTCAGCCACATCAATAGATGTATAGAAGATGAAAACGCATCAACATACATTTCAGGGAAAAATGCCTGAAATATATAAGCAGCCAACAGAATCGCGCAACAAAGCAAGCCTCCTGACAGTAATTGTTTAAAAGAATAAATAGACTGTTTCATCATTCTCTTTATCTTGTGCTCTTGAATCACAAATATAAGAAAAAAGTATCTTTACATCATTAATCGACCTCTATATTTTTACCGAAAAACAAAAAAGCCCTATATTATTATACGAAATGATTACAGCCTTCACCGCTTCCACCTTCTTCCCGAAACCTCTGTCCAGAGCAGGAAAGCGGATGAAAGTGAGTATGCAAAAGCCCTTCTATCACGCTTTCACCACTTTCACCGACACACTTCAAATCGACGTTTACTCAAATCGTTTCCATTTACCGCCGGAGCACATCACGAGACACCCCGTAATAACCCGCTGCAGCCACATAAATCGGCTGCATACGTTTGCCGATATTTCGCAATTTACCTTCTTCCAGCAATCGCCGGAGATGACGATTCGCCGTAGTCCGTGTCATGCAGCATACTTCCTGAAAATCATAACGAAGCATTACGTCATGATCGGCGAAATATTCCTTCAGCCGCATATCTATCTCCACCTCCGACAAAGACTCCGAATGGCGCGCATACTTACTCCGGCTGGCTTTGACACCTACCAATTCACCCCGCAGGCGAGCATCCGGACGGAAACCGATCGTTTTCAGTTCCATCTTCGACCATTTGTTTTTAGTACTGCGGGTCACCTTTTGCGTGCTCCTCAAAATAGGGGCAAAATAGCCTAGCCCCTCGATATGTACCTCGCGTCCTTCACGTAGTTCTTCACCACAAATTTGGGCAAGCATCTCGAACGCATTTTTTACATCACCTACGGAAAGCGAACTGCGTCCGTGAATCATCCGGCACAGTTTATCCGTTCCCACCTTACCATTCAAAAAAATGCGGGGATGCAAACCTTTCTCTTCCGAATCATCGGACTCACCGGGATTCTCATACCAATCGTAAAGTATAGCCATTAGTAGTTAACGTTTTGATAGTGAATATATTTCATGTAAAAACTTTAAGTTTATTATTAAACCACTACCGTGGTTCATTCAAATCACAGTCGTTATCCAATTAGATCACTCTTGTCATTTGATTGGACCACGAAAGTGAATCATCAATAACTCTTCGTCAAAGATACGATAAAAAATAGAGAAAAGGATGATAAGAAGCCGACTTCTTCAGATACGTAGAAATTAATATTTTTTCCGGAGAAATACTTGCAAACCGACCTCATCCTATAGTACATTCGCAGTATCAGCGCTGAACAATAAACCGATTTTAATCACTTTAAAACAGAAAAAATAATGAATGCAATAACATTGATATGGAGACAGGTATTGAAGGAACTAAAATTGTTCCAAATGAAGAAGAACAAAGAAGATGCAGCAGAGAAAACCGAGGAAGAGCAACTGAAAACGCCAGAATCAGAAGGTCATGAAGATATATATACTGCTCCCCTGCCGGACACTGCACCGCCTACTGGAAAAAAGAAAGAGACGGAACAAAAACAACCGGTCCGCCTGACGCAAGAAGTACGTACATTCCTGCAAAAACAGTATGATTTTCGTTACAACCTATTGACGGAAGAAACGGAATATCGTCCTGCCAACAAACGTGCCGTTCCTTTCGAACCTGTAAGTAAGCGGGAACTGAACACTTTCTGCATGGAAGCACATGACCAGGGTATATCCTGTTGGGACAAAGACTTGAGCCGTTACATTTATTCCACTTGTATTCCTGAATACCATCCTTTCCGGCTTTACATGGAAGAACTGCCCGGCTGGGATGGGACAGACAGACTGGAGGCTTTGGCACGGCGTGTCTCTGACCATCAGCTCTGGATAAAAAGCTTCCATACCTGGATGCTGGGACTCACTGCACAATGGATGGGCATGACAGGAATACATGCCAACAGCGTAGCCCCCATACTTGTCAGCAGCGAGCAGGGACGACAAAAATCCACATTCTGCAAGGCACTGATGCCGCCTGCACTGTCACGTTATTACATGGACAACCTGAAACTGTCTGCACAAGGAAAACCGGAAAGGCTGCTTGCTGAAATGGGGCTTCTGAACATGGATGAATTTGACAAGTACGGAACGCAGCAAATGCCATTATTGAAGAATCTGATGCAAATGGCAAACCTGAATATCTGTAAAGCTTATCAAAAGAATTTCCGCAACTTGCCGCGCATCGCTTCTTTCATCGGTACAAGCAATCGCTTTGACTTACTCACCGACCCCACCGGCAGCCGGCGATTCATCTGCATTGAAGCAGAACATCTGATCGATTGCGAAGGTATCATGCACGATCAGATCTATGCCCAACTGAAAGCTGAACTACTCTCCGGCATCCGCTATTGGTTCACAAAAGAAGAGGAACGGGAACTGCAACGCCACAATGCTGCTTTTTATCATCCGTGTCCGGCAGAGGAAGTCTTTCATGCCTGCTTCCGGATAGCTAAAGATAATGAAGAGGGAAGCGAACGGCTCTCGGCTTCGGACATATTCAGGAGACTGAAGATGTATAACCCCGCTGCCATGCGTGGAAGTAATCCGGCTACGTTCGCGCAAGTTTTGCTTGCGGCAGGGGTCACCCGCAAACATACCAAATATGGAAATGTGTATCTGGTGAAACCGTTGAAAGCGGCATAAAGCTCCAAACAGATGGAGGGTTCACCCGTAAGAGGCTAGGGAGTAATGGTTTATCATAGGAGTGAAAGAGGTGAAAAGCATTAAAGTTATATTGAGATACATGGATAGTTTATTTTAAAAGGTTCCTATTCCCTATACTTGTACCTTCTAATATACGCATTTGCTGAATGGCAATCTGGTTCAACTTAATTAGTCTTTCACCTTGTGATATTCCCTGCTCAATAAAGACAGCATTAAGGTTCTCCATATTCGACAAGCAAATCAATTCATTGATAGTGGCATAATCACGAATATTCCCGTTTTTCCCCGGATGATGTTCCCGCCACATTTTTGCTGTCATACCAAACATAGCTACATTCAATACATCTGCCTCATTGGCATAAATAATGCTTATTTGTTTAGGTGTTACTTCAGCCGGTATGAGGTTTTGTTTGATAGCATCTGTATGAATACGATAGTTTATTTTCGATAATTCCCGCTTTGCTGTCCAGCCAAGCTGCGCTTGTTCTTCCGTCTTAAGGCGTTGGAATTCACGAATAAGATAAACTTTAAATTCAGGGCTAATCCACATGGCAAACTCAAAAGCGATGTCTTTATGAGCATAAGTTCCTCCATATCGTCCTGCCTTGGCAACAATTCCAATAGCATTCGTTTTCTGCATCCACTCTTTTGCACTCAAACGATAACTATTTAGCCCGGCTTGACTTTTAATTATGTCGAATTCGGCACAATTAAAAGTGGGATTATTCAATTTTTCCCAAATACCAAGAAACTCAACCGTATTCCTATTCCGCAACCAATTAGAGAAAAAGAAATCGCCGTCTTTTGCTTTTAGCATATCTGTAAGGCTAATATAGTCTTCGTCATTTATCTTTATCACAGACACGAAAGTGTCCTTTACCGTAATCTTTGTCATGTTACATAAATTAATAGATTCTGTGTTCAAAGTTACATCAAAATCAACAAGATTAGCCTTTATTTGAATAAAACTTAATCTGGTTTCAACTAAAAAGCAATCAATACCTAAAACAAGATACTGATTGCCTATATTTATTCACTCCCTAAAACGGATATTTTCAATCGTGCTGCTTCCGTAAGTGAAGACAGTATTTCCTCTCCTCTAAATAGAATATTTATTTTATCCTATGATCCATTTACTGCCCGGTATAAACGAAATGATCTTAGTTGTTACAAAACAACAGATAAACGTAACCACTGCGATACATGGTATAGCGGCAACAGTGGGAAGTGCCAGCGTATCTTTGAACACAGTCACCCACAATCCGAGCCAGAATATGTGCATAAGATACATACCATAGCTAAGTTTCGATGTTTCCGTCACTAGCGTCGGAGCTTTCGGACGTTTGATACATGTAAACATAAGGAATGTACCCGTTGTGAGAAGCACACAGTTGATGGTACAGAAAGCCCATCCTATTTCTATTACAGGTGTGGAATGGAGTTCGCCGGGTATAGCCTGCACATAGAATGAATAAATAGTCCATACAGCACCGATCACCATTAAAATGGTTCCTATAGTGAAACGTTTGGAACGATTCCAGGTAAGGTGTACGCGAATGTAATGCGCCAGAACAAGATAGCCCAGATAACCGGAGAAGTACCACAACATATGGTATTCATTCCAGAAACATTGTCCCCACACTTCACCGCACCAACGATTGAGATAAGGCATACAGGTTGACAACACAAACAACCCTATAAAGAAACGCTCTTCTTTAGCCGTAGCTTTTCTCAACCATGGGGATATAATAGGGATAAACAAGTAAAGGCTTATCAGGGGATACATAAACCACAAGTGTCCGGCTAGCGTCGGGAAATTCAGGAATATCCGCGACAAGTCCTTCATAGATGTTTCTCCGTCTATCTGTCCCCACAACATAGGTAGAGTGCTGTACAGTAGCATGAATATAAAAAACGGTGGAAGGATGCGAAGACAGCGCTGGCGATAGAATTGCCACATAGACTGCTCTTCCTTCATCGGTGCAAGCAGGAAGGCAGAGACTATCATGAACAGGGGTACCGCCATACGTGAAAAACCGTCGTATACTGATACCCATAGCCGGTCTGCTTCATTCGCTAGAAAAGACTGCGGTCCTGCCATATCGGTGGATCCGGGAGCACCGTAGAAATTCTCACTGGCATGAACAAGGATGACGAGAAAGCATGCAAACACACGGATGTAATCTAAAAAAACAATACGTTTCATTTATTCTAAGTTTTCTATTTATTAGTTTATTCTTTTGTATTCGGGAACGCAGATATTCTCAACCGTGCTGCACCCATAGGGATCAATGTTATTTCTTCTTTATCACCTTTCACCGCATCTTCTTCCGGCAATACGCCACACAGTCCTGTTTCGTCTATCTTCCATTCAGGAACCAAACGACCGGTAGCTTTCACTTCCAAAGGTACACTGGCTACCGTGAAAGGATAGTTGTCGGCCGGCCAGGATTTACGGATTACTTTGAAGTTCTTCAAAGGCTCTTTCTTATCCAATACCAATGAATAATTCCAAGGGCTATCCGGATAGATTTCAGTAGTAGGCCATTTCTTCGAATCAGCACCTTTCTGCCATTTAGAATCACCGATAGCAGTTTCACGGCTGTCTTTCTCCACATATTTCTCTGCAATCTTAAGAGACAAAGTGAGAGGTCCGTAATCTACACTCACGCTGTTTTTGTTAACCTGCCAGGTACGCATAGACAAAGACATCGGGAGAGTCAATTCCACACGATCACCATTCGCCCACTTGCGATTGATGCAAAGATATTTTCCCGCTACAGGAGCTGCACTTACCTTCTTGCCATTCACTCGAACTTCCGCCTTTCGAGTCCATGAAGGAATGCGAAGATAAAATGGAAAAGCGACCTTTTCATCGGTAGAAATCGTGAAAGTGATGCCTTCTTCAAAGGGATAATTCGTCTCTTCACGGAGAGTGATTTTCTTACCGTCACCCACTTTCACTGTAGCTTTGCAAGCTGCATAAATAGCTGTTGCCACTCCGTTGTCAGGAGTTGCCAATACCAGATGTTCGGCGAAGTAAGGCCAGCCTTGTGCATGATTGTGTTGGCAGCAACGACTGCTGAAAGGATTCATTGAAAGGAACGGGCCACGATTGTCAATGCCCGGATGATGGTTCTTCGAATCACTGATAGCATGATTCGGGCAAGTGATATAACGCAATGCTTTAAAGTCCGGCATCACGGCAGCCGGATAAGAGTTGAATGCCACTTCTTCACAGTGTTCCGCCCACATGGGGTCTCCTGTCATGCAAAGCATGATTTCGTCGGAAGCCATTTGTTCTACCAAGCCGCAAGTTTCCACTCCCTGACGGGGATCAATATATCCTAAACGGGCATTTTCGTCCGCACCGAACATACCTCCGGGAACCTGACCAAAAGTACGTCGAATCAGATGATGGACATTATAAGAGGCTTTCAGCATCGCTGAATCTCCGGTCTGCATATAATAAGTGGCAGGTTCACGGAAACATTGAGCGATATTTACATTGTGCCAGTTAGGTAAGGAGGTGGATTTCGTCCAGTCGGCAGTATTACGGTGAATCTTCTCGGCTAACTCGAGCAGGAAAGCATCTCCGGTATGATTATAAAGCCAGTAGATACTGATGATATTGTCACCGCCACGGCTTTTTTCCCAATAATCTTCCAGAAGCTGGTCGTCGGGAACGGTCATCTGCCACTTGAAATAATTCGTCATCAGGTCTATGACACGCTGATCTTGAGAGTACTCATAATAAGATTGCAGACACCAGAGCATAATCATCTGTGCCCAAAGTTCGCGTTTGCCGTTACGTTCATTGACCGGACCGAAATAGCCATCCGGCTGGCGACTGGCAAATACACCTTCAATCCAATATTTGGTTTCTTCAATCATCTTCGGGTCATTCAGGATATATGCCAGATTGCCATACCCCTTGAGCCAGTAAGGAACTTCCTCCCAACCGTGGTCTCCGCCAGTCGTCAACCAGGCATTATTATCCTTTTCCAACCAAGCACTGATTTCTCCCAAATGTCCGGTCAGACCGTCACGCTGCAATTCCAAATATTTCTTTACCCAACCTTCGGGCTGGATACTACCTACCGGTAACTTTATAAAATTCAACGGTCGAAGCGGAGCACGATACCCGATATAATTGATATTGACTGACTGTATGTCCGGTCGGTCCACCACTGTCACCGTACCACTAGAAGAAGCAGGCGCACAAGCTGTAACTGCCACTCCAAGCACTATCGATGCAAAAAGTCCTTTAGTTTTATTTTTCTTCATTTCGTCTATTCTATTCTCATTTAGATTATTTCAACTCTCATTGCACTGCTTCAAGACGCATATTATCAAGGTCCAGCAGCACTTTCTTTCCTATTCTCCGATAAAAGCCATTGCCTATAACTCCATCAAAGAATATACCGGGAACTATTTGGCCAAGAGGATATGTCTTTACAGCTTCCGGTCCAGGCGGCTGCATTAATTTATCATCAAATATTATTGCAGGATCTTTTAAAGTTTTATATGTGATCGCCCGGGCCTGATGCAGCATAACTACCCCGAATGTATTCTTTTTACTGGTAGAAGCAATCGGCAGTTCTTTCTGATGTTTCTCATAAAATGCAGAATCAACTGTAACATATTCATTAGAACCCGTATCCAGATTAGCTGTAAAAGCAACTCCATTGAGTTTTATACGCATATACAAATCGTATTTGTATGCATAAATATTGGGAGCTTTAGGAAGGTGAGCATTGGCCACAGAGACGGGGAAACACATTTTGTTATGTTCGTAATCAGTCTGTATTTTCCCTATCAATTTCATTACCGGCAGTCCAAGAGACACACAATCCGTAAACAATGTACGCACCGAATCTACAACAGTCTGCGCTTTCTTCCTCTTCTTTCTTCTCTTAATTGATGAACCGGATACAAACGGAACACTCGCGGTGTCCGAGTAAATGAAGGCTGGAATATTGTAAAAAGTTATATTTCCAACTTCAATAGAATCAATGATACTCCGGACAGAAATCAAGTCCTCATTGATCGTTACTTTATTCTCGTCAATGCTGTCATATCTAACCCCCATCCCATCCGCCAACTTTCTACTCAGGACACAGTAGGGTCCCACCCCTGTATCAAAGATAGTGCGCTGTAATATTCCATTATATTTTGCTTGAAAAACAAGTCTGTCGCCTTCTTCTATGTCAACAAAAGAAAGTGTATCGTTCCGTTTCATTTTTATAGAAGGCAAGGTCACTGCATATTCAGCATAAGATAAGAAATTCTCTGTAGCAGTTCGCCATTCTTCATATTCTTTTCCGCCTGTAGTTGTCTTTGTAAGACTTTCATTCCAAATTCGTTTCATCTGCAGATAAGTATCCAATGCCTTATCCGTATCCCCTAGTTCGATGTACGCATCAAACAAATTAGAATAAAAAACAAGTGTTTCCTCCCCAAAAGTTGCATAATGGTGAGGTATAAACTGCTCTAAATAGTAGGCGACACTGTCTGTCTTGTTTAAAAATTGCGCCATTCGAAATTTATAGTATAACTCTAAATCAGAAGGGAACGTCGTTGTCTCTGATATTTTTTTGTACAATTCTTTTGATTCAAAATATCTTCCGCTAAACATTAACTTGTCCAGTTTCTGCAACTGTTCAACATCCTCCTGCCCATACAATGTAAGTGGAATCAGCACAAAAATAAAACAGGTGATATAACATGTTTTCCAATATCTCATAATTTATTTCTATTTTTACCTTCTGACAAGAGCTGTCTGATAACAGGCTTATCAAGCTCCACTACTCCCGCAACCGAGAGCAGGGAGCTGATTCATTAATCCATTATTTATCAACAGAGAATTTGAAGATACATTGGCTTGTATACTTTTCACCCGGGCGAAGTACAGCCGACGGCCATTCCGGTTTGTTCGGAGTATCCGGATATTTCTGTGTTTCGAGACATACGGAAGCACGTTGGTTGTAAGTAATGCCTTTCTTTCCTGTCAGCGAGCCATCGAGGAAGTTTCCGGCATATACCTGAATACCCGGTTCGTTGGTATAAACATCGAGTACGATACCCGTCTTCGGTGATTTCAGAGAAGCGCATTTACGGGTTACGTCGCCTTTCGTGTTCAATACCCAGTTGTGGTCGTAACCGTTACCGTTTTTCAGCTGTACGAAATCATAATCGTTGATACGTTCGCCTACCGGAGTCGGGGTGCGGAAATCCATCGGAGTTCCTTCTACCGGAACGATCTCGCCAGTTGTCATGAAAGTACTATCCACCGGAGTGTAATAGTCCGCATCCACCATCAACAAATGACCGGAGTTGTTGCCGGCATCACCTTCAAGGTTAAAATAAGAGTGGTTGGTCATATTTACAATCGTCGGTTTGTCTGTTTCCGCTTCGTATTGAATATCGATGGCATTATCGTCCGTCAGTTTCATCACTACCTTACAAGTGATGTTTCCCGGAAAACCTTCTTCACCGTCTTCTGCACGGTAAGTCAACTGCAATTCCTGCGAATTCAACAATTCTGCATCAAACACCCGGTATTGGAATCCTTGCGGTCCGCCGTGCAGACAATGACCGTAGTTATTGCGGGGAAGCTGATATTCTACACCATCCAAGGTGAACTGTCCCTGATTGATACGATTGGCATAACGTCCGATAGTCGCACCGAAATCCGAAGGCTTGCTGATATAGTCCTGAATAGAATCGAAACCGAGAACAACGTCACGCATCTGTCCGTCTTTGTCGGGAACCATCACTGAAACAATACGTCCACCGAAGTTCGTAATACAAACTTCCATGTTGTTCTTGTTACGCAGAGTGAACAAATCAGTCTTCTTTCCATCTACTTCTGTCTGGAATTTACTCTGCAGTAAACCGGAATCTGTAGCCTTTTCAGCTTTCGGAGTACAAGCTGCCATTAAAAGGGCGGCAACTGCCCATACACATAACTTTTTCATGATACAATTGGTTTTTAAATATTAGTTTTCAGCTATTCATATTTAGATGCAGACGACGCGGATAACGCGTTTTTTCTAATTTTGCATCAGAAAAAGAGCCGCATCATCCGCGTTATCCGCGTTCAATTTACTATGTCAGCATATCACTGTATACTATTCAATAAATCTACCTTTCCTTCATTAACCAGCTTCAAAATCAACTCACCGAAAAGAGTATTCTGCCAGGCAAACCATGCACGGGTAAATTTCTTCGGATTGTCCTTATGGAAAGATTCGTGCATAAAACCGGTACCGGCATCCGTGTCCATCAACATCTTGATACAGGTCTTGATTTCGGCATCATTCTGACTTGTGAAGGCTTTCATCATAATACTCATCGGCCACACCATATCGTAACCGATATGCGGTCCGCCGATCCCTTCGCCTGCCTTGCCTTTAAAGAAATAAGGATTGTCCTCACTCCACACAAAACGGCGGGTATTCTGATAAATCGGATCGTTTACATTCACATCACCCAGATAAGGCATCGCAAGCAAACTCGGCACATTGGCATCGTCCATCAGATGATGATTTCCAAAACCATCTACCTCGAATGCATAGATTTTACCATATTTAGGATGATTATACACCGCATATTTCTTTAAAGCTGTTTCCACCTCCTGCGCCAAGTCCTTACATTCTTTAGACAAAGCCGTTTTCTTATTTACCGTCTCCAGAATCTCGGCTGCCTTACGCAAAGAAGATACGGCAAAGAAATTGGAAGGAACCAGGAATTGAAGCGTAGTAGCATCGTCCGAAGGACGGAAACTGGAAACAATCAAACCGACTGGTTTCACCGGTGCTCCCAGACCGTCATTGCTCACAGTATCTAGTGCACGTTCCGTCTTACGTTGGAATTTATAAGGACCTACTCCGTCTTTGCGTTGTTGCTCTTTGAATGTTTTCAGTACATTAGTGATTGCCTGAATCCATTCTTCGTTGAATATACTTGCATCTCCGGTAGTCTTCCAGTAATGATAAGCCAAGCGCAACGGATAACACAAGGAGTCAATTTCCCATTTACGTTCGTGGAGTTCCGGCTTCATATCGGTAAGGTCACTCATCCAATGACCGTCAGGAATAGCGCCGTCATTAAACGCATTTGCATACGGATCGATATTGATACATTTGAACTGGCGGAGAATAACACCTGCCAGCATTTCTTTCAGTTCAGGATCCGCATTAGCTAATTGCACATAAGGCCAGACCTGTGCACCGGAGTCGCGTAGCCACATGGCGTGAATATCGCCCGTATATACGAACGTATCCGGTTTGCCATCGCTTCCTTTACGGAAATGTACGGTAGTGTCCAGTGTATTCGGGAAACAGTTGGTAAACATCCATGCCAACTTCGCATTCTTCAAAAGTTTCTGTACACGGAGAATTTCCTTCTCTACCGCAGTGGAACGGAACAGACGATTGGATATTTCCGGGCGGTTATCTTTCTGAATGGCATCCGCCAGACATACATACATTTCCGTCATACGGTTGGAGGCTTGTAGCTCCCCGCCACAGAGAAGCATACCTGCCAGCATACCTGCGCTGACATATTTGATCTGTTTCTTCATGATTACTTCTTCTTTTTAAATTCGTTAGAGAAAGAATAAGGGAAATCGGCCTCTTTGGTACCACGTTGCTGATTAGGTTTTGCGTCCATTTTGAAAGAAATGGTGGCACCATTCAGCAGGTCCTGATGAGTCAGGTAGTTTTTGGTATATTCTTTACCGTTCAATTTCATCGACGAAATGTAACGTTTATCGTCTCCGTTATTCGGAGCGGAGATAGTCACCGTCTTTCCGTTTTCCAGATGCAGCTTCATCTCCTTGAAGTAAGGAGTACCCAAGACATATTCATCCGTACCCGGACATACCGGATAGAATCCCATTGCCGAGAATACATACCAGGCAGAAGTCTGGCCGTTGTCCTCATCACCGCAATAACCGTCGGGAGCTGGAGTATAGAGCTTGTCCATCACTTCACGAATCCAATGTTGCGCTTTCCAGGGTTGGCCGGAATAGTTGTACATATAGAGCATGTGCTGAATCGGTTGGTTGCCATGTGCATAGTTGCCCATGTTCATAATCTGCATTTCACGGATTTCATGAATAACGGCTCCATAATAACTTTCATCGAAAATCGGAGGCAGGATAAATACAGAATCCATCATCTGGTTGAATCCGTCTTTACCTCCCATCAGGTCAATCAGACCTTGAGGATCATGGAATACCGACCAGGTATAATGCCAACTATTACCTTCCGTAAAGGCATCCCCCCACTTCAACGGATTGAACGGAGACTGGAACGTACCGTCTTCATTCTTGCCACGCATCAGTTTGTATTCGGGATCGTAGAGATTCTTATAATTCATTGCACGCTTTGCGAAAATTTCAATCTCTTTTTTCGGTTTCTTCAAGGCTTTACCCAATTGATAGATACACCAGTCATCGTATGCATATTCCAGTGTACGGGCTGCATTTTCGTTAATACCTACATTATAAGGAACGTATCCCAACTTATTATAATACTCATGTCCTAATCGTCCGGTAGAGCCAACGTTCGGATGCACTGCGTTCGCTCCGTGTTTCACAGCTTCCCACAAGGTTTCGATATCGTATCCTTTCAATCCTTTCAGGTAAGCATCGGCAACTACGGAAGCGGAGTTGTTTCCAACCATGCAACCTCTGTGTCCCGGACTCGCCCATTCCGGCAGGAATCCGCTTTCTTTATAAGTGTTCACCAATCCTTCCTGCATCTTTGTATTCATGGATGGATACATCAGGTTAAGGAATGGGAACAGACAACGGAACGTATCCCAGAAACCGGTATCGGTAAACATATAGCCCGGAAGCACTTCGCCATTATAAGGACTGTAGTGCATCACGTCTCCTTTGGCATCTATCTCATAGAAACTTCTGGGGAACAATACCGAACGATACAGGCAGGAGTAGAATGTACGCAAATGGTCGATATCATCGTCTTTCACTTCGATGCGTCCCAGTACATCGTTCCATATCTTGCGGCCTTTCGCTGCAATCTGTTCAACATTGTCCGTACCCAGCTCTTTCAGGTTCAGTTCCGCCTGTTCAGGGCTGATAAAAGAGGAAGCTACACGCACATTTACCTGTTCGCCCTTGCGGGTTTTGAAACCGATCAGTGCACCGGCATGATTGTCTGTCGCTTCCAGTTTGTTGGTGTCAATCACACCACTGGCTACGGCAGCCGTATAAGTAAACGGTTTGTCGAATACCAGTACAAAGTAGTTTTTAAAGTTGGCAGGAACACCACCGCTGTTTTTAGTGGTATAACCGATAATCTTGTTCTCCGAAGGGATTACTTTCACAAACGAACCTTTATCAAAAGCGTCTACCACTACATAAGAGTGGTCGTTTTCGGGGAAAGTGAAACGGAAAGCAGCCGCTCTCTCTGTCGGAGCAATTTCGGTCACTACGTCATGATCGGCGAGATATACTTTATAATAATAAGGAGTAGCCGTTTCAGCTTTATGAGAGAACCAACTGGCACGCTCATCCTGATTAAATACTGCCTTACCGGTTACCGGCATGATGGCAAATTGACCGTAATCATTGATCCAAGGACTTGGCTGATGGGTTTGTTTGAATCCTCTGATCTTGTCAGCGTCATACGTATAGGCCCATCCATCGCCCATTTTACCAGTCTGCGGAACCCAAAAGTTCATTCCCCAGGGCAGCGCAATGGCAGGGTAAGTATTTCCGGTAGATAATGCGTGCTTTGACTGCGTACCAACCAGCGGACTAACATAGTCCACCGGTCCGGTAATTGTTTTTGCAGTCATAGCCCATGCACTAAGTAACGTAAAAGCGAATAGAGCTAGTTTCTTCATGGTATTTTGTTTTATTTAATCAGTTTTCCTTCAAGCATTTTGATATAATATCCACCTACAACGGAACGTGCCTGGAAGCCTCTTTGATTCGGTTCGTCTGTAAATACCCAGTCGGACATCGGAACACGGTTAGGTGTCACGTTCATAAACAGATATACGGGTTCGATAAATTTCTCAAAGGTAGCTTTGTCATTTGCCAATGTAGCTGTCCACATGATCCAGTCGGTCTTTGTGTATGTTTCACGGTTATCCAACGGAAGACCATATTTATTTTGCTTCGAAAGATAGTAAGCTATTTCCGTTTCTGCAACATTTTTAGGGAAGATTTGCAGATCCAACAGTTTATCCCACACCAAGTTATACTTCTGGCTCCATGTTCCCGGTTTGTCAAATGTGAGACGATAGTGGTCACCATCATCCGCCATTTTCACCCATTCGGCAGCCATTTCTTTCGCTTTCTGTGTGTACTTTTCAGCCACGTCTTTCTTGCCCAGCATATCTGCCAGATAACCATAAGAAGCAACACCCATGATCGCTTTGATAGAAAGGTTGGCATTGTGTGCAAAGTGTCCTGCAAAGTCATCGGTACAAAGTTGGTTGGCCGGATCAAGTCCGTACTCTACCAGATAGTCTGTCCATGTAGTCAGAGTTTCCCAATGTTTTTGTGCGTAATCTGCATTACCTTCTACCTTTGCAATGGCAGCAGCCAATACTACCATATTACCCGATTCTTCTACCGGCATATCACCGCCATAAGTCTGGCCGTTAGCCAATGGATAAGTACCGACATCATGTGCAGCAAATGGTTTCGCCCATTTTCCGCTTTCGCTATAATAGAAGATATGGTTCATGGTAGCCTTCACCAATTCCGGATTGTAGTATAAAAGCAACGGAGCTCCCGGATAAGTCAGGTCGACTGTTCCGATGGAACCATTACTGAAGTTCTCCTTAGAAAGGAATACCAAGTCGCCGTTCGGAGCCTGTACCAGTTTATGTGCAGCCAATGCCTGACGATAAGCCAATGCACAAAGTTCGGCATATTTACGTCCACCGGCAGCAGTAGCTTCTTCCATCAGTTTCTTGTCAAAAGCAGCGCTGTTCTTCATTTGTGTCTTGTATTCTTTCTCTGCTTTCTGGAATTGGGAAACAATCGTTTCATTGCCCTCACGATTCCAGTAAGGACGCAGGTTATCACCAAAGTATTGGATAGAATAAATATCATCATACCCGATCAACAGATGGCCATCAGCTTTTTGTGTTTCGCCCAATGAACGTACCAAAGCCAGTTTATCATAACCGTTTGTGGTAGGAGCTTCCAGTTTATTGGCTACGAAGTTCTTGCGCAGCTCTCTGCCGTCACCGATTGCAGATGTGCTGTTTTCCTTTTCAACTGCCAGATAGAAATGTCCCCAGTCGATACGAACATCATCACCCTTTTTCTTCAGAATCTCCTGATTGCGGCTTCCGGTACGAAGGAATAACAAATCGCCGTCAGTAAAGCTGTCGGCAACAGATTCCTGGTGAGGTTGGTCGATTGCCCATTGCGGAGATGCTTCGAAATACAGTTCAACCTGATGTTTCTTTCCGTCATTGGAGGCTACTTCATAAGAGATATAGTTGACAGGACGTGACAACAAGTCCAGATTATCCATAAACATAGGAGCGGTAAATGTCAGTTTCAAATCTACCGGACCGCAAGTAAATGTATAATAAGTCTGCATGGGTTGTACGTCTACAGATGTTTGTTGTGCTGTTTGATGGAAAGAACGATAACCGTCCAATTCTACCAGCAATCCGAAATCCAGCAGTCCGTTTCCTACCCGGTTATGACAATAGCCTGCAATCAGATTTTCACCCGGTTTCAAAGAGGCTACTACTTCTTCTGATAATTTTACCCGTTCGTTCTTTTTACAAGCATTACCTGTATCCACTACCTTGATGCCGTTGATATAAATAATAGCATCATCGTCATGAGAGAATTCAAGATATACATTCTTTCCTGTCAAGTCTTCCTGAATATCAGCTACCCGGCGTACCCAGATAAATTCTTCACCCCATTGAGTCTTTGCTGTATGTTCATTCTCCATGGTTCCGAAGGCAGCTTCGCCTTCTTTCCATGCTTTATCATTGAATCCGGTATTCTGCCATCCGTCAGCAGGCTGTTGAGTGGTATACTTTCCTGTCCAGCTACCTTGTTCGGATGTCTTTACCAAAGGACGTAGTTCCAGTTCTTCCGTTCCCATGAAACGGTAGGTTTGTCCGTCTACTTTCGCAACGCCAAGCAAAGGAAAGTCCTTGCCTGTCCAATGTTTCACAGGACTGTCATAGAGATTGTCCGTAGTAGACCATGCACTGGTATAAGGGTCAATCGTCACCAGCGGGTATGCCGGAGCACGTAATTCATTCTTCTCGTGCTGCTCTATCTGGGTCTCACAGCTACAAAGTACAGAAGCTGTTCCCAGCAACAGCATCATCAGTTGTTGTTTCATAATTTAATTCACCTTTTTATTTAATCTATTTTACCATTCTATCAATACATTCACTCCGGCAGGGTCATTCTCAAAACGCAATAAAAGAGTTTTGGAAGATTCATCCCATTCCGGCTGTTCCGCCTTTCCGTTTACCAAGACCTTTCCAGGTTTACGCGGCAAAAGGACTCTTGATACATTCGTTGTATGTAACGGGCTTTTAGCTACAAACGAGTAGCTCTGCTTCCCTACTTTTTCATCATAAATGCGGGAGGCTCCACAAAGTACCTTTGCTTTAACTTTACCCGATACCTTATTCAAGTCGTACAAATACCCCTGTTCACCGGGATTAATCTGCTTGACTGTCAATATCGGCAAGTCTTTGTCGAACAAATCGATATACAATCCCGACAGTTTCAAAGGCTCTTTAGAAGAACTCTCATCCATTACTGCCGCAATCGTATAAGGACCACGTTCCACCATAAAATTGTTTTTGATTTCTATCTTCTTACCTGTTTTGCTCTCATAAGCGGATGCAATCGTTTCAAAGTATTTCCGGTCGTTTCCGCCTTTTAATACAAAATGTTTCGGATCTTCGCGCATGACAATCACGGTGCCTTTCCCAAACCGATAGGTTCCGTCACCGGGATTACGGGACAAACCCATCGCCTCAAACAGATGTTCCGAAGGAGCTTTGTATGCGTTTCCTTCCGTATTCCACCATTCTAAAACTGTTTGATAAGGATCGACATCTTCTCCACAGTACACCAACGTACCTCCTTTTTTAACCCAGTCTGCCAAATAGTTATGGTATTCCGATTTCATCGGTTTCATGTTCGAGTAGGACATTACAAGTACCTGAAGTCCGTTGAAAGTATCTTTAAACGGAGTATTCTCCATGTGTACCAGTTCCACCGGAATTCCTCTTTTTAATAAAGGCAAGGTTTGCCCATAGAAACTGGAGAATTGCGGATCGTCATATCCGTTATGATCCGGGAAACGCTGGAACATCAGCGAATTTGCCATCAATACACCAATGCCGTGCGTACCGCTGATTTGTTTGTCAGAAGTGCGAATGTCATTCAAAGTGTTAATCATCACCTGCATTTGCGTAGAATACGAACGGGGAATACGTTCTTTCTGATCCGTTCCTGCTATCCGGTATAATCCCTGATAAATACGATCCGGCCATGGCATCACTTCATAAGTATCTACCATCGGATACATTAACTGTGCGGCAAAAGTGGCCTGATAATTGATCTTATAATCCAACCAGTCTTTGGCACGGTCTTCAATCGGGTCGGTCAGGAAATACATTCTACGATTTAAAGGGGCAGTCATGGATTTCATGCATCCGTATTCGAGAAAAGCATTCTCAAATACACGCTCCTTCTTTACACCGTTATAGAAGTTCGGTTCACGGGCAGTACCTGTCCACACCTGTGCGATATAACCATCTACACAATCCAATGAAGCCAGACTGGCTTCCGGACTTACAATCTGCCAGGAAGTATAGTTAATCAAAGAGTGAGTAGGCACGTAGCATTTCACATCCAATCCTTTCGATTTGCCATATTCCTTCGCATAAGTGAATATCTTATCCAATGCATTATAGTAGAGATGATATTTCAATTTATTGGAGAGATAGGTATTCTCGGGAGATTCATGTTGAGGTCTCCAAGGAAAATTATAATATTTCTGCCATTCGGACTTGAAAGCCTCGCTGTATCCGCCACGCATCCAGAACTCCGGTTCTTCCAGATAGATGGAAGTAATGCCGGCATCAATCACCCGCTTTATCTGCGTTTCCTGCATATAACGGATAAAACTTTCGGTAGGCACAATGTAGGGAATCAAGTGTCCGTGGGCTATCTCGTTTCCGTTACGATCCCGCTGGCCCTCTTTCAGGTGACCGTCTATTCCATCCCATTTGCCGAGAAAATAGTCTTTATAGTCTCCCCATGCCACTCCGGTCATAAATTGTGTCTGATACCCCTTGTCTCTCCACGACTGAACACGCTGTTCAAAAGAAACACCTTTTTTATCCAGCGTACCATACACCATCGTGGCATCAGCACGCACATCCGTTTCGGGTTTCCAGGGTTCGGCTGTTTGAAAAGTCGTTTTTGCTTCCTTGTCTTTGGCCGTTTGAGTTTGAGCAAAAGAAACATAATTGCCGGTTAATAACAGGCTGAATATAATCAGTAGTTGTTTATTATTCATTTTTACGTGGTTCTGTGTCGTTTTCTATTTACTTCTTAGCCGGAAACAAAAGCATCAATGCCGGTATACCGGAAGCAGAATAACTGTCGATTTCCGCACCTTCCGGCAACTTTTTATAGTATTCGCCTCCACATACGTTCCGTGTCTTATCTCTGTTTGCCCAACCTGTTTTGATGGTACGTTTCAGGAACGGGAGATATTGGGTTTGTCCGCAATCATACACCAACCATGCCATGTATTCCGCAAAGATGGCAGTATAGATACCCTGTTCAATACCACCTTCGAAAGGTAGCACTTTATGTTCTGCAGACATATCTTTCACTGTATAGTCTGCTGCCAGAATAGCATTGTCCAGATAACGTTTCTCTCCGGTCGCCTTATAAAGCAGTATGGACGCTCCGATAAAGGTTGCCTGGTTGTATACATGTGCTTTCCATGCGGGATTGCCATTTCCATGACGGCTATCGGCAATCTTTCCTGTTGCTTTATCCAAGAGATTTTCCACTCCCCATTCATAGATTTCTTTACCTTTGGCAAGATATTGAGCTTTCGTCTGATAATCCGGCCGTTTGTCGGTCGATTCTTTTCTATTTTCAGGCACGTTATTGTAGAGGGTTAATGCTGCAACAACTGTCGGAAAGTTGATACATGCCATCTTTCCATCACCGAATTTATTCGGTTTCGGATTTTGAATGGGTTGCCATTGCCAGAACATACCTCCGTTTTCTTTGTCATAAGAACCTGTATCACCCACTTTTTCCGAGCCATACCATACCCGTTTGAAACTGGCTTCCGAGAGTTTCAGATATTCATCCACTCCAAAAAGTTCATAGCCGCGTGCCAGACTGATAGTCCACCACATGATGTCATCGTAGATGAACCAACCGGTATTTTCGTTGTTATCATCAAAATCAAACTGACAATATTGCGCTTTGTTCCCTGCGAATATTTTCTCGCAGAGTGTTTTATAATAACTTGTCTTCTTTCTGTCTTTCTGTGCCTTTGCCAGTTTATAGGCATTCATCGCCATATCCCAATAAATAGGCTGACACCAGATAGCCGCTGCTCCATTGCCACGGTCAACAGCATTTGGATAGGACGAATTTGTCTTGTAAATATATTTATTGGAGTCTAGTAGGGTATTGTTAAATCCTTCATAAGCTGCCCATACATCTTCGTTCGTATATGCGTGCTTCTTCTGGTTTGCTTTTCCTGAATTGCCGACTGCCCATATAGTAGTTGATGCTCCCAATAGTAGTGTCAGAGCCAAAAGAATTTTGCTTTTCATGATAGTTTATAAGTTTATAGTATTTTTCCTGTTACAAAGATTGCAGAAATAGCTGAAAAAAAACGATAATATTTATTCAATAAAGAACAAATACAGACCAAAACACTTTTCTACAATAAAAATAAAGGATTAATAAAGGGTTATTGGAGAATAATTTCCCCTCACTCTGTCCTTATGACAGAGATAAGGGGAATATTTAATCTACCTATTGAAAACTCATCCCGGTAAACAATTATTTGTTATCTGTAATGTCTGTGGATTCAATCCATTGCCAATCATTGCCCATTAATGTTGCCGTATGGCCTTTCAAACCTGTTATTGTTCTGGTAGCACTTTGAGTAGGCTGATCACCTTTCACTTCAAAATCCCAGGCTTCTACCAAATTCGGATTATCGGCACTTACACCTTCTTCATTACCCATATAAGAAGCATCTACCTGATTTTCTGTCCGATTTGTTTTCCAGATACGTATCTTCTTTATGTAACCGGAGAACCATTCGTTACGATTTCCATTATTGTCCATCATACAGAATCCGGTCATGTGGACCTTATTAGCTATAGATTGTTCATTGATATACGTTCTCCAGGACTCACCCACACGAATGATTTCACCCTGTCTCGTACCGTCAATCATGGAATAACACTTCACATCTGTCGGAGTATCAAATCCCGGCAATCCCTTATCCCTGAACAGGAATGCATAATGCGTCCAACGATCTTTGGTCCAGTTGTCCGACTTTTTCCATCCCGGTTCCCATTCTAGAGGATTTGTATGATTATCATCTTCCCAGTGAGCAACCATTGTCCTCAATAATCCTTTCGTACGATCCTGGGCACGCCATCCGCTCCAATAAGGATCGTTGGTCATGGTAGAAAGGAAAGTACAGTTGTCTTCTCCCTGCTTATTGCAATATTCTTTGATATTTACCCAAAGTTCAATCGTAAATGCCTGATTGTCATCCTCTCCAAACTTCACATAATCCTCACTATAACCAAAGTCTATATAGGAACCGGCATTTCCATCTACAAACAGATTCCAGGTAATCTGACTGTTATCCGGCCATGCAGAATCTTCAACTTCTTCTACTTTCTTATCGGCAGCAGCAATAGCCTCATCATAAATCTCCTGCGTCATATCTGTGATGGAACCGGATTTGATTCTTTCAGCCAGACTTTCCAAGTCTTTAGCAGCACTCTCCAAAACCGACTTATTTTCTACCGGATATTGTCCCTGATGATTTCCCCACTTCGTTTCATCATTAACGATTGCAAGTATTTCATCCGCCTTAGCCAGTAAATTATTGATATATTGCTGTGCTTCCGGAGACAGATTGTAATATTTTGAATTTTTAAACTCGTCAATCGCTTGATTTACCTTTGCTACAGCAGTTTCCAAGGTTGTTTCATCCAGTTCCTCACCAGCTTCTACCCGTGTTATCAGTGCATCCAACTCGGTAATAGCGGCATTTAATATATCCTTTCCGGTTTCAGGATATGTCCCGGGAGCAGTTCCGTAGGTTGAATTCTTCAATAAATAGTTCAATGACGCACGATTTTCCTGCAAGATACTCAACTGTGTATCTGTCATATACTCGTCTTCAATATCGTCACAAGCGGTAAATATCCCTGCCAGACAAGAAATCAGGAGGAAAGAGAGGAGCATTGCTCCCTCTCTCCATTTATTAGTTAAACATTTCATGTTTTTCATCGTTTTTACATTATTATTCAACAATACGTTGCCACTCGTAAGTACCGATAATCTTAGCAGTATGACGGCCTGTCAGGTCTATTACTTCATTACCCGAACCGGAAGGTTTGGTCATGAAATCCCATGCTGCCGCCAAATCTGCTTCTTTACCCGTCACTTCAGCCGTTCCGTTATAAGAATTCTGAACATATTCGTTATCCTTTGCGCTTTTCCAGATACGGATTTTCTTCATATAACCGGCAAAGCCTTCTTCAAACAGATTATCACTAGTACGCATATAACGTCCGAAAGCGGTCATCGGGGCATTATAGTTGGCATAGTTGCTCGAATTATAGAACCTGTTACCCACGCTTCCCTCGGTTGTTTTCACTTCTCCGTTCACATACAACTTCGCACGAAGCTCCGGACTGCCCGGCAAGCCTTTATCACTGTACACAAACAAGAAATGTTGCCATTCTCCATCTTCCGGTGCCTTTAGTGACGGTTCACAGATATTTCCTCCTGTTTCGCCCCAAGTTGCACGATAAATACCACCGTCTGCATTACGCCAATACATCATCCAGCCGTTACGCCATCCGTCACCGCCCATGTAGGTTGACAGGAACACATTCTGGTCTTTTCCACCACCTTTGGTTACTTTCACCCAAAACTCAACAGTAAAGGCTTGATTTCCTTCGGTTCCGAAATTGACATATTCTTCGCTACGTCCGAAATCGATATAAGAACCACCATCACCACGTCCGTCCACAAACAGTTCAGCCGGTGTTGTTTCAGCGTCTTCTGTACGGATCGTACTCTTGAACTGTTCTATAGACGCCTTGGCTTCTGCCACATAGCGTTGTTTCTCACTTTCCGACGGAGAGGGTTGCTGATATTTGATTAAAAGTACCACACGATTGGCATCATCTATCGCATCTGTCAGAATTGCCCGGCTTTCGGTGGGGTACTGTCCTTTCTTATCTCCGTAGTCTGAATTTTGCTGCAAATCGGTCATTTCAGCAATCAATGCATCCAGTTGGTCGATATAGGTATCTTCTATTTCAGGAGCCGCAGTATACTCGTCATGCGTTTCTTCAGAACAAGCCGCCAATTGAAGTGTCAGTACCATGCATAACACATAATACCACATTTTCCAATTTGAATATTTCGTATTCATTATTCTTCTTTTTTATGGGTTACAATTATTTATCTGCCGGAAACAACAACATTAATGCCGGTATTCCGGATGCACTATAGCTGTCAATAGTAGCGCCTTCTATCTGTGCCTTATGATATTCGCCACCACACAAATTACGTGTCCGGTCGCGATTAGCCCAGCCGTAATTAATATTACGTTTCAAGAACGGTACGTACTGGGTCTGGCCACAATCATTTACCAGCATGGCCATGTATTCCGCAAAGATAGCGGTATAAATACCCTGTTCCACGCTACTCTCGAACGGCAGTAAATCATACGTTCCGGACATGGTATTCATTGTATAGTCAGCTCCCAAAATTGCATTGTCCAAATATGTTTTCTCACCGGTAGCTTTATAAAGCAATAACGAAGCTCCGATAAAAGTGGCCTGATTGTATACATGGTCCGACCATGCCGGATTGCCTTCACCATGCTTGCTGTCGGCAACCTCTCCGGTATTGCTGTCTACCAGATTCTTCACAGCCCATTCATAGATTTCTTTTCCTTTTGCCAGATAAGCTTCCTTCGTTTCATAATGCGGACGGGTAAAATCACCGTACTTATTACTCCAATTTTCCGGATTCGGATCAGCCACACGATCGGCAGGAACGTTGTTGTAAAGGGTCAATGCAGCTACCACTGTCGGAAAATTGATACAAGCCATCTTACCATCACCGGCGGCATTTTCATTCGGATTGCCGATAGGCTGCCATTGCCAGAACATACCTCCACCCAAATTCTTTTCAGGATCTGCATAAGAACCCGTATCACCTACGCGGGGAGAACCGTACCATACACGTGCAAAACTTGCTTCTGCCAGACTGCGATACTCTTCCACTTTAAATAATTCGTAAGCACGTGCCAAAGTAATGGTCCACCACTGTATATCATCATAGATAAACCAGCCGGTATTCTCATTATTATTGTCGAAATCAAAGTTTACATAATGTGCTTTATTTCCGGCAAACAAATCATCACACAACTGCTTGTATTTGTTTTCTCTTTCCGTATCCCCTTCCGCTTTTGCACGTTTATATGCGTTCATGGCCATATCCCAATAGATCGGCTGGCACCAGATAGCGGCAGCTCCGTTATTACGGTCGGTAGCAGCAGTATAAGCGGTACTTGTTTTATAAATGTTCTTATCGGGATCCAGCAAGTTATCATTAAATGCTTCATAGGCAGTCCAGGTATCCGCATTGGTATACTCCGGAACAATCTCGTAATCCGGGGTATATGGCTTTGCCTGTTTATCCTCATTGCAAGAGGACATACAAAGGACACCGGACATGAGACAAACTGCAGAGAAAATATATTGTTTCATCATAATTTCTATTTTATAATCAGTATTTAGAATCCTGTATTCTGAACCAAGTTTTTATCAATATCAATTTCGCCCTGTGGTATGGGGAAGAAGTACTGACGGTCAAAAATACGCTTCACAATCTCCGTACGTTTGAAGAATTCATTTCCGTCATAATTGACATTCATACCGTGAATTGCTTTGTTGAAATACTCATTTACCAATCCCCAGCGACGTACATCAAAATAACGGCAGTTTTCGAAACTCAACTCAATGCGTTTCTCTTTACGAATCAGCTCCATGACTTCTTCCGTTGTAGTCGGTTTAGGCAGATTGACTGTTTCACCGTATCCCGGAATACCCGCACGCTTACGGATCATGTTCATATACGTCCAGATGTCTTCATGAGTCGGGCTGACATGCGCAAGCGCTTCGATATAGTCAAAATAAATATTAGTCAGACGCAAGAGCACACAAACCAGGTTCTGGTTACGGTCGCCGGAATCCATTCCTTTGCGCACCAAATAACCTGTACTTGTATAGTCATTGCTACCTTGTTCTTTACCACAACTTCCGCTATAAGTGAAATCTACTATATAATCGCCTTCTGTTCCATCAAACCATTTTGAATTACTAAAGGTAATGTCTACATAAAAACGAGGTTCACGATTAACATACATCATTCTGGTTCCTGTCGGTGCATATAAGGTACCGTCTGTTCCTTTGTATTCTGTTGTAGAGACTCCCTCTTCTACATAATCGGATTTTTCGTTGATAATCGGAGTGACTCCGTCAGCACTATAACCGGAAATAGGAGATTCTCCGTTTGACATGAAATAAGCATCTACCATTTCTTGGGTTGCTCCCAACAAGCTACCACCTCTATAATTAGTCGTATTACCGGATCTATTCGGCATACGGTCGTACTGCATGGTTCCGGCAGCATTATCCAAACGATAGAAAATCATTTCTTTATTGTTACCCATTTCAGAAAACAGGGTTCTTACTGCACGGCGATAAGATTCTGTCGGGCTGAAGCCTTCCGAGTCCGGACCGGAAACAGAAACACCGTCCTTATTGGTATACATCAAATGATAACGACTTCCGTAATTAGAGAAGAAAGTGTTACATTCATTAATCACTTTCTGCCAATTAGCACGTTTGGTAGCTTCGTCCGGTTTGTTAGGGAACAGTTTTGTTCCGTCCGTATTAGCCAGGTCAGAATAGTAATTGCACTCACCATTAAACAACCAGCTGGCACGATAAGTCAATGCCTCAATGATAAACGCCTGTGCAATCGCCTTATCAATACGGCCATATCCGGACACTTTATCGGTAGAAGCATCATCCAGTAAACCATCGTTTTGCGCACCTTTCAGTTCTGATACGATAAAATCGAAACACTCGTCTACCGTATTGCGTGGGAGTTGCAATTCATCGCTCGGAGTATCCATCGGGAAGTCCTTTTCAAGCAAAGGAACCGGACCATAAGTACGTACTAAATAAAAATAGTAGATCGCCCGCAAAGCTCTTGCTTCCGCTTTCCATTGATTTCTTTCTGTAACAGTCAGCGGTGCCTGATCTACATTTTCTGTAAATACTGCCGCTTCATGAATACCTGAAAACCAGCTCTTCCAGCGATACAATACCATCGTTCCTTCAGTCGCATCGATAGAGTTGTTATTTATCAATTTCCCTTTATTGTCATTTGTCCACTCTGCTTCGTCGCTGGAACCTGTCCAGGGACCGGGAGTACGGTACAGACTTGTTTCATGCACCTGACGTTGGTTAAATTCATCCGGTAAGAATGTGTATACGTTCGAAAGATACCGCAAGGCTCCATCTCTGGTTGTGAAAATCTCCTTGAGTGATAAACGGTCATCGGGCACCTGGTCAAAATAGTCATTACAAGATGTCGTCAAGAGACACGCCAGCAAACTAACGATTATATAATTATATTTTTTCATTATCTTTTTGTTTAGAATGTGAAATTAATACCAACTGAATAAGAAGTCGTATTCGGATAAGAAGCACCATTATCGGTATTCAACTCCGGATCCCATAATTTGAAACGACTCAAAGTGAACAGGTTAGTTCCCATTACATATACAGCCGCATTCTTCAAATGAACTTTATTCACCCAAGGTTTAGGCAGATTATAAGAGATCTGCAATGTCTTCAAACGCAGGAAGTTCATGTTACGCACCCACCAGGTACTTTTCTGGAAGTTATTAATATTACTAGTTGTTTCACTTCCATAAGACAAACGCGGATAAAAGGCATTCTGATCCGGATTTTCCTCTGTCCAACGGTCGCCAATGTTAGAGTAAAGGTTACCACTACCACCACCGCCATTAAACGGATTAACGCTGCTACCGTTCAAAACACGTTCGGCTCCTGCTACGCCCTGGAACATCATACCCACAGACAAGTCTTTCCAACCTACTGTAAATCCGAAACCATAGACAGTTGTCGGTACATCACCACGAGAAATGTAAGTCTGGTCGTATGCGTCTATCTGACCGTCATTGTTTAAATCCTTGTATTTGATATCTCCGGCTTTCACTGTTCCAAACTGTGATGCAAACGGTTTGGGAGTAATGGCTTTATTGGCATCCGACAAAGATTCCCAGCGTGCCATATCATCTATTTCAGTTTGAGTGAACAGTCCCTCGGCAACATATCCTTTCACTCCATTGATGTTGTGCCCATATTGGTTCATCCATTCGTATTTCTGTTCCGGCAATTCTCCCTGAATCCATTTATCCTTATTAAAGGTGACATTACCACGAAGCGCAATTACCCAGTCTTTATTGATACGCTTGTTATACTCGATCGTTCCGTCAAATCCTTTATTTTCTATGATACCGATGTTTCCGTAAGGAGCAGATGTATTGTATCCCAAGAATGAAGGTATAGAATGTTCACGCTTCAACAAGATGTTTTCACGACGTTCTTTAAACAAGTCGAATACAATAGACAGATCGTCATTAAATAGCTTCAGGTCAATACCCAAGTCTTGTTTGCGAGATTCTTCCCAAATCAGGTCAACAGCCATATTCACTGTTTCATAACCGGACCACTTAGTTCCATTCGGTCCGAATTTATAACCATAGTCTCCATTTTCTTTCATCTGATCCAGATACATGAAACGACGGTCGGAAACTTCGCTATTACCCACTTTACCATCCGTATAACGTATCTTCAAGAAAGAAACTGCCTTCGACAAAGGTTGCCAGAATTTCTCATTTGAAACAACCCATCCTACACCAAATGCAGGGAAAGTTCCGAAACGATGTTTAGGCGAAAAGTTCTCGGCACCGTTATAACCGATGTTGAACTCTGCGAAGTAACGGTCTTTCCATGAATAAGTGGCACGACCGGCAATACCCATCATACGATACGGAATCGCATCTTCCAATGTCCCTTTCGGATATAATAGTTTGGATTGCTGATTGAACAGGAATAACGCACTAACACGATGATCGTCGTTAAATGTACGGTCATAGTTCAAGGAAGCCTCCAAATAGGTCTTTTTGTTACCACTCGTTTCCTGTTTATAACTTAACACGTTACTTCCTTCATAAATACGTTGCAGAATAGGTTGTCCATTCATATCGTAAGGAACACTAGTGTCCAGGAAGTTGTAGGTAGACTCTGCACGGTCCTGATGTACATGTATCTCATTGTATACGTCGAATGCATACATAGCAGTCAGTTTCAGTCCTTTCGTAAGCATATCCAAATCCTGTGTGACGCGCAAATTAGAGTAAATCTGATTTTTCGTCAGGTTGTCATAACCACGACGTGTAGCCTGTGAATAAGGGTTGTTAAAGTTATTATTGGTTGAAGTTCCCGGCACAAAGGCTTCTCCGTTAACAAAGAACATCTTCGGATATTCAACCGGTGAGATAGACATTGCCGCATTATACAAATCGGCAGAAGAGATGGCCGGATAGTTTCCTTCTCCCAGATAACCTTGCGCACCGATCTCGACCTTAGTAGTAGGAGTTACGTCGATATTCAAATTGGTAGTAAAGTTATAACGGCTATATTTCATTTTAGAATCATAGGTGTCGATATTCTTATCAGTCACCGTCATACCTGTCTCATTAAAGTAGCTGACTGATGCATAATAAGCAACTTTCTCGCTACCACCGCGTACATTTACATTCACACGGCGATTATGTCCCCAATCATTAAAGATTTCTTTCAACCAATCCACATTCGGATATAGATAAGGATCCTTACCGGCAATCGTGTTACGTATCTGATCTTCTGTATATTTCGTAGCAATACCGTCATTACGCATTGCCTCGTTGGCTGCATTCATATAAGTGATACCATCTGCCAAATCGACCATTTTCGTGAAACGAGTAAACGATTCATAATAATCCGCGCTCACTGTCGGTTTTCCTACCTTTCCCGGTTTGGTTTTAATCAAAATTACGCCATTGGCACCACGTACACCATACACAGCTGTTGCTGATGCATCTTTCAACGTTGTCAACGATTCAATATCTTCCGGATCGATGTCATTGAACGAACGTTCCACTCCATCCACCAATACCAGCGGAGAAGAAGTGTTGGGAGTGGAAATACCACGAATCCAGATATCAGCAGCATCTTTTCCCGGTTCTCCTGTACGTTGTACAGCCACAACACCCGCCAAACGACCTGCCAATGTAGTTGTCAAACTGGCAGAAGGCGTCTTAATATCTTCCATCTTCATGGAAGACTGTGCACCGATATTACTTATTTTACGCTGGGTACCATAACCCACAATAACAGTCTCTTCCAATTCGTTGACCTGTTCTTCCAAGGTGACATCATAAATGTTGGTCGAAGCATTGGTTCGTATTTCAGAAGTTTTAAACCCGATATAGGTAAATTTAAGCACTACACTCTTCTTGGTTACGAATATCTCATACAAACCATCCATGTTCGTAATCGAACCGTTTGCATCTCCATCTACAGTAACGTTCACCCCAATAAGCGGCTCTCCTTTTATATCAGTGACACGTCCGGATATTTTCCGCTTATTCTGTTGCTGTTCGGTTGAAGCAGGGGCTTTTCCGGAAATAAATATTTGCCTGTCAGAGATCCGATAAGTACACGAAGTACCTTCGAAAAGTTCAGAAAGGATTTCTTCTATATTCTTATTCTTACTGTCGATAGATACCTTACGTTCTAAGTTGACAGCGTCATCTAAATAGAAGAAAACAAATTGACTACTTTTCTCTATTGTTTTAAGCACTTCTCTCAACGTCGAGTTAGTCACGCTGACCGAAAGGGTCTTAAATTGAGAATAATTGTTGTAACTTGCGAAAGAGTAGTCTATTCCGAGAAGTAAAAAGCACAGGAATAGCCCGAGAACCTTACTCTTTCGTTCTCTAATTGCATTTTTCATATTAAACATGTTAAAAATTTCTCATAATATTATTTTCTGTATCTAAACATTTATAGGCACACAAGTCCCATCTGGATGATAGTTCGTATCATCCACTCTCTTCAATAATTACCATAAAATACGGGAGTTAGATTAGTTTATTATCTTATTTTTTTATATCTATTTCTTTACTACTCGATACGTTTTATATTGTTCATCATAGGCATAAGAAATTGGTGCAACAAAGGTTAATCCATTAATAACTGTTTCAAAGCTGTCTTTCAAATCGATTTTTCCGGAACATTTTATTTTACTTAGCGCTGGGTCAAATTCTACATTCACACCATAATAGGTAGACAGGCGTTGCAAGACTATTCCCAAATCGGCACTTTGGAAACAATAGAGTCCATTTATCCACGATATTGCCTGTTCTACATCTACTTGTGATATATTTTCCTTTCCATCGGCAGAACTGAACATCTGATTAGGAGCCAAAATCGCTTTCGGAGTCCGGGCTGTCTCTACCTGAACACATCCTTGCGCCAGCACTACACTTCTAATTGCTTCCGACTCATACGCCGTTACATTAAATTTAGTACCAAGCACCCTGACATTCATATCTTTGGTCCGCACATAGAAAGGGCGGTTTTCATCTCTGGCTACTTCTATGTAGATTTCTCCGTCCACATAGATTTCACGTTTATCTTTTTCAAACTCTACCGGATAAATCACTCTCGTGCCGGCATTCACCCAGACTTTAGATCCATCGGCAAACGTCAATACCGATCGCTTTCCACGCGGAATGACCAATTGATTGTAAGCTGCCGATTTTTCCTTTTGTATACTTTCCTGATTTGTTTTGATTTCTACGGAATCATACGTAATCTCCGTTTCTTTTTCTTTCAGGCTCACTACGTTATCTTCCGCCAAAATCAACAGTGTTTCTTCCGTCAGAGGCAAATCAGCTTTGGTATTCACTGCAAAGGTGGCAATATCCGGATCCAGCACCGAAGAATAACTCTTTAATAAGAAGAAACATCCCACAAGAATAGCAACACTGGCCGCCGAGCTCAATCCTATTAAGAAATAGTTCTTACGTTTCGCCTTCTCCTTATTTATATTGGTTGCCTGTATACGAGTCCATAAATCATCCGTTTCCTCGTTTGAAAGTACTTCTTCTTTCTCTTTTGAAAAAACCTCCAAATAGCTTTTTGCTGCTATATATTCATCTATATTAGAAGGATTCATCTGTTCAAATTCATCCCAGAACTTCTGTGTTTCTTCCGTAGGATGATTCATGGAAGAAATAAAGAAATCATTCTGAAGGAATTCTTCAAAAGTATATAGGGAAAAATCTGTATGTTTTTGTTCAGAGTTCATCATTTTCATTGTCTTTACGTATGAATAACAGTTGTACTTTCATTTTATACTCACCTTTTCCGAAGTTTTTTCCACTTTTTTTTGATTGACAGGAAAAATAGGTTGGTTATTCTCTCTTATTTTCTCTTAAATAAGTCCCGGATACGTCCCAAAGCCCGTTGAATGGAGTTAGAAACAGATTGATTATTCATGTCTGTCACCTTACTTATTTCATCGATACTCATCTCTTTGATATATCGATAGTAAATAATTTCACGCTGTCTGTCCGTCAATACAGACATCATAGTATGCACGGTTGCCTGAACTTGTTTTTCCTGTTCATTATTAATATATATAGTTTCCGGAGTGGAGGGGGATTCGTCAACCGTCTCTTCTCTCTCACCTATTTCATCAAACGAAAGAGAATCTGTTGTTTTTTTTAGCGCATTAAAAAGAGTGTTTTTCAACGCTACCGTCAAATAAGCTGCAATATTATCTGTTGGGGCTAACTTTGCACGATTCATGTGGATTTTCACAAACACATCATGTATGCAATCTTTAATTAATTCTTTGTCTGAAGTATATAATAGTCCGAATCGAAACAGATCTTGCACCGTTCGATTATAGATTTGGGTATACGCACTCGAATCTCCCTCGAGAAACCTTTTCCACAAAAGGGAGTCGGAAAGAGTGTGTATATCTGGGTTCATTATAATAAGTATGTTTGATTTACAAGGACAAAAATAAAACAATAAATCAAAAAAAGCCCATCTTTATTAAAATATTAATTACGGATGGGCTGAACTTTTCAGATTTTACTTCAATGGGCTTGCCTTTACTCCCTCGAAAGTCATCTTTATGGGTTTTATTTTTCCATCTTTATCAAAGTACATACGGTCAACGCAGGTCACACGAGCGTTTCCATCCGTTTCACCCAATGGATGGCGATGATAAATGATGTACCATTCATCCTCTCCCGGCCCTTTTACAACTGAATGATGACCGGCACCTGTTCCAATATTGGGATCTCTCTGTAATATTTTTGCTTCTCTTTTGAAGGGTCCGAACGGTGAGTCGGCAATGGCATAAGCAACACAATAATCCGGTCCGGTCCAACCGCCTTCCGACCACATAAAATAGTATTTTCCGTTACGTTTCAATATAAAAGGTCCCTCTACATATTTTTCGGGGGTTACTTCCTTATAAAGGGTACCATCTTCAAACGGTACAATACTCAACAAGTCCGGGGCCAGTTTCACCATATTACAATGTCCCCAGCCACCATAATACATATAATATTGTCCGTCATCGTCTTTGTAAACAAACTGATCGATCGGTTGCGCACCATTTACAAATTTATCAATCAGAGGTTTGCCTAACGCATCTTTAAATGGTCCGGCAGGATTGTCGGCCACAGCTACACCAATACCGCCCAGTTCATTATTGCTTTGGATATCATTCGCACCGAAGAATATATAATATTTATCATTCGCATGAATCACGGCAGGTGCCCATAAAGCACGTTTAAACCAACTAATATTCTCTTTTGATAACACTTTCGGGTGCTTTGTCCAGTTCACCAGGTCTTTAGATGAGAAGGCATCCATGAAAGTCTGTTCGTCATAAGGCGCCGAATACGTAGGATAAATCCAGTATTCATCTCCAAATACAACTCCTTCCGGATCAGCATACCATCCCGGGAATACAGGATTGCCACTCGTCTTCGGTTGTTGATTGGCTTTTTGTCCAAATACAGACTGGGAACAGCAAATAACACTAAGAAGAATAAGGTGCTTCAGTTTCATACAATATCAATTTTAAAGTTCGTGCTGCAAAGATGAGAAAAAACAACTAGAAAATTCAATAAATACGAACCAATTAAGGATAAATACTAACCAATCTGCAAAAAAAAGATGATTTATCAAGATTTTATGCTTTCTTTGCAATATTATTATTAAGTAAAAAATACCATGAGAAGCAGATTGTTATTCTTAACCGTACTTTTAATAATTATTTGTGCATCCTGTCAACCCAAGAAGAAAACAGAACCGGAAAAGGAAACCGTAACAGGAGCTACATATACAAATCCGCTACGTGAAAGAGGAGCTGAACCATGGGCTGTTTTTTATGAAGGAAAATATTATTATACGCAAGGCTCTGAAAGCAGAATCATGCTCTGGGAGACCAGTGATATTACAAATTTGAATGACAGTCTTAGAAAGCCGGTATGGATACCAACCGATCCAAGCAATTCCCATCACTTATGGGCCCCCGAAATGCATCGCATCAACAACAAATGGTATATTTACTTCGCAGCAGACGATGGTAATATGGACAATCACCAGATTTATGTGATTGAAAACGAGGCTGATATTCCTACAGAGGGTAAGTTTGTCATGAAAGGGCGCATACCGACCGACAAAGATAACAACTGGGCAATTCATGCGAGTACTTTCGAACACAACGGACAGCGTTACATGATTTGGTGCGGATGGCAAAAACGAAGAATTGACAGCGAGACACAATGTATTTACATCGCTTCGATGGAAAATCCGTGGACTCTTTCTTCCGACAGAGTTCTGATTTCCAAACCTGAATATGAATGGGAGTGTCAATGGGTGAATCCCGATGGCAGCAAAACAGCCTATCCGATCCATGTGAACGAAGCACCTCATTTCTTCCAGCCGAAGAATAAAGATAAAGTATGCATTTTTTATTCCGCCAGTGGTAGCTGGACTCCCTATTATTGTGTAGGATTACTAACAGCAGACGCCAATGCCAACCTGTTGGATCCTGCTTCCTGGAAGAAACATCCGACACCCGTATTTCAGCAGGAACCGGAGAATGAAGTTTTTGGCCCCGGCGGCAGTTCTTTCGTCTCTTCACCGGATGGAAAGGAATGTTATATGCTTTATCATGCCCGTCAGATACCGAATGATGCTCCGGGTGCAATGGACTCACGTACTCCCCGTTTACAAAAAATAGAGTGGGACAAAGATGGGATGCCTGTACTGGGAATACCGGATAAAACCGGAACAATATTGCCCAAACCATCAGGAACAAAAATAGCTGAAAAATAACAAAAACATTGATTCATACGATTCAGCAGTCAAACGCTAATTAACATGAACCCATAAAGGACAAAAACTGACCATCACTTCCATTCTCTATTACCCGAAGCCGCTTTATACGGGACTTTATATAAAAAAGAAGAGAATTTGCTGTTTTTTGAACGGTAATTTTCCTTTATTCACTTTTAATTCCCCTTTCTTTGCAATATCCTTTTAATAGAATTTATATCTAATAACTAACTATATTTTTATACCATGAACATGAAAAAGAATTTTCTAACAATGCTGCTTGCATTGGCTTTATGCAGTTCGACTTTTGCTCAATGGAAACCTGCCGGTGACAAAATCAAAACATCGTGGGGAGAACAGCTTGACCCTAAAAACGTATTGCCGGAATATCCGCGTCCTATCATGGAGCGCAACGACTGGAAAAACCTGAACGGGCTTTGGAAATATGCAATCACTCCCAAAGGTACTCCTGCACCTGCCACTTACCAAGGTGATATTCTTGTTCCTTTTGCCGTAGAATCGTCTTTATCAGGCGTAGGCAAAATGATAAACGAGAAAGAAGAACTGTGGTACCAACGTACTTTCGACGTTCCTTCTGCCTGGCGTGGTAAACAAATCCTGTTGCATTTCGGAGCAGTAGACTGGAAAGCAGAAGTTTGGGTGAATGATGTAAAAGTAGGCGAACACACAGGCGGATTTACTCCTTTCTATTTCGATATTACTTCTGTACTTAATAAAGGAAATAATGACTTGGTAGTAAAAGTATGGGACCCTTCAGATCGTGGCGAACAACCCAGAGGAAAACAAATAGCAAATCCTCATGGCATTTGGTACACTCCGGTTACAGGTATCTGGCAAACAGTGTGGTTGGAACCGGTTGCAACACAATACATCACTAATCTGAAAACTACTCCTGATATTGACAATAATTCTGTTAAGGTAGAAGTTGCCGCCAATACAACTTCTGCAGATAAAGTGGAAGTAAAAGTATTCGATGGCAAGAACCTTGTAGCCAAAGGCGCAGCGTTGAACGGAGTACCTGTTGAACTGGCAATGCCTGCTAATGCTAAACTGTGGTCTCCGGACTCTCCTTTCCTCTACAACATGGAAGTGACTCTGTATAAGGACGGAAAAGCAATAGACCAGGTAAAGAGTTATACGGCTATGCGTAAATATTCTATCCGCAAAGGTCAGAATGGCATCACTCGCCTGCAATTGAACAACAAAGACTATTTCCAGTTCGGTCCGCTCGACCAGGGATGGTGGCCTGACGGTTTGTATACTGCACCAACAGACGAAGCATTGGTTTATGACTTGAAGAAGACGAAAGACTTCGGCTACAACATGGTACGTAAGCACGTCAAAGTAGAACCTGCACGCTGGTATACTCATTGCGACCAATTAGGATTGATCGTATGGCAAGATATGCCGAACGGTGGTCCTAGCCCACAGTGGCAGGCACGCAACTACTTTAACGGCAGAGAAGTGATTCGTTCCGCTGCTTCGGAAGCTAACTACCGCAAAGAGTGGAAAGAAATCATCGACTGTTTGTATTCTTATCCGAGTATCGCTGTATGGGTTCCTTTCAATGAAGCATGGGGACAATTCAAGACTCCGGAAATCGTAGCATGGACTAAAGAATACGATCCTAGCCGCCTGGTGAATCCTGCCAGCGGTGGTAATCACTATACTTGTGGCGATATTCTCGACCTTCACCACTATCCGGGCCCGAACATGTTCCTTTACGATCCGAGACGCGCTACCGTATTGGGTGAATATGGAGGTATCGGCTTGGTAGTAGAAGGAAACACTTGGGTGAATGACAAGAAAAACTGGGGTTATGTGAAGTTCAATACATCGGACGAAGTAACGAACGAATACATTAAATATGGCAAACATCTGTTGGAATTGATCCAGAAAGGATTCTCTGCTGCCGTATATACCCAGACAACAGACGTAGAAGGTGAAATCAACGGTCTGATGACTTATGACCGTAAAGTTATCAAGATGAATGAAGCTAAAGTCAGAGAAATCAACCAACAGATCTGTAACTCTCTGAATAAATAATAAATAGAATAATACTCTTTTCCTTGTTGAACTAAAAACAGCACCTATGACGTCTATTCAGGGTGCTGTTTTTTTATATTCATATTCTTTTTCAGAAATGCTTATTCTTCCTGCATGAAGATCTTTACCTGATTCCAACTATTCTTCGTATCATTCGATACTTTTTCATCAGGAGTAGAACGGCCATTCTCTACATATTGCTTCATAGCCCGTTTCATTTCTTTCACCTCATTTTCGTAACGCTTATCACCGATAATGTTTTCTTTTTCCGAAGGATCTTTCACGATATCAAACAATTGCATCGAAGGGAACTTCGCCACATCAGAAGGTTTGACAGGATAGGAAAAGCCACCCGAACCTCCGTAGAACACCAATTTCAGTTGGGAAGTACGCAAAGACAAATACCCCTCTCCCGCTTCGTGCACCAAGTCCTTACGCGTAGAAGCACCTTTCTTACTCAATATCGGCCACATACTGTAACTGTCAACAGCTTCTTCTGTCTCCAAATTGTGGTTAAGCATTTGAGCAAAAGTGGCATAAAAGTCTATCAATGAGACTAAAGAGTTGTTTGTCTCTTTCCCATATTTTCCTTTCCAGGAGACAATAAGGGGAATTCTGTGTCCACCTTCGTAAATATCGCTTTTGTAGCCTCTGTAGATGTAACTAGGAAAATGTCCTTTCTTTTCCATATCTTTCACGCCGATATAACCGGCACACCCATTATCCGAAGCAAAGACAATGATGGTATTATCCAGTTGCTTGTTCTTCTTCAATGTTTTTACGATTTGGCGTACCATGTCGTCTATCATGACTACGAAATCGCCATAAGGACCGATACTGGTTTTACCCTGAAACTCTTTCGAAGGCAATATAGGGGTGTGAGGAGCTGTAATAGGCAAATATAAAAAGAACGGCTTCTTGCTGTCTTTCTGCTCATTGATATAGTTCAGGCTATGACGAATGATGTTGGGAAAACATTCTTCCGGCTTGAAATCGGCTCCTGCCATTCCTCCGTGCATCAGTAATGCCAGATTCTTTTTCTGGGGTTCTATCACATGATCGGGGATAGAGGTGGCTTTGTTATCTTCTACATAAACATAGGGAGAAATATCCAATGACGCGGGTATGCCGAAATAGTAATCAAATCCCCTGTCGGTGGGTCCGTTCTTGATCGGAAGCGAGAAATCTATATCTTTCATACTTCTGCCATTGTTCGTATATCCCCAGTCCCAACCTAAGTGCCATTTACCGATACAAGCGGTATTATAGCCATTCGCTGAAAACATTTGCGCGATGGTACGACGTTCAGGATCAATCATTGCAGGCGAATCGCCATCAAGACCACCTCGTTTCAGCTTGGTTCGCCACGGATATCTTCCGGTCAGAAGAGAATATCTGGAAGGAGTGGATAAAGCGGAAGAAGCATGGGCATCCGTAAAGGCAATCCCGTGCTCGGCCAGTTTGTCAATGTTAGGAGTATGGATTTTAGATTCGGGATTAAAGGCCGAGATGTCTCCATAACCCAAATCATCCGCCAATATAAATACGATATTGGGCGTTTGCGCTTTTACAGCAGCAGCTGTAAGAAGTGCAGAGGAGATTGTGATTAGTTTATTCATATATTGAATGTATTAAAGCTATAGTTTATGTATGATATAACCTATCTCTTCATGTTTTCCAACCGACATGCCCGGATTATCTGACTGACATCTCAATCGTTCCACTCCAGTAGACAAGTCTTTTCACTCCAGTGAACAAATCTATGCACCCTAGTGAACAGCCCTCGTCACTCTAGTGGAACGATGGAGATGCTCTATCAATAACTGGACGATAACGAATGAAAAACATGCTGGCATAGGGTTGTTTGAATGATAAGTACCTTTCATCTGTTTTCAATGTAAATAAGATCAGCAACCATCGTCTATGCAATCATCATGAGAAATGTATGAGAAATGCAGGATGAATACAGGGCAGATGTATGAGAAATCATTGAAAAACGAATGAGAAATAGCCGTTTTTTCGTTAAAATATCTGTAAAAAGTATGAGAAATGCCTGTATGGAAAGCATTTCTCATACTATATATTATTGATTATAAACTCATTATCTAGATTTTATGAGAAATGAGAAATAAAAAAAGATAAATCTGGTTCTTCGTCAAATTTGGTGGTAATCTCTTTTTTATTTCAACTGTCTTCTTCTTTCTTAATCCTATTAAAAGTTGTAGATATGTTTGCTTTTT
>JABLTR010058274.1_pt1 | contig 51727 bp, 48 predicted proteins | sample 7160071 | NCBI WGS metagenome assembly JABLTR01 (sample SAMN14651230, study PRJNA627086) | human gut metagenome | isolation source: feces | host: Homo sapiens | reverse complement strand
TGGCCGCCGGCGGCCAGGATCAGGGCATCTGCCCGAACTGTCCTGCCGTCTTGGGCGGTGAGCAGAAAAGCGCCGCCGTTCCGGGCAATATGCTTTATCTTGGCCGAGCAGACCGTCTGAATGCCCGCCCCCTCCAGGGCCAGGGTCAGGGTGTCCAGCACCGCCGAGGCCTGCCGGGCGTGGGGGTAGACCCGCCCCATCTCTTCTGCGGAGCAGTAGAGCCCCAGGGAGCGGAAGAATTCCAGCGTGCGCTGGGGGGGCATTTCCGCGAGCAGGGGGGCGAGCAGTTCCGGCCGGCCGGAGTGGTAGTGTTCCGGCGTGATCTCCTCGTTGGTCAGATTGCAGCGGCCATTGCCCGTGGCCAGGATTTTCTTGCCCACCCGGTCCAGTCCCTCCAGAAGGGTGATCCGGGTGTCCTTCGGAGCGCGGCGGGCGGCGCTGAGGGCGGCGGAGATTCCGGAGGCCCCGCCGCCGACGATGACAATGTTTTTCATAGGCTGCTGTCCTTTGGCTGCCACAGCTCTGGAAACAGCGTCCAGGGCCAGGTTTGGGGGGGCGGTGCGGAGAATTCCACCCGCTGACCGGTCTGGGGATGGTCAAAGGAGAGCAGGCAGGACCAGAGGGCGATGCCCTCCATATCCCGGGCCTGGGCGCGGTATTTGAGATCCCCCACCAGCGGAAGCTCCCGGGCGGCAAACTGACAGCGGATCTGGTGGGTGCGGCCGGTCAGCAGCTGGACGCGCACCAGGGAGAAATCCTCCCGAGACGCCACCAGACGGTACCGCAGCACCGCCTCCCGCACGCCTTTGCCCGGCTGGGTGGTCACATAGGTGCGCCGCTTGGCCCGGTCGCGGGCCAGCAGATCCCGAAATTCCCCTTCGGGGGAGGCAGGGGTGCCCTCCACCACGGCCAGATACTCCTTTTGAAAGTTCCGGTCGGAGATCTGGGCGGAGAGCAGCTGCGCGGCCACCCGGGAGCGGGCAATTACCATCACGCCGCCGGCCACCTGGTCCAGCCGATGCACCGTGCGCAGACTGGTGTTCTCGTTTTCCCCGTCCATCTGGCGGCGCAGCAGGTCCAGCAGCCCGCCCGGCTCGTCGGTGGAGCGGATTCCCGGGGGTTTGAGACAGACCACCAGGCGTTCATCCTGATATAGACATTTGATTTCCATTCATTTCACCTTCAGTCCCCGGAGAAACTCCTTCTGTTCCGGGGTGATGCGGCGGCTTTCCAGGGCCTTCTGGATGGCCTTGTTGTGGGTCCAGGCATCCAGCCGCCGGTCCGCCAGATAGGGCAGGGCGGCCTCGTACTGTTTGGCCAGCGCCGTGGCGAAGAACCAGGCCGCCATCATTTTGACATAGTATTCCTCTGACCGGACGGATGCCACCAGCTCCAGGTCTGAGGGGTCGAAGGCGCCGTCCAGAAAATAGCGCATCAGCATTCCCATGCCAAAGCGCACGGTATAGGGGTGAGCATCCCCCATCCAGATCAGGCATTGAGGGTGCAGCCGGGTGAGATTCCGCTTGAATACGGCGGGGGACATGGTGTCGCATGTGGCCCAGTTGTCCACCCAGGGCAGGAAGCGTTCCAGCTCGGCGATTACCTGGTCGTAATCCCGGATGCGCTCAATCAGATAGGCGTGAAGATTGTTCTCCTCATAGTACCGGTGGGGCAGAATTTTGAGAAATTGCGCCCCTTCCGGCGTGCCGGAGAGCTCCTTTGCCATGGCCCGAAGCTGAGGCAGGCGCACCCCGATAATGGCCTCCGGCGGGAGCGTGGGGATCAGCCGGCGCTGGAAATCCCGATACGCCGGGTCCTGCGCGTCCAACAGCCGGGCTTGCAGGGTTTGCTCCAGATCGGTCATCCTGCATTCCTCCTTGATATGCTTTATATTTCATATTTCATAGAATATTGTATTTTCTTGCGTCCGTCAAGGGCGGCAATCTCTGCAGAATTTAGCTTTTCTTAATGGGATTGCCGCTTTTTTCTTTTAAATTTTTTTACTATACTAAATATAGATCAGATTCGTTTGGAACAATTCGTTGAAGACAACCGACTCTTCTTTTCGTTTTAGAGAAGGAAATCATCAAACGGGATGCTGTGCCCTGGGAGGTTGAGTCTGGAAAGATGCTGCCGTTTTTGAAAAAATGGGACTGGAAAAAGACTTTGTCCCTGTTTTTGCTGCTTTTGCTCCTGGCCTGTGCCGCCGGCCTGATCTGGGCATATTTTAATGGAAAATTTGATTCCCCCGAGACGCTGAAAGCTTATGTGGGTTCCTTTGGCGTGTTTGCTCCGGCGGTGCTGACAATCATTCAGGCGGGACAAGTTGTGGTGCCGGTGCTGCCCGGCTTTTTGGGATGTGCTGTGGGTGCGGCGCTGTTTGGGCCCGCCGCAGGTTTCGTCTGTAACTATGTGGGTATCTGTGCCGGCTCCATTATTGCCTATTTTCTGGCGCGGCACTATGGGGTGAGCATTGTGCGCTCGCTGTTTAAAGAGGAGCGCTATGCCAAGTGGGAAAAGTGGATCGGCAAGTGGAAGTGTTATCCTCTGGTTCTGTTTTTGGCCACGCTGCTTCCCCTGTTTCCGGACGATTTCTTCTGCTACTTTTCCGGCCTGACCACCATGCGGGCCAAATTGTTTGTCTGGATCATCCTGTTGGGGAAACCCTGGTGCATTTTGGGCTACAGCCTGTTGTTTGGAGGGATTATATGAGGAGCAAGAAGGGCCTGCTGGGCTATTACAACTATACGGTGATTCTGACCTACATCGGCATGCTGGTGGCCTTTTTCGGGATCGCGCTGGTGCTGGAGGGCGAGTACTGCAAGGCGGTTCTCTGCCTGATGGTGGCGGGCGCCTGCGATATGTTTGACGGCGCCGTGGCCTCTACCCGTCCCCGGATGCCCAAGGAGCGGCGTTTCGGCGTGCAGATCGATTCTCTGTGCGACCTGATCTGTTTCGGCGTGCTGCCTGCGCTGATGGTGTACATCCTGAATGGCCGCTCCGGAATTGCGCTGGTGGTGTGCTCCCTGTATGTTCTATGCGCGCTGATCCGGCTGGCCTATTTCAACGTGCTGGAGGAGGAGCGGCAGGACAAGACCCGGGAGCGGCGCAGCTGCTATCTGGGGCTGCCGGTAACCACCATTGCCCTGCTGCTGCCCGCGCTGTTCGGCCTTGACCGAATCCGTTTTATTCCAGTACAGGTGAGCAGTTTGGTGCTGCTCTGCGTGGCGGGGGCAGTATATCTGCTGCCGGTGCGTATCAAAAAGCCCCATTGGATTGGCCGGGTTATTATGCTGGTGGTGGGAGCCTTCGAGGTGTGCTTCCTGATGATCGGAGCGACCTGATGGTCGAGCGCGAGAGTTTGATGATCCGCTTCCTCTATGACACGGTATTGGGACGGCTGTGTCTGAAGGCGCTGGTTCGGCCCGGTTTCTCTGAAAAAATAGCTGGATTGCTGAGCTGTTCCGCCTCCCGGGCGCTGATTCGCCCTTATATCCGGCGGCATCACATTTTAATGGAGAGTTTTGAGGCGGTGGAATACCGCTCGTTTAACGACTTCTTTACCCGGCGCCGGCGGCCTGAGGCGCTGCGTATTGACCAGGCCCCCAGCCATCTGATCAGCCCCTGCGACGGACTGCTGACCGCGTATCCCATTGCGCCGGAGTGCCGCTTTCAGGTCAAATGTTGCAGCTATTCCCTGGAGGAGCTGCTGCGGGACCGACTGCTGGCAGAGCGCTATACCGGCGGACTCTGTCTGATCTTCCGGCTGACGCCCCGCCATTACCACCGCTACTGCTATATTGATGACGGCCACAGGGGGGAGACGTTTTCTCTGCCTGGGGTGCTGCACTCGGTGCGGCCGCTGTGCTGCGGAAAATATCCAGTCTATGTACAGAACCAGAGGGAGTATACCGTGCTGCACACGGAACACTTTGGCGATGTGATCCAGGTGGAGGTGGGGGCGCTGCTGGTGGGACGCATCTGCAACGCCACCGGCCGGGGCCGGATCCGCCGTGGGGAGGAAAAAGGCCATTTTGAATTCGGCGGCTCTACCATCCTGCTGCTTTTGGAGCCGGGGCGGGTGGAATTGGAAGGGCAGATCCTGCGCCGTACGGCCCGGGGGCAGGAATATCCGGTGCGCCAGGGGCAGCAGATTGGCTGGGCCTCTGTCCCGGAGGAGAGGAGTTTGACCGAGTGAGACTGGATCGAAAAGATTGCGTGTTGGGCGTTGTCCCCCGCTATGCCGCCCTGTCTCTGATTCTGGCGCTGGTTTGGAACGGGGTTATCTACCAGGGGGGCATTCTGCTGCGCCGGGGGGCCGAGATGTGGGATATGACCGGAGCGCTGGAAGCTGCCATTCCGTTCCAGCCGGCCTGGATTGTGGTCTACTTTGGATGCTATCTTTTCTGGGCGGCCAATTATATCCTGATTGCCCGTCGGGGAAGGGAGGAGTGGTTCCGCTTTTTCTGGGCCCATCTCTGTGCGGAGCTGATCTGCGGCGTGTTCTTTGTCCTGATGCCCACCACCAACGTCCGCCCGGAGGTGTCCGGGGGCGATCTGGCCAGCCAGCTGGTGGTGCTGCTCTACCAGCTTGATCCCCCTCAGAATCTGTTCCCCTCCATCCATTGCCTGATCAGCTGGCTGTGTTTTGCAGGGGTGCGGTCTGACCGCCGCATTCCCCTCTGGTACCGGGGATTTAACTGTGTCTTTGCCCTGGCGGTGTGTGCCTCCACCCTGTTTCTCAAACAGCATGTGATCCCGGACGTGCTCTCCGGCATCCTGCTGGCAGAATTCACCTATGCCGTCGCCCTCCGCACCCCCTTTTACCGGCCCCTCCAGCGCCTGCTGGACCGCGAAAGCCGGCGGGAGCCGCTGGCGGAGCGGGAGCGGAATTAAATTGAATTGCATCAGGCCCTGAAATCCAAGCGTTTCAGGGCCTGATGCCGTTTTGTGCGTTGTCTTGGTCGGTATTCCGGGCGGGGTCAATTCTGCCAGCAGATCTGCTGCCGGGTCACCAGAGGATAGCAGACCAGGGCGCTGCCCTCCAGATCCTCCCGATGCAGGTCCACGGCGGTGATCTGGCTGTTTTCGTAGGTGGTGTAGTAGTAAATGCCCCGGTCGGTATTGCAGCAGCAGGTGTAAATGGTGATCTCGTGCCCGCCGTCCCCGGTGCGCACGCAGCCCCGGGGATGGGTCACGGTGCCCAGAATATGAAAGAACTGACTGACACTCTCCTCCTCGCCCGGGCCGGAGACTGCGTTCAGCTTTGCAAAGGCGGCCCGGACAAAGCGGGAGACGGGAGACAGGTCGCCGGGCATCCCCAGCATACCCATGCCCTGGCCATAAGGCTTTAAGGGCAGCGAGGCGGAGAAGCGATTTTCCGGCACCTCTGCCGTCAGGTTCAGATAGTTGGTCAGATTGGTGAGCTGAAAGTCAAAGGGGGGATTGTTGGTCAGCACCCCCACCGGGTTTTCATAGACCTTCAGCCCCGCTTGGACACATTCCACAGTGATGGCGCCCTCCCGGTCGCAGAGAATCCAGTGCAGCTCGGCCAGGGGCAGCCGGGAGCTGAAGGGGATGTCGGCCAGGTTCAGATGCTCCAGCTTGGCCCGGGCCTCTTTCAGCGTGGCGCACTGGCCCAGGATCCAGGGGATGAACTCAAAGGGCGGGACGTTTTCCATCCCCTCCGAGAGGGGTTTGTAGTCTGCGCTGCCTGGGAAATTCAGCCCGGCCATACTCAGCCCCTGCTCGTTGGTGGCCTCATAATAGAGGGGATACCCGTCCGCCACAGTGGCCATGCCGATGAGGGCGTAATGGCGTTCCAGGGCGGGCAGACAGCGAAAGCGGAGCGGGAAATTCCGCGGCGTGATGGTGACCTGCTCCCCGTAGGAGCGCTCATAGTCCAGGGTTCGGCCAAAGTAGTGGTCTTGGGTCCGGTAGGTGATTGCGGTACACATTCAGACGGCCTCCTTTGTCAGTTGTGTTCTGACGCTATCATACCACAGATGCACCAAAACATGGGGGCAAAAGCAAATTTTATGGACAGGCGGAGGAAAAAGAGCCCGGGTGCCGCCCCGACGTCCCGCCTTGACAAGGGGCCGGGGCCGGCTTTATAATTTTCTCATTCGATTTGGACGCATGTGCTGCGGGCGGCTTCCATAGGATGGCTGTATGCAGCGCGGGTTGGACGGCTGCTGCGGAGCGGGCCGGCGCGGGATAGGAGGCATTGTCGTGGGGCATATTTATACATCGGTGGATCAGCTGATTGGCCATACGCCGCTGCTGGAGCTGAAGCGGGTGGAGCAGGCCCTGGGCCTGAGCGCCCGGCTGCTGGTCAAGTTGGAGTATCTCAATCCCGCCGGCTCTGCAAAGGACCGGGTGGCCAGAGCTATGCTTGACGACGCGGAGGAACGGGGGATTTTGAAGCCGGACAGCGTCATCATTGAGCCTACCTCCGGCAACACCGGGATCGGCCTGGCCGCTGTGGCCGCCGCCCGGGGCTACCGGGTGATTATCGTCATGCCTGAGACCATGAGCATGGAGCGCCGGGTGCTGATGCGGGCCTATGGCGCCGAGCTGGTGCTCACTGAGGGTGCCCGGGGGATGGCCGGGGCCATTGCCAGGGCCGATGAATTGGCTGCTGAACTTCCCAACAGCTTTATCCCCGGGCAGTTTGTCAATCCGGCCAACCCTGCCGCCCATCGGGCCACCACCGGCCCGGAGATCTGGGCGGATACCGACGGCACAATAGATGCCTTTGTGGCCGGTGTGGGCACCGGCGGCACCATCACCGGCGTGGGAGGATATCTGAAGGAGAAAAATCCCCAGGTGCGGATTGTGGCGGTGGAACCCGCCTCCTCTGCGGTGCTCAGCGGAAAGCCGGCGGGAGCCCACATGCTCCAGGGGATCGGCGCGGGCTTCGTCCCCGATGTGCTGGATACCGGCATCTATGATGAGATTATCCCGGTGAGAGATGAGGATGCCTTTTCCGCCGGCCGGCTGATCGGCCGGAAGGAGGGGGTGCTGGTGGGCATCTCATCCGGAGCCGCCCTCTGGGCCGCCATTGAGGTGGCACGCCGCCGGGAATTTGAGGGAAAGACAGTTGTGGCGCTGCTGCCCGACACCGGGGACCGCTATCTCTCCACCCCGCTGTTTGCGCAGGACCCGTGACAGGGAGGAAAATTCATGCAGGAAACAGACACCCGGCAGGACGAAGTGTTTCTGCGCCGGGCAATTGAACTGGCCCAGGCCGCGGCTGACCATGGCAATGAACCCTTTGGCGCGGTGCTGGTCCACAACGGCAAAGTGGTCGCCAGCAGCGAAAACCAGATCTATACCAACCGGGATTTCACCAGCCACGCCGAGCTGGGCCTGATTCAAAGGTTCTGCCGGGAGACCGGGGTGACAGATCTGAGCGGCTACACGCTCTATTCCAGCTGTGAGCCCTGTTTCATGTGCAGCGGCGCCATGGTTTGGGCCAGACTGGGGCGGTTGGTCTACGCCGCCAGTGATCTGGAGCTGTGCGGCCTGATTGGTGTGCAGGGAAGCCAGTGCAGCAAGCTGGTGTTTGAACACTCCGGCTGGAGTCCCCGGGTCACAGCAGGACTCTTGCGGGAGGAGAGTCTGGCGGTGCTGCGCAGCTATTTTGCCGGACACGAAAAACACTGAAGATGGGAGGAATTCTTCCGGGCCCGCCTCCGTCGGAGATAGGGTTTTACAGAAAGCGGCTTTGCGACAACAGGAGACGCCGAAACAGGCGTCTCCTGTTCTTGCTGTCCAATACGGGGAAATGGGACTGTTACAAAAATGTTACCGCTGTGTATTCCTTTTGTTGTTGAACCCTGTCGAAGGGAGGCTTAACATAATGCGAGGATATGGACAGCAGTGCTGACCAGGTAGTATCGACATCAAGGGTGATGTTTCGTGAGTTTCAGCGATTTGAACTTTTTGTTTCGGTTTTTGCCGATTTTTTTGATTATATACTATTTTAGCCGCCCGGAGTGGAGAAAATATGTGCTGATATTGGCCAGCCTGGTCTTTGTTGCATTTGACTCGCTCTGGTCTGTGCCCCTGATGCTTGCCGTCGTTATAGCCAACTGGGTGTTGGGCCTGTGTGTGTGCAAATGGGGCAGGATTTTCCTCTGGGGAGGCGTCGCGCTGGATGTGGCGGTACTGGTGAGCTGCAGGCTGCTGTCTCTGCCGCTGCCAGGAGTCAGTTATCTGGTGTTTTCCCTGATCAGCTATCTGGCGGATGTGTACCGGGGGGATCAGGAACCGGTTCCTGCCGCCCTGTTTGGCGCTTACGCAGGCATGTTTCCCCGGCTGATTGCCGGCCCGATTGCCCGGGCCGGACAGGTGGTGCCCGAGCTTGAGGCGCCGGAGTGCACCTTGCAACGGCTGGAGCGGGGAGCCGGACTGGTGATACTTGGGCTGGCCTACAAGGTGCTCTTGGCGGACTCCCTCGCCGGACTCTGGAGCACCGCGGGCAAGATTGGGTATGAATCCCTCTCCTGTCCCATGGCGTGGCTGTGTGCGGTGGGCTTCAGCCTTCAGCTCTACTTCGACTTTCACGGCTGTTCCCTGATGGCCGTGGGATTGGGGAGAATGATGGGATTTCGGCTGCCGGATAACTTCAATTTCCCTTACCTCTCCCGCTCTGTGGGGGAGTTCTACCGCCGCTGGCACATCACGCTGGGCGCCTGGTTCCGGGACTATGTCTATATCCCGCTGGGCGGCAGCCGGAAGGGGATGGGCCGCACCCTGCTGCACCTGCTGGTGGTCTGGCTGCTCACAGGCCTGTGGCACGGAATCGGGGGCAACTTCCTTCTGTGGGGCCTCTTCCTCTGCTTTTGGATCTGTCTGGAGAAACTGGGCCTGCGCCGCATTCTGGATCGGGTCCCTGTGCTGGGGCACATCTATCTGCCGATTGTCATTGTGCTGAGCTGGGTGATCTTTGCGGTTCAGAGTCCGGCCGAGCTGGGCGTCTATTTCTCGCGGATGTTTGCCTTTGTGACCGGAGCCCAGGGCAGCTTTGTGGATACAGGCGACTTTATGCGGTATTTGGGCCAATTTGCGCCCTATTTGATCGTAGGCTTGATTTTTGTCTTTCCCTTCGGGGAGCGGGTGCTGAGGCGCTATAATCGCACTTGGCCGGTGCGTATCCTTCTGTTGGTGATTTTCTGGCTGTGCGTGGCCCGGCTGTCCGTCCAGAGCGGCACGCCGTTCCTGTACGCTCAATTTTAGGAGGTAGGTCTTGTGAAGCATCTGCATTCCCTGTGGAAGAGATGTCCTCTTATTTTACTGATGGTAATTTCCGCTGTGTTGTTTGGCTTGGCCGGCCTGGTGCTGCAGGGCCAACTGCCGGAGCGGCGGCGGGCGGATGGGCTGCATACGCCTATGCTGACTGGCACATTCCTCTATTTGAGCGGGGAGCGGGCTGCCCCGGTTCCCACAGATACCGGCGGCACTTACACCCGGCCAACCGGCCCGGCGGTGGATAAGCCCAGTTTTCAGCCGGAGCCGGTGCCGGTCATCCAGGCCGTGGACGACAGCTATTTTGATGACGCGGTGTTTATCGGTGACTCCCGGATTGCCGATATGGAGCTGTTTTCAGGGCTGGACAATGCGACCTATTTTGCAAAGGTGGGCATGTCGGTGTATAAGCTGTTTGATGAGCCGTTCATCCAACTGGACGGAGTGGAGGGAACTCTGACCCTGGAGGAGGCCCTCTCCCAGCGCCAGTTTGGCAAGATCTATTTGATGGTGGGCATCAATGAACTGGGTACCGGCAACGAGGAACAGTTTATCGCCGCATACCAGGAGGCGGTCAACCGGATCCGGCAATTGCAGCCCGATGCCGTTTTCTATGTGATGGGTATTTTGTCTGTCACGCAGGACCTGGCCGATACGGATGACTATATCACCCTGGACGCCATTCAGACCCGAAACGCCGATTTGGCCGCTCTGGCGGACGGAGAAAACGTCTTCTATATTGATGTCAATGAGGTTTTCGCAGATGAAAACGGATATCTGGATGAGGAATATGCCGACGGGGATTCCCATTTGAAAGGCAAGTATTACCGCATGTGGGCGGATTATATCCGCAGCAACGCGGTGGTGTTTGAGATGCCGTCTTCGTAAGGCGGCGCTGAAAACAGTGAACAGATCAGGCGGGAACAATGTGTGCGGTGGTCAGGTTTTAGGCAATACAGTAAAGCGACGGTACTCTTTATCAAGAGTACCGTCGCTTGTTGCATGCGGGTAAATTGCATGCCTTGAGTAGATGCTCGTGTGTGATAAAGGAAGATAGGAATCCGATAAACAGTATTCCATCGTCCCGTAATTCTCAAGTGAAGATATATGCTCACGCAACCAAATATAACATTTCTTGTGCGCGATAGTTGGTAGAACTTCCAGAGAATAAGAGTATAATGGAACTGAGAGGTGCGAAAAGTATGAAAATGCAGAAAAGTAATATCGCCTATAATTTGACTACACTGCGACAACTTAATAAATTTTCCCAAGAAGAGGTAGCAGAGCGAATCGGTGTTTCCCGGCAGGCTGTTGCAAAATGGGAATCAGGCCAATCAGTACCGGACATTCTGAATTGTGACGCGCTGGCAAAGTTGTATGATGTGGAACTCGACGACCTAATCCATTACGACCAGGGACAGACTGGCGAAAGCATACCGCCCAAGGGCAAGCACATATTCGGAACCCTTCGCGTAGCGGAACGTGGTCAGATTGTACTTCCCAAGCAGGCCAGAGATGTATTCAGAATTAAGCCAGGAGATATATTGGTTGTTTTAGGGGATGAAGAGCCGGAACATCCGGGAATTGCACTTATGAAGGAAGATTTTTTCCTGGGTATTGCCCGCATGTTCAAAACTGCATTGAATATGGCAGATACCCCCGATGAAAAGGAGAAAAAATAGTGGAAGCTGTATTGAGTGTTCAGAATATTAATAAGCACTATCCCGGGTTTGCTCTGGAAAATGTCAGCTTTTCTCTTGCACCGAACCGCATTATGGGTCTGATTGGTAAAAATGGGGCGGGGAAAAGTACAACCTTAAAAGCGATTCTCAATATGGTGTCGCCAGAAAACGGGAGCGTCACCATGTTCCAAAAGAATTTCTATCAACATGAAAAAGAGTGCAAACAGCGAATAGGCGTTGTGTTTGGCGGAATTGACTTTTATCCGCTGAAGAAACTCTCTGCTATTACGGCTGTTACTCGAAAGTTTTACACGAACTGGGATCAAGCCCAGTATCAAAAATATATCAAGCGTTTTGCTTTGGATGAAAATAAAAAATTTAAAGAACTTTCAAATGGAATGAAGGTAAAATACCTGCTTGCACTGGCATTGTCTCACCACGCCGAATTGCTGATTATGGATGAACCGACTTCAGGTTTGGATCCGGTATCCCGTGAGGAACTGCTTCACATTTTCAGGAAAATTGTGAAAAACGAAGCATGTTCTATCCTGTTTTCTACACACATTACTTCTGATTTGGACAAATGTGCCGATGATATTACCTATATTCAGAATGGGCGGATATTGCAAAGCGCAGATAAAGAAACATTTTTGCGCTCCTTTGCGCATTTGAAAACCCCGGATGATACGGGGCCGCTCACTCTGGAAGAAATTATGTTGCGGACAGAAAGAAGTGAATGGGACGATGACATTGCTGTATAAAGAAATGAGGCTTGCAGCCCATCCAACCTCGATTGTTTTTGCCTTTTTGGGATGCCTTGTTCTGGTGCCGTCCTATCCTTACAGTGTAATTTTTATGTTTGGCTGTTTAGCACCATACATCACTTTTTTGAATGCGCGAGAAACGAATGACATTTGGTACACAGCCGTTTTACCAGTGACAAAACGGGAGAGTGTTCTAGGAAAATGCCTGCTTACAGCTTCCTTTCAGCTGTTTCAACTGCTTTTTTCTGTCCCGTTTACACTTTTGCGAAATACCATGAATATAGCAAATAATCCTGTAGGTTTAGACGCGACGGTTGCGTGGTATGGTTTTGGATTTATCTTATATGCGGTGTTTGATTTGGTATTTCTCACGGCATTTTATATAAACGGTTACAAGGTCGGAAAATCAGTTGTTCTTGCATCAATTACTATGGTTCTTCTCATGGTAGCAATAGAAGCCGCCGCACACATTCCGGCACTTGCTTGGATGGATAGCTGCCAGCCAAAGCATTTGCTGACACAGTTGCCGATTTTAATCGTCGGGATTGTCTGCTATGGCATATTCATGCTGTTTGCATATCGGATTTCAGCAAAACGCTTTGAAAAGGTTGATTTGTAAGGCTGATCTGTTGGAAAAAGCTATCCGGGTCAGGCAACGGTCAAGATGAACGGCGCATACGCGCCGCCGTTGACAGCCCCGCTCCCTTTTGTACTCCGGTATCAGATGGCAACAGCAAAATATTGCCTCCCGGACCGTTTCTGGAAGAATTGTTCGTGCAAATGACTGATTTTCTGTGGTATAATCAGCGGGACAAAATCCATCCAGAAAGGGATACAAACACGATGATCAAGGTTTTATTTATCTGTCACGGCAATATCTGCCGCAGCCCTATGGCGGAGTTTGTGATGAAGGATCTGGTGGACAAGGCCGGTCTGGCCGGCAGCTTTGAAATTGCCTCTGCCGCCACCAGCACGGAGGAGATCGGCAACCCGGTCTATCCCCCGGCCCGGCGCAAACTGGCCGAGCATGGGATTGCCTGCGCCGGTAAGACCGCCAGGCAGATCACCCGCCGGGACTACGATGACTACGACTATCTGATCGCCATGGACCGCAATAATCTGCGCAATCTGCGCCGGTTTGTGGGGGAGGATCCGGAGGGGAAAGTGTCGCTGCTGCTGGAACATACCGGCCGTCCGGGAGATGTGGCGGATCCCTGGTATACCGGGGACTTTGAGGCGACCTGGCGGGACGTGCTGGCCGGCTGCCAGGCCCTGCTGGAGGAGCTGACCTCATAAAGAGAAAAAAGCGTGCCCTGTCTGATGACAGGGCACGCTTTGTCTTTTATCCTGCTTATTTGTGGGGGACGATTTCCAGCCAGTACCCGTCCGGGTCCTCGATGAAGTAAATGCCCATCTTGGGGTTTTCAAAGCAGATGCAGCCCATCTCCTGGTGGAGCTGGTGCACCGCTTCAAATTCCTCCGGATCTGTGCCGAACGCCAGATGGAATTCACATTCGCCCAGATCATAGTGCTCCGGGTGGTCCCGCAGCCAGGTCAATTCAATCTCGAAATTGTCCTCCCTGGCCCCCATATAGACGATGATATAGGAGCCGTCCTCGGCGGTCTTGCGGCGCTTTTCGTGCAGACCCAGCGCCTTTTCGTAGAAGGCGATGGAGGTCTCCAGATTGGCCACATTGTGGTTGTGGTGGATGATACGCAAATCCATAATGCTGCTCCTTTCTCGGTGGGGCGCTCAATACAGCGCGCCGATTGTGTTTGCTGCTGCGTCCAGACGCGCCACAGCCTCCGGTGTGGTGGCCCAGCTGGTGCAGAAGCGATAGGCATTGTGCTGCTGGTCCACCTTGCACCAGAACTCTCCCCGGGCGGTTTGCTCCAGCTTGGCGTATGCGGCCGCGGAGAGAATGGGGAACTGCTGATTGGTGGGGGAGTCAAACAGCAGCGGGCAGCCCGCCCTGCGGAAGATATCCCGCACCTGGTAGGCTGTCTCGTCGCCATGTCTGCCCAGCTGCAGGTAGAGCCCATGCTCAAAGAGGGTTTCGAACTGAATGCCCAGCAGCCTGCCCTTGGCCAGCATGCCGCCCCGCTGTTTGATCAGATAGCGGAATTGAGGGCAGAGGGCGGCGCTCCGGAAGACCACCGCCTCGCCGAACAGGGTCCCCACCTTGGTGCCGCAGATATAGAATACATCGGCCAGCCGGGCCAGGTCGGCCAGGGTCACGTCGGCGCCGTCGGCGGCCAGGCCGTAACCCAGCCGCGCCCCGTCCACAAACAGCGGGAGACCGTATTGGCCGCATACCAGGGCGATTTCGCTCAGCTCCGATTTCGTGTACAGGGTGCCGTACTCCGTGGGATGGGAGAGGTAGACCATGCCGGGCTGTACCGTGTGCTCGGCACTGGCGTCCTCCTGGTGCGCCCTGAGGGCGGCGCGGATTTGCTCCGCTGTGATCTTGCCCTGCTGCCCCGGCAGAGGGAGCACTTTGTGGCCGGTGGCCTCCACCGCGCCGGTCTCGTGGACGTTGATATGGCCGGAGTCGGCGCAGAGCACGCCCTGATAGGGCCGCAGCAGGGCGGCGATCACCGTCAGGTTGGTTTGGGTGCCCCCGGCCAGAAAGTGGACGGCACTCTCCGGGGCGGCGCAGGCCTCCCGGATCAGCGCGGCGGCCCGGGCACAGTGGGAGTCGGTGCCGTAGCCTGGGGTTTGCTCTAAATTGGTGCGCTGTAAAGCCTCCAGAATGGCAGGATGACAGCCTTCGGTATAGTCACAGGTAAAGAGATCCATGGGCTTTACTCCTTGTTTGCCCCAGGCTCCCGGGGCGGGGAGGGGGGCAGCTTGTCTGATCTGACCTTGATTGTACCCCGCCTTCCGTCCGGCGTCAACCGGGTTTGCGGAATATCGCCGCGCTGATCCGAGACAGCGGGCGAAATGGGGGCGTAAAAGTGCGATTTGATTTTACATTGGGGAAAACATGCGCTATAATATCCGCATCCCCGTCGGCAGCGGATCAGGTTTCCGGCCGGGGCGCTGTGAAGCGATGAAACAAGTTGGAAGTGAAGGCTATGATAGATGAAGCAAAGATCCGGCAGGCGGTGCGGCTGCTGCTGGAGGGGATTGGAGAGGATCCGGAACGGGAGGGTCTGGCGGAGACGCCGGAGCGCATTGCCAGGATGTGCCGGGAGGTGTTTGGCGGCCTGGAGGCTGCCCCGGAGGAACATCTGAGCAAGACCTTCGCCGTGAACGGCAGCGAGATGGTGGTGGAAAAGGACATCACATTCCACTCTGTCTGTGAACACCACCTGCTGCCCTTCTTCGGAAAGGCCCACATCGCCTATATCCCGGACGGCCGGGTCGTGGGTATCAGCAAACTGGCCCGCACCGTGGAGGTGTTTGCCCGCCGCCCCCAGATTCAGGAGCGGATGACCGCTCAGATCTGTGATGCCGTGATGGATGTGCTCCACCCCAAGGGGGTTATGGTGATGCTGGAGGCAGAGCATATGTGCATGACCATGCGGGGAGTGCGCAAGCCGGGAACTCAGACCGTGACCCTGGCACGGCGGGGTTGTTTTGAGGAGGACGAGGCGCTGCAGGAGCGGTTCTTTCGGATGGTGAAGTGATGGAACGGATCAATCAGATTTTGAAGCACCCGGAGTTTCGCCGCGCGCTGGAGGAGATTGACCGGCTGGAGGCGGACCGGGCCTTTTGCCGGCACGGCCTGGACCACCTGCTCAGCGTGGCCCGTTTGATGCTGATCTATGCCCGGGAGGAGGGGGTGGACCTCTCCCGGGAGTTGATCTACGCCTCCGCACTGCTGCACGACATCGGGCGTGGGGCGCAATACGCCGACGGAACGCCCCATGAGGAGGCCGCCGTGGATCTGGCCCTTCCGATTCTGGCCGACTGTGGTTTTATGCTCTGGGAGGCCGCGGAGATTGTGGAGGCCATTACGGCCCACCGGACGGGGGAGAGCGCCTCTGATCTGGGGCGTCTGCTGTACCGGGCGGACAAAATGAGCCGGCCCTGTTTTGCCTGCTCCGCTGTGAAGGGGTGCAATTGGCCGGAAGAGCAAAAGAATTTTTCCCTGGAGTATTGAATTGTATGAACACCATGAAAATCGGAAATCGAACCTTTCAAACGGTTGGGCGCACCTATGTGATGGGGATTCTGAACGTTACCCCGGACTCTTTTTCGGACGGCGGGCGCTTTAACCGGATGGACGCAGCCCTGGCCCATGTTGAACAGATGTGCCGGGAGGGCATGGATATCCTGGACATCGGCGGAGAGTCCACCCGGCCCGGCTATACCCTGCTGCCCGACCAGCAGGAGATCGACCGGGTGATGCCGGTGATTGAGGCGGTCCGCGCCCGTTTCGATGTGCCCATCTCCCTGGACACCTATAAGAGCGCCGTGGCGGAGGCGGGACTGGAGGCCGGGGCCGACCTGATCAACGATATCTGGGGCCTGAAGTATGACCCCAATATGGGGCCGGTCATCGCCCGGCATGGAGCGGCCTGCTGCCTGATGCACAACCGGAAGGAGCCGGATTACCGCCGGCTCATCCCGGATATGTGCGCCGACCTGGAGGAGACCTTGTCCCTGGCCGACGGGGCGGGTATTGACCGGGAAAAAATCATTCTGGACCCCGGCGTCGGCTTTGGCAAGACCTTTGAGCACAATCTGTCGGTCCTTCGTCATCTGGAGGAGTTCCGGCGCTTTGGCCTGCCCCTGCTGCTGGGGGCCAGTCGGAAGTCGGTGATCGGCAACGCCCTGAAGCTGCCGGTGGAGGAACGGCTGGAGGGCACCCTGGTCACCACGGTGCTGGCGGTGGAAAAGGGGTGCATGTTTGTGCGGGTTCACGATGTGAAAGAGCATGTCAGGGCCATCCGCATGACCCGGGCCATTTTGGAGGCGGAGTGATGGATCAGATTTGCATCACCAATCTGCGCTTTTTTGCCCGCCATGGGGTGTTTGACTTTGAGCGGGAGAAGGGGCAGTACTTCGTGCTCTCCGCCCGCCTGGAGACGGATACCCGTGCCGCCGGCATGAGTGACAGGCTGCAGGAGAGCACCAGCTATGCCGAAGTGGCGGAGTTCCTGGTGGACTTTCTGACACAGAACACCTATCAGCTGCTGGAGGCGGCGGCGGAGCAGGCCTGCCGGGCGCTGCTGCTTCGCTTTCCCCGTATTTGGGGGGTGGAACTGGAGCTGAAAAAGCCGGACGCCCCTATTGACCTGGAGTTTGAGAGTGTCTCGGTGCGCATCCGCCGCGGCTGGCACACCGCCTATGTGGCCCTGGGAAGCAACCTGGGGGACAAGGAGGGGTATCTCCGCTCCGCCCTGGCGGGGCTGGAGGGGGATGCGTGCATCCGGGTGAAGAGGGTATCCACCCTCATCGCCACAGCGCCTTATGGCGGGGTGGAGCAGGACGACTTTTTAAACGGCGTCTGCCGCCTGGAGACGCTCTATACCCCGGAGGAGCTGCTGCAAGTGCTCCACCGGCTGGAGGGGCAGGCGGGCCGGGAGCGTAAGGTCCGCTGGGGACCGCGCACGCTGGATCTGGACATCTTACTCTACGATAATATAATTATGTATACAAAAGAGCTGACCATTCCCCATGCGGACATGCACCGCCGGGACTTTGTGCTCCGGCCCATGGCGGAGATCGCCCCCTATGTGGAGCATCCGGTGTTCCATAAGAGCATGCTGCAGCTGTGGCAGGAGCTGGAGGGGACATGGAGCTGATTGCCGCGGTGGACCGTTGCTGGTCCATTGGCCGAGGGGAGGAGCTGCTGTTTTCCATTCCGGAGGATTTGGCCCATTTCAAACAGCTGACTTTGGGCCACGCCATCCTGTATGGGCGCAAGACGCTGCACACCTTTCCAGGCCGGAAGCCGCTGCCCGGAAGGAGAAATTATGTGCTCACCCGCCGGCCGGAGTGCATCCCGGTACCGGCGCGGGGATTTGCATCCATTTCCGCTGCGCTGGAGGCGGCCGGCGGAGAGCCGTCGCTCTATGTGGCGGGGGGAGCGTCGGTTTACCGGCAGCTCTTGCCCCTGTGCCGCACCGCCTGGATTACCCAGGTGGATGCGGACGGAGGGGGAGACCGGTTCCTCTCCAATCTGGATCGGAATCCCGACTGGCGGCTGGCAGAGGCGTCGGAGTGGAAAAACTGGCAGGGCCTGCGCTTTCGGTTCTGCCGCTATCAGAAGCTGTCCTGAAGGAGGGCGCGGCCGGCAGGCCGCGCCCTCTTTGACTGGACGGGGAATTTAATTTAATCTTTCTTTTATTGTTTCGCCCCGTGCGATATGATATGCTAGCCGTGAACTGATGGGAGAGCGCAAAATGCCTGTCAGACAAGGAGAGACAATTATGGCACGAGAGAAGAAAGCAAAGAAAGTCAAAGCGGAGCCTGTCTCCAAACGGGCAGTCTCTGTGAAAGGGATCTTGATCAGCCTGCTGGTCACCGTTGTGTTTGGGGGCATCTATTTTTATATGGCCCTGCCTGCCCTTAATCCCCAGTCCGGGGAATTCTGGGTGTTTCTGATCCTCCTTTTGGTGGTCTATATGGCCAGCAGCCTGATCACCATGGGGGTGCGGGTGCAGCGGGGCGATGTGACGGAAGTGCCCCGCGCCCTCAAAGCCAACTGCAAGGTGCCGCTGATCCTGGCCGCCGCCATTTTGGCCGTCTGTCTGGTGGGCAGTCTGATCTCTGCCCCCATTTTCCACGCCAAGGGTTATTACAACCTGTTGGATGTCCAGGACGGAGACTTCACCCAGGATGTAGCCGAAATCTCCTACAGCGAGATCCCGATGCTGGACAGGGACTCCAGCGTCCAGCTGGGCCGCAGAGCCCTGGGCGCTCTGGGCTCTGACAGCAACCTGGTTTCCCAGTTCGAGATCTCCGACGAGGAGTATTCCCAGATCAACTATCAGGGGGAGCCGGTCCGGGTCGCCCCGCTGGTCTACGGCAATATCATCAAGTGGTTTAACAACCGTGCCCAGGGCCTGCCCGGCTATATCATTGTCAATATGGTCACCCAGGAGGCAGACCTGGTCCAGCTGGAGGAGGGGATGAAGTACTCCACCGGGGAGCACTTTGGCCGCAATCTCTACCGGTTGCTGCGCTTCCGTTACCCCACCATGATGTTTGGGGACGTAAACTTCGAAATTGACGAGGAGGGCACACCCTACTGGATCTGCTCCCGGGTGGTGCGGCGCATCGGCCTGTTCGGGGGAACGGACAATCAGGGGGCGGTGCTGGTCAATGCGGTCACCGGCGAGAGCCAGTATATGGAGGAGGTGCCCACCTGGGTGGACCGGGTCTATTCCGCAGATCTGCTGGTGACCCAGTACAACTATCACGGTAAACTGGTCAACGGCTGGATCAACTCCTGGCTGGGCCAGAAGGGGATCACCACCACCACGGAGGGATATAACTATATCGCCATGAATGACGATGTGTACCTCTACACCGGCGTCACCTCCGCCGGCGGGGATCAGTCCAATGTTGGCTTTATCCTGATCAACCAGCGCACCAAGGACGCCCGCTATTATCCGGTCTCCGGCGCCACCGAGTACTCCGCCATGTCCTCGGCCCAGGGCGCGGTGCAGCATCTGAACTATACCGCGACCTTCCCCATCCTGCTGAACATCTCCGACCAGCCCACCTATTTCATGTCCCTGAAGGACTCGGCACAGCTGGTGAAGATGTACGCCATGGTCAACGTGGCCGATTATCAGATTACCGCCACCGGCACCTCAGTGGCCGAGTGCCAGCAGAACTATGAGCAGCTGCTTCTGGAAAATGGCGTCCAGGTTACGGACCCCACCGTGGATACGGGCGAGACGGAGGAGATTTCCGGCACCGTTGCCGATATTCGCTCCGCCGTAGTGGAGGGCAACACCATCTTCTACTTCTCGCTGGGGGATGACGTTTTCTATGCCGTCTCCGCCGCCGACTGCCAGGAGGCGGTCACCTATGACGTGGGCGACCGGGTCACCATCACCTATTATCCCGGGGAGGGCAGTATCCTGACCGGAGTCAAAGTGGAATAACATGTCTGACGTGGGCGCGGAGGCTTTTGCCTCCGCGCCCTATGTCTGCACAGAAAAGCACCCTCCGGCATAGAATAGACCGATGCCCTGCTGGGGGCCGGAGGGGGGCTTGTGCGTGCAATGCAGATTGAGCGGGGGTCCGCCGGCCCTCTATCTGGGCATAGCGGACGGCAGCCCTCCCACCCGTTCCAACCGGGATACCCTGAGCTATCGGTTCCGGCTGGGCGGTGAAGAGCGGAGCTATGCCATTGCCAACCCAAAGGGGAACTATTGTGTGCAAAACCGGCTGGCAGAGGGGGCGCGCTATCGCTTGGTCGTGAAGGGCGGTATGATTTGCCGGGCAGAAGAGGCGCGCCCAACGGCAGAGGGGCGGCTGGAGGCCGTGACCGGCCAGAGTGTCACGCTGGATGGAAGGCTGATTCCCGTGCCGGCCCGGGTCCGGGTGGAGCGGATCTCCCTTCGTCCCGGCGGGGCTCAGGCTTCACCGGAGCGGGCAGAGCCGGGAGAGTGGGCCAGACTCTATGGAATCCCGGTCACCCAGATCGACCTGTATCCGTTCCAGCCGCTGGATGCCGTTGGAATTGCATATCGCCCGGGCCTGCGCACGCTGAAAAACCTGCTCTCCGCCGCCCTGTGCCCGGTGGGGCGCACACTCTATGTCTACGGCGGCGGCTGGAACTGGCAGGACGACGGGGCCTCCTGTCAGGCCGTATCCGCCGGGGTGCCGGAGTGCTGGGGGCGTTTTTTTCAAAGCCAGGGGACGGACTACACCTATCGGGATGACAGCCATCCGGGTCAAAGCTGGTATCCCCGCAGCGGAGTCAACCGGTATTACTATGCCGGAGCGGACTGCTCCGGCTATCTGGGCTGGGTGATCTATCAGGTCATGCACAGCCGCAGCGGCGGCCCCGGCTATGTCGTTTCCTCCACCGGAATGGCCCGGCACTTATCGGAGCATCTGGGCTTGGGAACCTGGTGCCACCGGGGAAAGGCGGGGGAGTTCCGGCCGGGGGATATCTTCAGTATGAACGGCCACGTCTGGATGTGCCTGGGCACCTGCGGGGATGGCAGCTTGGTTATCCTTCACTCCACGCCCTCCCTCAGCCGTACCGGCTGCCCCGGCGGAGGAGTTCAGCTCTCCGGGGTGGGGAAGAGGCCGGACTGTCAGGCCGCGGTTCTGGCCCGCAGATATATGACCGCATTCTATCCGGACTGGACCAGGCGATATGAACCGACCTGGAAGCCGGTGAAAGAGTATACCGCCCTGGCCGGAGCGGACACTGGCCGCTTTTCCTGGTATTTGGGACCCAACGGCTTGGCGGACCCGGAAGGCTGTGCCCATAGGGGGGCGGAGGAGCTGTTGGCCGACCTCTATGGGCGCTGAGCAGAGCAAGCCGGCAGGCCCGGAAAAAGAAATGCGAAAAAATGAAAAATACCTCTTGCATTTTCCTTCGTACTGTGGTAGTATATCATCTGTCGCTGAGAGGCGCGCACGTTTCCGGGTGTGGCGAAGTTTGGTATCGCGCTTGAATGGGGTTCAAGAGGCCTCGAGTTCGAATCTCGACACTCGGACCAAGACGGAGCAAGCAGTATTGCTTGCTCCGTCTTTTTTTGTCTGTCCGTGTATTCGCGGCAGCTCCGGAAGCAGCACGACCGCTGTGGCAAAAGCAGTTTCGTTCAAATGGGGCGCAGCTCAAATCATCCCGGAAACCGCGCTGAGAGCACCACCTGCCGCAGGGTCACCCCCTCGGGATCCACGCAAAAGCGCACCTGCACCCAGCCTGCCGGCAGCTCCAGCAGGGGGGCGGGCAGAGTGCACCGGTGCCATCTGCCCCTCCGCCCTTTGCCTTTGGCCAGACGGAGCTGATAACTCTCCCAGGCATAAGCGCCGGCCAGAGCGGGGGTTTTGACAAAAAAGCGGCAGACGGCGTAGCAGACCGTGTCCGCCTCCAGCGGGAGATCCAGATGGTTTTCAACGCGCACATCATTGGCCGGGCTGATTTGACAGCGTACAGCCCCTTGCCCGTTTCCGTTGGACAGCTTCATAGTTCATTCCTCCTGAAATCACATAATCACATATTGTCTGATACAACTCGCTTTGATCCGGCGTTGGGCCGCCGTCCCGCGCCGTTTTCAGCCGCAGCGCGTCGCTGTTGGGACACTCTAGGCGGTTCCAACCCCGCCGTGCCGGCGGGCGGAACATGTGATTTCAAAAGAAAAGCACTGTGCCCGATGGGGCACAGTGCCATAACAGTTCAAAAAAGACACACTACGCCCGCCGGCTATGAATTGACCATTGACGTAATGTGTTTTGTAAAAAATAAATTGCGGAAATTCCATCCCCACTGTCTGTGGGATTGTATCTATTATACCACTGGCATGGGAAAAGTCAATGTGCCCAGGATGAAAAATGGATGAAAAAAGCTCCGGAGCATGCAGCTCCGGAGCGTCTTGTAAAGTAAGGGGTGAACGTTACCGCATGCAGATTTCGTGGCGCTTGGGGCCGGTGGAGACGATTCGGATGGGGCATCCGATGTGCGCCTCCAGGAAATCCACATAAGCCTTGGCGTTGGCAGGCAGGTCGGCATAGTTGGTGATGCCCCGGATGTCGCTTTTCCAGCCCGGCAGCGTCTCGAACACCGGCTTGGCCCGGCCCAGCTTGGCGGGGACGGGGAAGGTGTCGGTGATCTGGCCGTCAATCTCATAGCCGGTGCACACCGGGATCTCGTCCAGGTAGCTCAGCACATCCAGGCAGGTCAGGGCCACCTGGGTGGCACCCTGTACCATACAGCCGTACTTGGTGGCCACGGTGTCAAACCAGCCCACCCGGCGGGGGCGGCCGGTGGTGGCGCCGAATTCGCCCTTGTCGCCGCCCCGGCGGCGCAGCTCGTCGCCTTCTTCTCCCAGCAGCTCGCTGACAAAAGGCTCCGTCTTGGACCCCACGCAGGAGGAGTAGGCCTTGGTGACGCAGATCACGTCCTCCATGGCGGTGGGGGGGATGCAGCCGCCCACAGCGCCGAAGCCGGCCAGGGTGTGAGAGGAGGTGGTCATGGGATAGATGCCCAGGTCCGGATCCTTCATGCTGCCCAGCTGTCCCTCCAGCAGCACCGTCTTGCCCTCTTTCAGGGCCTGGTGGACAAAGCCCACCGCGTCCCCAACGTAGGGCCGGATCAGCTCCCGGTACTCCAGCAGCTGCTGGAACAGCGCCCCGGCATCCACCGGAGGCTTGTGGTACAGGTGCTCGAAAATAACGTTTTTCATCTCTACCGCGGCGTTCAAACGGGTTTTCAGCCGCTCTTCATCGTAGAGATCTGCCACCTGAATGCCAATCTTGGCATACTTATCAGAATAAAACGGGGCGATACCCGACTTGGTGGAGCCGAAGGCCCGGCCGCCCAGGCGCTCTTCTTCGTAGCCATCCTGAAGAACATGATAAGGCATCAGGATTTGTGCGCGCTCAGAGACGATCAGATTGGGGGCGGGGACGCCCTGGTCGGTGATGCTCTTGAGCTCATCCGCCAGTTTTTGAATGTCCAGTGCCACACCGTTTCCGATGATATTGGTGATGTGGGGATAGAAGATGCCGGAGGGCAGGATGTGCAGCGCAAAGCGGCCATAGTCGTTGATGATGGTGTGCCCTGCGTTGGCGCCGCCCTGGAAGCGGATGACCACATCGGAGTGCTCCGCCAGCATGTCGGTGATTTTACCCTTGCCTTCGTCGCCCCAGTTGGCGCCGACGATCGCTTTTACCATAGTGTTTCCTCCTGGCGCAGGGTTTTGCAGATTTTGCCCTATCCTGCGCATTCTATGTCAGCCTAATCATTATATAGCAACACCTGAGCTGTTTCAAGCAAAAAATCAAAAACCCTTTACTTTCATACACTAAAATGTTACCATATGGATATCTGAATCGGAACAGGAGGCCGTCCACATGTCAAAGGCATCGGACAAAGTGAACAGTCAGGAGCTCTATCGGGCGATTCTGACGCTGCGGGATGAGGATGAGTGCAGGCGCTTCTTTCACGACCTGTGCACCATCGCAGAGCTGCGGGCCATGGAGCAGCGCTATGACGTGGCGGTGCTGCTGGAGCAGGGCATGGTGTACAGCGATATCCTGGAGCGCACTGGAGCCAGCAGCGCCACCATCAGCCGGGTCAACCGGGCCCTCAACTATGGGGAGGATGGCTATAAGGACGTCCTGCGCCACATGCAGGAGTTGGAGCAGCCGTGAGCGCCTACGGGGCGCTGGCCCACTGGTATGACCAGCTGACCGGGGATGTGGACTATGCCGGCTGGGCGGACTGGCTGGAGCGGCATTTTGCCAAGAGCCGGGTGCCCGTCTCCCTGGTGCTGGATCTGGCCTGCGGCACCGGCAGCCTGTCCTGCGAGCTCGCCCGCCGGGGTTACGGCGTGGTGGGGGTGGACCTGTCGGAGGAGATGCTGGCGGAGGCGGCGGAGAAGGCCGCTGAACTGCCGCCGGAGCAGCGGCCCACCTTTTTGTGCCAGAGCATGGATCGGCTTGATCTCTTTGGCACGGTGGATGCCTGCGTGTGCTGTCTGGACAGTATAAACTATGTCACCGACAGCGCCGCCCTGCGGCGGGCGTTCCGCCGGGTGCATACCTTCCTGATGCCCGGAGGGCGCTTTATCTTTGATATCAATACCCCGGAAAAGCTGCGGTCGATGGACGGTCAGACTTATCTGGATGAAAACGAGGATATTTACTGCGTCTGGCGGGCGGACTTTGACGCAAAGTCCAGGATCTGCACCTATGGCTTCGACCTGTTTGAGCGGGAGGGTGCGCTTTGGCACCGGGACGGCGAGCTCCACGAGGAGAAGGCCTGGACCCCGGAGGAGCTGGAGCGCTGGCTGAGACAGGCCGGCTTTGTCACGGTCAAACAGTACGGAGACCGAAAGCTGCGCCCCCCGAAAGAAGGGGAGGGGCGGATCTTTTTTGTCGCGGAGAAGGAAGAGCAGACCCCGGAGGAGTTTGCCGCGGCATTTGCAAAGGAGTATCACAAATGGGAGAAATCGTCCGAATCATAACCACCGACGGCCTGGTCATGGCCAGCGCAATCACGGGCACTGATTTGGTGGCCCGGGCCCGGGAGATCCACCATACCAGCCCCACCGCCACCGCGGCCCTGGGGCGGAGCCTGATGGCCTGCTCCATGATGGGCAACCAGCTCAAAGGGGAGGATAACAGCCTGACCCTCCAGATTCGGGGGGACGGCCCTCTGGGAGGCATCACCTGTGTTTCCGACAGCCAGGGCAATGTCCGGGGCTATGTGGTTCACCCCCAGGCGGACGTGGCCCGCAAACAGGAGGGCAAGCTGGACGTGGGCGCCGCGGTGGGGGAGGGATCCCTGACCGTGATAAAGGACCTGGGGATGCGGGATCCCTATGTGGGCAGCATCGCCCTGGTCAGCGGCGAGATCGCGGAGGACGTCACCGCCTATTTTGCCGAGAGCGAACAGATCCCCACCGCCTGTGCCCTGGGCGTGTTGGTGCAGGGCGGCAGCGGTGAGGTGCTCACCGCCGGCGGTTATCTGATTCAGCTGCTGCCCGGCGCCGGGGAGGATACCATTGATAAAGTGGAGCGGGGCCTGCAGCGGGTGGGCTATGTCACCGGCCATCTGAAGCAGGGCAAGAGCGCCCTGGAGCTGATCCGGGATGTGCTGGGCGAGTTTGAAATTGAAGTGCTGGAGACCTGTCCGGTAGAATACCGGTGCTACTGTTCCAGAGAGCGGGTGGTCAGGGCGCTGATCAGCATGGGCACCCAGGAAATGAAAAATCTGATCGAGGAGCAGGGCCAGGCAGAGATGACATGCCAGTTCTGCGACCGGGTTTACCGGTTTAACCAGGAGGAGCTGGAAGAGATTCTGAAGCAGATGCAGCCCTGACGGCGCAGCCCGCTGCGGCCTGGCAGCGGGCTGTAAAAAGAAAAATCGGAAAAACAAAAAATTATCCTTGACATTGGCATGGGGCTTTAGTATAATAACACTCGCCGCTTGGAGATACGCGAACGACGGGAGCATAGCTCAGCTGGTTAGAGCACATGCCTTACAAGCATGGGGTCACAGGTTCGAGCCCTGTTGTTCCCACCACTTCAAGTCCTTATGGCCTCATCTGGCCCGGTAGTTCAGTTGGTTAGAACGCCAGCCTGTCACGCTGGAGGTCGACAGTTCGAGCCTGTTCCGGGTCGCCATGCGTTCAATCGCATCACAGATGCGTTTTGAATATAGGCTCCCTGTGGAGCCAGCCATTTGCCTCTGTAGCTCAGTTGGTAGAGCAGGGGACTGAAAATCCCCGTGTCATTGGTTCGATTCCGATCGGAGGCACCACCCCGCACATCGCGCGGGGTCCTGCGGGAGTAGCTCATCTGGTAGAGCGCCACCTTGCCAAGGTGGAGGTAGCGAGTTCGAGCCTCGTCTTCCGCTCCAAAATGAAAACAGGAGCAAGCACCTTGCTCCTGTTTTCCATATGGCACCATAGCCAAGCGGTAAGGCGCGGGTCTGCAAAACCTTGATCCCCGGTTCGATTCCGGGTGGTGCCTCCAGAAAAATGACCACACCGAAAGGCGTGGTCATTTTTTGCAAATTTGAGGACAATACGTTAATTTTTATTAATTTTACCAGTTTTGGTCCTGCATTAATTGCACCATGGGGTGGTTTGTGATATCATATAATGAATTGTTGCAAAAAACGACCGATGAAAGAAGAACAGGAATATGGCACCTTCTATGCAACCATATAAAAGACCCAAAAAAGAAATTTTCCGCAGTCAGATGATCACACTGGCTTTGGTCGTGTTTGACGTTTTGGCTATCAATCTGTCCTACCTGTTTGCCCTCTGGTTCCGCTTTGACTGCCGGGCCTCCATGATCCCGATGCACTATCTGGACGGCTGGCTGCGCAGCGCCCCCGCGTTTACCATTGTGACGATCATTCTGTTTGCGGTGATGCGGCTGTACAGCAGCCTGTGGCAGTTTGCCGGCAGTAATGAGCTGGTCAGGGCGGTGCTGGCCTGTGTGCTGTCCACGGCGGCCCATGTTGTGATCTCCCGGATTGCCCTGATCTCCGCCCCGCTGATCTGGCGGATGCCGGTGTCTTACTTTGCCATCGGCGGTGTGCTTGAGACCTTTACTGTGGTGGGCATTCGCTTTTCTTACCGGCTGTTCCGGCTGCTGTTTCACCGCATGGACATTGCCGACGACTCCAAGCCCATCAATGTGATGGTCATCGGCGGCGGCGATGCGGGACGGATGATCGTCAATGAACTCAATCACTCCCGTCAGATCCGCCGCCAGGTGCGGTGTATCATTGACGACGACCGGAAAAAGCAGGGGCGTTTTCTGCTGGGCGTCCCGGTCGTGGGGGGACGGGACGCCATCATGTCCGCAGTGGAGCGCTTTGAGATTGAACAGATTATTTTTGCCATCCCCACTGCCTCAGCGGAGGAGAAGCGGGATATTCTGAACGTCTGCAAAGAGACCTGCTGCGAGCTGAAAATTCTGCCCGGAATCTATCAGCTGGTGTCCGGTGAGGTCACGGTCAGCGATCTGAAGGACGTGGCGGTGGAGGATCTGCTGGGGCGGGAGCCCATTCAGGTCAACACCAACGAGATTTTGGACTATGTTCAGGATCAGGTGGTGCTGATTACCGGCGGCGGCGGCTCCATCGGGTCTGAGCTGTGCCGCCAGGTGGCCCGGCACAATCCAAAGCAGCTGATTATTTTTGATATTTACGAGAATAACGCCTACGAGATCCAGCAGGAGCTGCGCATGAACAATCCCCAGCTGGATCTGGTGACGCTGATCGGATCCGTGCGGGATGAAGGAAAATTGGAGCAGGTGTTTTCCACCTATCACCCGGATATCGTCTATCATGCGGCCGCCCATAAGCATGTGCCGCTGATGGAGACCAGCCCCTGCGAGGCCATTAAGAACAACGTGTTCGGCACCTATCAGACCGCCCTGGCCGCCAGCCGCCACGGCTGCCGGAAATTTGTCATGATCAGCACCGATAAAGCGGTGAATCCCACCAACGTCATGGGAGCCACCAAGCGGCTGTGTGAGCTGATTATCCAGACCATGGATCAAAACAGCCGGACAAGCTTTGTGGCGGTGCGGTTTGGCAACGTGCTGGGCAGCAACGGCTCGGTGATCCCGCTGTTCAAGAAGCAGATCCAGGCCGGCGGTCCGGTCACTGTCACCCACCCGGATATCATCCGCTATTTCATGACCATCCCGGAGGCGGTGGGACTGGTGCTTCAGGCCGGCGCCTATGCCAAGGGCGGCGAGATATTTGTGCTGGACATGGGAGATCCGGTCAAGATCGACGACCTGGCCCGAAACCTGATCAAGCTGTCGGGACATGTGCCGGATGTGGACATCAAGATCGAGTACACCGGCCTGCGCCCGGGAGAAAAACTCTATGAGGAGAAACTGATGATGGAGGAGGGGCTGCGCCGCACCCCCAACCGTAAAATCCTCATCGGCAAGCCCATTGAGATTGAAAAAGAGCAGTTCTGGCAGGCCCTGGATCAGCTGCGGGAGCTGTGTCAGCACAACAACAACGATTTCCTGGAGCTGTTCTGCAAGCTGGTGCCCACCTACCATCCGGAGAAGGGTGCCCCCTGCGGCGAGCAGGAGCAAAAAAAGACAGAGTAAACGAGAAGAGATCGCTGTTCCGGCGGCAGCCGGCGGCGAGGGAGGACCTATGGACAAATTGGAACGGCAACTGGAGCGGCACAAGCAGCTGATCCGCAGCGGCTTTGTGGTTTTACTGGTATTGGTGTTTTTCCTGTATGGCGTGCAGCGCATCCGCATGGTGGGATATCCCAGCCCCACCAGTACCATTCTGATCGGTTCACTGCTGGGGGCAGGTGCGCTGGGAATTGCATTTATCCTCTTGCTCCACTGGCTTTCCTTCTGTAAAGATATCCGTATAGAGCGCCTTTTCCTGTTTTCCGCCATTGTCCTCTCTCTGGCCTATATGGCATTCTTTGCACCCATTTCGGTGCCGGACGAGCAGGCCCACTACCTGTCCGCCTATCGGTTGTCCAACTATTTTCTGTTCCGTTTTGGACAGATGAGCAATCCGGATCTGCTGATCCGGTCCGCAGACCTGCAGTTTTTCAGCACGTTTTCCACCAGCGGAACTTTGAATCCAGAGCGATACATTCAGACCATAAAGGGGTTCTCTTTCTTTGTGGGCAATTCTGAAGTGGTGACCTATTCCGCCAACGCGGTGACCAATGTGCCGCTGGGCTATCTGGCGTCGGCCCTTGGCATTGCGCTGGGCAGATTGCTGCACCTGGGGAGCATTCCGGTCTTTTACCTGGGCCGTATGTGCAATATGGCGCTGTACATTGGACTGGCCTATGGGGCTATGCGGCGGATTCCGTTCGGGAAAATTGTGATTTTTATTGTTTCTCTGTTCCCTATGACCCTGCATCTGTGCGCATCCTACTCCTATGACTGCATGATCATTGGGGTGAGCATGCTTTTTGTGGCGGAAGTGCTCCGTATGATCTATGGGGATGCAGTGCGCCGGGGCCAGCTGATTTTCTGCGCGGTGCTGTGCTTTGTGCTGGCGCCCAGCAAGCTGGTCTATACCCCGCTGCTGTTTTTGGTCCTGCTGATTCCCGGGGCAAAGCTGAAAGGCGTGTTCCGGCGCCCGGCCCTGCTCAAAGTGATTTGGATTGCGGCCGGTATCGCGGGCCTTCTCATTGGACAGCTGGGCTCTCTTGCCAGCTATGTGGACGAAGATGCGGGCTCTTATATCGCCTGGGCGGGCGAGCCGGGCTACAGCCTGAACTGGGTGCTGCACAACATTGCCAAGACAGTCCTGATTTTCCTCAATACGTTGATCGGACAGACGGATTACTATTTTAATACCATGCTGGGCGGCCAACTGGGATGGCTTCAGCTGCATATCCCGGGATATTTTTATCTGCTATTCGCCCTGCTGTTCTTCCTGGCCTGCCTGAAAAAACGGCAGGAGACGGACCGGCTGGGTTTTGCCTCCAAATGCTGGGTTTTGCTCCTGGTTTTGGGAAGCTGTGCGCTGGTATTGGCGTCTATGTTTTTAAGCTGGACGCCGATGAGCTCCGATTCGATACTCGGCGTGCAGGGAAGATATTTCCTTCCGCTTTTACCGGCTGTTTTCTTGTTGCTGCGCAGCGACGCCATTCAGGTGACTGGGAGCATCGACCGGCATATTGTGTTCCTGGGCGGAGCATTGAATGTATTTGTACTTGCCTATTGTTTCCTGCTGATTTTTGCCCATATTTAAGAGCTTTTGCATTTAGTCATTTCCGTGAGAAGGTGATATATTGAAGAGCGAGCACACCTATGTAATCTGCGCCTATCGGGAAAGCCCATATCTGGAAGAGTGTATTCAGTCCCTTCAATCCCAGACGCAGCCCTCCGAGATCATCATGGTCACCTCCACGCCCAACAGCCATATTCAAAGGCTGTCGGAACGGTATGGAATTCCTCTGTATGTCAATCCGGGTCCCGGCGGCATTACCCAGGATTGGAATTTCGGCTATTCCAAGGCCACTACCCCTTATGTCACTCTGGCCCACCAGGATGACGTCTATCTGGAGTATTATGGCCAGCAGATGCTGGAGGCTATGCAGCGCGCGGCCCGTCCGCTGATCTATTTTACCAATTACGGCGAGCTGCGTGAAGGGAAGCCGGTGCTCGATAACGGCCTTCTGCGGGTCAAGCGGCTGATGCTCTCCCCTCTGAAGGTTCGGGCTTTTCAGGGCAGCCGCTGGGTTCGCCGCCGGGTGCTCTCCCTGGGGTGCCCGATCTGCTGCCCCTCTGTGACCTTTGCCCGGGACAATCTGCCTGATGAGATTTTCCAGCACGGCTACCGCAGCTGCGAGGATTGGGAGGCCTGGGAAAAGCTCTCCCGGCAGAAGGGCGCGTTTCTCTATGATCCACAGGTGCTGATGTACCACCGGATTCACCCGGGCTCTGAGACCTCTGCCATCATTGGGGACAACGCCAGAAGCGGGGAGGAGTACGAGATGTACCGCAAGTTTTGGCCGGCACCGGTGGCCCGGGCACTGATGAAATTTTATGCAAAGGGACAGAAGTCCAATGCGCTGTGAGGCGGAATGATGAAAAAGCTTGTGATTATTCCAGCATATAATGAGGAGAAGAGTATCCTGTCCACGGTACAGGACGTGCTGGAGCACGCACCAGGGTTTGACTACGTGGTGGTCAATGACTGCTCCCGGGACAGAACGCTGCAAATTTGCCGGGAGCACCACTTGAATGTGCTGGACCTCCCCCTCAATCTGGGAATCGGCGGTGCTATTCAGACCGGCTATCGGTATGCACTGGAGCGCGGATATGATATGGCGGTTCAATTTGACGGGGATGGCCAACATGACGCCCGCTTTCTTCAGGCGATGGCGGACAAGCTGGAGTCGGAGCAGCTGGATATGGTCATCGGTTCTCGTTTTATTGAGAACAAGGGCTTTCAATCCACCGGATTGCGCCGGGCCGGTATCCAGTTTTTTAAGGTCCTGATCAAATTGCTCTATGGTGCTGTCATTACGGATGCCACCTCTGGCATGCGCCTGTGTAACCGGCAGGTGCTGGAGCTGTTTGCCGCCGACTATCCACAGGACTATCCGGAGCCGGAGACTGTGGCCAGGCTGCTGCGGCGGGGATACCGGGTGGAGGAAATCCCTGTGGTCATGCGGGAGCGGCAGGCAGGGGAGTCCTCCATCAATCCGGCAAAATCCATCTACTATATGATAAAAGTGAGTTTGGCTATCCTGATTGAGAAATTGAGGTGAGCCCTATGACATTGAGAGCCCAAATTATTTTGCTTGCAGTCCTTCTTGTCGCATTGATTTTTATTGTCAGCACCGTTCGCAGAGGCCGGCTGCAGTTGAAATATGCACTGCCCTGGTTGGCCTGCGTGATTGTGCTTGGAGTCCTGGTGGCCATTCCTCCCGCAATCCAGGGGTTATCCCAGCTCCTCGGGATTTACAGCCCAGTCAACATGATCTTTTTCCTGGGGTTTGTGTTCTCGCTGGCAATTGCGTTTTTTCAGACCCTGGTATTGTCCAAAATCACTGCCCGAATCCGCCAGTTGACGCAGGCAGTGGCGCTGTTGGAGAAGCGTCTTCAGGAGGAAGCGGGCGAAGATCAGGCGGACTAGGCAGCTTTGCCACTGGTGATTATACCTTAGCCTTGTTTTCCTTGGCCCCCGCAGAGAGACCTGCGGGGGCCATTTAATTTGCTCAATTGCCCGCCTTGTGTAACACTTTGTTGTTGAGATGCATTTTATTTAGTGGTATAATATCTTGGCATTTTATTCGGAGACGTGTTTTCTCAGTGCAGAGAGGAGATAAAACCTATGAAAATTGTCGTTTTGGCCGGCGGTTTGAGCGGGGAGCGCAATGTATCCCTCTCCTCCGGCACTATGGTGGCCCAGGCCCTGCGGGACAGGGGGCACCGGGTCGCTCTGGCCGACCTGTTTATGGGGTTGGAGGATTATGACGGGAGCTTGGAGTCCCTCTATGACGCCCCGATCCCGGCCCAGTGGCGGCAGGTGGCCCGGGAGGCGCCCGATCTGGAGCAGGTGCGCCGGGCCCGAAAAGATCAGAGTGCCAGTCTGTTTGGGGACAGAGTGATTGACCTGTGCCGCACCGCGGATGTGGTCTTTCTCGCCCTCCACGGGGACTGTGGAGAGGACGGCCGGATTCAGGCCGCGTTGGATATGCACGGCATTCCCTACACCGGCTCAGACTATTTGAGCAGCGGCATCGCGATGAACAAGGATCTGACCAAGAAGCTGGTGGCCCCCCTCGGTGTGGTCACCCCCGCCTGGCAGGCTGTAACGTACACGGCGGAGGAGATCCCCGCCCTGACGGAGCAGCTCATGCTGCCCTGTGTGGTGAAGCCCAATGCCAGCGGTTCCTCCATCGGCGTCTCCATCGCCCACACCCGCCAGGAACTGCGGGCGGCGCTGGAGGCCGGGGTGGCGTTCGGCGGCACCTGTGTGATCGAGGAGTACATCCAGGGCCGTGAAATCCAGATTGCCCTGTTGGAGGGAAAGGCGCTTCCCTCCATTGAGATCATCCCCAAGCAGGGCTTTTATGATTATGAGAACAAGTATCAGCCCGGCGCTGCGGAGGAGGTGTGCCCGGCCCCGATTCCCGCGGAGTGGGAGCAGCGGATTGCCGAAGCGGCCCTGACCGTGTTTCACGCGGTGGGACTCAGCGTCTATGCCCGGGCCGACTTTATTGTCACCGCCGACGGAACCCCCTATTTCCTGGAGATCAACACGCTGCCCGGCATGACGCCCACCAGCCTGGTGCCCCAGGAGGCCGCCGCGGTGGGCATCTCCTATGGAGAACTCTGCGAGCGCATTGTAAACGCATCTTTGAAGACAAGGCGGGGATAAGGCTATGGAAGCATTGACGCTGAATCAGATTGCCCAGGCAGTGGGCGGCAGCCTGCTGGGTCACGGCATTGACGGCTCCGCCGCTGTAACCGAGGTGAGCACGGACAGCCGCAGAATCAAAAAGGGCTGCCTGTTTCTACCCCTGGTGGGCGACAAGTTTGACGGCCATGACTTTATTTCCTCCGCACTGGCGGCCGGCGCCGGAGGATGTCTGACCGCCCGGGACCCGGAGGAGATGCTGCCCGGAAAGTTTTACATCCGGGTAGCGGATACCCAGGATGCCCTCCGGGACCTGGCTGTCTACTACCGGAGCCTGTTTGATATTCCCGTGGTGGCCGTGACCGGCAGCGTGGGCAAAACTACCACCAAGGACATGGTTTCCGCCGTGCTGGGGGAAAAGTACCGGGTCCTCAAAACCGACGGCAACTTCAACAACAACATCGGCCTGCCGCTGACGGTGCTGCGCTTGAACCGCAGCCACCAGATCGCGGTGCTGGAAATGGGCATGAACCACTTTGGGGAGATTGACTACCTGACCCGGATTGCCCGCCCGGATGTGGCTATTATCACCAACATCGGCGATGCCCACATTGAAAATATGGGCTCCCGGGAGAATACGCTGAAGGCCAAGTGCGAAATCTTTCACGGGATGACTGCCCAGGGCAAGGCGATCCTCAACGGGGACGACGTGCTGCTGCGCACCCTGGAGGGCAAGCTGGAACAGAGCATCACCTGGTGCGGCCGGGGAGATGGCTGTGACTGGCGTGTCACCGACCTGGAGGAGCACTGGCAGGACCATATGGAGTGCGTAGTCCACTCCCCGACCACCTCCTGGCCCCAGGAGATCCCGGGGCTGGGGGCTCATATGATCTACCCCGCCGCTATGGCTGCCGCCGTGGGCAGGCTGTTCGGCGTCTCCGACGAACAGATCCACCGGGGCATTCTGGAGTTTGAGCCCACAAAAATGCGGATGGCCATTTTACATCGGGGGGACAATATCACCATTTTAAATGATACCTACAACGCCAATCCACAGTCCATGCGGGCTGCGGTGGATATTCTGGCAAAACAGCCCTGCAGCTACCGCATCGCCGTATTGGGCGATATGCTGGAGCTGGGCGAGCTGGGCCCGGGCCTGCACGAGGGTGTGGGCAGATTCCTGGGGGCGTCCGGCATTGACTGCCTGGTCACCGTGGGCAAACTGGGGGCCTGTATCGCCGACGGGGCGGAGAGCGCCGGGTGCCAGAGTATTTACCGCTGTGCCAATCAGGCTGAGGCCCAGATTGCCCTGGCCAAGGTGCTGCGTCCAGGCAGTACCGTGCTGGTCAAGGCGAGCCGGGGCATGAAGTTTGAGCATCTGGTGGAATACTTGGTGGAACAGACACCGGAGTGTGAGGAATGATTGATCTTTCGGTCTCCAATCTGGTGAAATCCTTTCGGATTGGAGAGAACATTTTAGACGGCGTCACCTTTCAGATAGAGGAAGGGGAGCGGGTGGGCATCCTGGGCAAAAATGGCTCGGGCAAGACCACGCTGTTTAAAATCCTGACAGGAGAATATGACTATGACGAGGGCCAGGTGTTCCTGGCCCCGGGCAAGCGCATCGGCCTGATCTCACAGATCCCGGTCTACCCCGAGGAGTACACCGTGGAGGATGTGCTGGACACCGCCTTTGAGCGCATCCATGCCATGGAGGAGGAACTCAAAGCGCTGACAGACCGGATGGCGGCGGGGGAGAGCGATGAGGCGCTGCTGCGCCGCTACGACCGGCTGTCCTCCGGCTTTGAGCAGGCCGGGGGCTATGACCTGGAGGTGCGGGTCAACAAGGTGTGCAACGGCCTGGGAATTTCCCGGGAAATGCGCGCGCGCCTGTTTTCCGCCCTCTCCGGGGGGGAGAAGACCCGGATCAACCTGGGACGTCTGATTTTGGAGGATACCGATATCCTGCTGCTGGACGAACCAACCAACCATTTGGACCTCCACGCGGTGGAATGGCTGGAAGACTATGTGTCCCGCTTTAAGGGGACTGTGCTGACCATCTCCCACGATCGATATTTTTTGGATCGCTGCGTGGAGCGGGTCATTGCCCTGAATGAGGGCAAGGCGGAATTCTACTCCGGCAACTACAGCTTCTATGTGGTGGAGCGGGAGCGCCGCTATCAGGAGCGGCTCAAGCAGTACGAAAAGGAACAGGCCAAGATCGCCCAGCTCACCCAGGCGGCAGAGCAGATGCACCTGTGGGCCTTTATGGGAAATGACAAACTGCACAAGCGGGCCTTCTCCATGGAAAAGCGGATTGAGCGCATGCGCACCACGGATAAGCCCCGGCAGGAGCGCAACCTGACCATGGGATTTCAGGCGGCGGAGTTTCGGGGGGATATGCTCTTTACCCTGAAAGGGGTGTCCAAGTCCTACGGAGACCGTCTGCTCTTTTCCGACCTGGAGCTGGAGGTGTTGGGGGGCGAGCGCATCGCCCTGCTGGGGGACAACGGGACGGGCAAATCCACCCTGCTGAAGATTTTACTGAAAGAGGAGCGCCCCGATGCGGGCGGTGTCCGGTTCGGCCCCACGGTGAAAGTGGGCTATCTGCCCCAGATTGTCCGGTTTGAACACCCGGAGCGCAATCTGGTGGATACCCTGATCTACGAGAAGGACTGCTCCGCCCAGGAGGCCAGGGACCAGCTGGCCGCCTTCCGCTTCCGGGGGGAGGACGTGTTCAAGCCGGTGGCTGCCCTGTCCGGCGGCGAGTTGTCCCGGCTCAAGCTGTGTATGCTGATGATGGACTCCATCAACCTGCTGGTACTGGACGAGCCCACCAACCATTTGGATATTTCCTCCCGGGAATGGATTGAGGAGGCGGTGGCCTCCTTTGACGGAGCCCTGCTCTTTGTCTCCCACGACCGGTACTTTATCAATCAGTTCGCCCAGCGGATCTGGATCCTGGAGGAGGGCAAGATCATTGACTTCCGGGGGGATTACGAGGCACTGCGGGCCAAGCGGGCCCGGGAAGAGGAGCTGCGGAGCGTCCGCCGGGCGGAACAGGCCGCCAAGACCGGCCCGGAGAAGCCGAAGAGCAGGCCGAAGCCCGCCGGAGGCACCAAAAATCTGGAAAAGCAGCTGCGCACCCTGGAGCGGGACATCGCCAAGGCGGAGGAACACATTGCAGAGCTGGATGCCCAGATGGAGGCCAATGCCTGCGACTATCAGAAGCTGCAATCCCTCAGCGAGGACAAGGAAGCCGCCCAGGCGGAACTGGACGGACTGTATGAGCGCTGGGAGGCGCTGTCCCTCCAACTGGAGGAGCTGCAATCGTGAAGATCGCAAAGCTGCTGTTCCGGCTTTTGGCGGCCCTGCTGGCGCTGGGCGTGCTGTGCTTTGGGGCGCTGGAGGCGGTGGTGCTGACGGGCTGCCGGGATGAGACTGGCCGGGACGCCCCGGTGATGATCGTCCTGGGGGCCAAGCTGTGGCAGGACGGCCCCTCTCCAGTGCTGGAACTTCGGCTGGAAAAGGCGCTGGAGTACTGGCGGGAACATCCGGAGACAGAGGTGATCCTCAGCGGCGGCCAGGGCGCGGATGAGCCGGAAAGTGAGGCCGGCGCCATGGCAGAATGGCTGGAGGAGCGAGGGGTACCCGGCGGACAGCTCCATCTGGAGGAGCGCTCCACCAATACTGCGGAAAACCTGCGCTATTCTATGCAGCTGATGGAACAGCTAGGCTATGATCCGGAGAGCACGCCGGCAGTGGTGGTCTCCAGCGCGTTTCATCTGGCCAGAGTGCGGCTGCTTTGCGGCCGCTATGGCCTGGAAGCGGATACATTGGGGGCGCCCATGCCGGACGGGAAGTCGGCGGTTTACTCCTATACCCGGGAGGCGTTTGCCCTCCTGAAATCATTCTTTTTCGACTGAGGTGTTCCATGACCGAACGGTTGGAACAATTGAATCAACGCTATGAGGAACTCTCCGCCCAGCTCTCCGCCCCGGAGACCTACGCCGACCCGGAACTGGTGGCCCGGCTCAACCGGGAGCAGCGGGAACTGGAACCGGTGGTACAGGCCTGGCGGGAGCTGACGGAGCTCAGAGCCAGCCTGACGGAGACCGAGACGCTGCTCCGCGACCCGGACCAGGAGGTGCGGGAGCTGGCCAGGGAAGAGCTGCCGGGGCTGAAGGAACGGGAGGCCCGGATGCTGGAGGAGCTCAAGGGGCTGCTCCTGCCCAAAGATCCGGATGATGACAAGGACGTGGTCCTGGAGGTTCGGGCCGGTGTGGGCGGCGAGGAGGCGGCCCTGTTTGCCCACTCCCTGTGCCGGATGTACTCCATGTACGCCGACGCCAGGGGGTGGCGCTTTGAGGCGGCCAATGTCAGCGAAACCGAGCTGGGGGGCGTCCGGGAGGGGGTGTTCACCATCTCCGGCCCGGGGGCCTATGCCCGGCTGAAGTATGAGAGCGGCGTCCACCGGGTGCAGCGGGTCCCCGAGACCGAGTCCGGCGGACGCATCCACACCTCCACCGCCACCGTGGCGGTGCTGCCCCAGGCCGGCGAGGTGGAGTTTGAGCTGGATATGAGCCAGCTGCGCATTGACACCTTCCGCTCCTCCGGCGCGGGGGGACAGCTCATCAACAAGACGGAATCCGCCATCCGGGTCACCCACCTCCCCACCGGCACGGTGGTGGAGTGCCAGGATGAGCGCAGCCAGTATAAGAACAAGGAGCGGGCGCTGACCATCCTGCGCACCCGGCTCTGGGAGCGGGCCAAGCAGGAGCAGGAGGCGGCGGTGTCCGACCAGCGCCGCAGCCAGGTGGGCAGCGGCATGCGCAACGAACGCATCCGCACCTACAACTTCCCCCAGGGCCGGGTTACTGACCACCGGATCGGCCTGACCCTGTATCAGATCGACGCGGTGATGGACGGGGGACTGGATCCCATCATCGACGCCCTGGCCGCCGCCGACCGGGCAGAGCGGATGAGCGAACAGAGAGAAGATCGTTAAAATGGATACTGTTTGTTGGAAAATAGAAGATCCGGAATCCCAGCGCGGGGAGATCGGCCAGGCCGCGGAGATCATCCGGTCCGGCGGCCTGGTGGCCATCCCCACCGAGACCGTCTACGGCCTGGGGGCGGACGCCCTGAACCCGGAGGCGGTGCGCCGGATCTATGAGGCCAAGGGGAGGCCCTCGGACAACCCCCTCATCATCCATGTGCCATCGGCGGCCTGGCTGGAGCGCTACTGCGTGGAGGTGCCCCCCTGTGCCTATCAGCTGGCAGAGCGGTTCTGGCCCGGCCCGCTGACCATGATCTTGAAGCGGAATCCCGTCCTCCCGGACTGCACCACCGGAGGGCTGGACACGGTGGGGGTGCGCTGCCCGGCCCATCCGGTCACCCTGGCCCTGATCGAGGCGGCTGGGGTGCCCATCGCCGCCCCCAGCGCCAACCGTTCCGGCCGGCCCAGCTGCACTACGGCCCAGCATGTCCTGGAGGACGTGGGGGGCAAGATCGAGTGCGTGCTGGACGGCGGCCCCTGTGCCGTGGGGGTGGAGTCCACCATTGTGGACCTCACTGTCACCCCGCCCCGGCTGCTCCGCCCCGGAGGACTGCCCCTGGAGCGGCTGGAAGAGGTGCTGGGCACCGTGGAGCTGGATGCCGCGCTGGTCCGGCAGATGGGGGAGGGGGAGCGCCCCCGGGCGCCGGGTATGAAATACCGGCACTACGCCCCCATCGCCCCGGTGACTGCCGTCACCGGCACCCCGGCCAGCTCTGCCCAGTACATCCGCGCCCACGCCGGGCGGCAGAGCGGGGTGCTCTGCTATGACGAGTTCGCCTTTCTGTACCCGGACAGCGTGGTGCGCACCTTCGGCTCTATGCAGAACCGGAGGGAGCAGGCCCAGCGGGTCTTCGACGCCCTGCGGGGCTTTGACTCCACCCCGGTCCAGGAGATCTTCGCCCAGTGCCCCGATGACACCGGGCTGGGGCTGGCGGTGGCCAACCGGCTGAAAAAGGCGGCGGGCTTCCGCACTGTGGACGCAAACGCCCAGGCGCTGCCCCGGTCGGAGCAGTTCCGGCTCATCGGCATCACCGGGGGCACCGGGGCGGGGAAGACCACCGCCCTGCGGGAGCTGGGCAGGCTGGGGGTCCACGTCATCGACTGCGACCAGGTCTACCATGAGCTGCTGCTGGGCAGCGATGCTCTGCGGGAGGAACTGGCCGGCCGCTTCGGCCGGGAGATCTTCTCCCCGGAGGGGCTGGACCGCAAAAAGCTGGGGGAGCTGGTCTTCCGGGATAAGGCCGCCATGGACGACCTGAACCGGATCACCCACAAATATGTGGAGGCGGAGACCGACCGGCAGATCACTGATGCCCGCCGGGCGGGGATGCCCGGGGCGGCGGTGGACGCCATCCTGCTGCTGGAGGGGGAGCTGGGCCGGCGCTGCGATGTCACCGTGGGGATTATCGCCCCGGTGGAGGACCGGGTGCGTCGGCTGATGGCCCGGGAGGGAATCAGCGAGGAGTATGCCCGCACCCGGATCGCCGCCCAGAAGCCGGACGAGTTTTACCGGCGCAGCTGCACTTATATTCTGGAGAACAACGGCACCCAGGCCCAATTCGCCCGGGCGGCCGGAGACCTATTTCAGCGTATGTTCAAGGAGGAAAACTGACATGAGCGAAGAAAAAAAGGATTGGGAAGTGCGCAAAGAGGCGCTCTTCCTGGAAAAGAAGAACGGCTACGATCTGCTGGACGAGGCCGCTCTGGCGGAGATGGAGTCCTACTGTGAGGGCTATAAGGCCTTCCTGGATGCCGCCAAGACCGAGCGGGAGGCAGTGGATGAGGCCATCGCCCAGGCCCGGGCCCAGGGCTTTGTCCCCTATGAGCGGGGCATGGCGCTGAAGGCCGGGGACAAGGTCTACCGCTCCAACCGGGGCAAGTCCCTGATGCTGGCGGTGATCGGCCAGGCCCCCCTGTCCGAGGGCGTCCAGATCGGCGCCGCCCACATCGACTCTCCCCGGCTGGATCTGAAGCCCTATCCCCTCTATGAGGACGGGGATTTCGCTCTGCTCAAGACCCACTACTATGGCGGCATCCGCAAGTATCAGTGGCTGTCCATCCCGCTGGAGCTCCACGGCGTGGTCATCCGCAAGGACGGCACCACCGTCCAGGTGCGCATCGGCGGGGAGCCCGGGGACCCGGTGCTGGCCATTCCCGACCTGCTGCCCCACCTGGCGGGCCAGCAGTCCCAGAAGCCCCTGGGCACTGCGGTGGATCCGGAGAACCTGAATCTGTTCGTGGGTTCCCGGCCCTTCCCGGGATCCGAGGGCGGCGACCGGGTCAAGCTGGCGGTGCTGGATCTGCTGAACCGGAAGTACGGCATCACCGAGGAGGATTTCCTCTCCGCCGAGTTGTCTGCCGTCCCCGCCTACACCGCCTGCGACGTGGGCCTGGACCGGTCCATGATCGGCGGCTACGGCCAGGACGACCGGGTGTGCGCCTATGCCGCCCTGAAGGGCCTCTTTGACGCGGAGAAGCGCAACAAGACCGCCGTGTGCATCCTGGCGGACAAAGAGGAGATCGGCTCCGACGGCGTCAGCGGCATGCAGTCCCAGGCTTTCGACACCTTCATCGCCGACCTGTGCGAGGGCCAGGGGGTCTCCCTGCGGGAGTGCCTGGAGCACTCCTTCTGCCTGTCCGCCGATGTGACCGCCTGCTACGACCCCAACTTCGCCAGCGTGTACGACAAGCGCAACTCCAGCCTGATCAACCGGGGCGTTGGCCTGTGCAAGTACACCGGCTCCCGGGGCAAGGCCGGGGCCAGCGACGCCTCTGCCGAGGTCATGGGCTATATCCGGGGCGTGCTGGATCAGGCCGGAGTGCTCTGGCATGTGGCGGAACTGGGCAAGGTGGACGTAGGCGGCGGCGGCACCGTGGCGGTGTATATGGCCAACCGCAATATCGACACCGTGGACGCCGGCGTCTCCGTGCTGGGCATGCATGCCCCCTTTGAGGTCACCGGCAAGCTGGACTGCTACATGTCCTACCGCAGCATGAAGGCTGTTTTTGAGCAGTAAGCAGTAAAATAAAGTGTAAACCCGGGGCTGCCGCCCCGGACACCCGCGTGGAAGCGGTATGGAGAGAACGGAACGACGTCCTTCTGGGGCGCCGTTCCTTCTCGTTTTACGCCGGGGCTGCCGGGAGAAAAAAGTGTGGAAATATTTCCGGTCTTATGTTAATATTATATCTGTATCGTTATGTCTGCTCAGGAGGATGCGATCATGTTTTACCTCTATACCGCATTTCTGGGTTTGGTTCAGGGCATTGCGGAATTTCTGCCCATCTCCAGTTCCGGTCATCTGTCGCTGCTGCAGAACTTCTTCGGCTTGAAGTCGGCGGAGGAGACCAACCTTTTTTTGGATGTGCTGCTTCATCTGGGCACATTGATCTCCGTGTTCATTTATTATCGGCATGATCTGATGGATATGATTCGGGAATTTATCCGGGGCTGCGGCGCGCTGGTTCATCCCATCGAAGGGGAGATCCATCCCCCGGCCGCACGGCGGATGGTGCTGCTGATCATCGTGGGCACACTGCCACTCTTCATCGTGCTGCCCATCAAGGGCTACATAGATAATCTGTACGGCAACAACTGGTTTATTGCCTGCGCCCTGTTGGCCACAGGATTTCTGCTGTTTTTCTCCGACCGGATTGCCCATGGAAAAAAGACGGAGCGCAGCGCCACTCTGCTGGATGCTGTGCTGATCGGCTGTTCTCAGGCTTTGGCCACGGTGCCCGGCCTGTCCCGGTCCGGTACCACCATTTCTGCCGCCCTGCTGTTGGGCTGCCGCCGGGAGTTTGCGGTGCGCTTCTCCTTCCTGCTCTCCATCCCTGCGGTCATCGGCGCCAATATTCTCACCCTGGTGGATGCCATTCAGGTTGGGATTGACTGGAAGCTGATGCCAGCCTATTTGCTGGGTGTTGTGGTTTCCGCTGTGGCGGGATACTTTGCCATCCGCCTGGTGAATATGCTCTCCAATCGGGGCAAGTTCGGTAACTTCGCCTATTACTGCTGGGGTGTGGGCCTTGTGGCGCTGATTCTGACAGCCGTCCTCTGAGCAGAGGCGTACACCCGATAAGCGCGAAAGGATTATATTATGTCTACTTCAAAATCCAAGTCAACCCGGTCTGGCGGGACTTCGCGGAGCAGTTCAGCCAGCCGTTCTTCCAAGAGTACCGGCCGGGGGGGGAAGAGCTCGTCCAGCCGCTCCAGCAGCGGGCGCACCGGTAAATCCGCATCCAGCCGGGGAAAGAGCAGCTCCTCCAAGAGCGCCAAGACGAGGAAAGAACAGCCGAAGCCGCTGCGCCGGGAGATCGGGGCGTTAATCTGCCTCTTGCTGGCGATTTTTGCCGCGTTTGGTTACTTCCGAATTGAGGCGGTGTTCATCACCTTTTTCTGCAATCTTCTCAAGGGGCTGTTTGGCTACGGGTTCTGGTTTGCCCCTCCTGCGCTGCTGTTCGCCAGCGGAATCCTCATGTTCCACCGGGGGCGGCCGGTGCGCCGCAGGCTGGTCTGTGTGCTGCTGGCGCCCTTCTTGTTCGGCGGGCTGCTCCATGTGCTGTTGGCGGCGGGCAAGTTTGGGCTGGGGTTCAAACAAATTCCGCTGCTCTGGCAGTCCGGGCTGGAGCTCACCAGCGGCGGCGTAGTCAGCGGCTGGATTGCGGTGCTGTTCTGTACGGTGTTCAGCCGTATCGGCGCCGCGGTGTTGTTCCTGCTGGCCCTGTTTATCTGCAATATGATTGTCACCCGCATCACGCCTGTGGACATCTGGGATGGAATCAAGTCCTGTGCCGCCTCTGTCCGCCGGTATTTCCAAGAGCGTCCCGCCTATGAGTATGAAGACGAGGATTTGGACGACGGAATGGAGGAAGAGGAAGAAGAGCCCCGCCGCGTTCGCCGGGGCCGGGGAGAGAAGACTGCGGCCGCTGAAGGCCGGGAGCGTACCCCGTCCGACGCCGCTCCGCCGCTCTCCCGCAGCCGCAAGCGCTCTGCCATTGATATTCCCCTGGAGGAAAGCGGCGCTTCGGAGGAACAGAAAAAGGAGCGTCCGGAGCGGTTCTTTGACCACACCCCGGGGGTGCGCCCGCCCCACGAGTTTTTGGAGCAGCAGGAGGATCAGGCGGAGGCTGCGGCGCCTGAGCAGGCCGCTGCCGATTCGGCAAAACCGGAGCCCCTGGCCGAGTTTGATGTGAAAACCCCTGCGCCGGAGCCGGTGCCGGAACAGAAGGCTGTACCCCCCGTGGAGAAGCCGGCAGTGCCCGCAGCCGTGACGGGCCGAAAGACGGCGGCGCCGGCGGTGCGCAAGGTAGAGCCCGCGGAGACGGCCTCCGATCAGCGCAAAAAGTCCGAGGCGGCGGTGGCCGCCGCCCGGGCCCGGATGGGGGCGGACTCCGAGACATACCAGTATCCGCCGGTCTATCTTCTGGAGAAGTCCGGGACGGTGTCCAACGCGGCGGCTGCAGAAGAGCTTCGGACGACCCGGGAACTGCTGGACGACACCATTCAGTCCTTCAGCATTGACGCCCGTATCATCAATGTCACCCGGGGACCCTCGGTCACCCGCTATGAGCTGGAGCTGATGCGGGGGGTCAAGCTCAACAAGCTGACCAACCTGGCCGGGGATATCGCCCTGTCCCTGGGTGCCCCCAGCGTCCGCATTGCGCCCATCACCGGGCGAAACAGCGTGGTGGGAGTGGAGGTGCCCAATCAACTGGTCACGCCTGTGCCCATCCGGGAGGTCATCGACTCCCGGGAGTTCCGCACCCATGCCTCTAAAGTGGCCTTTGCCGTGGGCAAGGATATCTCGGGCAAGAACGTGGTGGGCAATATCGCCAAGCTGCCCCATCTGCTGATTGCCGGTACCACCGGATCCGGTAAGTCGGTGTGCACCAACTCCCTGATTATCTCTCTGCTCTATAAGGCCAGCCCGGAGGATGTCCGTCTCATCATGGTGGACCCCAAAATGGTGGAGCTGGGGATTTACAACGGCATTCCCCATCTTTTGATCCCGGTGGTCACCGATCCCAAGAAGGCGGCCGGCGCCCTCCAATGGGCGGTTACAGAGATGATGAAGCGCTATCGCCTGTTCTCCGAGATTGGCGTGCGGGACCTGGCCTCCTACAATGCCCATATGATTCAGAACGGCGAGGCCAAGCTGCCCCAGGTGGTGGTGGTCATCGACGAGTTGGCCGACCTGATGCTGGTGGCCGCCAAAGAGGTGGAGGAATCCATCTGCCGGGTGGCCCAGATGGGCCGCGCCGCCGGTATGCACCTGATCATCGCCACCCAGCGCCCCTCCTCCGACGTGATCACCGGCCTGATGAAGGCCAATATTCCCTCAAGAATTGCCTTTGCCGTGGCCTCCTCCCTGGAGTCCCGCATCATTTTGGATACAACCGGCGCAGAAAAACTGGTGGGCAAGGGCGATATGCTCTATGCTCCGCTGGGCATTGGAAAGCCGCTGCGCGTCCAGGGCTGTATGATCACGGACGAAGAAGTGGCCAAAGTGGTGGAGTTCATCAAGGAGAACAGCACAGAGAATTACGACAACTCCGTTATGCAGGAAGTGGAGTCCAACGCCGAAAACACCGGCAAGGGAGGAAAGGGTTCGTCCAATTCCTCCGGCGGCGGGAGCCATGCAGCGGACGACTCCGGCGGAGACGATGCGGACGAGTTGCTGCCTGCCGCCATCGAAGTGGTGGTGGAGACCGGCATGGCCTCAGTTTCCATGCTGCAGCGCCGGTTGAAACTGGGCTATTCCCGCGCGGCCCGATTGGTGGATCAGATGGAGGAGCGGAAGATTGTCGGTCCCTTTGAGGGCTCAAAGCCCCGCCAGGTGCTGATCTCCAAAGAGGAGTGGGAGCAGACCAAGCGCCAGCAGGGCGCTTCCGACGCCCCCTCCGGCGTGGAGATTGAGGCGGATGAGTACGCCGCCGCCCTGGCCATGAGCGAGGCGGCGGATGCCGCGGAGGCCGCCCAATCGGAGGAGTATGACGGGGAAGGGGATGCGCCGTTTTGAGATTCCACAGCTTGATCGCCAGCGATATTGACGGCACGCTGATTCCGGAAGAGCACACGGTTGTTCCAGAGGCCGTTTATGAGCAGGTGAGGGCCGCCTGGGAGAGGGGATACCTCTTTGTGGCGGCCAGCGGGAGACAGTACCCCAGCCTGCGGGCGCTGTTTACCCCCGTGGCGGATCAAATGGCTTTTGTGATCGAAAACGGGGGCGGTATCTACTATCAGGACAAGCTGATCTATTCCAGCGCCTTTGACCGGGATACCGCCCTGCGCATCGCCCGCTATGTCCACCATTTGCCCAACTGCGAATTTTTGGCGGATGGGGCAGGGGAGAGCGTGGCCATGCCGAAAAGCGACGCGTTTGTCCGGCAGCTTGAGGAAGTCCAAAAACTTCAGGTCCGCTACATCGAAGACTTTGACCATTTTCCGGATCAGGTCATGAAGATTGCCGTATGGTGTCCCGACGGTTCCTCCGGCTTTGAACCGCAATTTCAAAGGGACTGGGGCCATTGTTCCAGGGTGGCTGTCTCGGGCGTCAGTTGGATTGATTTCAGCTGCTCAGACAAGGGGGCCGGGTTGGCGGCAGCCTGTCAGCTCTTTGATATTCCCCCGGAGCGCACCATAGCTTTTGGAGACAACTGGAACGATGTCTCCATGCTTGATTTTGCCGCCCAGCCCTATATCATGGCCAGCGCAGCCCCCGCCCTTCGGGAGAAGTATCCGAGGGTGTGTGCCGATGTGCCGGAGGAGATTAAAAAAATCCTCGCAATCTGCTAAGTTTGCGAAAAAAAGACTTGCATTTTGTCCGTTGCTGTGTTAATATATATAAGCTGTCAGTGAACGGACAGTATGCGGCAGTAGCTCAGTTGGATAGAGTGACTGGCTACGAACCAGTAGGTCGGGGGTTCGAGTCCCTTCTGCCGTACCAAAACAAAAGGACATCCGAAAGGATGTCCTTTTGTTTTGGGTTTCGCCGCCCGAAGGGCGGCTCCACCCTTCGGTATTTGAATGCTCGGGTTCGGCAAAGCCGCCCCTCCGCCAAGGTTTTCACCTGCGGTGAAAACGCTTGTACGGCGCACTCGCGCCGCAGCCCAGAAGAGCCGTTGGGCGATTCTTCTGCAACGGTCTCATCAATCCAAAATATCAATTTTGTGAATTGATGCAAAGCAGGACAGGATATTCTGTTCTGGGGAAGGCGTTCTTTGCTTGCCCTGATTCCGTTTGCCTCTTGCCCTCAATAATTACAAAACAAGCCGCCTGCAGGTGCTATCTGCAGACGGCGGTTATAATGCTGGGATTATTAGAAACGGGAACGGCACGCTCTCATTTAGCGTGCCGTTCCTGTATTTGTTGGGATTATTGCCGTGTTCTATTCTGCAAAGCAGGTTGGCCTATTTCGATGGGAGACACAGTCGAAGATCGTTATATGCTGCCCCGTCCCTCAAATCTGTTTGCGCAGATAGATCATATCCACCAGCTGCACACCGCCCTCATAGATGGGATGGTCATAGTGGTCGGTGAAAAAGTTTTGGACGCGGTGGGTGGGCGTGAAGCCGCACCGCAGGTAAAAGGGGAGGGTCATGGGACTCTCCCCTGTGCCCACTTGCAGAACGGTATAGACGCCATGGTAATTGGAAGATACAAATTCAATGAGGGCCCGGCCGTATCCTCTGCCCTGGAAGGCTGGATCAACTGCGAGATTTTTCAGCTCAAGCAGGCCGCCGCCCTCGTCCGTCACCACGCATTCGCCGCGAACCGCCCCGCCTTCCTCCAAAATATACATGGTTCCCCGGGCAAGATACCGGTCTATCATGTCTTCCTGTTCATCGGCCAACAGCAGCAGGGAAAGATACTGTTTCTTGTTTTCCGTGACTTCTCTGATATCCATAGGGGATGCCTCGTAAATACAGCTGTTTTTCCAGGGGTTAGAGCCTGGATACTTTGATGCGCCACAACATCTGCTCGCCCAGATGGAGGGCGGTGGGGAGGAGCAGCCACGCCGCATAGGCCGCCAGCACCCCGGCGGACAGTCCTGTGATGGGCTGGATGGACAGGGTGGGCAAAAAGCTGGCCCGGGCACAGCCGGCCAGAACTCCGATGACGGTAAAGGCCATAAGCGCGGCCAGTACCGACAGAACAGTTTTGTCCCGACGCTTCCATTTGCGCCTGTAAAAACTGGTGCGGGGAGATGAGCCATATCCCCGCGCCCGCATGGAGTCGGCGGTCACCACGCTCCCCTCCAAAAACCATGAGGTCATGGCGGAGAGCACCGTCATGCCGGATTGCAGGCGCGGTCCCAGCGCGGTGCCTTGATCCAGGCCTATGCAGCTGCGGGCGGTTGAAATTTGATTGGCCTTTCGTCCCACTGCGGGCACCAGACGGAGCACCATGACCAGCAGCAGGGAGAGGGCGGGAAGGCTTCGGCCCAGCAGCGCGGTGAGCTTGTCCCCGGTCATGATGCGCTCAAAGCAGAGAAACCAGAGCATCGCTGCCACGAACATACCTGCGGTGACCACGCCATAGCACAGCGCCTCTAACGTATAGGGGCGGCCAAAGAACGAGAAGATGGGGTGTTCGCCCTGGGTATTGAAGATGGGGTTGAGCGCCGCCACCACCACAAAGGCGGCCAGCAGGCCGGTCAGCACCTTTGCCGCTCTGGGTCCGGTTAATACAAGGTAATAGGCGGTTCCGGCGGCCAGAGAGACCAAGGTATAGATGGGGTGCCGCAATACCACGGCAAAGAGAAATGCGCCAATGAAGTAGAGCAGATTCAGGCTGGGTACCAGCAGGGAAAAGGCGTCCTCTCTGGGGGCGGGGGCCGGGGGAGCGCCGGTGGAATTTTTCTCGTGATCGCTTTCTCGCTTTTTCATGAAATACCTCTCCATAGGAAACGCTGCTGCCCCGACGGGCAGATAGGCTTGTTGGAATCATACCATAGCTTGGAAGGGAATTCAATATGGCCCACAGCTGGCATTTTTGGGGGAACTGTGGTACAATAAACTGCAGTATGACTTGCCAAAACGGCAGGGGAAAGGAGCGGCGTCACTGATGACAAAAGAGAACAAAGAGCTGGAACTGTGTCCCGAACAGGCACCTGGAGGATCTTCGGTGGAAGCGCCCTCCCAGGATGGGGATGAACTGGTCTTTGACATCCGTCAGGACCCCTATAACTACGTCATGCGGGTGGTGTTCTGCCGCTGGAAGCCGTTTATTCTCCGGGCCATGGATTTTGACGAGGGAAAGCTGACCCATTTTTCCCGTTTTACCAAGCAGCTGCCCATTACCCAGAAGGTGCTCAGTCAAAACTTGCGCCAGCTGGAGGAGGACGGTCTGATTTATCGGACAGTGGTTCCCGTCACGCCGCCTCAGGTGGAGTATCGGCTGACGGCCCAGGGCAAGAGCCTGATTCCGCTGCTGGACCAGGTCTACAAATGGGGGTGGGAGGAGATGAAGCACCGCAATCTGCCCATCGATGCTCTGGGAGAGATGTGGCACGGATTTCGGGAGGCTGACGAGCAGGTTATGCGCCATCCCTACAAGCGGACATATGACAAGTAAAAGGCGGTTTCCCTCAGGTAACCTCATGATTTTGGGGTAAGTGCCGCACTTTACTGTGCGTTATTTACAAAAAAACCTCCCAAATGCTATAATATGCATGCAAAATGACTGGTGGTTTCCCCGGCCGGGAACATCTGAGATGGTCTCCAGTCGTGCAAGAGAAATGAAATGGGAGGAAAAATCATGACGACAAGTGTCGTGATCGGCATCATCGCCATTATTGTGGCTTTTGCTCTGCTGATCGTCTTCTGCTTCCGCGGCATGTCCGCCATGTATGTGGCGCCTCTGTGTGCGCTGGTAGTGGCCGCAGCCTGCGGACTGCCCCTGGTGGACACCATGGTCAACGACTTTGCCGGCGGCGCCGGCGGGTTTGTAATCGGATTGCTGCCGGTGTTCCTGCTGTCCATCCTGATTGGCCGGATCTACATTGCCTCTGGCGCGGCAACCAATATTGCCGTCACCTTGATGAACGCCTTTGCAAAGAATGCCAGCGTCAAACGCCGGCAGACGGTGGGCGTTATCATCTCCATTGCCGTCAGCTGGGCCATGTGCTTTGGCGGCATCGACACCTTCTGTGCCCTGTTCACCCTGTTCCCGGTGATTTTGACCGTGTGCGGCGAGGCCAACATCCCCCGCAAGTACATGATCGGCATGATCACCTGCGGCGTCTCCGGCGCTGCCTGCACCCCCGGCGCTCCGCTGGTGGCCAACTCCATTCCCATGGGCATCCTGGGCACCAGCTCCCTGGCCGGCGCCATTCCCGGATTTATCGGCGCGGCCATCGTCATCTTTGGCGGCGGAATTTATCTGGTCACCGCCATCCACAGAGCCACCGACCGGGGCGAGGTATTTGAGCCGGGAAAGGTTGCCTTCTCTCCGGTGGATCCCTCCCGGAAGTATCCCCCCTTTGTGGTGGCGCTGCTGCCGCTGATTCTGGTGGTGGTGCTGTTTAACGTCACCAATCAGCTGGCCCCCTCTCTGCTGGGTGGTTTTGTTCTGGCGCTGATCATTCTGACCCCCTTTATTCAGCCGGAAGCCGGACTGGGAAAGGGACGCACCCTGATCAATACCCTCAACGAGGGCGGCAAGTCCACCGCGGAGGCCCTGCTGCTGGGCGGCATTGTGGCCGGCTTTGCCGCGGTGGTCCAGGCGACGGATGCCTATCAGTTCCTGATTGACGGCGTCACCCACCTGAACATCCCTGCGCCGCTGCTGGTGGTCATCGCCGTGGCCATTCTGGTGGGACTGACCGGTTCGCCCCCTGTGGCGCTGCAGATTGTGATGCCTGTGTTGGCGGCCACCGTGGCGATCGACCCCGAGGCGCTGCACCGTATCGCCACGATTACCACGTCCACCTTCGACACCCTGCCCTATCAGGGCGCTATCATCATCATGCTGGGTATGGCCGACCTGAAGCACAAGGATGGTTATCCGCCTGTCATGATGTGCACAGTTGTAATGACTGGTGCGGCCGCTGTTGTAACTGCGCTGCTGTTTATGACCGGGCTGTTTTAAGTGTGTCTCGTTATGTGAGGAACCTGATGTTCCCGCGCCACCAATCGGACGGAGTTTACTCCGTCCGATTGGTGCATAGGGGCTGGGGGATTACCTGAAAGTAACCCCTTCACAGTTGCGGTCCCGTTTGCTACAATACAGAAAAACAGTAAAAAATGGAAAGGCAGGAGAAGAGCTTATGAGCTGTACAAAATACCCCCATATGTTTTTGCCCATGACCATCAAGGGCGTCACCTTCAAAAACCGGGTGCTGGCATCCCCCATCACCACCAACCGGATTGTAGACCACGGCTATCCCACCCCGGAGGGCATCGACGTCTATGAGACCAAGGCCCGGGGCGGTTTCGCCGAGGTCACCGTCACCGAGAGCTTCATTGACCACGAGTATGCCTGGCGCCATGAGCACGGCCTGGACGTCTGGTCCAACCCCATGACCACCTTCCACATGGAGTCCATCATGGTGCTGACTGAGGCCATCAAGGCCCACGGGGCCGTGGCCTCCATCCAGCTCAACCATGTGGGGGCCATGAACCACCCGGACACCATTCCCGGCCACAAGAACCCCATCGGTCCCTCCGCCTTCGTCCGGGAGGACGGGGTGCAGGTGGAGGAGATGACGGTGGAGATGATGGAGCGCACCGCCGCCCAGTGGGCGGAGGCGGCCTGGGTATGCAAGTCCCTGGGCTTCCAGATGGTCAACCTCCACGGCGGCCATGGCTGGCTGCTCAACCAGTTCCTCTCCCCCCGGTTCAACCACCGCACCGACGAGTTCGGCGGCAGCATGGCCAACCGGGCCCGGTTCCCGATTATGGTCTGCGACAAGATCAAGGAGGTCTGCGGCGACGACTTCCTGATCGAGTACCGCATGTCCGGCTCCGAGCGCATCGAGGGGGGCATGACCCTGGAGGACGGCATCGAGTTCGCCCAGCTCATCCAGGACCATGTGGATCTGATCCACGTCACCTCCGGCGTCTATCAGGACCACGTCAACACCAAGGCGTTCTCCTCCATGTTTGACGCCCACGGCTGTAACCTGGATCTGGCGGAGGCCATCAAGAAGCATGTCCATGTGCCGGTGGTGGCGGTGGGCGGCTTTAACGGCCCGGAGCAGATCGAGGAGGCTATCGCCTCCGGCAAGTGCGACTTTGTGGCCCTGGGCCGCCAGCAGTTCGCCGACCCGGAGTTTGTCAACAAGACCCTGGAGGGCAGGGAGGACCAGATTGCCCCCTGTCTGCGCTGCTCCTGCTTCAACCCCCTGGCCTCCAACCCGGGGGAGCGGCCCATCCCGTCCCTGTGGCACTGCGCGGTCAACCCCTGGGGTCAGCGGGAACTGCGCTGGCGCAACGCCCCCAAGCCCACCGGCAGCCGCAATGTGGTGGTGGTGGGCGGCT
>JABLTR010071025.1_pt1 | contig 51858 bp, 37 predicted proteins | sample 7160071 | NCBI WGS metagenome assembly JABLTR01 (sample SAMN14651230, study PRJNA627086) | human gut metagenome | isolation source: feces | host: Homo sapiens | reverse complement strand
TGCTTTTCTTCATAATTTCAACCCTCTTAAATTTTAGATTCTCACAGGGCTTTTTCCCCGTGAGTTGAAGTTATCTATAAACTCGCACGGGGGGAGGAGGGTGCGGGGAGAGGGTCCTAAACCTGGCTTTTCCTTCCACAAGAGAGTAAAATCCGGTTGAAAAACGGCGGCGGTGCAAAGGCTTGCAGCTGGCGAAAAAGTTTGAACGAGCGGTGCTAAAAAATCCCCGGCAGAAGCTTCTCAAAAATTCTGCCGGGGATTACTTCAGATATACCATGACGCCTTGCAGGGTGCGCAAAAGCGGCTGCCGCGTGGAGTGGCGGCAGCCGCTTTTAGAAAGGAGTTCTGTTGTTATCGATACAGGGGCCCGTAGTGCTTGCAGGCGGCAAAGTCAGCGGCCTCGGTGTCCTTGGTGCCAAAGGCGGCCCAGGCGTGGGGGCGGTACACCTTCTCCTGGGGCACGTTGTGCAGGGCCACAGGGATGCGCAGCATGGAGGCCAAGGTAATCAGGTCGGCGCCCACATGGCCGTAGACCGTCACGCCGTGGTTGGCGCCCCAGTTGGCCATGACGCTGTACACGTCCCGGAAAGCCCCCTCGCCGGTGGTGCGGGGCACAAACCAGGTGGTGGGCCAGGTGGGGTCGGTGCGCTGGTCGATGGGGGTGTGGATGCCATCAGGCAGGTTGGCGGTCCACCCCTCGGCGATTTGCAGCACAGGGCCCACGCCCTCCACAATGTTCACCCGGAGCATGGTCACAGGCATCTCGGCGGTGCAGCGGAAGTGGCTGGAGAAGCCGCCGCCCCGGAAGTACTCGTAGTTGGCCCGGCGCCAGTCGGTGGCCTCCAGGCAGGCGTGCATGTCCTGCTCGGTCATATCCCAGAAGGGCTTCATCACGTGCTCGCCCTTCTCGTTGGTGGCAGCGCCGTTGCCATCCAGGGCGGTGGCGCCGGAGTTAATCAGGTGGATAAAGCCATTGGCGGCCACGCCCTCGGGCTTGTAGCCGGTGACGCGCTCACAGGCCTCAGGGCTCCAGTAGGTGCGCACGTCGTGGAAGCAGGGGGCCGTGCCGGAGACCAAGGTGCCCAGCAGCATGGAGACACCGTTGAGGGTGTCGTTCTCCGTGGCGAAGGGGGTGGGCTGCTTGGGGCCGTTCCAGTCGAAGGTAGAGGCCATGAACGCCTCGGTAAAGTCGCCGTTGGGCAGCCAGTCGGTCCAGTTGCGCTGCCCCTGGAAGCCGCCGGCCACAGCGTTCTTGCCCAGGGCCTCCTCGTGCCAGCCCATCTCGTCCAGCTTGGGGTTGCCGTAGAGGATGTCCCGGATGACCAAGGTCATCTTGGTGATGAACTCCCAATCCTTATCGGGGGGCACCACCTTGGACTTGCGGATGATCTCCGGCAGGTCCTTGCCGGCGTTGATGTCCAGGCCCTCGTGGCAGTTGGCCTTCACCCAGGCGATGGCCTTCTCATATTCCTCGTGGTTGTAGATTTCCAAAGTGATGCGCCGGGCGACCTCGGTCATGTCCACCCACTCGGGGCGGATGCCCAGGTACTTCTGGAACATGCCGGCGTTGCAGTAGCTGCCCGCGATGCCCATGGCCACGCCGCCCACGTTGACGTAGGACTTGTTCTTCATCCAGCCCACAGCCACGGCGCACTTGGCGAAGCGCAGGATTTTCTCGGCGGCGTCGGGGGGCACGGAGGTGTCGGTGGCCTCCTGGACGTCGTGCCCGTAGATGGAGAAGGCGGGCAGGCCCTTCTGGGCGTGGGCGGCCATGACGGCGGCCAGGTACACAGCGCCGGGGCGCTCGGTGCCGTTAAAGCCCCACACGGCCTTGATGGTCAGGGGGTCCATGTCGAAGGTCTCGCTGCCGTAGCACCAGCAGCGGGTGACAGTGAGGGTGGCCACCACGTTCTGGGTGGAGAACTTGTCGGCGCAGGCAGCGGCCTCGGCGCCGCCGCCAATGGTGGAGTCCGCGATGACGCACTGCACAGGGGTGCCGTCGGGATAGCGCAGGTTCTCCTCAATCAGGGCCTTGGCGTTGCGGGCCATGGCCATGGTCTGCTCCTCCAGGCTCTCGCGGACGCCGCCCCAGCGGCCGTCAATGGTGGGGCGGATGCCAATCTTTGGATACAACATGAAAAATTCCTCCTTCAAAAGGTTTCGGTATCTGCGTGACGCAGGATGGTTTCATACGTTTGATAGCTGGCTTCCCAGCTTGCGTGGTCCTGGGGCTCATAGCGGGTGACCTTTTCGGTGCGGGCGATGAGCTCCCGGCCTTGGGCGATGCTCTCCAGCTGGCCCAGGGCCTTCAGCTGGATGAGGATGTTCCCCAGGGCGGTGGCCTCCACGGGCCCGGCTATCACGGGGATGCCGGTGCAGGCGGCGGTCATGCGGCAGAGCAGGCCGTCCTTGGTGCCGCCTCCCAGCACGTGGAGGGCGGAGAACTTCTTGCCGGTGGCCTGGGTCAGCTGGCCCAGGGCAAAGCGGTATTTCAACGCCAGGCTCTCGTAGATGCAGCGCATCACCTGGCCCACCGTCTCGGGGACGGGCTGGCCTGTGCGGCGGCAGAAGTCCCGCACCCGGCCGGGGATGTCCCCGGGAGGGGCGAACTCCGGCGCGTCCGGGTCGATGAAGCTGCACAGGGGCTGGGCCTCCAGGGCCAGGCGCTCCAAGTCGGCGTAGGAGTACTCCTGCCCCTCCCGGCGCCACTGGCGGCGGCTCTCCTGGATGAGCCACAGGCCGATGATGTTCTTTAAGTAGTTCACCTTTCCGTTGGCGCCAATCTCGTTGGAGAGGCCCAGCACCCGGCTCTGTTCCGTGAGGACGGGCTCCTCCAGCTCGCAGCCCAGCAGGCTCCAGGTGCCGCAGGAGAGGAACGCGGCGTCCTTCTCCGGGGCGGGCATAGCTGCCACAGCGCACTGGGTGTCGTGGCCCGCGGCGGCGATGACCTTGGCCCCCTGGTACTCCCCTACCACGGTGCCGCTTTTCACCAGGGGCGCGAACAGCTCCTGGGGGATGTGGAAGGCGGAGAGCACCTGCTGGCTCCAGCTTTGGGAGCAGGGGTCCAGCAGCTGGCTGGTGGAGGCGATGGTGGTTTCACAGGCCTGGGCGCCGCACAGGGCCCAGGCTAACAAATCGGGCATAAACAGCAGCCGGTGGGCCTTTTCCCACAGCTGGGGCTCCTGCCGCTGCAGGGCCAGCAGCTGGTACAGGCTGTTGATGTTTAAAATCTGGGTGCCGGTGGCCCCGTAGAGCGCCCCGGCGGGCAGGGATTGGAAGGCCTCCTCCACCAGGCCGGCGGTGCGCTGGTCCCGGTAGTGGACAGGGTCCTCCAGCAGGCGGCCCTGGGCGTCCAGCAGGCCAAAGTCCACGCCCCAGGTGTCAAAGGCCAGGCTGTCCACCGGGCCGGCCTTTTGGGCGCCCAGGCGGACGTTTGCCAGCAGGTCCTCAAAGTCCCAGCGGAAATGGCCGTCCTTGTCCCGGGGATTGTTCTCAAAGCGGTGGACCTCCTGGTAGGAGAGCTCCCCGTTTTCGTAGGCGCCTAAAATGGCCCGGCCGCTGGAGGCGCCAAAGTCAAAGGCCAGGACGCGGCTCATTGGACCACTCCCTTTTTCAGCAGGACGTTGGCGTAGATGGCTGTCTCGCCGGTGGCCACAATGGCGTAGGCCTTTTTGGCCCGCTCGTAAAAGGCGAAGCGCTCCATCATCTCCACGGCCTGGGGGTCCTCCCCGTGCTTTGCCAGCAGGGCGCGGTAGTCCTCCCAGATGGTGGGCCGCACGTCGTCGCCGGGGACCACTTCCATCAAAGCGGCGGGCTGGGAGACGTACTGGTCCAGGGGGATAAGCTGGAGCACCGCGTCCAGGATCTCCGGCACGGTGTGGCCGTCGGCGCGGATGACCACCGCGTTTTGGCCCATGCTCTCCGCGGGGAAGTTCCCATCGGCCAGCACGATTTCATCGCCATGGCCCATCTCCGCCAGCACCTTTAACAGCTCTGGGGAGAGGATGGCGGGGATACCTTTCAGCATGGTTTCACCTCAATCCGTTGTCGTATTTCTTGTAGCCGGGGTGGCGGCCGGTCACCCGGTAGAAGCCCCGCAGGTCGATGAGCTTTTGGATGTTCTCCCGGCTGATGTCGTGGCTGCCGCCTAAAATCACGGCGTTGATGGTGATTTTCGCCCACAGCTCCAGGCTCTCCATGCGGTAGAAGGCGGTGATGACATCGCTGCCCACCGCCAGGGCGCCGTGGTTTTCCAGCAGCATCACGTCGTGCTCCTCCAGGTAGGGCTCGATGGCGTCGGGCACCTCGGTGGTGCTGGGGGTGCCATAGGGGGTCAGGGGCACGCTGCCGATGACGGTGACATCCTCAATCATGTTGTACATATCCATGGCCTTGTGGGCCACGGCAAAGCCGGTGGCGCCGGGGGGATGGGCGTGGACCACGCACATCACGTCGGGGCGCTTTTCGTAGCAGCGCAAGTGCATCTTCATCTCGCTGGAGGGGCGCAGGCCCTCCTGGCCCTCCAGGACCTTCAGGTCTTTATCCACCCGCAGCAGCTTTTCCGGGGTGATAAAGCTCTTGCTCATGCCGGTGGGGGTGCACAGGAAGGTGCCGTCGTCCAGCCGGGCGGAAACGTTGCCGTCGTTGGCGGCCACCCAGCCCAGCTGCCACATCTTGTGGCACACATCGCAAATCTGGTCTTTCAACTCGTTGATACGCGCAGTATCCATGGGGGGACACTCCTTTCGTCAGTTACCATTACTTGCATTATATCGGATTGAAATTCTCCCTGTCTTGGGGTATAATCAAAAATAGTAGGACGATTTTCACTTTTTTTGGAGGCTTTTTCCATGCGCTATCTGGCCACCCACGAGCACGCCCCACGAGGCACCTTCGACTTCCCCATAGAGCTGTATTATGTAGACCCCTCCCACCCCCGGTATGAGATGCCCTTCCACTGGCACATGGAGCACGAGCTGATTCTGGTGCTCCAAGGGGTGCTGCGCCTTTCGGTGGAGGGGGAGGCCTTCGAGCTGGCCCCGGGGGACTGCATGCTCATTGCCGACGGCGCCATCCACGGGGGCACCCCCGAGGGCTGCATCTACGAGTGCCTTGTCTTCGATTTGGAGCGCTTTCTGGCGGGCACCACCACCTGCGGCCAGCGGGTGGCCCTGCTCACCGAGGGGGAAGCCCGGCTGGAGGGGAAATTCCCCGCGGGCACCCAGGCGGCGGCCATTGTCAGCCAGCTGTTCCAGGCCATGGAGACAGAGCGCCCCGGCTACGAGCTGACCACCATGGGCTTGCTGTGGCAGCTGTGGGGGGAGCTGCTGGGCCAGCGCCTGCTGGGGGCGGCGGAGCCAGGCCCGCCCCGGGACATCCGCCGGGCCCAGGCGGTGAAAAACGTGCTGCGGCGCATCCGCTCCAGCTACGGCCAGCCCCTCACCTTGGAGGACTTGGCCGCCGAGGCCGCCCTGGAGCCCAAGTACTTCTGCCGGGTGTTCCGGCAAATCACCGGGCGCACGCCCATCAACTACTTAAACTACTACCGGGTGGAGTGCGCCGCCGAGCTGCTGTGCACCACCCAGGGGAGCATTACGGACATCGCCCTGGAGTGCGGCTTTGGGGATGTGAGCTATTTCAGCCGGATGTTCCGCCGCTACAAGGGCCAGACCCCCGGCCAGTACCGCCGGGCCCACCTGGCCGCGGGCTGAAAGGGGGCGTGAGCGATGGAGCGCACAGGCTTCCAGCGGGAGCTGCGGGACAGGGAGGTGGACGTGGAGTGCCGGGGCTTTGGCCCCTCCTTCAACATGGACAACACCCACTATCACGATTGTTTTGAGGTGTACTTTCAAATCTCCGGGGACAGGAATTTGCTCTCCGGCGGCAGGTTCCACCACCTGGAGCCCGGCAGCGTGCTGTGGATTCCCAAGTTCGACCTGCACCAGTCCTTCCAGGGGCAGCAGGACACCGGCACCCGGGCGGTGCTCTACTTCCGGGAGGAGTACCTGCGGGGGGTGCTTCAAGAGCGGGCCGGGGAGCTGCTGGCTCTGTTCGCCGGGCCCTTTCAGGTGATGCGCCTGGACGTTTTCCAGCGGCGCAAGGCCCTGGAGCTGCTCTACGAGCTGGAGCAGGGCAGCCGCGCCGGCCAGGAGCTGTACGCCCGGTTTGTCTTCGGCCAGCTGATGCTGCTGCTGGAGGCCTGGTCCCGGGCGGGGGGCGCCCTGCCCCAGGAGGCGGCCCCCACCATGGGCCCCAAGTACGACCGGATAGCCAGCGTGCTGGCCTACCTGAAAAACCACCGGGAGGAGCGCCTGCGCCTGGAGGACGTGGCCCGGGCGTTCTTCGTCACCCCCGCCTACCTCAGCCGCAGCTTTAAGGCCTGCACCGGGCTTTCCTTTGTCACCTACCTCAACCACCTGAAGGTGGAGCGGGCCAAGGAGCTGCTGCTGCGGGAGGGCAGCGTCACCCAGGTGAGCCTGGAGCTGGGCTACGAGAGCCTGACCCACTTCGAGCGGGTATTCCGGCAGATTGCCGGGCTCTCCCCCACAGAGTGGAGAAAGAGACAGCGGCCGGGTGAGGACAAAATAAGTTGAATTTCTCCCGAGCAGAACGAAAATAGGCGAGATTTTCCCACCAATTTTTAGTATCCTGGTAAAAGCGAAAGGGACAACCTTTGGGTTGCCCGCCAAGCGGCGCGCCGTGTTGCCGCGTCTTACAGAAGCCTCTCTGCCCGGGGTGGGGATTTTCCCCGTCCCTGTGGCAAAAAGAAATGGAGGGACCGCAGAAATGAAAATGGGTTTACGCTGGTTTGGGGAGGGCTACGACACCGTCTCCTTGGAAAAGATTCGCCAGGTGCCCGGGGTGCGGGGCGTCATCACCACCCTGTACGGGGCCATGCCTGGGGAAAACTGGGACAAGGACCAGGTGCTGGCCCTACAGCGCTCGGTGGAGGACGCCGGCCTGGAGGTGCTGGGCATTGAAAGCGTCAATGTCCACGACGCCATCAAGGCCGGGCTGCCCGGCCGGGACCAGTACATCGAAAACTACATCCAGACCATCCGCACCTTGGGCGAGTGCGGCATCCACCTGATTTGCTACAACTTTATGCCCGTGTTCGACTGGACCCGCACCCAGCTGGCCAAGCCCCGCAGGGACGGCTCCACGGTGCTGGCCTACGACCAGCGGGAGATTGACAAGATGGACCCGGAAAAGCTGTTCGCCTCCATGGAGGCCGGCTCCCAGGGGCACCTGCTCCCCGGGTGGGAGCCCGAGCGCCTGGCCCACATCCAAGAGCTGTTCCAGGTGTACAAGTCCGTGGACGAGGAAGCCCTGTGGGCCAACTTGAAGTATTTCCTGGACGCCATTCTGCCCACCTGTGAAAAGTATGAGGTGAAGATGGCCATCCACCCCGACGACCCGGGCTGGAGCGTCTTTGGCCTGCCCCGCATCATCACCAGCGGGGAAGCCCTGCGCCGCATGGTGGATATGTCCCCCTCCCCCTGCAACGGCGTCACGCTGTGCACCGGCTCGTTGGGCACCAACCCCAACGCCGATTTGCCGGGGATTATCCATATGCTGGAGGGCAGCATCTTCTTCGCCCACGTGCGCAACATGGAGCACACCGCCCCCGGCCAGTTTGAGGAGAGCGCCCACCTTTCCAGCGACGGCTCCTTTGATATGTTCGCCATTGTAAAAGCTTTGTACGAAACCGGCTTTGACGGGGTCATCCGCCCCGACCACGGCCGGATGATTTGGGGCGAGCAGGCCATGCCCGGCTACGGCCTGTACGACAGGGCCCTGGGCAGCCAATACCTGCTGGGCCTGTGGGAAGCCCTGGAAAAAACCATCAACCGCTAAAGGAGGATTTTACCCCATGCTGAACATTGCCATTGTGGGCACAGGCAACATTGCCCCGTCCCATGTGGAAGGCCTTCTCACCTTCCCGGAGCGCTGCAAGATTGTGGCCCTGTGCGACATCTACCCCGAAAAGGCCCAGGCCATGAAGGAGAAGTACCACCTGGACTGCCAGGTCTTTGACGACCACCAGAAGATGCTGGCCGCCGGTGTGCCCATTGACGTGGTCCACGTGTGCACCCCGCCCTACACCCACGCGGAAATCGCCATCCACTCCATGGACGCCGGCAAAAACGTGGTGGTGGAAAAGCCCATGGCCACCTGCCTGAAAGAGTGCGACGAGATGCTGGCCGCCGAGGAGCGCAACCACGTGACCATGGGCTGCATTGCCCAGAACCGCTTCCGGGATTCCATCTACAAGCTGCGGGAGACGCTGAACAGCGGCCTGGCCGGCAAGCTGCGGGTGGCCCATGTGAACTCCCTGTGGTGGCGGGGCCACTGCTACTACGACCTGTGGTGGCGGGGCCTGTGGGAGAAGGAGGGCGGCGGCTGCACCTTGAACCACGCCGTCCACCACATCGACATGATAAACTGGATGAAGGGCGAGCTGCCCCAAAAGGTGACCTCCATCCTCTCCAACGTGATGCACGACAACGCCGAGGTGGAGGACCTGTCCTTCTCCACCCTGCAGTACGCCGACGGCTCTGTGGCCCAGGTGACGGCCTCTGTGGTCCACCACGGGGAGGAGCAGGGGGTGGAGCTCCAGTGCGAGAAGGCCAAAATCGCCGCCCCCTGGAGCTGCTACGCCTCCGTGAGCAAGGACAACGGCTTCCCCAACCGGGACGAGGCGCTGGAGGGCAAGCTGGCGGAGTTCTACAACAGCCTGCCCCACCTGCCCTACGAGGGCCACACCGGCGAGATCGACAACTACCTCACCGCCCTGGAGCAGGGCCAGCGGCCCATGATTACCGGTAAGGACGGCCGCCGCACCATCGAGCTGATTACCGCCATTTACAAGTCCGGCTCTTTGGGCCAGACCGTCACCTTGCCCATCCAGGAGGACGACGACTTCTACACCTTCCAGGGGCTGCTCTCCCACGCGCCCCACTTCTACGAAAAGACCGCCAGTGTGGAAAACTTTGCCCCGGATACCATCACCGTGGGCAACTACGACGAGAAGAAATAAAGGAGGACTGAGCGCAATGGCAGCAAAAGACGGCATGTTCTACGCCGCGAAAGGCAAGCCCGACCCGGTGGTAAAGCCCGGGGAATTCGTGTTTTCCGCCGTGGGGCTGGACCACGGCCACATCTACGGCATGACCAGCGGCCTGCTGGACGCGGGCGCCACCTTGAAGTACGTCTACGACCCCGACCCCCAGAAGGTGGAGGCCTACCGCAAGGCCTACCCCCAGGCCATCGCCGCCGAAAGCGAGGAGCAGGTGCTGGCCGACCCGGAGACAAAGCTGGTGGCCGGCGCCTGCGTCACCAGTGAGCGGGCCGCCTTGGGCATCCGGGTGATGCAGGCGGGCAAGGACTACTTCACCGACAAGGCCCCCCTCACCACTTTGGAGCAGCTGGAGGACGTCAAGCGCACCATCGCCGAGACGGGCCGCAAGTACATGGTCAACTACAGCGAGCGCCTGCAGGTGGAGGCCGCTGTCTACGCCGGGGAGCTGGTGCAGGCCGGGGCCATCGGCAAGGTGGTGCAGGTCATCGGCATGGGGCCCCACCGGCTGAACGCCCCCTCCCGCCCCGCCTGGTTCTTTGAGAAGGAGAAGTACGGCGGCATCCTCTGCGACATTGGCAGCCACCAGATTGAGCAGTTCCTGTTCTACACCGGCGCCAAGGACGCCACGGTGGTCCACTCTAAAATCGCCAACTACAACCACCCCGATACTCCCGAGCTGGACGACTTTGGCGACGCCACCTTGGTGGCGGACAACGGCGCTACGGGTTACTTCCGGGTGGACTGGTTCACCCCCGACGGGCTCTCCACCTGGGGCGACGGCCGCACCTTCATCTTGGGCACCGATGGCTACATCGAGCTGCGCAAATACGTGGACCTGGCCCGCAGCACCGAGGAGAACCACGTCTTCTGGGCGGACAAGGAGGGCGAGCACTACTTCAACGCCACGGGCAAGACGGGCTTCCCCTTCTTCGGGCAGCTGGTGCTGGACTGCATCCACCGCACGGAAAACGCCATGACCCAGGAGCACGCCCTCAAGGCGGCGGAACTGTGCGTGCGCGCCCAGCTCCAGGCTGAGGACCTGTCCCACCGGGGCTGAGAACAGGAGGCGCCCTATGAAGCTGAACAACGCTGTTTTGTCCCAGTCCCTGCCCGGCTACGCGCTGCCCCAGTACGACAGGCAGGCCATGGCGCGGCGCAGCCGCCAGCAGCCCACCTGGCTGCACTTTGGGGCGGGCAACCTGTTCCGGGCCTTCCCGGCGGTGCTGGCCCAGCGGCTGCTCAACGCCGGGGAAACGGACACCGGCGTCCTCTGCTGCGAGGCCTACGACACCGACGCCGTCACCCAGTTTTTGCGCCCTTACGACGACTTGACCCTCTCCGTCAGCCTGCTGGCCGACGGCTCCATGGAGAAGGAAGTGGTGGGCTCCATCGCCCAAAGCCTGACCTTGCCCCAGGACCGCTGCCGGGTGGAGGAAATCTTCCGGGCCCCCAGCTTGCAGATGGTGTCCTTCACCATCACGGAGAAGGGCTACGCCGTAAATGCCGCCGTGAAGGAGGACATGGGCCGCGCCCCCGGGGAGGCCCAGACGCTGCTGGGCGCCTTGGCAGCCTGCTGCCTGGCCCGGTTTGAAGCCTGCGGCGCCCCCCTGGCCTTGGTGTCCATGGACAACTGCTCCCAGAACGGGGAGAAGCTGCGGGAGGGCTTTTTCGCGGTGCTGGACGCCTGGAAAGCCGCCGGCCACGTGTCCCCCGAAGCCTACGCCTGGGCCCAGGAGAAGCTTTCTTTCCCCTGGAGCATGATTGACAAAATCACCCCCCGGCCCCACGAGAGCGTCCAGAAAGCCCTGGCCACCGACGGTTGGGAGGGGATGGACATCCAGGTGACAGGGAAGAACACCTACATCGCCCCCTTTGTGAACACGGAGAAGCCCCAGTACCTGGTCATCGAGGATGACTTCCCTGCGGGCCGCCCGCCCCTGGAGAAGGCCGGGGTGCTGTTCACCAGCCGGGACACCGTCAACGCCGTGGAGCGCATGAAGGTGTGCACCTGCCTGAATCCCCTCCACACGGCCCTGGCCATTTTCGGCTGCCTGCTGGGGCACACCTCCATCGCCGGGGAAATGGCCGACCCGGACTTGCGGGATTTCGTCACCACCATGGCCTATGAGGAGGGCATGCCCGTGGTCATCGACCCCGGCGTCATCGAGCCCAAGGCCTTTTTGGAGGAGGTGCTGACCCAGCGCTTCCCCAACCCCTTCATCCCCGACACCCCCCAGCGCATCGCCACGGACACCTCCCAAAAGCTGCCCATCCGCTTTGGGGTGGATATAGGCCTCCACCTGGAGCGGGGCACCGCCGGCCAGCTGCAGCGGATGCCCTTGGTGCTGGCGGGCTGGCTGCGGTACCTGAAAGCCGTGGACGACCAGGGCCAGCCCTTTGCCTGCTCCCCTGACCCCCTGCTGGAGAAGGTGCAGCCCATCGCCCAGGCCATCCCCTTTGGGACGCAGGCCACCCAGGAGGACTTCGGCTCCCTGCTGGAGGATGCCTCTATTTGGGGCGTGGATTTGAAAGCCTCCGGCCTCAGCGCCTTGGTGGTGGAGGACTTCAACCGGCTGAACCAGGGCCCAGGGGCCGTCCGCGCCACCTTGGAGCAGCTGCGGAAGGGCTGAGACAAACGGAAAATCCCATTGCACAATAGATGCTTCGCGCGCTGGACCAGGCGTGAAGTGACCCCAAAAGCTGGATAAATACTTCCAACTCGAAGCCTTCCAGCCTCTTAAAAGGGCTTGCTGTCTGTGAAGTGCAGGCGGCAAGCCCTTTCTTCTTGTCTGAATGTGCCAGTTGTTGTAGCAGTTCATGACGCAAGCAACGCAGCTTTTCAGTATTCCGTGGGTCAAAATTCTTGTAGATAAAGCAGCACGTGAGAAATTCTCCATCATCGAGTTGCCGTGGCAGTTTCCCATGCGGCGCATGCTCCGGCAAATGCCTTTCTCATTCCGCATACATTCGTCGCCCGATAGAGAATAAGGCAGGAGAACAACGGAGGATGGGAAACTTCTGAAAAGCCCGTTTCCAGGTAGCAGAAAAGGACAAAACGCGGATATCAGGCCGCACCAACGTGATATGACGCGTGGTTCGTATCATAGGGCTTTGCCCGTCGATGAGAAAACCCCCGGCTTCGCCGGGGGCTTTTATAACCTGTAAATAAGCCGTTCCCCACACGCCTCACTGCCCGTACTGGCGCACGTGGCGCATCACCTTGCGGTAGGCGGGGATGAGGAAGCAGTCCGCCAGAATCCAGGCGGCGGGGCTGGCAAAGCAGGCCATGTTAAAGCCGAACACCGGCACCAAAAACAGCCCAAAGCCGCCCCGGGCAATCATCTCGAACACGCCGGCAAACACGGCCAGCTTGCTGTAGCCCATGCCTTGAATCAACAGCCGGATGACGTTGACGGCCGTCAGGGGGATGAAAAACGCCACCTGGATGACCATGAACTGATAGGCCTGGTCGATGATGACCGTCTCGGAGGCGTCCACAAAGAGCAGCGTCATGGGCTTGCCGAAGAAAACCACCACCACCAGGGAGAACAGGGAGTACACGCTGCCGATAATCATCCCGGCCCGCAGCCCGGCGAAAATGCGGTCGCCCCGGCGGGCGCCGATGTTCTGCCCGCCATAGGTGGACATGGCCACGCCCAGGGCGTCAAAGACGCAGGAGAACAGCTGGTACAGCTTGTTGGCGGCGGTGATGGAGGCCACCACCACCGAGCCCAGGCCGTTGACGGAAGTCTGCAGCAAAATGCTGCCAATGGCCGTGATGGAGCTCTGCAGGCCCATGGGGATGCCCATGCCCAGCAGCCGGCGGGCGTAGTCCTTGCGGAACACAAGGTCGTCCCGGGAGATGTGGAGCAGGGGGAACTTCTTCCAGATGAACACCAGGCACGCCAGGCCGGAGATGCCCTGGGAAATCACCGTGGCCCAGGCGGCCCCCGCCACCCCCATGGGGATGACCACAATCAAGAACAGGTCCAGGGCGATGTTCAGCAGGGAGGCGACCACCAGGAAAATCACCGGCGTGCGGCTGTCCCCCAGGGCCCGCAGCAGGCTTGCCAGCACGTTGTACAGCACAATGGTGGGGATGCCCAGGAAAATCACCACGATGTAGCTGTAGGCGTCGTCGAGGATGTCCGCGGGGGTGTCCATCCACTGCAAAATGGGCCGGCACAGGGCCACGGTGAGCACCGTAATCACCAGGGTGAACCCGCTGGCCAGCCACAGGATGTTGCCCACAAAGCGCTTGAGGTCCTGAAAGTCCTTGGCGCCGTAGCTTTGGGACACCGGGATGGTGAACCCGGCGCAGATGCCGGTGCAGAAGCCCAGAATCAAGAAGTTGATAGAGCCGGTGGAGCCCACCGCCGCCAGGGGCCCTGTGCCCAGGAAGCGCCCCACGATGATGGTGTCCACCATGGAGTAGAACTGCTGGAACAGGTTGCCGAACATCAGGGGGATTGCGAAGCTTAGCACCAGCTTCATGGGGGAGCCGGTGGTCATATCTTTTGTCATGGGGAGGCGCCTCCTCGTGGATGGTTTCTTCAAAAACAGAATTTATTGTACGCAAGGCGCGGGAAATGTCAATGGGATTTCCCGTTTTTTCTCCCGGATTTTTATTTTCAGCGTTTTTGGCAAAATTTGGCGGTGGACAGAAAAAAATACGGCCCCAAAAGGGGCCGTATGGCGGGTGCTTCTCACTCTGTCTCAAAGAGGATTCCCAGGGTGTTGGGGCCGCAGTGGCAGGCGATGGTGCAGCTGGCGTTGGTGGTGTGGATTTCTTTAAATTCCATGGTTTCCTCCACCGTTTGGCGCACCAGCTCCACATAGGACGGGTCGATGGTGGAGTAGGTGATGAACAGGTGGTCCCGCTTGATGCTGGGGTATTGGGCCAGCTTGTCCTTTACGTATTGGGGCAGCACTTTCTTCAAGGTACCCCGGTACTTTTTGCCCACGTGCATGGAGCCGTCGGCGTTGTCCACCTCGATGCAGGGCTTTAGGGACAGCAGGTTGGCCCCAAAGGCCACCACGCTGGAGCACCGGCCACCGGCCTTCATAAACTCCAGGGTGTCCAGGATAAAGCTGGCGTGGCAGTGGGGCACAATGGCCTGCATCTCTTTGGCGATTTCCCCGGCGGGCATGCCCGCCCGGATGCGCTCTCCGGCCTCAAGCACCTGCAGGGCAATGCCTGTGGACAGGCTACAGCTGTCAATGGGGAACACGTGGCCCGCCAGCTCCGGCTCTTGGGCAGCCAGCTGGCAGTTTTTCTGGGCGCTGGAAAGGGCCCCGCCCAGGCAGAAGTGGATGACGTCAAAGCCGGCCTCCACAAAGGGGCGGAAGTAGTCCACATACTCCCCCACGTTGATGGCCGCTGTCTGGGGCAATGCCTTCCTGTCGTAGTAGGCCTGGTAGATTTGGTCCACCTGGATGTCCACGTTGTCCTGGTACTGCTTGCCCTCCAGGATGATGTGGAAGGGGTAGTAGTGCACGTTGTACCGGGCCTTGAGCTCCTCGCCCAGGTCGCAGGTGCTGTCGGCGCTGAGAATCACGTTTCGGTTGTTCATCTGGCAACATCCTCTCTCTTCTCCCGTGGAGAATTCCCAAAAGATTTTCTATGAGAAAGCGGCAGGGCGCCGCGTTCTTCCTGTTTGCGGAAAGCGCGCGTTGGTCAGGTGTGGGCAGGCGCTGCGGCGCTGGCCTTGGGGGCGGCCTCCTCCTGGTCCCGGAGGTTTTCCTTGGCAACGGCCAGCATCAGCTTGATGCGGTTCTCCTGGTTTACCTGGGTGGCGCTGGGGTCGTAGTCAATGGGCACAATGTTGGCCTGGGGGTAGAGGTTCTTCACCTTGCGGATCATGCCCTTGCCCACAATGTGGTTGGGCAGGCAGCCAAAGGGCTGGGCGCACACCACGTTGCCGTAGCCGCTCTCCACCAGCTCCATGGCCTCGGCGGTGAGCAGCCACCCCTCGCCCATTTTGCAGCCGTAGCCGATGACCTTCCCGGCCAGCTCCTTCAGATGGGAGTAGGGCGCCGGCGCGGTGAACTGGGGGAACTGCTTCACGGCGGCGATGAGGTCGGTCTCGTACTTGGTGAAGTACCACTTCAGCAAGGTGCACACCTGCTTTTTGGCCTGGCTGCCGCCGTACAGGCGGATGTCCTCCAGGCGGTTGTCCACCTTGAAAATCATAAAGGACAAAATGCCGGGCACCATGACCTCACAGTCCTGCTCAAAGAGGAACTGCTCCAGGTTGTTGTTGGCCAGGGGGGAGTATTTGACGTAAATCTCCCCCACAACGCCCACCTTGATTTTCTCCACGTCCCGGCGCTTGATGTCCGCGAAGGACTGGGCGATTTTCTGAAAGTACTCCCGCACCTCCCGCTGGGAGAAGGCCTTGCCCTGCTGGAAAAGCTTTGTCAGCTGGCTGGTCCAGGAGTCCACCAAGGCGTCGCTTTCGCCGGGGGTCACCTCATAGGGCTTGGTCTGGTTTTTCAGAAGCATCAGCAGGTCGCCGTAGGTAAGGGCGGCAATGGCCTGGCGAATCATGGGCAGCGTGATTTTAAACCCGGAGTTGGACTCCAGCCCGGAGAGGTTCAGGGAGATGACGGGGATAAAGTCCAGGCCGTCCTTTTTCAGGGCCTTGCGCAGCAGGTGGATGTAGTTGGAGGCACGGCACCCGCCGCCGGTCTGGGTCATGATAAGGGCCACCTTGTGCAGGTCGTACTTGCCGCTGTGCAGGGCGTGCATCAGCTGGCCGATGGACAGCAGCGCGGGGTAGCAGGTGTCGTTGTGGACGTATTTCAGGCCCTCGTCGGCGATTTCCCGGCCGGTGGTGCGCAGCAGGTCGATGTGGTAGCCAAAGCTCTCCAGCACGTTTTTGATAAGCTCAAAGTGGATGGGAGCCATGTTGGGGGTGATGATGGTGTAGTCTTTTTTCATTTCCCGGGTAAATTCCACCCGGTTGGCGTTGTCGGACATAGGGAAACATCTCTCCTTTCCCGTCTTTCCCAGGCGGGAAAGACGTGTAAGGACACACCTTCGGTGTGCCACCCTACTTTCTTGAAAGAAAGTAGGCAAAGAACTTTTGAGTCGCGCTTTGGAGCGGTGAGCTGGCGCTCACGCTTGTGCAAGAGGCTGGCGCACGTGCGCGCCGTAGGCGGGTAAAAGTTTCGTCCACCTTTTCAAAGGTGGTGGGGTTTGGGGCAACGCCCCAAGGTCTTATGTGCCTTCCCAAAACGCAGGAGGGTAGAAAAACTTCCGATGGAAGTTTTTCGTAGGGGTCTCCACTTCCGCTTCGGTCGGTCCTGGGCGCGTGCCACTGGCACGCAGGACCCCTCGTCGGGGGTTCCCTGAACTGGACCGAAGGTCCAGAGAGGTTTTTATGAAGCTTTCCTGGAATTGCGGTAAAAGCGAGCGAAGCAAGCAAAACCGCAATTCCACGCTATAAGGCAAAAGCCTCCATCAGTGGGGCGTTGCCTCGCTTCCCAGCCCCAAAGCGGCGAACAGGCTGCGCAGGCGGATGCGCACGGCGCCCAGGTTGGTGATTTCGTCAATTTTAATCTGGGTGTAAATGCGGTCGCCGGCTTCCAGGATGGAGCGCACCTCGTCGCCGGTGATGGCGTCCACGCCGCAGCCGAAGGACACCATCTGCACCAGGTTGATGCGCTTGTCGCCGCTGTCCGCCACGAACTTGGCGGCGGCGTACAGCCGGGCGTGGTAGGTCCACTGGTTCAGCACGTGGGTGGGGAATTTGGTTTCCAGCTCGCTGACGGCGTCCTCGGAGATGACCACCGCGCCGCACTCGCAGATGAGCTTGTCAATGCCGTGGTTGATTTCCGAATCCAGGTGATAGGGCCGGCCGGAAAGGATGATGACGGGTAGGTCCTTCTCCTTGGCCAGGGCCAGGTACTCCTGGCCCTTCTTGTGGATGCGCTCCATGTGGGCGTAGTACTCGGCGTAGGCGGCGTCGGAAGCGGCTTTCACTTCCTTCTCCGGGATGGGGTCGAAGTACTGGGCCAGGATGTTTGTCATCTTGCCGGGGAAATCCTTGCGCCGGTGGAGGCCCACATAGTCGTAGATGAATTTCACGTTCTGCAGGGCGGCGATGTTGGCGTCCAGCACCTCGGGATAGTAAGCCACCACAGGGCAGTTGTAGTGGTTATCCCCCAGGTGCTCGTCCAGGTTGTAGCTCATGCAGGGGTAGAAGATGGCGTCCGGCTTCTGGTCCAGCAGGGCCTCCATGTGGCCGTGCATCAGCTTGGCCGGGTAGCACACCGTGTCCGAGGGGATGGTGTGCTGGCCCCGGAAGTAGAGCTTGCGGTCGCTCTCCGGCGAGTGGAACACCCCAAAGCCCAGCTTGGTGAAGAAGGTGTACCAGAAGGGGTACAGCTCGAACATATTCAGGCCCATGGGGATGCCGATGGTGCCCCGGGGGCCGGTGCAGGGCTTGTAAGAGGCCAGCAGCTCCTTTTTGTAGTCGTACAGGTTGTACTGGGCGGTGGGGCTCTCCTTTTTCAGGGGCTTGTCGCAGCGGTTGCCCGCGATGTACCGGGCGCCGTTTGCGAAGGTGTTCACCGTCAGGCGGCAGTGGTTCTGGCAGCCGTTGCAGGTGATGGCCTTCACCTGGTGGGTGAAGTTCTCCAGCTCTTGGGCGCCGAGGATGGTGCTGTGGCCCCGGCCCTTCTCCTTGGAGTAGAGGGCCGCGCCGTAGGCGCCCATCAGCCCGGAGACAGAGGGCCGGATGACGTATTTGCCAATCTCCTTCTCAAAGGCCCGCAGCACCGCGTCGTTTAAAAAGGTACCGCCCTGCACCACGATGTGGTCGCCCAGGCTGCGGGCGTCCACCACGCGGATGACCTTGTACAGGGCGTTTTTCACCACGCTGGTGGAAAGGCCCGCGGAGATGTTCTCAATGGAGGCGCCGTCCTTCTGGGCCTGCTTTACGGAGGAGTTCATAAACACCGTGCAGCGGCTGCCCAAGTCCACGGGGCTGTCGGCGAAAAGGCCCAGCTTGGCGAAGTCCGCCATCTCGTAGCCCAGGGCCCCGGCGAAGGTCTGCAAAAAGCTGCCGCAGCCGGAGGAGCACGCCTCGTTGAGGAAGATGTTGTCAATGGTGCCGTTTTTAATTTTAAAGCACTTGATGTCCTGGCCGCCGATGTCGATGATGAAGTCCACCTGGGGGTCAAACTTCTTGGCGGCGGTGAAGTGGGCGATGGTCTCCACCACGCCCATATCCAGGCCAAAGGCGTTTTTGATAATCTCCTCGCCGTAGCCGGTGGAGGCGGAGGAGCGGATGTCGATGTCCGGGTATTTCTTGTAGAGCTCCTGGAGGAAGTCCCGCACCAGGGGCACCGGGTTGCCGGAGTTGGGCAGGTAGCGGGAGAAAATAATCTCCTCCTTGGAGTTGACCGCCACGGCCTTCACCGTGGTGGAGCCGGCGTCGATGCCCACGTAGGCCACCTTGTCCTCCAGCAGGGGGGCGTCGGTGGGGACGCTGTCCTTCTGGTGGCGCCGGGTAAACTCCTGGTACTCCTCCTCGTCGTGGAAGAGGGCGGCGCTGCTCTGGTAGCTGTGGCTGGAGCTGTAGTGGGCGATGCGGCCGGTGATTTCCGCCAGGTCGAACTCCTCGCCGGTGTTGGAGAGGGCCGCGCCTGCCGCCACATAGTACAGGGAGTTCTCCGGGCACACGCCCTCCAGGCCCAAAATGCGGTCGAAGGCCGCCCGCAGCTGGGAGAGGAAGGTCAGCGGCCCGCCCAGGTACACCACCTTGCCCTCAATCTCCCGGCCCTGGGCCAGGCCGGCGATGGTCTGGTTCACCACGGCGGTGAGGATGCTCTGGGCGATGTCGTTTTTCTGGGCGCCCTGGTTCAAAAGCGCCTGGATGTCGGACTTGGCGAACACGCCGCACCGGGAGGCGATGCTGTAGGAGCGCTGGCTCTCCCCGGCGATGGTGTTCAGCTCCTCGGGGGTGATGGAGAGCAGCGTGGCCATCTGGTCGATAAAGGCCCCGGTGCCGCCGGCGCAGGAGCCGTTCATGCGCACCTCCATAGAGCCGGCCAGGAACAGGATTTTCGCGTCCTCGCCCCCCAGCTCAATGACCACGTCGGCATCGGGGATGTACTTCTTTACAGCGGTGCGGGTGGCGTACACCTCTTGCACAAAGGGGATGTGCAAGTCCTCTGCCAGGCCCATGCCCGCCGAGCCGGACACGCACAGGCTGGCCCGCTTTGTCTGGGGGAACTTCTCCTGGATGCGGGTGAGCATGCCGGAGGCCTTCTCGGCAATTTGGGAGAAGTGCCGCTCGTATTCCTGGTAGATGGGCTGGTCCTGCCCGTCGTAGACCATACATTTCAGGGTGGTGGAGCCCACGTCCAAACCGATTTTCATAGTTCCTTCTATCATCCTTTCCAAAGCCGCGGTTCGTTTTCTTGCGATGGGTGGGGCGGCTGCCGCGGATGTATGATTGCAAACCCCACAAAAATCAAATCTTATCCTGGATTTTTGACAATGTTTCTCAAATTTTTGGAAAACAAAAACTGTTGCATAGCTGTACTAAATCATACTAGCATTTTTCGACGGAAAAATCAACATTTCCGGCGGGCCAACCTTTGGAAACTCAGGAAAAAGGTATGCGCCCGCCGGGGCTTCCATGCGGCCACATTTCCCGTGCCCTTTTGGGCCAGTTGTGCTATACTATAGCCACAGGGGCCGCGGGGCCCTGGGCCGGGGCGCTTTCCCCCCGAGACATGAAAAGGAGCTGTGATAGATGGAACCTGTTCTGTACGAGCACAAGGTGCAGTACTACGAAACCGACAAGATGGACTGTGTCCATCACTCCAACTACATCCGCTGGTTCGAGGAGGCCCGCACCTACCTGATGGACCAGGGGGGCTTTGGCTACGCCCAAATGGAGGCCCTGGGGGTGATGAGCCCCGTCTTAAAGGCCCAGGCCGAGTACCGCACCATGACCCGCTTTGGGGAAACCGTGGTGATTGAAACCTGCGCCGAGGGCTACACCGGCACCCGCATCGCCTTTACCTACATCGTGCGGGATAAGGAGACCGGCGCCCTGCGGTGCCAGGGCCGCACGGAGCACTGCTTTTTGGGGCCCCAGGGGCGGCCGGTGTCCCTGAAAAAGGCCTGCCCGGCCTATCACCAAAAGATTTTGGAGCACCTGACATAACCGGCCCGGCTGCCGGGGCATGGGGAAAACCTGTGCCCCGGCTTTTTTTCGCCCAGGTAAACGAAGAAGTTTCGAGATCCACGGGCCGTTCCCGGCGTTTTCCCTTGACATCCGCCGGAAAGTCCCGTAAAATGTAAGTACAACAAATGTAAGTACAACTTGAGCGTGGAGGGAACTCCCGGAGAAGGAAGGTCGTTGCGATGAAAGAAAAGGCAAAGTATATCCATCTTTTTGAGGAGCTGAAACGGCGCATCCTCCAGGGTGAGTACCAGAACGGCCAGCGCCTGCCTGGGGAAAACGAGATGGCGGGGGAGTTTTCCATGAGCCGCCAAACCGTGCGCCAGGCCCTTTCTCTGCTGGAGCAGGAGGGCTTTATCCAGCGCCGCCAGGGCAGCGGCACCTATGTGCGCCGGGTGGAGCGCCGCCGGGAGCGCTCTTGGAACGTGGGGGTGGTGGCCACCTACATCAGCGAGTACATTTTCCCTTCCATTATGCGGGGCATCGAGGGGGAGCTCTCCGAGGAGGGGTTCTTCCCCCTGCTCTCTGCCACCAAGAACCGGGTGGACAACGAGCGGCGCATTTTGGAGGACTACATGGAAAGGGGAGTGGACGGCCTGATTGTGGAGGGCACCAAAAGCGCCCTGCCCAACCCCAACCTGCACTTGTATGAAAAATTGAAAGAAATGGGCATCCCGGTGGTGTTTTTCAACAGCTATTACCCTGCCTTGCAAGGCTGCGTCTCTGTGACCATGGACGACCGCCAGGGGGGCATCGACGCGGTGGAGTACCTGGTGGCCCGGGGCCACCGGCGCATTGGGGGCATCTTTAAAAGCGACGACATGCAGGGCCTGGCCCGGTACGATGGGTATACCCGGGGTTTGCTGCGCCACGGCATTACGCTGCAGGACCAATGGGTGACCTGGTTTAACTCGGAGAGCCGCGATAATTTGCTCACCGATGAGTACGGCGTTTCCCGCCTGCTGGGGAAGATAGCCTCCTGCACGGCGGTGGTCTGCTACAACGACGCGGTGGCCGTCAAGCTGGAGAAGGCTTTTGCGGCCCACGGGGTGCGGGTGCCCCAGGACAAGGCCATCATCAGCTTTGACAACAGCCAGCTGGGAGAGCTTGCCAGCGTGGGGCTCACCTCTTTTGACCACCCCAAAGAGAGCCTGGGGGCCTGCGCCGCCCGGAAGCTCATCAGCATGATGAGCGGCCGGGAGGAGACCAGCACCGTGATGGACTGGGGCCTGGCGGAACGGAATTCTGTGTGACAAAAAACGAGGAGGAGCAAACCATGAAAAAAGACAATGTGGCCCTCACCCCGCCCATGGGGTGGAACAGCTGGGACTGCTACGGCCCCGCTGTCAACGAGGAGCAGCTGCTGGGCAACGCCCAGTATATGGCCGGCCACTTGAAGGAGTACGGCTGGGAGTACGTCTGCTGCGACATCCAGTGGAGCGAGCCCACCGCCGGGAAGGTCAGCCCCTATTACGTGCCCTTCGCCTGGCTGACCTTGGACGAGTACGGCCGCCAGCTGCCCGCCGTGGAGCGGTTCCCCTCCGCTGCGGGGGGCAAGGGTTTTGGGCCCATCGCGGAGAAAATCCACAACATGGGGCTGAAGTTCGGCATCCACATCATGCGGGGCGTGCCCCGGCTGGCGGTGCACCAGCACCTGCCTGTAAAGGGCGCCGACACCACCTGCGACAAGATTGCCTCGGACGCCTCCATCTGCCGGTGGAACACGGATATGTACGGCATCGACGCCAGCAAGGAGGGCGCCCAGGCCTATTACGACTCCATCTTTGAGCTGTACGCCTCCTGGGGGGTGGACTACGTGAAGGTGGACGACATCTGCAACACCAACGCCTACCCCAACGACCCCTACTCTGGGGAAAAGGAAATCGAGATGATTCGCAAGGCCATGGACAAGTGCGGCAGGCCCATGGTGCTGTCCCTGTCCCCGGGGCCGGCTGTCATCGACAAGGCCTGGCACCTGCGGCAGAACGCCAACATGTGGCGCATCACCGACGACTTCTGGGACCAGTGGGAGCTGCTGCTGGAGATGTTCTGGCGCTGCGAGGTGTGGGAGCGCCAGGTGTCCCCGGGCTGCTGGCCGGACTGCGACATGCTGCCCCTGGGGCGGCTGCGGCTGCATTTGCAGGGCTTCTCGGAGGAGAGCACCTGGACCAAGTTTACCCAGGAGGAGCAAATCACCATGATGAGCCTGTGGTGCATCTTCCGCAGCCCGCTGATTATGGGCGGCGAGATGCGGGACAACGACGCGTTCACCCTGTCCCTGCTGACCAACCGGGAGATTTTGGACATGCACCGCTATGGCACCGGCGCCCACCAGGTGTACCGCACGGATAAGGCGGCCGCCTGGCGCAGCGAGGACACCCGGGACGGGGGCGTGTATGTGGCGCTGTTCAACCTGTCCGGCGGGGAGCGGGAAATCTCCGCCTGCTGGGAGGAGCTGGAGCTGGAGGGCGCCTACACCGCCCGGGAGCTGTGGAGCCACCAGGACCAGGGGTCCGTGGAGGGGAAGCTTGCCGCCACCCTGCCTGCCCACGGCGCGAAGGTGTATAAGCTGTGCAAGTAATAAAAAAACGCGCCGGAGGCGGGGAAAGTTCTTTGCCCAGCTTTCTCAAAAGAAAGCTGGCAGAGCGCGAGACAGAGTCTCGCGACCTTGCCGGGCGGCGCAGCCGGTGAGAAAGGACCAGGAGCGAAAACCGCACGCGCCCCAAAGGGGCGATAGGGGTTCGCTCCGGCTCTCTCCCACAAGCAAATAAAAAGGGCATCCAAGCTTTTCCCTTGGGTGCCCTTTTTCTGTCTTGTGCAAAAGGTCCGCGGCTCGGCCTATCCGCTTCGCGGCGTGCGGCCGGGCCGCTGCTTTTTTCACCGGCTGCGCCGGTTGGAAGACCGTGGGGCGCCAGTCTCGCCTGCCGGCTCGGTCGGCCGCTGGGCAACGTCCCACCGGGACGTAGCGGCCCCCACACCCCGCAGCTTTTGAAAAAGCTGGCAAAACTTTTCCCCGCCTCCAGCGCACTTTCCTATATTAGAACAGCAGCTCCAGGGCGCCCAAAAGGCCCGCTTCCTGGCCGCACTGGGCAAAGAGGAACTCCACCGGCTCCTCTGTGTGGCAGTAGGAGTCGAACACCTGCCGCACCCGGCCAAACAGCAGCTCGCCCATATTCACCAGGCCCCCGCCGAAGACGAAGCAGTCGATGTTCAGGGTCATGTACAGGTTAAATACCCAGACGCCCAAGTACAGGGCCATCTGGTCCAGAGCCCGCAGGGCCATGGGGTCCCCGGCCCGGGCGGCCATCTCCAGGTGGCGGGCGTCTATCTTCTCCGGCGCCCCTGCCAGCTGGACCATCAAGGTCTGCTCCCCGGCGTCAATCCACCGGCGGATGTGCCGCACGATCATCCCCCCAGAGGCGTAGGACTGCACGCACCCCTGGTTGCCGCAGCCGCAGGCGATGCCCTGCCCCGGGGTGAGGATGGTGTGGCCGCTCTCCCCGGCAAAGCCGCTGCTGCCCCGGAACAGCTTGCCGTCGATGATGATGCCCGAGGAAAGGCCTGTGCTCACCGGGCAGTAGAGCATGTGCTGGCGGCCCTTCCCGGCGCCGTGGCGGGATTCCGCCAAAGCCGCGCAGTGGGCGTCGTTGTCCACGGCCACCTGCACCCCGGGGAACAGCCCCTCCAGGCAGGCCTTTACCCCAAAGCCGTTGAGGGCGGGCAGCATGGCGCAGAGGACCACCTCCCCCGCGGGATAGCGCACCATGCAGGGCAGGCCCACGCCAATGCCCGCCAGGTCCTCCTCCGGCAGGGCGAGCCGCCCCAACAGGGCCCGCAGCTGGGCTGCCGCCTGCTGGAAGAACTCCTCCGCGGAGAGGCTGGCGTCCGAGGGGTACTTGGTTTTCCCCAGCAGTGTCTTGTCCTCTCCAAAAACGCCCAAGGCCACCTTGGTGCCGCCAATATCCATGCCCGCATAGACCTTCATGTCCCGCGCCGTCCCTTCTGTTGTGGTTTCTATCCATAATCATACGGGTTTTGCGGGGGAAAAACAAGCCCTTCCTTATGAAAGTTCTTTCGGTGTGCTATACTTACACAAGCAAAAGAAAGGCCTGCCGCCTGGCGGGCAGGAAGGGGAGGAAACCGTGGAGTGCCGCACCTTTGCCTTGGAGGAGCTGACGTCCCCCAAGTACGTGGTGGTGTTCACCCGCTACCAGGGGAAGCTGCTGCTTTCCCGCCACCGCCAGCGGGACACCTGGGAGACCCAGGGCGGCCACATCGAGCCGGGGGAGACGCCGGAACAGGCTGCCCGCCGGGAGCTGTGGGAGGAGTCCGGCGCGGGGGAGTTCACCCTCATCCCCCTGTGCGGCTACCGGGCCGGGGACGAGACGGGCAGCGCCGCCGGGGCGGTGTTCGTGGCCCAGGTGGAGGCGCTGGGGCCGCTGCCCCCTTTGGAGATGGCAGAGACAGCCCTCTTTTCCGCCTTGCCCCGGGAGCTGACCTATCCGGGCATCACCCCGGTGCTGTGGCGGCGTGCCCGGGAGTATTTCCCCGGGGTGGGGGAAGCATAAATCCAGGGAGGCTTGCGCGCTGTGGGGAAGGCCCACGGCGCGTTTTTTGGTTTTCGGGGGGAATGTGAAGAATCTTTGAATTTCCGGAGGGAGAGTTGACAGGGCAAGGGCAGGGTGGTATACTCGAAAAAAGTTCACAAACAAAACATTTTACAAGAAATCGATTCTGCTAGTGAACAACTTTTCAAAGGGATGGAGGAGCGGGATATGGAATGCAAGCCGTGGGAAATGGATGAAGGCATGTCCCTGATTATGATGCGCATGCGGCGCAGCCTGCGCACGGTGCTGCGGGAAGCCGTGCTGGAGGAGGGGCTTACCCCCAACGAGATAGAGGTGCTGCTGTTTTTGGAGCACGGAACCTACAACACCGCCCGGGATATCAGCCGGCTGCGGGGGATGCCCCGCTCCTTGGTGAGCAAGGCGGTGGACCAGCTGGTGCGCCGGGGCTATGTGGAATCCAGCCAGGATAAGCAGGACCGCCGGGTCAGCCGGCTGCGGCTGCTGCCGGCTTCTCAAAGCGCGGTGCAGCGGCTGGCCCAGGCCCGGGGGGACTTTTTATCCAAGCTGTGCAAAGGGGTGACCCAAGAGGAATTTGCCGCCTTTTTCTCCATGGTTGGGAAAATGGTGGACAACCTGGGGGATATGCCCCTGGAGGACGAGCTGCGGCTGGAAAACGAATTTGAAAAAGGGAGCGTGAAGGGCCAATGAAATTGTTGGCGCGCTATTTAAAACCGTTTGTGGGCATTTTGCTGGTGTGCCTGGTGCTGCTTTTTGGCCAGGCCGCCTGCGACTTGAGCCTGCCCACCTTGATGAGCGACATGGTCAACGTGGGCATTCAGCAAAGCGGCTTGGAGGCCGGCGCCCCAGAGGCCATGCGCCAAGAGGGCCTGCAGCTGCTCTCCGCCTTTGCCGGGGAGGAGGACCGTTCTCTGCTGGAGGGGGGCTACTACACCATAGAGCCCGGCAGCAGCGAGGCCCAGCGCTTCGCGGAGGACTACCCCCTGGTGCGGGAGGAGGCCGTGTGCGTCCTGCGGGAGGGCCAGGCCCAAGAGGAGCTGGACGCCTTAGAGGGCGCCTATAACCGGGCCAGCTACGCCATGCTGCTCTACTTCCAGCAGGCGGCGGAAAGCGGCGACCTGGAGCAGGCTGCCCAAAGCCTGGCCCAGAGCCAGCTGCCCACCGTGGAGGCGCCCCTGCCCGACGGCCAGACCGGCCTGGAAGGCAGCCAGGAGAGCTTCCCCCAGGGGGCGCTGCCGGAGGAATCTTCCCAAGCGGAAAGCGATGCTGGGGCGCCCACGCTGTATTCCAGCCAGGGGGACAGCGCGGGGGAGGTGGATTCCACCGCCGCCCAGGAGCCTGTGGAAAACGCCGCTCCCGCCGGGGAGACAAGCCAGGAGGGTGGCTCCAGCCTGGACATGTCCCAGGGCCTGGAGAGCGTCAGCCTGGAGCAGCTGTACCAGGTGATTCCCCTGCTGGCCTATGTGCCCCAGGAGGGGCTCCAGCAGGCCCAGGAGCAGGCCGCCGCCAGCGACTCCATGATGGGGGAGCAGGTGGGCGTCACCTTGGCGCGGCTCTTCTATGAGGAGCTGGGCATGGACACCGCCGCCATCCAGAGCCGGTACATTTGGAACAAGGGCTTGCAGATGCTGGGCGTGGCCTTGCTGGGCGTCATCGCCACGGTGCTGGTGGGCTTTTTCTCCGCGCGGATGGCCGCCGCCGTGGGCCGCCAGCTGCGCCACGATTTGTTCGCCAAGGTGGAGGAGTTCTCCAACGGGGAGTTTGACAGGTTCTCCACCGCCTCCCTGATTACCCGCACCACCAACGACGTGCAGCAGATTCAAATGCTGGTGACCATGGGCGTGCGGATGATTTGCTACACGCCTATCATCGGCATTGGCGGCGTGATTTTCGCCGTGCAGAAAAGCGTGTCCCTCAGCTTTTTGGTGGCCTTGGCCGTGGTGGTGTTCCTGGGGCTGATTTTAGTCTCCCTGGCCGTGGTGCTGCCCAAGTTCAAGATTTTGCAGAAGCTTATCGACAAGCTGAATTTGGTCAGCCGGGAGAACCTCTCCGGCATGATGGTGGTGCGGGCCTTTGGCAACGAGGGCTACGAGGAGCGCCGCTTTGACGCCGCCAACCGGGATTTGATGGAGACCAACCGTTTTGTCCAGCGGGTGATGAGCCTGCTGATGCCCGCCATGATGTTTGGCATGAACCTGCTCTCGGTGCTGATTGTGTGGGTGGGCGGCCACGCCATTGCCCAAAGCACCTTGCAGATTGGGGACATGATGGCCTTTATCCAGTACGCCATGCAGATTATCATGGCTTTCCTGATGCTGGCCATGATTTTCATTTTGGTGCCCCGGGCCAGCGTGTCCGCCGGGCGCATTTTGGAGGTGCTGGACGCGCCTTTGTCCATCCAGGACCCGGAGAAGCCGGAGGTTCTGGAAGAGCCCAAGGGCGTGGTGGAATTTCAGGACGTGTCCTTCCGCTACCACAACGCCGACGGCGACGTGCTGGAGCACATCTCCTTTACCGCCAGGCCCGGGGAGACCACGGCCTTTATCGGCGCCACCGGCGCGGGCAAGTCCACCTTGGTGAACTTGATTCCCCGGTTCTACGACGTGACCGAGGGCGCTGTCACCATTGACGGGGTGGACGTGCGCAAGCTCTCCCAGCACCAGCTGCGGGAGATGATTGGCTATGTGCCCCAAAAGGGCATGCTCTTCTCCGGCACCGTGGCCAGCAACCTGCGCTACGGCAAAGAGGACGCCACCGGCCAGGAGCTGCAGGAGGCCCTTGCCACCGCCCAGGCCGCGGACTTTGTAAACGCCATGGACGAAGGGGTGGATTCCCCCATCTCCCAGGGGGGCACCAACGTCTCCGGCGGCCAGCGGCAGCGTCTCTCCATTGCCCGCGCCCTGGCCCGCAAGGCGCCCATCTATGTCTTTGACGACAGCTTCTCCGCCCTGGACTTTAAGACCGACGCCGCCCTGCGCAAGGCCCTGGCCCGGGATACCCAAAACGCCACCGTGCTGATTGTGGCCCAGCGGGTGAGCACCATCCTCCACGCCCAGCAGATCATCGTGCTGGACCAGGGGAAGATGGTGGGCAAGGGCACCCACAAGGAGCTGCTGCAAACCTGCCCCGAGTACCGGGAAATTGCCGAAAGCCAGCTGCAAAAGGAGGAATTGGAATGAGCCAGAGAGGACACGCCCCCCGGCACGGGGGCCCGGCCATGGCCGGGGAAAAGGCGAAAAACTTCAAGGGCAGCTCCAAGCGGCTGCTGAAATACCTGCGCCCCTTTTGGGTGCCGGTGATTTTCGTAATGCTCTTCGCGGCGGCTTCCACGGTGTTCTCCATTGTGGGGCCCAAGGTGCTGGCCCTGGCCACCGACGAGCTGGCCAACGGCCTGGTGCGCATCGTCACCGGCGCCCAGGGCGGCATTGACTTTGGCTACATTGGCAAGGTGCTGCTGCTGTTGGGCGGCATCTACCTGCTCAGCGCCGGGTTCTCCTACGCCCAGGGCTTTATCATGGCCGGGGTGACGGCGGACCTCTCCTACGGCCTGCGGGACGCCATCGAGAAGAAAATCAACAAGCTGCCCCTTTCCTACTTCCACCGGGTGAGCCAGGGCGACGTGCTCTCCCGCATCACCAACGACGTGGACACGCTGACAAACTCCTTAAACCAAAGCGTCACCCAGATGATTACCTCGGTGTGCACCCTCATCGGCGTGCTGATTATGATGCTCACCATCAGCTGGCAGCTCACCTTGGTGGCCCTGTGCATTGTGCCGGTGTCGCTGGTGTTTGTCATGGTGATCGTCAAGTTCTCCCAAAAGCACTTTAAGGCCCAGCAATACTACCTGGGCTCCGTCAACGGCCAGGTGGAGGAGATGTACGGCGGCCACCTGGTGGTGAAAGCTTTTGGCCGGGAGAAGGAAACCGTGGCCGCCTTTGACGCCGAGAACCAGAAGCTCTACAACGCCGGGTGGAAATCCCAGTTCCTCTCGGGGCTGATGCAGCCCGTGATGAACTTTGTGGGCAACCTGGGCTATGTGGTCATCTGCATGGTGGGCGCCTCTATGGCGGCCGGCGGCTCCATGACCATCGGCGGCATCCAGGCCTTTGTGCAGTATGTGCGCAGCTTTACCCAGCCCATCACCCAGATGGCCAACATCTCCAACCAGCTGCAGATGACCGTGGCCGCCGCCGAGCGGATTTTCCAATTCCTGGACGAGGAGGAGGAAGCCGGGGAGGAGCCCAAGCTGCGCACCGCGGACTTGGACATCCAGGGCAACATTGTGTTCGACCACGTGAAGTTCGGCTACGAGGACAGCGAGGGCCTGGTCATCCGGGACTTCTCCGCCACGGTGAAGGCCGGCCAGAAGGTGGCCATTGTGGGCCCCACCGGCGCCGGCAAGACCACCATGGTGAAGCTGCTCATGCGCTTCCACGATTTGAAGGGCGGGCAAATCACCTTGGACGGCCACCCCATCACCGACTTCTCCCGCACGGACCTGCGCAGCCAGTTCGGCATGGTGCTTCAGGACGCCTGGTTGTACAGCGGCACCATTTTGGAGAACATCCGCTACGGCAAGCTCACCGCCACCGACGAGGAGGTGGTGCAGGCCGCCAAGATGGCCCAGGCCGACCACTTTATCCACACCTTGCCCGGGGGCTACCAGATGGAGCTCAATGAGGAGAGCTCCAACGTGTCCCAGGGGCAGAAGCAGCTGCTCACCATTGCCCGGGCCATTCTGGCGGACTCCAAGGTGCTGATTCTGGACGAGGCCACCAGCTCGGTGGACACCCGCACCGAGGTGCTCATCCAGCGGGCCATGGACAACCTGATGCAGGGCCGCACCAGCTTTATCATCGCCCACCGGCTTTCCACCATCCGCAACGCCGACCTCATCCTGTGCATGAAGGACGGCGACATTGTGGAGCAGGGCACCCATGAGGAGCTGATGGAAAAGGGCGGCTTCTACGCGGAATTGTACAACAGCCAGTTTGAGGCCGCGGCCCAGGACCAGGCCAGCTGAGAAGGGGGTACGGGATATGAAACGCTATTGCATCATCACCATCGAGCGGGAGTACGCCAGCGGCGGCTCCCTGGTGGGCAAGCTTGTGGGGCAGGCCTTGGGCGTCCCGGTGTACGGCCGGGAGATTCTGGAAATCGCCGCCCGGGAAGGGGGCACCACCCCGGAGTATATCGAGCACCTGGAGGAGACGGACACCAACTCTTTGCTGTATTCTTTGGTGGCCATGGCCAAGACTGTCCAGGGCCAGCTGCCCCAGATCTCCAAAACCGACCAGCTGAACTTGCTGGAGGCCCGCATCATCCAGCGGCTGGCCCAGGAGGGCCCCTGCGTCATTGTGGGGCGCTGCGCCGGCTGGGTGCTGCGGGAGCAGCCCCATGTGCTCAACGTGTTCATCCACGCCGACCGCCAAGAGCGGCTGCGCCGGGCGGTGGAGGAGTACGGCATCCCCCAGGACCAGGCGGCCTCTGTGCTGCACCGGTTTGACCACCGGCGCTCCAACTTCTACCACGCCAACACAGGGCGCTTCTGGCGGGAGCGGGAGGGCTACCACATGGTGCTGGACAGCGGCCTGCTGGGGGTAGAGCTGTGCTCCCAGCTGCTGGTGGCCGCCGCCCAAAGCGAGGGCTGAGCCATGGAAGTCTGGATTTTGGTGAACAACCGGGCCGGCCGGCAGCACGCCCGGGAGAACGGGGAGCAGGTGCGCCGGGTGTTCGCCTTGGGGGGCGCCCGCGCCCGGGTGGCCTACACGGACACCGTGGAGGAAGGGGCCGCCTTTCTCCAGCAGGCCGTGGAGGCCCAGCCGGATTTGCTGGTGTGCTGCGGCGGCGACGGCACCTTGAGCCAGGCGCTGAACATCTTACAGCAGCTGGACGCCAAGCTGCCTTTGGGCTATGTGCCCATGGGCACCACCAACGACTTCGCCGCCTCGCTGGGCCTGCCCAAGGAGCCTGCCAAGGCGGCGAAGCAAATCCTCCACGGCCAGCCGCGTCTGCTGGATTTGGGCCGCTTTGGGGAGCGGGAGTTCCTGTACGTGGCCTCCTTTGGGGCCTTTACCCAGTCCTCCTACAAAGCGGCGCCCCAGGTGAAGGCCGTCCTGGGCCACCTGGCCTATGTGCTGGAAAGCGCCAAGGAGCTGCCCTTTCTGCGGGCCTGTTCCCTCCAGGTGGATACGGGGGACGCCCTCTATGAGGGGGAGTACCTCTTTGGGGCGGTGAGCAACACCCTGTCCGTGGGGGGCATCCTCAAGCTGGACCCCCAGGCCGTGCACCTGGATGACGGCCTGCTGGAGCTGACGCTGGTGCGCATGCCCAAAAACCCCGTAGAGCTGGGCCAGGCCGCCGCCATGCTGGGCCGGGGCAAGTACGACGGGGACCTGGTGCTCCAGCGGACGGTGCGCCGGGCGGTGCTCACCTGCGGGGAGGAGTTCCCCTGGTCGCTGGACGGGGAGTACGTCCCCGGGGCCGCCCAGATTGAAATAGAAACACTGCCCCAGGCACTGGAGCTGGTGCTGTAAAAACGCGAGGAGGAGACTGTATGAACACACCTAGGTTGGAGACAGAGCGGCTGGTCCTGCGGCGGTTTGAGCCGTCGGATTTGCAGGCCTTTTTCCAGATTTTTTCCGACGGGGAGGTAAACCGCTTCCTGCCCTGGTTCCCGGTGCGGGACTTGGAGGAGGCCCAGGCCTTCTACCAGCAGCGGTACGCCCCGGTGTACGCCAAGGCCCAGGGCTACGCCTACGCCATCTGCCGCAAGGAGGACAACGTGCCCATTGGCTACGTCAACGGGGAGACAGAGGGCGCCCGGGACTTTGGCTACGGCCTGCGCAAGGAGTTCTGGGGCCAGGGCATCGTCACAGAGGCCTCCCGGGCGGTGCTGGCCCAGATGAAGGAGGACGGCGTGCCCTTTGTCACCGCCACCCACGATAGGGAAAACCCCGGCAGCGGCAGAGTGATGCAGAAGCTGGGCATGGTGTACCACTACTCCTACCGGGAGCAGTGGCAGCCCAAGGACATCTCCGTGGTGTTCCGGATGTACCAGCTGAACCTGGACGGGGACAACAACCGGCTCTACCGGGCGTATTGGGACAAGTTCCCGGAGCACTTTGTGGAGACAGAGCTGTAAAAAAGGGAGAGCCGCGGCTCTCCCTTTTTTGTTAAGATTCCTCCTGTTTGGCGTAAAAGGCGGGGTTGGCGGCCCCGGCTTTCCAGCCCAGCTTCCGGGCCAGGGGGCTGACCCCCAGGCACAGCAGGAAGGAGAGGGCCATGGCCAGGCAGGCGTACACCGGGCCGTTGGGGGTGGTGAACCCAGAGGCCGCCGCCGGCACAAAGGCGGTGAGGAAGCCGCCCAGCATCCCCGCCCAGGCCCCGGCACGGTTGATGCCCTTCCAGTACAGGGTGAGCACGTAGGGCGCCAAAAACGCCCCGGAGAGGATGCCCCAGGAGTAGGACATCATCTCCAAAATGGGGGTGGGGTAGTTGGCGATGAGGTAGCTGAGCACCACAAAGGCCAGGCACAGCAGGCGGGTGACGGTGGCCAGGGTCTTCTCCCCCAGGCCCTTGAGCCAGCTGGCCTTAATCAAATCCATGGAGACGGTGGAGCAGGCCGTCAAGGTGATGCTGGAAAGGGTGGACACCGAGGCGGAAATCAGCAGCACCAAAATGACGCCGATAAGCAGATTGGGCAGCCCGGCGGAGTTGAGCATCAGGGGGACGATGTAGTCCGTGCCGCCCTCCGGCAGGTTCTCCCCAAAGAACAGGTGGGAGAAGGAGCCGATGAAGTAGCCGCCCCCCGCCACCAGCAAAGAGAAGAAGGTGGAGATGATGACCCCCCGGCTCACCTCCCGCTTATCCCGGATGCCGTAGTACTTGTGGACCATCTGGGGCAGGCCCCAGGTGCCAAAGCTGGTCATCAGCACCGTGGAAACCAGGGCCAAGGCCGAGGAGCCGGACAGGGGCGCCATCTGGTGGCTCTCCATGTAGTCCACCATGTTGGAGAGCCCCTGGGAGAGCCCGCCCACCTGGGGGGACTGCACCACCAGCACAATCAGGGCCGCCACGCCCACCATCATGATGAAGCCCTGGACAAAGTCCGCCTTTAAGGTGGCCATGTAGCCCCCCAGCACCAGCACCACCGCCGAGGCAATGGCGATGATGAGCATGCACACCGTTTCGTCAATGCCCAAAATCACCGAGCACACGCTGGTAAGCCCCTTGTACACCGAGGCGGAGTAGGGGATGAGGAACACAAAGATGACCGCGCAGGCAAACAGGCGCATGCCCCGGCTTTGGAAGCGCTTTTCAAAGAGCTGGGGCATGGACTTGATGTCGTGGCGGCGGGTGATGTCCCGGGTGCGGTTGGCCAGCACCAGCCAGGCCAGCAGCGTGCCGAACACCGCGTTGCCCACGCCCACCAGCACGCTCCACAGGCCGTAGCTCCACCCAGAGCCCCCGGAATAGCCGATGAACATCACCGCGGAGAAATAGGCCGTGCCGTAGGAGAGGGCGGAAATCCACGCCCCGGCGTTGCGGCCGCCCACGGTAAAGCCGGCCATGTCTGTGCCCTTGCGGGAATACCACACGCCAATGCCCAGCATAAACAGCGCGTACACCCCAATGACAATCCAAATGGTCACTTCCTTGCTCATAGGTTCCACTTCCCCCTGCTGCTTTTCTCATTTAAAGCACACATGCTTTAAAGCATAGGTGTGCTAAAGTGAGTAGATTGTACCACATCCCTTGGAAAAAAGCAAGGGCCAAGGGCGGTTTTTTCCCGGGAAACCCGGCCGGTTTTCATAGATTGTTCACCTGTTTTTCTTGCTTTTGCCATAGATACCGAGTAAAATGGACTTAACTTGGGGCATTGCACCCAAACCAAGCGTGAAAGAAGTTTTGAAAAAGGAGGGGGTTCCACATGGCTACAGGGAAAATCCTGATTGTGGACGACGATACCAACATCTGCGAGCTGCTGCGGCTCTATATAGAAAAGGAGGGGTACGAAGCCTCCATTGCCAACGACGGCGAGACCGCCTTGAAAATGTTTGATTCGGTAAACCCGGACTTGGTTTTGCTGGACATCATGCTGCCCGGCCTGGACGGCTGGCAGGTGTGCCGGGAAATCCGGAAGAAATCTTCCTGCCCCATCATCATGCTCACCGCCAAGGGCGAGGTGTTCGACAAGGTGCTGGGCCTGGAGCTGGGCGCCGACGACTACGTGGTAAAGCCCTTTGAGACAAAAGAGGTCATCGCCCGCATCGGCGCGGTGCTGCGGCGCAGCGGCCGCCACAGCGAGGACAAGGAAGAGAACAAGGTGGTCACCTACGAGAACCTGTCCATCAACCTGACCAACTACGAGCTGAAGGTGAAGGGCGTGCAGGTGGATACCCCCCGCAAGGAGATGGAGCTCATCTACCACCTGGCTTCCAACCCCAACCAGGTGTTCACCCGGGACCAGCTGCTGGACGAGGTGTGGGGCTTTGACTACTACGGCGACAGCCGCACCGTGGACGTCCACGTAAAGCGCCTGCGGGAGAAGTTGGAGGGCGCCTCGGACAAGTGGGCCCTGAAAACCGTGTGGGGCGTGGGCTATAAGTTTGAGGTGAAGGAATGACCCCCAAAAAAACAAGAAGGAAAGTGGCCGTGCAGAAGAGCATCTTCACCCGGTACCTGGCCATTACCATGGGCATTGTGGTGCTCAGCTTTATCATGCTGGGCACGGTGATGATGGCCTTTTTCTCCCAATATTGGAAAAACGAGAAGCGGGACCTGCTCACCCAGAACGCCGCCTCCATTGCGGAGATGTCCAACGCCTTCCTCTCCAAGACCAGCGAGGACACCTACCAGCTGCAGACCACGGTGCTGAAAACCTTTATCGACGCCTTTTCCACCAGCATTGACGCGGATATCTTTATCACCGATTTGGAGGGCAACATCTTGCTGGGAAATTACCCCAACAGCAAGCTCTCCCAGCCCCAGTCGGTGCCCCAGCAGACGGTCTCCCTGGCGGCCCAGGGTATGTACGAGGGGCGCAACACCTTTGGCGGGCTGTACCGCAGCCCCTCCTTTATCATCGGCGTGCCCATGTACGCCGGGGAAAACAAGGATATGTGCGTGGGGGCGGTGTTCGCCGCCACCAGCGTCAGCACGGTAAGCGCCTTCCAGGGGGAGGCGCTGCAGATGTTCCTGGTGGCCGCGGCGGCGGCGCTGGGCATCACCTTTATTGTGGTGGGGGCCTTTGCCTACCGCCTGGTGCAGCCCCTGCGGCAGATGAGCGCCGCGGCCCGCACCTTTGGCGGCGGGGATTTCTCCGTGCGGGTGCCGGTCACCAGCGCCGACGAGCTGGGCCAGCTGGCCCTCTCCTTTAACAACATGGCAAACTCCCTCTCCAACTCCGAGGGCACCCGGCGCAGCTTTATCGCCAATGTCTCTCACGAGCTGAAAACCCCCATGACCACCATCGCCGGGTTTATCGACGGCATTTTGGACGGCACCATCCCCAAGGAGCAGGAGGACAAATACCTGCACATCGTCTCCGACGAGGTGAAGCGCCTGTCCCGGCTGGTAAAGTCCATGCTGGACCTCTCCCGCATAGACAGCGGCGAGATGCAGCTGCACCCCACCAATTTCGACATCACAAATACCATCGTCACCACGCTGCTCACCTTCGAGCAGAAGATTGACGAAAAGGGCATTGAGATACGGGGCCTGGAAGAGGCCCGGCCCCAGATGGTCTTGGGCGACCAGGACTTGCTCCACCAGGTGGTGTACAACCTCATTGAGAACGCCGTGAAGTTCACCAACGACGGCGGCGCCATCTCCGTGCAGGTGTCCGACAGCATCGACCGCACCACGGTGGTCATTGAGAACACCGGCCCCGGCATAGCCCCCGAGGATTTGCCCATGATTTTCGAGCGGTTCTACAAGACGGACAAATCCCGCAGCCGGGATAAAAACGGCATGGGCCTGGGGCTGTACATTGTGCGGACCATCTTAAAGCTGCACGGCGGGGACATTGCTGTCAGGTCGGCGGTGGGGCAGTTCTGCCGGTTCGAGTTCTACATCCCCAAGCCCCAAGAGGCGCCCAAGCTGAAGGACACCGGCTCGTTTAAATTGAAAGACGCGTCCTACCGCTCCAAGGCCAAGGAGAAGAAAGCTACCAAGGCGGAAAAGCAAGAGCGGGAGGAACCCGAAAGGAGTAAGGAAGATGACGGACGACCAGAAGAATAACCCCCAGCCAGAGGGGCAGCCCGTCCCCGTAGAGGAAAGCCCGGCCAGCGCCCCCGCTGTGGAGGAGCCCATCCCAGGGGAGAGCCAGCAGGCCGCCCCGGCAGGGGAAGCCGTCCCCGTAGAGGAAAGCCCGGCCGGCGTTCCCGCTGTGGAGGAGCCCATCCCGGAGGAGAGCCAGCAGGCCGCCCCGGCAGGGGAAGCCGCCCCTGTGGAGGAAAGCCCGGCCGGCGTCCCCGCTGCGGAGGAGCCCATCCCAGGGGAGAGCCAACAGGCCGCCCCGGTAGGGGAAGCCGTCCCTGTGGAGGAAAGCCCGGGCAGCGCTCCCGCTGCGGAGGAGCCCATCCCAGGGGAGAGCCAGCAGGGCGCCCCTCAGTCAGGGGCCCCGGCGGGAGGGCAGCCCTACCCGCCCCAGCCTTGGCAGGGGTGGTATTACGGCGCGCCGCCCCAGGCTCCTTACGCCCCGCCGCCTGCCCCGGGTGGGTACTACCCCTATGCCCAGGGCGGGTACCAGCCCCAGCCGGGCCAGCCCTGGTACGGCCAGCCCGCCGGGCAGCCGGCCAAGCCGCCCCGGAAGAAAATGTCCCGGGGGCTGAAGGTCTTTTTGTGGATTGTCTCCGCCTTGACCGTCGGGGTGGTTCTGGGCTTTGCCGGGTTTGTCGTCAGCTGGGCGGTGGCCGGGCCCCAGCAGGGGGGCTCTCTGGTGGAGACGCTGCCCGAGGAAAGCCAGCCGGACAGCTCCCAGGAGGGCCAGGACGCCGCCGAGACGCCGGAGATTGAGCTGCCCGACGTGGACGTGACCCCCAACGAGGAGGGCATCACCATCCACGAGAAGCCGGAAGGGGAGGCCCTGGATGCCCAGGAGGTCTACAACCAGGTGGTGAAGTCCACCGTGGCCATCACCGCCTCCCGCACCGGCGAGACCACCGACAGCTCCGGTACGGGCATCATCGCCACCAGCGATGGGTATATCATCACCAACGCCCATGTGGTGCTGAACACCAAGAGCGTCCTTGTCACCGTGACCACCTACGACGGCCAGCAGTACGACGCCGTGGTGGTGGGCATGGACCGCACCACGGACTTGGCCATCATCAAGACAAACGACTACGGCTTTACCCCCGCCCAGTTTGGGGATTCGGACCAGCTCTCCATTGGGGAGTGGGTGGTGGCCATTGGCAACCCCGGCGGCGAGCGGTTTGCCAGCTCCCTCACCCGGGGGATTATCTCCGGCCTGGACAGGGCCGTGGAGCGCTACAGCGAGGACGGCATGACCTTTATCCAGACGGACGCCGCCATCAACCCGGGCAACTCCGGCGGGCCCCTGGTGAATATGTACGGCCAGGTGGTGGGCATCAACTCCTCGAAGATCATCACCGACGGCTACGAGGGCATGGGCTTTGCCATCCCCGTGAGCAAGGCCAAGGACATCATCGACCAGCTGCTCTCCGGCGGCTATGTGGAGGGCCGGGTGCGGCTGGGCATCACCGGCTCGGACATCAGCGCCACCCAGGCGGCCTTTTACGGCGTGCCCCGGGGCTTTATGATTGTCTCCATCGATGAGGACAGCGCCTTTGCCGGCACCGAGGCCCAGCCCGAGGACATCATCACCGCCATTGACGGCGAGACGGTGGAGGAGCTTCAGGACATCTCCAACCTGCTGCTGCGCTACAGCCCCGGCGACCAGGTGACGGTCACCTTGTACCGGCCGCCGGTGAACGGCATGGGCGAAGGGGAAGAGCTGGAGGTCACCATCACACTGCTGGAGGACAAGGGGGAAACGCAGCGGTAATGGCCAAAAAGAGTGAAAAGACAAACGCCCTGCGGCTGCTGGACAAGCTGAAAATCCCCTATGAGGCCCACAGCTACCCCTGCGAGGAATTCACCGGCGGGGAGGACGTGGCCCGCCAGCTGGGCCTGGACCCGGCGGACGTGTGCAAGACCCTGGTCACCGTGGGGAAAAGCGGCGGGCACTTTGTGTTCGTGCTGCCGGTAACAGGGGAGCTGGATAGGAAGAAGGCCGCGGCCCTGGTGGGGGAGAAATCCCTGGAGATGCTCCACGTCAAGGACTTGCTGGCCGTCACCGGGTATGTCCGGGGCGGGTGTACCGCCTTGGGCATGAAGAGGCAGTTCCCCACGGTGGTGGAGCAAAGCCTGCGGGAGAAGCCGTTTATCTACGTCAGCGGCGGCAAGCGGGGCTTGCAGCTGAAGCTGGCCCCGGGGGACTTGGTGCAGGCAGCCGGCGCCATGTGGGGCGATGTGCTGGCAAAAGACTGAAACGCGCCGAGCGAAGCGAGCATAAAAGTTTTTGGTCAAACTTTTTTCAAAAAGTTTGCGAGGTGTGGGGCGGCGCCCCACGACCTTGATCTGACGGCGCAGCCGTAAAAGAAAACCAGGAGCGAAAGCCGCACGCGCCCGTAAGGCGATAGGCTTGCGCTCCGGCCGGTAGCACACCGGAAACGCATCTTCACAGCAAGCGTCTTTTTTCAAGAGATTTTTACAGACAATAAAAAGGACATCCAAGTTTTGGGCTTGGGTGTCCTTTTCTTTTGCATTTTGGTTCCCGCGGGCCGCTGGAGGGGCTTTCAGGAAGAGGCATACTGGGTGCCTTTCCGGCCGCTCCTGGGGCTATCTGCTGCGCAGCATGCGCCCCGCTCGCTGGTTTTTTCTTTCCGGCTGCGCCGGTTTAAGGTCGCGAGACGCTGTCTCGCGCTCTGCAGCCTTTGAAAAGGCTGGCGAAACTTTTACGCGCTTCGCGTGTTAGTTATTCCCCGGCCTCTGCCTTGGCCTCCTCGATGACCTTCTGGGCCACGTTGGAGGGCGCTTCCTCATACCGCTCAAAGCCAAAGGTGAAGCTGCCCCGGCCCTGGGTGCACTGGCGGATGAAGGTAGTGAAGTCGTGCATCTCCGCCATGGGGACGTCCGCCTCTACCGTCTGCTTGCCTTCGCCCGCGGGTTCCATGCCCAATACGCGGCCGCGGCGCTTGTTCACCTCGCCCATGACGTCGCCCATGTTGGCGTCCGGCACAGTGGCTTTCAGGTGGCCGATGGGCTCCAGCAGCACAGGGTTGGCCTGGGGCATGCCCGCCTTATAGGCCAAGGCCGCCGCCGTCTTAAAGGCCATTTCAGAGGAGTCCACCGGGTGGTAAGAGCCGTCGTACAGCACGGCGGACAGGCCCACCACAGGGTAGCCCGCCAGGGGGCCCCGCTGGATGCACTCCCGCAGGCCCTTTTCCACCGCGGGGAAGAAGCCCTTGGGCACAGAGCCGCCCACGACCCGCTCGCCGAATTCCAGGCCTTCGCTGTCGCAGGGGGAGAACTCGATCCAAACGTCGCCGAACTGGCCGTGGCCGCCGGTCTGCTTCTTGTGCCGGCCCTGGACCTGTACGGTTTTACGGATGGTCTCGCGGTAGGGGACCTTGGGTTTCTTCAAGGTGACATCCACGCCGAACTTGCTCTTCAGCTTGGAGACAGCCACGTCCAGGTGCTGCTCGCCCAGGCCGCTTAAAATCATCTCGTGGGTTTCGTTGTTGGTGCTAAACTGCAAGGTGGGGTCCTCTTCGGAGAGGCGCATCATGCCCTGGGCCACCTTGTCCTCCTCGCCCTTCTTGGCGGGGACAATGGCCATGCGCAAGGTGGGGTTGGGATACTCCACCCCGTCCAAGGTGACTTTCCGGGTGGGGGAGCACAGGGTGTCGCCGGTGTTGGTGGCGGTCAGCTTGGGGATGGCCCCAATGTCGCCCGCGCCAATGTACTTGACGTCCACCTGCTTTTTGCCCACCAGCATCACGGTTTTGCCCACGCGCTCGGTGTTGCCGGTGCGCATGTTCACCAGCTGGGAGTCGGTGGAAATCTTGCCGGAGACCACCTTCACGTAAGACAGCTTGCCGATGAAGGGGTCGGCCACGGTCTTAAAGACAATGGCGGCCGCGGCGCCGTCCTCGTTGACAGAGAGCTCCACGGGGTTGCCGTCCACGTCCAGGCCGATTTCCCCGGCCTTCTCCTCGGCGGAGGGGGCCAGCCAGCACAGGCCGTCCATAAACTGCTCCATGCCCCGCATCAGCAGGGCGTCGCCGCAGAACACGGGGGTGATGGTGCCGGACTTCACGCCCTTGCTCACGCCCACGATGACTTCCTCGGGGGTGAAGGGCTCGCCGGCGAAGTATTTCTCAAAGAGCTCGTCGTCGGTTTCGGCGACGGCCTCGTAAATGGCGGTGCGCAGGCCTTCCAGCCGGTCGCCCATGTCGGGCATGGCCACGGCCACGGGCTTGCCGCCGGAGTAGTCGTAGGCCTTGTACTCCAGCAGGTTGATGTAGATGTTTGCCTGGCCGTCCTGGATGAAGGGCACCACCACCGGGCACACAGAGGGCCCGAAGTTGGCCTTCAAATCCTCGAACACCCGGTAGAACCGGGCGCTCTCGTCGCACAGGCCGTTGACAAAGAAGATTTTCGCCAGGCCGTTTTTCTCGGCGGCGGCAAAGGCCTTTTCCGTGCCCACAGCCACGCCGTCCCGGCCGGAGACCACAATCAGCGCGGTGTCGGCGGCGCGCATGGCCTCGCACATGCCGCCCTCAAAGTCGAACAGGCCGGGGGCGTCCAGCAGGTTGATTTTCTTGTTCTTCCACTCCAGAGGGGCGCTGGCCGCAGAGATAGAAGCCTTCCGGCGGATTTCCTCGGGGTCATAGTCGCACACGGTGTTGCCCTCGCCCACCTTGCCCCGGCGGTCGGAAACCCCGGCCAGGTAGAGCATGGCCTCCGCCAGGGAGGTCTTTCCCGCCCCGCCGTGGCCGGCTACCGCCAGGTTGATGATATTTTTGGCCTGATATTGGTTCATAACGCATAGACTCCTTCCACTGCCATAGTGAGCGGCCTTGGCCGCCTGCCCAGCAATTCCCTGTTTTGCACAAGTTCGATGTTACAAGGCATAGCTAATTATATATCAATCTTCCAAAGAATACAATGGGGAAAACAGAAATACTATGAATTTTACGGTTTGAACCTTTAATTTTTGGCAGGATTGCCCAATGACACGGGTGGTTTTCCAGCGAAAACAGGGGCCCCAGGGAGAAAAAGCCATAAAAATACCCCGGTCCGCGGGGACCGGGGCAAGCCTTGCTATGAAGTTGTGTCAGCGCCGCAGCTTGGGCAGCACCAACGTGACCAGCACCCAGAACAGCTGGAACAGGAACAGCACCAGGCTGGTGAGCTGCCCCATGGCCCCAAAGCAGGCCAGGAAGGCCACCAGCACAAAGCCCAGCACCATGGCGGCGTTTTGGATGGCCACCACCATGCTGACGGTGCGGCGCTCCTCCACGCAGGCGGAGATGACGTTCATCATGGATTCCATGCGGCCCTTGGTGGCCACCAGGGCGTCGGCCCGGGGGATCTCCTTCTGGGCCAGCTTCTGGTACTCCTCGCCCAGGCGGCTGTCCAGAATGCCCACCGAGGCGGTGTCGATGCCAAACAGCCGGGAGACCAGCTGGGTGGTGACGTTGGGGTCGGTGGTGCGCACAATAACGCTGATGCCGCTGTCCTCCAGCCGCTGGAGCTCGTTTTTCCGGCGGCGGTCGGCGGCGTAGGTGAGCACCAGCATGGCCGCCGCTTCGGATTCCACGGCGATGTAGATGACCTGCTGGTTGCCAGAGGCGTACTGGCTCTCCTCCTCACGGGGGGGCACGGAGATGCGGTGGTTAATCAGCAGGGCCCGGCCGCCGATGTAGATGGTCTTGCCGTCCACGCGGCCCACAATGCCCGCGCTGTCTTCATAGGTAAAGTTCTCCACCTGGGGCAGGGCGTCCTCGTTTTCGCTGATGACCTGGTCGAACACCCCGGAGAGGGGGCCGCCCACCTTCTGCATCAGGGCGGAGGCGGACATGACTGCCTCTTCCGCCAGGGCCCGGCCGCCAAAGGTCTTAATGCCGCCCAGCACCACGGTGCCCCGGGGGAACAACTCGCCGGCGTCCACCAGCACGGCGTTGACGTTGCCCATCTGCTCCACGCCCTCATAGCCCACCACCATGGCGCCGGCCCGGCGGGCGGTGCGGCACAGGCGGCTGATAGGCAGGTTCACCGAAAGCATGTTGGAAACCGCCACGCAGGCGCAGCTGGCCGCGGCAAAGGCGCTGATGGCCGTGGGCACGCTGCTGGTAATCAGCAAGGTGGCGATGCACAGCAGCAGCGAGGCGATGAGCCCAATGGGCGCCATCAGCTGAGAGGCGGACTCCGAGGGGTCGGGCTTGTAAGAGAGCTCTAAGAACCGCTTGAGGAAGCCCGTGGGGCACTGGTAGGCGATGACGGGCGTCTCCGCCACGCAGTCCTTGGCCATCTTCAAGGCGGTGTTGTGGTCGCCGTACAGGCGCACACTGTACTTCTGCTCCCGGCCGGTGACAAACCGGAAGTTGGAGTGGATGCGGCGAATCATGGTCAGCTTGCCCGCGGCGTTGGCGAACAAGATGGCCGAGAGCACCACCGCGTACAGGTGGAGGGTGCCGTCGGTGAGGGCATCCTGGAAGAAGGCGGCGGAAACCGCCTGGATAATCACAGCCACCGAGGCCACCGCCGCGGCGCTGTCGGAATTGGCGTTAAAGGAGAACAGGGCTTTCAGGCCGTTGAGCACGGTGCGGTAGCACACGCCCACCGCCACGGCCAAAAACACCAAGGTGAGCACCACGTACACCACCGGCAGGGAGCCCGGGTCCCCGGGGCCGGTAATCTGGCCGCCGAAAATCAGGTTCACCAGCACCAGCAGTACGGTGAACACGCCGGTAATCATCATGCGCAAAGTGAGCTCCCGCATCTCGCCGCGCAGCTCGTGGGAGATGGACTTGGCGTCCTCGGGGCCGGTGTAGTCGTCGATGGACTCGCCGGTGTCCGCGTCGGGCACAGGGGCCTCGGCCTGCTGGGGCGTCTCCAGCTTCTTGTTGCGCACCCGGCGCTTGGGGGCGTTTTTCCGCTGGGCCTTCTCAGCGGCCTGGCGCAGCTCCTCGGACTCGGAGAGCAGGGCGCTTTGGAGCACCTCGGCGTGGATGATGTGGGTGGGCACGCTGCGGGGGCGGTACTCGAACACGCTGGCCACCTGGGGAGGCTCCGCCACCGGCCGGTTGATGACCGTGGTCTTCTCCTCCACAGGGGGCTGGGCGGGCTGCTGGACCACGGGGGGCTCCAGCACCTGGGTGGCCTCCTGGGTGACCTCCGGCTGGGCGGGCTGTTCCGCAGGGGCGGGGGCCGCCGGCGTCTGGGAGGAAACGTCCTCAAAGACGGGCTGGCTCTCGGGCGCCGCCTGGGCAGCGGGGGCCGCCTCTTGGACGGGCTGCTCCTCCGCCATTTCTTGGATGGGCTGCGCCGGCGCGGCCTCCTGGACAGGTTCGGCAGCGGCTTCCGGAGCCGGGGACACCTCGCGCACCTGGGAGGCGGGCTCGTTGTACACCACGGTTTCCCGCACTTCCACCTCGGGAGGGGCAGGGAGCTCTTCCACAGATACGTCTTCCGGGGGTATCTCTTCCACCGGCTCTTGGGGGACAGGCTCCTGGGGCAGGGGCGCGGGCTGCTCGTCCGGCTCTAAGGGAGCGGGGGAGTCCAGCACCCGGCCGATGGCCTCCTCGGAGACAGGGGCCATGTCGCCCACCCGCTGGAGCTCCACCGTATCGTTGAGCACGTTCAGCTTGATTTCCATGGTCTGGTCGGCGGAGGTCTCCAGCATGGCCTTTTGGATGCCGGTCATGTCCTCCTGCAGGCGCTTGCCGCCCTCCACCGCGATGCCGTGCTGGCGGGCGTAGGGATCCGCCGCGAAAGAGGTGACAGGCATGGGCGCCACCACGCCGAACTCGTCGGCCACCTGCTGCTCGTCCACACCGGCGGTCTGCACGGCCTCGGCCACCCGGCGGCGGCGCTCCCGCTGGAGCCGCTGGAAGTTCTCCTCCACCTCGCTGTCGATGGCCTTTTTCGAGTCGTCGAACAGCGCCTTGTAGGTCTCCTCCTCGCTGGTCAGCTCCCCGGAGGGGTCGTAGCCCATGCGGTACTCGTCAATGGGCTTGAGCTGGATGCCGTAGTAGATGTCGTCCTCGTTCTCGTCGAAGTCGGGCACGCGCTTCTTCCGGCCGAACAGCCCCCAGCGCTTTTTCTTCTTCTCTTTCTTCCCGGGCTTGGCGGGCGGAGTTTCCTCCTGGGGCAGCTCCACGGTGCCGGTGGCGTATTCGTTCAAATCCGCCTGGGCCTCCTCCTGCTGGGGAGGCTGTGGCTGGGGGGCCCGCTGGGGCTGCTGCACCTGCGGGGCAGGCTGCGGCCTGGGCGCGGGCTGGGGAGCCGCCTCCTGGGGAACAGGCTGGGGCGCCTGCTGCCGGGGTTGGGGCGGCCTTTGGGCAGGCTGCCCTTGGGGGGCGGGACGCCGGGCGGGCTGGGTCGCTGCCGGACGCTGCCGCAGGTCCTGCTGGGCGGCGCGCTGGGCTGCCTCTATCTCCCGCTGGGCCCGCTGTTCCGCCAGAATATCTTCCAGGGTAAAGTCCTTGTTATCCTGTGCCATAGGCTGAAAATCCTCCTTTTACGGATTGACCGCTTTTAAGCCGCCCCGCTGGCGGGAAACCTCGTAACAGAGGATGCCCGCCGCCACCGAGGCGTTCAGCGAGTTGATTTTCCCTTTTAAAGGGAGGGAAACGACAAAATCGGCCTTTTCTTTCACCAGGCGGCTGACGCCCCGGCCCTCCGAGCCGATGACCAAAGCCACCGGGCCGGTAAAGTCTGTCTGGCACCAGGGGGCGCCGTCCATGTCCGCGGCGTACACCCACAGGCCCCGGGCTTTCAGCTCCTCCAGGGTGGAGGCCAGGTTGCCCACCCGGGCCACGGGCAGGTGCTCCACCGCCCCGGCGGAGGCTTTGCCCACGGCCCAGGTCAGGCCCACGTTGCGGCGCTTGGGGATGATGACCCCGTGGGCCCCGGCGCACTCCGCCGTGCGGATGATGGCGCCCAGGTTGTGGGGGTCCTCCAGCTCGTCGCAGAGGACGAAGAAAGGGGGCTCGCCCCGCTCTTGGGCCAGCTGGAACAAGTCCTCCACCGTGGCGTACTCCTTTACGGCCGCCACGGCCACCACCCCTTGGTGGTTGGCCCCGCCGCAGAGGTGGTCCAGCTTGCGGGGGTCGGCCTCTTTGATGGCGGCGCCGGCCGCCTTGGCCTTGGCCACCAGGGCCGAAAGGGCCCCCGAGCGCTCGCCCCGCTGGATGTATAGGCTGTCTATGGTCCGCCCTGCCCGCAGGGCCTCGCTTACGGCGTTGCGCCCCGCGATGATGTCTGCGCCCCGGGGCTCCTGCTCCGGCTGGCGCTTTTCTCGGTCTTTTTGCAAATGGGCCACCTGTCCTTTTCCCTTTGAGAATGGGCCGCCGGGATGCCCGGGGCCTGGGCCAAAACTCCGATTTTGGCACAATATATTTGCATTATACCATAGTTTCCCGGAAATCTCAAATAAAAATGCGGACAAGAAGGGCGAAAAGCCCGTGTTTTTCCGCCAGGGGCGGCAGGGAAATCCATTTTGGGGTATTTTTTTCCAAAACCTGCAAGAAAATTCTTTTTTTGCCCGTTCTTGCCCGCGGACTTTTCCACACTGCCGCCCCCTGCAACCACCGTTTCCACGGGGGAATGTGGAAAACTCTGTGGAAACTGTGAAAAACCCTTGTCCCCATGCGGGTTTTCACTTTCCCCCGTTTTCACAATGGCTTTCGTTTATGTAAACGAACCTGCTTATTTTTCCTTTTTAGAACGAAAATTGCCTTTTTTCGGCCTGCGGAGCACCCCCAAGATACAGGCGGAATCTGGCCTTTGCCCGCCCTATCTTGTGTCAAGTGGGAAAGGGCAAATTTCTTTCCCACAGTTTGTCCACAGGGATTTAACATACATTTCATATCTTGCCCTGGGGCCTTCCGCCCCGGCTGGAAAACCGTGCAAACCCAAAGATACCCCTAGGCAATTCCCCGATTTTGTGGTATACTAGCGGCAAAACCACGGGTTTTCCGGCGTGTTTTCACAAAAGCCCCCCAAAGGGCGGCCTGTTTTCCCCGGAAAACCCGGAATGTATATTTATGCACAAAATTTGTCGAACACCGTATAGGGAGGTTTTTTCCGTGAGAGAAGATATTTGCTCCATCCCCGTAAACGATGTATTCATGCCCAAGGACGGCTGCCCCTTCTGCCGCATGCGCGACATGCTGGAGGACCGCATGGCAACCTACATCACCGGCGCGGCCATGATGGAGCCCGACGTGCGGGTGGAGACAAACCGCCTGGGCTTCTGCACCGAGCACTTCAACCAGATTCTGGCCCGGGGCAGCCGGCTCTCCGTGGCGCTGATTTTGGAAAGCCTGCTGGCCACCGTGCGGGAGGAGGTGTTCCCCCAGGGCAAGGTGCCCGCCAAGAAGATTGTGGCGGCGGCCCACGCCCGGCAGGAGCACTGCTTCATCTGCGAGAACATTGAGAAGAACACCGCCCACCTGCTGGACAGCACCCTGAAGCTGTGGCAGACCGACGAGGAGTTCCGCCAGCTGTACAGCCAGCAGCCCTACATCTGCCTGCCCCACTACGGCATGGTGCTGGAGGCCGCCATGAAGCTGCCCCGGAAAGTGTTCCCCCTGTTCGAGCAGGAGACCACCCGCCTGGCCAAGCAGTACGCGGAGGCGCTCAACGGCGACGTGACCCACTTCTGCCGCATGTTTGACTACCGCAACGCCGGGGGCGATTGGGGCAACTCCAAGGACGCCATCGAGCGGGCCATCCGCTACCTCACCTCCCGCGAGCCGGAGAACCGGCAAAAAGCCGACGAGAAAAACAGGGCCTTCTAACCGCTTTCTTGGAAGAAAGCTTGGCAAAGAACTTTACGTCGCGGGGCGCGGCGCGGAACCGCCGCTGTACCCGAAGGGAACCGGATGCTTTATGTCCGCGGTTTCTTATCTTGGGTGCATCCGTTTGCATGCAAAGAGCTTTATTTCGCGGTTGCGCGAATCTACAAGGGAAAAAAGGGAGGGCGCCAGCGGGATGAAAGAAGAAAAAGAGGGCTTCTTGCCCGGGGGGATACGCGCCCCTTACCCCTTTGACGCGGCGGAGACCCTGGACTGCGGCCAGGCTTTCCGCTGGGTGGAGCTGCCCGGGGAGGCGGGGGCCAGCCTGTGGGAGGGCGTGGCCTTTGGCAAGGTGCTGCGGGTGGAGCAGCGGGGCGAGCAGGTGTGGCTGGGCTGCTCCCCGGAGGACTACGAACATACCTGGCGGGCCTACTTCGATTTGGGCGAGGACTACGCCCCCAAGCGGGAGGCCCTGGCCGCCATGAGCCCCGCTTTGGCCGAGGCCGCCGCCTTTGCCCCGGGCATCCGCATTTTGCGTCAAGAGCCCTGGGAGGCCTTGTGCTCCTTCATCATCTCCCAGAACAACCACATCCCCCGCATCAAGGGGATTATCGAGCGGCTGTGCCAGCGGCTGGGGGCGGAAATCCCCGGCACGGCTTGGCACGCCTTCCCCACGGCGGAGCGCCTGGCCGCCTGCTCCTTGGAGGATTTAGCGCCTCTGCGGGCGGGGTTCCGGGCCAAGTACCTGCTGGACGCCGCCCGGAAGGTGGCCTCTGGCCAGGTGGATTTGGCCCGGGTGGCCGCCGCCCCCGTAGAGGAGGGCCGCCGGGAGCTGCAAACCATCTTCGGCGTGGGGCCCAAGGTGGCGGAGTGCGCCTTGCTGTACGGCTTCCACAAGACAGAGTGCTTCCCCCTGGACGTGTGGATGAAGCGGGCCATGGCCACACTGCTGCCAGGGCGCAGGCCGGAGGAGTTCGGGGAGAACGCGGGCCTGGCCCAGCAGTACCTGTTCCACTACAGCAGGATGCACCCGGAGCTGTTTGCGGAAAAGACGGCGTACCCGCCAGCCAACAGGAGGTGAAAGGATGCTGGGCTTTTATATACACGTGCCCTTCTGCCACGGCAAGTGCCCTTACTGCGATTTTTACTCCCGCCCCGACTCCCCCCGGAAGATGGACGCCTACGTCTCCGCTGTGACGGCCGCCCTCGCCCCTTGGCGGGAGAGGCTGGCGGGCCGGGAGCTTGCCACGGTCTACTTTGGGGGCGGCACTCCCAGCCTGCTGGGGGCCCGGCGTCTGGGGACTATTCTCCAGGCGGTGCGCCAGGGCTTTTCTCTGGCCTCTGGGGCGGAAATCACCTTGGAGGCCAACCCCACCTCGGTGGACCGGGCCTTTTTTCAGGAGGTCCGCCAGGCGGGTTTCAACCGGCTTTCCATGGGCTTGCAGTCCGCCAATGAGGAGGAGCTGCGCTTTCTGGGCAGGGCCCACTCTCCCCAGCAGGCTGCCCAGGCGGTGGAAAACGCCCGGGCCGCGGGCTTTTCCAACATCTCCCTGGACCTGATGCTGGGCCTGCCCGGGGGCAGCCGGGAGAAGCTGGGGCGCTCCATCGCCTTTGCCGCTTCCCTGGGGGTGGAGCACATCTCCTCCTACATCTTAAAGGTGGAGCCGGGCACGCCTTTTGCCGCCCGGGGGGTGCAGGTGCCCGACGAGGACAACACCGCGGAGCAGTACCTTTTCGCCGTGGAGGAGCTGGCCCGGCTGGGCTATGGGCAGTATGAAATCAGCAACTTCGCCCGCCCCGGCAAAGAGAGCCGCCACAACCTGCTGTACTGGCGGGGGGAGGAGTACCTGGGCTTCGGGCCGGGGGCTCACTCCTTCTTTGGGGGGCGGCGGTTTTGCTACCCTCGGGACCTGGAGGGCTTCCTCCAGGGGAATTCCCCCGCAGAGGACGGCACGGGCGGGGACTTTGAGGAGTACGCCATGCTGAACCTGCGCCTGACCCGTGGTCTGCGCCGGGAGGACTGCCTGGCCCGCTTTGGGGCAGAGGGCGGGGCCCTGTTTGACGAGGCCCTGGAAAACGCCCACCATTGCCCGCCCCAGCTGCTGCGGGCGGACGGGGAAGCCATTTCCTTCACCCCAGAGGGCTTTTTGGTGTCCAACGCCCTGTTGGTGCGGCTGCTGGGGGAGGAATTGTAGCGCCGCAGGCGAGTAAAAGTTTCGCCAGCCTTTTCAAAGGCTGCAGAGCGCGAGACAGCGTCTCGCGACCTTGCCCTTGCGGCGCAGCCGTACAAAAAATCCAGGAGCGAAAGCTGCACGCGCCCGCAAGGGCGATAGGCTTGCGCTCCGAATCTTTCGCACGAATAACAAAAAGGACATCCAAGTTTTTCCCTTGGGTGTCCTTTTTATCTTTATTCTTTCTCTTTGACGGAAAGTGGCTGAGCCTGCGGTTGAAATCCCCCGCCGCTTGTTTCACACGCTTTGGGGAGATTTCAGGCGAGCTTGTAGAAAACTTCCGCAGAGCCTACGGCTCTGTCAGGGATTCTCGTCTGCCGACTCGGTCGGCGCTGAACGGTGCCCACCGGGCACCAGCGCCCCCCGACGAGGGGTCCTGCGTGCCAGTGGCACGCGTCCAGGACAGACCGGAGCGGAAGCGAAGACCCCTACGAAAAGCCTTCCACCGGAAGCCTTTTCTACCTTCCTGCGTTTGCTGGAGGCGAACAAGACCTTGGGGCGCTGCCCCTTCTCGCCTGCCGGCTCGGTCAAGCACTGAACGGTGCCCACTGGGCACCAGCGCCCCTGCAAGCCTTTTGAAAAAGGCTTGAGCGAAAACTTTACGTTTCTCCCCCCAGCTTATGCAGAGACATCCGCCTTTGCCGAAGGCAAGAAGGCGGCTTGTCCCGTGCGGCCACGCACTACTCATCCAGCTTCAGCACGGACATGAACGCCTCCTGGGGCACCTCTACGCTGCCCAGCTGGCGCATGCGCTTTTTGCCCTCCTTCTGCTTTTCCAGCAGCTTCTTCTTCCGGGTAATGTCGCCGCCGTAGCACTTGGCCAGCACGTCTTTGCGCAGGGCCTTCACCGTCTCCCGGGCGATGATCTTGCCCCCCACGCAGGCCTGGATGGGCACCTCGAACAGCTGGCGGGGTATCTTCTCCTTCAGCTTCTCCGCCATTTTCCGGGCCCGGGGATAGGCCTTGTCCGCGTGGATGATGAAGGAGAGAGCGTCCACGATCTCCCCGTTGAGCATGATGTCCAGCTTCACCAGCTTGCTGGGCTGGTAGCCCATGAGCTCGTAGTCGAAGGAAGCGTAGCCCCGGGTGCGGGACTTCAAGGCGTCGAAAAAGTCGTAGACGATCTCGTTTAAGGGCAGCTCGTAGTGGATGTCCACCCGGTCGGTGTCCAGGTACTTCATGTCCTTGAACACGCCCCGGCGCTCCTGGCACAGCTCCATGATGTTGCCCACGTACTCCGAGGGGGAGTAGATGTGGGCGTTGCAGATGGGCTCCTCGGCGCTTTGGATGAGGGTGGGGTCCGGGTAGTTGGTGGGGTTGTCAATGGTGATGACGCTGCCGTCGGTGAGCTTTAGCTTGTACACCACGCTGGGGGCGGTGGTGATAAGGTCCAAATCGTACTCCCGCTCCAGGCGCTCCTGGATGATCTCCATGTGCAGCAGTCCCAAGAAGCCGCACCGGAAGCCAAAGCCCAGGGCCACGGAGGTCTCCGGCTCGAAGGTGAGGGAGGCGTCGTTTAATTGGAGCTTTTCCAAAGCGTCCCGCAAATCGGTGTAGTGGGCGCCGTCGGCGGGGTAGATGCCGCAGAACACCATGGGCTGCACCGCCCGGTAGCCCTCCAGAGGTTCGGCGGCGGGGCGCTCCTTTAAGGTGACAGTGTCGCCCACACGGGCCTGGCGCACGTCCTTGATGGAGGCGGCGATGTAGCCCACCTCCCCGGCGTAAAGGGCCTCGGCGGGCTCCAGGGTGGTGGCCCGCAAAAAGCCGCACTCCACCACGTTGAACTCCCCGCCGGTGGCCATCATGCGGATGGTGTCCCCGGGCCGCACCTGGCCGTCCTTGATGCGGACATACACAATCACCCCCCGGTAGGCGTCGTAGTAAGAGTCGAAGATAAGGGCCCGCAGGGGGTCGTTCTCGTTGCCGCCAGGGGCGGGGATGTCGGTGACGATGCGCTCCATCACCTCCTGGATGTTCTCGCCGGTCTTGGCGGAGATGCGGGGGGCGTCCATGGCCGGAATGCCGATGACGTCCTCAATCTCGTGGCAGACCCGCTCGGGGTCGGCGCTGGGCAGGTCTATTTTGTTGACCACCGGCAGAATCTCCAGCCCGGCGTCCACGGCCAGGTAAGTGTTGGCCAAGGTCTGGGCCTCGATGCCCTGGGAGGCGTCCACCACCAGCACGGCCCCCTCGCAGGCGGCCAGAGAGCGGGACACCTCGTAGTTAAAGTCCACATGGCCGGGGGTGTCGATGAGGTTGAAGATGTAGTCCTCCCCGTCCTGGGCGGTGTACACCAAAGTGACGGCGTGGGCCTTGATGGTGATGCCCCGCTCCCGCTCCAGGTCCATGTTGTCCAGCAGCTGGTTTTCCATCTCCCGCAGGGGGACGGCCTTGGTCTGCTCCAAAATGCGGTCGGCCAAGGTGGATTTTCCGTGGTCGATGTGGGCCACAATGCTAAAATTGCGAATTTTGCTTCTGTCCATGCAAACACTCCTAGGGTAAAGCGTAAGTCGTCTTGAGGATGTAATACCTTATTATAGCAGAAAACCGGCAGAAAGGGAAGCGGTGTAAACAGCGGGAAGCCAGGTAAAGTTTTTGCTCAAGCTTTTTTCAAAAAGCTTGCAGGGTGTGGGGCGCAGTTTGCCGGTGGCAAACGCCCTGCGCCGACCGAACCGGCAGGTGAGACCAGCGCCC
>JABLTR010013697.1_pt1 | contig 51990 bp, 40 predicted proteins | sample 7160071 | NCBI WGS metagenome assembly JABLTR01 (sample SAMN14651230, study PRJNA627086) | human gut metagenome | isolation source: feces | host: Homo sapiens | reverse complement strand
TGCAGTGCGCCGACCGCGCCCTTTTCAAAGGTGTTCTCCACGCACATCAGGCCGTCTGTATAGGCCAGCACCCGGCGGGTGACGCCCGCGCCTGCGGGCTGCGGCAGAGTGTCCTCATGCAGGACCCAGCGCTGTTTCTTTTCCGGCAGTTTCATAAACGTTCCTTCTTTCCCGGCCCCGCTGCGGGGCCGTTTTCTATTTCCATTATAAAAAGGCAGAACCCGTTTGGCAAGAGTTCCGCCTTTGTTTACAACTATAGGGCAACAGCAACAACGTTGAATTGCATATCGCAAATATGCTGTTTGAATGTTGCGCTAATTTCTTGACTTACGATAGAACCAACCTGCGTCAATTTGTCAAGCTGTTATATCCTCAAACTGGCTGTTGTACAAATCGGCATAGAACCCGCCGGCTTCGATCAGTTCGTCATGGGTGCCCTGCTCGATAATGTCGCCGTCCCGCATGACGAGGATCAGATCCGCATCGCGGATGGTCGAAAGGCGGTGGGCGATGACAAAGCTGGTGCGGCCCTCCATCAGGCGGTCCATTGCAGTCTGGATGCGCTGCTCGGTGCGGGTGTCCACGCTGGAGGTGGCCTCATCCAGTATCAGGATGCGGTTGTCCGCCAGAATCGTGCGCGCAATCGTCAAAAGCTGCTTCTGTCCCTGACTGACATTGGAGGCATCCTCGTTCAGCTCCATCTGGTAGCCGCCGGGCAATGTGCGGATAAAGTGGTCGGCGTTCGCGGCCTTGGCAGCGGCAATGACCTCCTCATCGGTGGCATCCAGCCGACCGTAGCGGATATTCTCCATGATGGTGCCCTTGAAGAGCCATGTATCCTGCAAAACCATGCCGAAGCCCTCGCGCAGGGCGCTGCGGTCAAAGTCCCGGACATTGTGGCCGTTGAGGGTGATGGCACCGGCGTCCACATCGTAGAACCGCATCAGCAGCTTGACCATCGTGGTCTTGCCGGCACCGGTGGGGCCGACAATTGCAATCTTCTGCCCGGGCCTGACATTGCAGCTGAAGTTGTGGATGACCGTTTTGTCCGGTGTGTAGCCGAACCGCACATGGTCAAAGGTGACCTGCCCGTCAATGCTGGCAGGGTCAGCGCGGCGGGCGGGGTCGGCCAGCTGGTCCTCCTCGTCCTCGTTCAGGAACTCAAAGACGCGCTCCGCTGCGGCGGCCATGCTCTGCAGCATGTTCGACACCTGCGAGAGCTGCTGGATGGGCTGGGTAAAGTTGCGGACATACTGAATGAAGGCCTGAATATCGCCGATCGTGATGGTGCCCGCTGCAGCAAAGATGCTGCCCACAATGGCGACCGCCACATAGCCCAAATTGCCTACAAAGCTCATGATGGGCTGCATCAGGCCAGACAAAAACTGGGATTTCCACGCGGATTCGTACAGCTTGTCATTTGCGGTGTTGAAGTCGTCCAGCACAGCGGCCTCGCGGTTGAACGCCTTGATGACATTGTGCCCGGCGTAGACCTCCTCGACCTGACCGTTGACCACGCCGAGGGTGGCCTGCTGGGCCTTGAAGTACTTCTGGCTGAATTTGACGACCACCAGCACCAGCGCCAGCGATACCGGCAGGATCAGCAGTGCAATCAGCGTCATTTTGGGGCTGATCGAGAGCATCATGACCAGCACGCCGATCATCGTGGTGACGCTGGTGATCAGCTGGGTGATGCTCTGGTTCAGGCTCTGGCCGAGCGTATCAACATCGTTCGTGATGCGGGACAGCACCTCGCCGACGGTGCGCTTTTCAAAGTAGGCCAGCGGCAGGCGGTTGATCTTTTTGTTGATCTGGTCGCGGAAGTCGTAGCAGACCTTCTGGGACAGGCCGGTCATCAGCCAGCCCTGCAGAAAGCTGAACGCGGCGGAGAACAGATACATCCCCGCAAGAAAGAGCAGCACCCGCCCGATGTAGGCAAAGTCGATGCTGCCGACCCCGCGCAGCTTGGCGATCCAACCGGTGGCCAGCGCTGTGGTGGCTTTGGCCAGGATCTTGGGGCCTGCAATGTTGAAAATCGTCGAAAGAATTGCAAATACAACGACCACGATGAGCGGCAGCTTATACCTGCTCATGGCGGCCAGCAGCTGGCGCAGCGTGCCCTTGAAGTCCTTGGCGCGCTCCGTCGTCGGGCGTCCGGGTCTTGGCATATCACGCATCCTCCTTCTGTAAATTCAGTTCCTTCTGGCTCAGCTGGCTGCGTGCGATCTCCCGGTATTCGGGGCAGCTTTCCATCAGCTGGGCGTGGGTGCCCTTGCCGACGATGCGCCCCTCATCCAGCACGATGATCTGGTTTGCATGCAGTACGGTCGAGATGCGCTGCGCCACAATAATGACGGTGGCGCTGCCGGTCTCGGCCTTGAGCGCGCGGCGCAGGGCTACATCGGTCTTGTAGTCCAGCGCCGAGAAGCTGTCATCAAACAGATAGATCTGCGGGTGCTTGGCAATGGCGCGCGCAATCGAAAGGCGCTGCTTCTGCCCGCCCGAGACATTGCTGCCGCCCTGTGCGATGGGGCTGGCAAAGCCCTCCGCCTTGGCGGAGATGAACTCGGCAGCCTGTGCGATCTCAGCGGCCTTCTGCACATCGGCATCGGTGATGTGGTCGCCGCCGAACTTGAGGTTGGAGTCGATCGTGCCGCTGAACAGCACACCCTTCTGGGGTACATAGCCAAGGCAGTCGTGCAGCTGCGCCTGGGTCAGCTCGCGTACATCCACACCGCCGATGGTCACGCTGCCCGCCGTTGCATCGTAAAAGCGCGGGATCAGGTTGAGCAGCGTTGACTTACCGCAGCCGGTCGAGCCGATGATGGCGGTCGTTTCGCCGGGGCGGGCCGTAAAGCTGATGTGCTCAAGTGCGTCCTCCTCGGAGCCGGGATAGCGGAAGCTGACATCGTTAAACACCACCACGCCCTCGGTACCGTTCTCCGGCAGGGACTTGGGGGAGGCGGGGTCGTGGATGGTGGCGTGGGTCGTGACGACCTCGTCAATGCGGTCGGCGGCCACACCGGCGCGCGGCAGCATAACGGCCACCATCGACAGCATCAGGAACGACATGACGATCTGCATCGTGTAGGTGATGAAGGCGATCATCTCGCCGACCTGCATCGTACCCATATCCATGGCCTTGCCGCCGAACCAGACAATGAGCAGGCTTGTGCCGTTCATGATCAGCGTCATAAAGGGCATCATGGCGACCATCGTGCGGTTGGTGAAAAGCTGGGTGCGCATCAGGTCGGTGTTGGCACGGTCGAACCGCTTTTCCTCAAAGGCCTCGCGGCTGAAGGCGCGGATCGGCATAATGCCGGTCAGAATCTCGCGGCTGACAAGGTTCAGCCGATCCACAAGGGTCTGCATCTGCTTGAACTTGGGCATGGCCACATTCATCAGCACAGCGATGAGCAGCAGCAGCGCCGCCACCGCGACAAAGATGATCCATGTCAGCCCCGTGTTGCCGCCGGCCACATGCAGGATGCCGCCGATGCCGAGGATCGGCGCATAGGCCACCATGCGCAGCAGGATAACGCAGACGAACTGCACCTGCTGAATGTCGTTGGTCGTGCGGGTGATGAGCGATGCAGTGGAAAACTTCTCGATCTCGGCGTTGGAATAGCCGACAACGGTGCGGAACACATCGCGCCGCAGGTCACGGCCGATGGCAGCCGACACGCGGGAGGCGATGAAGCCGACAGCGATCGCCACAGCGACCATAAGCAGCGTCAGGGCCAGCATCCGGCCGCCGGTGCGCAGCAGATAGCCCATCTGGACATCGTGGGCGATGCCCTGTGCCTCATATTCCAGCGCGACCAGCAGCATGGCCTGGCTCGACAGGCTGCCCGCCACCGAATCATCGAGAGAGGCAAAGGCGGCGGCCAGCTGGTTTTGCAGCATTTCCCGTGCGCCGGAGGCCTGAGACATCGCGGCAAACTGGGTCGCAACGGCATCGAGGTCGTAGACGGTGGGGGTTGCTGCATCGGCCGTGCCGGCGGCGGTGGCGGCGTTTTTGGTGGCTGCCATGTACAGCACAATGTCAGGCGTGGCAAACGCGTTTTCCAGTTCCGACATGGCAGCGGTGGCATCGTGAGAGAGGGTACGCACACCATCGGCATCGGGGGCACTGTACCACTGTTCGGCCAGCGCGGCGTCCTGCTCGGACATAAGCAACTCCAGTGCCTGCAGGGTCGTGTCGCGGACGGTCTCGGGCACAGGGCTTTCAATGCCGCCCTGCTGGATGCCGATGTCCACGATCTTGCTGGTGTAGTCGGGCAGGCTCAGGTCGCAGTAGGCCTGTACAAACAGCAGCGCCACCACGGCGATGCAGGCCGCCCAGTGACGCCCCAGCTGCTTAAATATCTTGATCATGCGCGGGGTCTCCTTTCCTGTTTGCAAGGTCTTGCTCCAAGGCATCGTTCTCGGCCACGATGGCGGCGAGGAAGGCGTCCTTCAGGGCCACCATCTGGGCCAGCTCCTCCGGGGTCAGCCGCGCCATAACGCGGGAAAAGTAGCCGCTGATGGCCTGCTCCCCCGCAAGGCGGGCCTGCTCCCCTTCCGGGGTGATGCGCACGAGCGTTTTGCGGCGGTCATTGGGGTCAGTCTCACGCAGGATATGGCCGTCCTGCTCGAGCAGGCGCAGCCCGCGTGAGACGGCGGGCATCGGCTGGCGCATTGCGCGGGCCAGCTCAGACACATAGATGCTGCCGTCCTGCCCGGACTGCTCGATCTGGAAATGCAGATGCTCCAGCATACCAAGGCGGCAGCGCGGCTGGCTGGCCAGCGCTGCGCGCATCCCGCGCTTGCCCAGAGTGTTGACACGGCCGAGGAACTGGATCAGCCAGCCAAGGTCGGTGTTTTCGATGTCAGACATTGCACACCTCCTGTTAATAGTTATCATATGTTAATAATTGGAATGGGATAATAATACACCCCCCTGCACAGCGATGCAAGGGGGTGCGGTGTGTTTTTAAAAATTGTTTACAAATGCGGGTGTCAGGGCTCCGCGCAGCTGATATTGCTCAGCGTGATGCCGCGGCAGAGGCGCAGCGGCAGGGTCACGGACGGCTTTTGGATCGTAATATCCTTAAAGATGATATCCTCCACCGCATAGCCGGGCGTGTCAAAGCCGGCAATCTCCAGCGGGGCGGCATCGTGCCGGCTGCGGTCATGGTCCAGCACCTCGCCGGTCAGGGTTAGCCGCTCAAAGAAGCAATGGCTGAGCTTCGGCGGCGTTTCGGCGGGGGTGCCATCATCGTTGTAGGCAACACTGTGCAGCATGACACGGGGCGCAATGCAGTCCTGCACGGTTACGCCGCGCACATAGCCGCCGCGCTTGGGGGTGGCCTTGATCTCGATGCCAGACAGCGAGTTTGCAAGGTCGCAGTCCCAGATCTGCACATCCTCCACGCCGCCGCTCATCTCGCTGCCGATGCAGATGCCGTGGCCGCAGTCGCTGCGGCAGTCAAACACCCGGATGTGGGCGCAGGGGCGGCCGATTTCATTGCCCTCGGGGTTCTTGCCGCTCTTGATGGCCACGGCATCGTCCCCTGTAAAGAACTCGCTGGCAAACAGTGTGCAGTTCGTCGAGGAGTCGGGGTCCCAGCCGTCCCCGTTCCAGACGCCCTCCGATACAAAGGTGCAGTGGTCGGTCTGGATATTGTTGCAGTAGATCATGTGGACATTCCACGACGGGCCGTTTTTGAGGGTGACGCCGCTGATCCAGACATTCTCACAGTTGCTCAGGTTGATAAGGCGAGGACGCACACGACCGGGGATCGTGTCACTGTTCTCGCAGCTTTCGACCAGTTCCTTATTGTCATCGAGGAAGCTCTTGATGCGCGCACGCTCATCCTCGATGATCTTGCGGGCCAGCGTCTGGCCGCCGCCGCAGATCGTGCCCTTGCCGCGGATGATGATGTTGCGGCAGTTCGGCCCGGTCTTGTGGTTCAGCTCACCGGCGTTGAGCAGGCTGGAATAGCAGCGCATCTCGATCCCCTCAAACCGGCTGGGGATGCGCGGGGCGTAGTCATGGATGTTGGCGGTGCCCTGCAGCACAGCGCCCTTGGCAAGGTAGATTTCAAGATCGCTGTGCAGCCGCAGCGCACCGGTCAAAAAATCACCCGCCGGGATATAGAGAATATCGTCCGGGCCGCAGTCGTTGATGGCGCGCTGCAGATTGTCGGTGTTCAGCAGCTGGCCGTCACCGCGGCAGAAGTAGGGCGCAGCGGTAATGTCGATTCGGTGCTTTTCCTGCCCGAACTGCAGCGTGGCGGAGCCGACGCAATAGCTGCCGCTGACCACATCCACACGGAAGGTGCTGCCGTAGGACAGACCCTCGATCGTAAAATGGGTCTTGTCGGTGCGGCCGATGGCCTCGCCGTTGAGGGAGACCGTGTACTCCGCCCCGCGCGGCGCAGTGGCGGGCTTATCCCAGTACAGCACCGCGTAATCCTCGGTGCAGCGTATATTTAAACGGTTCTGTTTCATGTATGACATCCTTTGGTAAAGGGAGAAATTCATTAGTACACATATTGTACCACAGCCCGCAGGTTTATCCAATACCTTGGTATGCCAAAATACCGCGGTCAAAAACCGGCAGGTTTTGACAGTTTGCAGCCTTGACAAATTCGGGGCCCGGCACACCGGGCAGGTTTTGCTTTTGCGGGTAAAATGTGGTAGAATAAGTCGATTGACAGGGGCGCGGGCTGCCCGCCCCGCTAACACCCAACGCCGCAGAAAGGAGGCCGCCATGGAGAAAACCGCGTTTGAGACCGCCCACATGGCGGCGCTGAATCCCCAGCAGAGGGCCGCCGTTGCGGCCGTAGACGGCCCGGTGCTGTTGCTGGCGGTGCCGGGCAGCGGCAAGACCACCGTGCTGATCACCCGCTTGGGCTATATGACCGAGGTCTGCGGCATCGCACCGGAGTCTATCCTGACAATGACCTACACGGTGGCCGCCACGCAGGAGATGCGCGCCCGGTTTGCCGCGCGGTTCGGGGAGGCCGAGGCGGCGCGGATGGAGTTCCGCACCATCAACGGCGTGGCGGCGCGCATCATCGCGCTCTACAGCCGGATGTACGGCCGCACACCGCCCGACCTGCTGCAGAGCGAGAGTGAGACAACGCCGCTGTTGCTGCAGCTGTGGCAGAGCATCAACCATGAGTATGCCGCCGAAAGCACCCTCAAGGAGCTGCGCACGGCCATCACCTACATTAAGAATATGTGCCTGACCGATGCCGAGCTTGACGAGCTGGAGACGGACCTTGAAAATCTGCCGGAGCTGTACCGCGCTTACCAGCAGGCGCTCAAGGCGCGGCACAAGATGGACTACGATGACCAGCTCTGCTTTGCGCTGCAGATCCTGAACGCCGCGCCCGCCGTGGCGGCGGCGTTCCGTAAGCGGTACCGCTATTTCTGCGTGGATGAGTCGCAGGATACCTCCCGCGTGCAGCATGAGATCATCCGGGTGCTGGCGCAGCAGAGCGGCAACCTTTTTATGGTCGGGGATGAGGACCAGAGCATTTACGGCTTCCGCGCGGCTTACCCGCAGGCGCTGATGGACTTTGAAAAGACCTACCCCGGCGCGCGGGTGCTGCTGATGGAGGAAAACTACCGCTCGCGGGAGCCGATTTTGGCCGCTGCCAACCGTTTTGTGGCGCGCAACCGCTACCGCCGGCCCAAGACCATCGCCCCTACGCAGGGGGCCGGAGAGCCGATCCGGGTCGTGGAGGTGCGCCGCCGCGCTGACCAGCTGGCATTCCTGTTTGCGGAGGCGCAGCATTGCGAGGTCGAGACCGCTGTACTGTTCCGCAACCATGAGAGCGCGCTGCCCATCATCGACCTGTGTGAGCGCCGCGGCGTGCCTTACGGCTGCAAGGCGGTCGAGCAGACCTTTTTTACCAACAAGATCGTGCGGGATGTCGCGGATATTTTTGCGCTGGCAGCCCGCCCGGACGATGCCGATACCTTTCTGCGCTGCTATTTCAAGTTTGGCGTGCCGGTGACACGGGCGCAGGCGCTGTACGCCGCCGGGCAGGCACGGCAGTACGGGCAGGGCTGCTGGACAGCGCTGATCAATGAGGACAGCATCCGCCCGCGCACCCGCGCCGCGATGGCCGAGGTGGCCGCAGGGCTGGCCCGGCTGCCACGCATGGCGGCAGACGATGCTGTGCGGTTTTTGACCGACCAGCTGGGCTACGGCAAGTATCTGGACAAAAACGGCATGGACCGCGCCAAGCTGGCTGTGCTGGAAATGCTGGGCGCTCAGGAGCCTACGCCCCGGCGGCTGCTCCGGCGGCTGGCGGAGCTGCGCACCATCGTACAGGAGCATGTCACACCGCCGGGGTGCAAATTTCTGCTCTCCACGATACACTCCGCCAAAGGACTGGAGTATGACCGGGTGATCCTGCTCGATGTGCTGGACGGCATCCTGCCGGCCAAGCCGGAGCTGTGCTGCCGCACCCCCGCCGAGACGCGCCAGTATGAGGAGGACCGGCGGCTGTTTTATGTGGCGATGACCCGCGCCCGGCAGGAGCTGGTGCTGTTTGACTGCACGGCCGAGCGCTCGTCCTTTGCGCAGGAGGTGCTTTCCGGTCTGCCGGGGCACCGCAGCCGCCCTGATGCCGTCCCCGCGGGGCACCGCCCTGCCCCGGCGGCGCGCAAGCCGCTGCCGCCCGTGGATATGGCGGCGATTACGGCTGTTGGGGCGCGGGTGCGCCATGCGGTGTTTGGCCCCGGCACGGTGGAAAGCGCAGAGGACGGCCGCGTGACCGTCCGCTTTGCCGCCGGTGCAAGAACACTGGACGCCCGTGTCGTGGCCGACCGGCACCTGCTGTGGCCGGAATGAAAGATATGCGCCTTCCCCTTTTGGGGGAAGGTGCCCGAGGCCCCGACCGAGGGCGGATGAGGGGAAAGTCACCGGATATTACCCGTTAATTGGCTATAAGGCGGACTCTGCCCTCATCAGTCCGCTTTGCGGACAGCTTCCCCCGAGGGGGAAGCCAAAGAGGTACTTTGATGAAAAAAATTCTTCTTCTCGCCACCGGCGGCACGATCGCAAGCCGGCCCACGGCTGCGGGCGGGCTGGCCCCTGCCATCACCTCGGAGGAGCTGCTGGCCTGTGTGCCGGAGCTGGCCGACCTCTGTGCGATCGATGCCGTGCAGCTTTTCAACCTCGATTCCACAAATGTCGGCCCTGCGCAATGGCAGGAGATCGTGCGCAGTATCCGGGAAAACTACGCCGCCTATGACGGCTTTGTCATTGCCCACGGCACCGACACGATGGCCTACACGGCGGCCGCGCTGAGCTACATGATCCAGAACAGCGCCAAGCCGGTCGTGCTGACCGGCAGCCAGAAATCCATCTACAACCGCGACACCGATGCCCGCAACAACCTCTATCGCGCCTTTGTCTACGCCGTGAGCGAGGGTGCATGGGGCGTGCAGCTTGTGTTTGACAACAAGGTCATTCTGGGTACCCGCGCCCGCAAGACGCGGACCCGCAGCTTTGACGCCTTCTCGAGCATCGACTACCCGGAGACTGCCGTTTTCCGCGACACAAGGCTTATCCCCTTCCTGCGGCGGCCGGCCGATCTGCCGCCGGTGCAGTTTTATGAGCAGCTTGACCCCGCTGTCTTTGTGCTGCGGCTGGTGCCGGGTATGCGGGCAGATATTATCCCGCTGCTGGCCCCGCACTACCGCGCGCTTGTGCTGGAAAGCTTCGGCGTGGGCGGCCTGCCGGGCGGCGAGCAGGGCGAAATGTTTGCCGAACTGCGCCGCTGGTGCGACAGCGGACGGCTGGCCGTGTTTACGACCCAGGTCCCGCATGAGGGGTGCGACCTTGCCGTCTATGAGGTGGGCCGCGCCGTGGGCGAGCTGCCCGGCGTGCTGGAGGCGCACGACATGACCCCCGAGGCCGTGGCCGTCAAGCTGATGTGGGCGCTGGGCCAGACGCAGGACCGTGCCGAGGTCATGCGCTTGTTTGAAACCCCGGTGGAGGTCGATATTATTTAAGCTGCTTCTGCTTTTTTAAATACCGCGCTTCGGCCGCTGTCTTTTTGGGATCGCGGCCTTTTGCTTTGCCGAAAAGTGTGCTATAATCCATAAGTAGGAACCAAAAGTACAGGAAGGAGCCTGCCCGTGCAGTATTCTGATGAACATTTGCGCTATCTGCGCCTGCTTTCCCAAAAATACAAGACGGTGGCCGCAGCCGCCAGTGAGATCATCCGCATTGAGGCGCTGCTGCGCCTGCCCAAGGGCACCGAGCATTTTATGAGTGATCTGCACGGCGAGCATGAGGCGTTTGTACATATCCTGAACAGCGCATCGGGCGTTATCCGTGAGAAGATCGACACGGTGCTGGGGCCTGATGTCCCCGCTGAGGAGCGTGCCGAGCTGGCAACGCTGGTCTACTACCCCAACCAGAAGCTGCCGGAATTGAAGGCGCGCCAGCCTGATCTGCACGCATGGTACCGCCTGACGCTGCTGCGACTGATCGACCTGTGCCGGTTTGTTTCCAGCAAGCACACCCGCGACCATGTGCGCCGCTGCCTGCCCCAGAACTGCGGCTACATTCTGGACGAACTGCTCCACGCCCATTTTGAGGACCACGACAAGGACCAGTATTACGGTGAGATCATCGAGAGCATCCTGCGCTATGACCGCGCTGACGCCTACATCGTGCGGTTCTGTGAGGTCATCAAGCGGCTGGCCGTTGACCGGCTGCATATCGTGGGCGACCTGTTTGACCGCGGCCCGCGCCCCGACCGTATTCTCGACAGCTTGATGGCGCACCATCAGGTGGACATCCAGTGGGGCAACCATGATGTTGTCTGGATGGGGGCCGCTGCCGGCAGCCCGCTGTGCATTATGACGGTGCTGAAAACAACGCTGGCCTACAACAACCTTGACACGCTGGAGGGCGGCTACGGCATCAGCCTGCGCCAGCTCGAGCGCTTTGCCCAGAGCACCTACGCTGACTCCGATGTGTCGCGCTGGATACCCCACGCTGACCCGCGCACGGCGGCCGGTGATTTGACCGCCGCCGCCCAAATGCACAAGGCCGTGACCGTGATGATGCTCAAGCTTGAGGCACAGGTCATCGCCCGCAACCCGGATTTCGATCTGCAGGGCCGCGACTTTTTGAACCATATTGATTTTGCGGCAGGCACGGTGGACTACCACGGCACCGTCTATCCCCTGCTGGACTGCGACTTCCCGACTGTGGACCCCGCCGCGCCGACCACCCTCACCGCCGAGGAGGCGCATGTCATCGCCGGGCTGGTGCGCAGCTTTGCAGAGAGCGAGCGTCTGCAGCGCCATGTGCAGTTCCTCTACGCGCACGGCGCGTTTTATAAGATCTGCAACGGCAACCTGCTCTACCACGGCGCTGTGCCGATGACCGAGGACGGCGCCTTTGCCGCCATCCGGTTTGAGGGAGTGGCGCGCAGCGGCAAGCAGCTGTTTGACTATTGCGACCGCCGTGCCCGGCAGGGCTACAGCGCGCCGCCGGGCAGCCCGGCGCGGCTGGCCGGGCAGGACTTTTTGTGGTATCTGTGGTGCGGTGCCAAATCGCCGCTTTTCGGCCGCAGCGCCATGACGACCTTTGAACGGCTCTACATTGCCGACCCCGCCGCCCACCGGGAGATCAAGGACCCCTACTACAAGCATATCGCCGCGCTGGACACGGCCGAGCGCATTTTGCGGGAGTTCGGCCTTGCGGGTGCAGGCTGCCACATCGTCAACGGCCATGTGCCGGTCCGTGCCATCGAGGGGGAAAGCCCCATCAAGGGCGGCGGGCGGCTCATTATCATTGACGGCGGCTTCTGCCGTGCTTATCACCAGCGCACCGGCATTGCGGGCTATACGCTGGTCTACAACTCGCGCGGGTTGATCCTGCGCACCCACCAGCCGTTTGAGAGCGCCGAGAAGGCCATCCATGAGGATGAGGACATCGCAAGCAAGAGCGAATATATCTACACGGCACCGCAGCGCATCCTTGTGCGCGACACCGATGAGGGCGGCCGCAAGCAGGCGCTGATCCGCGACCTCTGCGCCCTTGTGGAGGCCTACCAGACCGGCGTGCTGCCGCAGGGTGTGGCACAGGAAATGTGATTGAAATTTGCGCCGTTTGCATTATAATAGGAACCGGATGGGTGCTGTAGGGGCCGGGTATGCCCGGCCCGCGGCTTTTCCGTAAAATGTCGTTTGCCGTCAGGCTGCACCCCGTCCGTGTAGAGTATAAAAAGGAGAGGATTTACAAATGCCTTGTACAACCATTCTGGTCGGCAAAAACGCATCGTATGACGGCTCCACCATGATCGCCCGCAACGATGACTCCGGCTCCGGCCATTTCACTGCCAAAAAGCTCGCTGTGTTCCAGCCGAAGGACTACCCTGCGGTATATAAGTCGGTGATCTCAGGCGTTGAGATACCCCTGCCCGCAGGCGGCCTGCGGATGACCGCCGTACCCAACGCTGTGGAGGGCAAGGGCCTGTGGGCTGCCAGCGGCGTGAACGCTGCCAATGTCGGCATGACCGCCACCGAAACCATCACCTCCAACCCGCGCGTGCTGGGGGCCGACCCGCTCGTCAAGGGCGGCATCGGCGAGGAGGACATCGTTTATCTGGTCCTGCCCTACATCCGCTCCGCGCGTGAAGGTGTACACCGCCTCGGCAGCCTGCTGGAGCAGTACGGCACCTATGAGATGAACGGCATTGCCTTTCAGGATACGGACGAGATCTGGTGGCTGGAGACGATCGGCGGCCACCACTGGATGGCCCGCCGCGTGCCCGATGATGTGTATGTCGTCATGCCCAACCAGCTGGGGCTGGATATGCTGGATCTGGACGATGCACTGGGCGAGCAGAAGGACTTTATCTGCTCTGCCGATCTGCGCGAGTTTATCAACCGGTATCATCTGGACCTTGCACAGGGCGATGCGCTGAACCCGCGCGATGCCTTCGGCAGCCATGACGATGCCGACCATGTCTACAACACGCCCCGCGGCTGGTACATGCTGCGCTATTTCAACCCCAACACCTTCGCATGGGACGGCCCCGATGCCGATTTCACGCCGCGCTCCGACGATCTGCCATGGTGCATGGTGCCGGAGAAAAAGATCACGCCGGAGGACATCAAGTATGTGCTGTCCTCCCATTATCAGGGCACGCCCTACGACCCCTACGCGGCCACGGCGGCCGAAAAGGGCATCTACCGCCCCATCGGCGTAAACCGCAACGACTTTATGGCGCTGCTGCAGCTCCGTCCCGATATGCCGGAGGATTTCCGCGCTGTGGAATGGCTGGCCTTTGCGTCCAACGCCTTCAACACGATGCTGCCCCTCTATGCCAATGTGGACACTGCGCCGGAATATCTGGCCAACACCACCGGGGATGTCTCCACCGACAACTTCTATTGGGCCAGCCGTCTGCTGGCCGCGATGGCCGATGCGTCCTACGCGAAGTCAGTGTTCCACATTGAGCGCTACACCCTGAGCGTTGGTGCGAAGGCAAACCACATCATCAACACCTGTGACGATGCCCAGCGCGCCGAGGCTGACCCCGCCGCCCGCGCCGCCCTGCGCGAAAAGGCAAACGCGGATCTGGCCGCGATGGCGAAGGCAGAAACGACCGACACACTGAACAAGGTCCTGTTTGAGCTGAGCAGCGGCATGAAGAACGCTTATTCGCGCTCGGATGCGTAAGAAACCTGCATAAAAAAGGATGCCCCCGCCGCACGGCCCGCTGCCGTGCGGCTTTTTCGCACTTTTTAACAATAATGTCACAATCTTTGCAGAATTTTCAACTTGCTTTTATACCGGAATCTTTGTATAATAAATGTCAGGATGGGGCACTAGGAGGCTGACTTAGTCCCCTGCTCCCCATTCAGCCAAAAGTATAGAGAAAGAGGTATATGTAAACATGGCAAATCTGGATTTGACTAAGTATGGCATTACCGGCACGACTGAGATCGTGCATAACCCCTCTTATGATGTTCTGTTCGCAGAGGAGACCAAGGCAGACCTGACCGGCTACGAGAAGGGCCAGGTCAGCGAGCTGGGCGCTGTCAATGTTATGACCGGCGTTTACACCGGCCGCTCCCCCAAGGACAAGTACATCGTCATGGACGAGAACTCCAAGGACACCGTTTGGTGGACCAGCGACGAGTACAAGAACGACAACCACCCCATGACCGAGGCCACTTGGGCTACCGTTAAGGATATCGCCAAGAAGGAGCTGTGCAACAAGCGCCTGTTCGTTGTCGATGCCTTCTGCGGCGCCAACAAGAACACCCGCATGGCTATCCGCTTCATCGTGGAGGTGGCCTGGCAGGCACACTTTGTCACCAATATGTTCATCAAGCCCACCGCTGAGGAGCTGGCTAATTTTGAGCCTGACTTCGTTGTTTACAACGCCTCCAAGGCTAAGGTTGAGAACTACAAGGAGCTGGGTCTGAACAGCGAGACCTGCGTTGCCTTCAACATCACCAGCAAGGAGCAGGTCATCATCAACACCTGGTACGGCGGCGAGATGAAGAAGGGTATGTTCTCCATGATGAACTACTTCCTGCCGCTGAAGGGCATGGCCTCCATGCACTGCTCTGCCAACACCGATAAGGAGGGCAAGAACACTGCCATCTTCTTCGGTCTGTCCGGCACCGGCAAGACCACTCTGTCCACCGACCCGAAGCGCCTGCTGATCGGCGACGACGAGCACGGCTGGGACGATAACGGCGTCTTCAACTTCGAGGGCGGCTGCTACGCCAAGGTCATCAACCTTGACAAGGACTCCGAGCCTGACATCTACAATGCCATCAAGCGCAACGCGCTGCTGGAGAACGTCACGCTGGATGCCGAGGGCAAGATCGACTTCGCTGACAAGTCCGTCACCGAGAACACCCGTGTGTCCTACCCCATCGACCACATCCAGAACATCGTTCGCCCGATTTCCTCCGCACCTGCTGCCAAGAACGTCATCTTCCTGTCTGCTGATGCGTTCGGCGTTCTGCCCCCGGTCAGCATCCTGACCCCCGAGCAGACCCAGTACTACTTCCTGTCCGGCTTCACCGCGAAGCTGGCCGGCACCGAGCGCGGCATCACCGAGCCCACCCCGACCTTCTCTGCCTGCTTCGGCCAGGCCTTCCTCGAGCTGCATCCCACCAAGTACGCTGAGGAGCTGGTCAAGAAGATGCAGAAGTCTGGCGCCAAGGCTTATCTGGTCAACACCGGCTGGAACGGCACCGGCAAGCGCATCTCCATCAAGGATACCCGCGGCATCATCGACGCGATCCTGAGCGGCGCTATCAACGAGGCCCCCACCAAGAAGATCCCGCACTTCGACTTTGAGGTTCCCACCTCTCTGCCCGGCGTCGATCCCGCCATCCTCGATCCCCGCGACACCTACAAGGATGCTTCCGAGTGGGAGACCAAGGCTCTGGATCTGGCTGGCCGCTTCATCAAGAACTTCGCCAAGTACGAGGGCAACGAGCACGGCAAGGCACTGGTCGCCGCCGGCCCGAAGCTGTAATTTGAGCGAAACTGCTTGAAGAACTAGCATAATAAACCGCCCGCATGTCACAGCATTGTGATATGCGGGCGGTTTTTGTTTTGCGGCCGGCGGAGCATTGCCGGGTCATTGAGGACGCCGACCTCTACAACGTAGGGGCGGATTCCATATCCGCCCGCGCACCGCCGCGGCAGCCGCACATTTCCCCCTCACAAACACAAAAAACACCGCGCTGTGTTTTCCACAGCGCGGTGTAAAGCTTATTCTCGAAAAATCAGAGGGCGTAGCCCTTGGCCTTGATGACATCCACGACCTGCGCAACATACCGCTCGCAGGTCTCATGCTCGGGGGCCTCGACCATAACGCGGACCAGCGGCTCGGTACCGGACTCGCGGACCAGAATGCGGCCGGTATCGCCCAGTGCCTCGGCCACGGCCTTGACGGCGGCCTGCACATCGGCATCGTCCTGCGCAGCACGCTTGTCAGTGACCTTCACATTCGTGAGCACCTGCGGGTAGATCTTCAGCGGGGCAGCCAGCTCACTCATCGGCTTTTTCTTGGCCAGCATGACCTCCATCATCTTCAGGCTCGTCAGGATGCCGTCACCGGTGCTGGCGTACTTGGAGAAGATGATGTGGCCGCTCTGCTCGCCGCCGATGCGGCAGCCGTTTTTCGCCATATACTCATATACATACTTGTCGCCCACGGCGGTCTTGGCGTAGTCGATGCCCTGCTCATCAAAAGCCTTGTACAGGCCGAAGTTGGACATGACGGTGGTGACGACCGTGTTGGTGATGAGCTTGCCGCGCTCTTTCATATAGCAGCCGTAGATGTACAGGATATGGTCACCGGTGATGACATTGCCCTTTTCATCCACGCAGAGGCAGCGGTCGGCATCGCCGTCATAGGCAAAGCCGATGTCAAGGTGATTCTCGACAACGAACTTCTGCAGTCCCTCAATGTGGGTGGAGCCGGCGTTGAGGTTGATGTTCAGGCCGTTGGGCTTGTTGTTGATGACATAGGTGTCGGCGCCCAGTGCGTCAAAGACGCTCTTGGCAATGTTCCAGCTGGAGCCGTTGGCGCAGTCCAGACCGACCTTGACGCCGCGGAAGGAGTAGATACCCAAGCTGATCAGGTACCCCATGTAGCGGTTGCGGCCAGCCACATAGTCCACAGTGCAGCCCACATGGTCGCGGCTGGCAAAGGGCAGCTCCGGCCAGTCCTGATCAAAGAGGTGCAGCTTGCCGTCGAGGTAATCCTCGACCAGCAGCAGCGTTTCCTCGTCCATCTTCTCGCCGTAGCAGTCAATGAGCTTGATACCGTTGTCATAGTAGGGGTTGTGGCTGGCCGAGATCATGATGCCGCAGTCGAAATCGTCCACGCGGGCGATGTAGGCAACGCTCGGGGTGGTGGTGACATGCAGCAGATAGGCATCGGCGCCGCTGGCGGTCAGGCCCGCGACAAGGCTGTACTCAAACATGTAGGAGCTGCGGCGGGTATCCTTGCCGATGACGACGCGCGGGGCAGTCGTCTCGCCGTTGCGCTGGCGCAGCATGCCGTAGTACCAGCCCAGAAAACGGCCGACCTTGTAGGCGTGATCGGCGGTCAGCGTGACGCCGGCCTCCCCGCGGAAGCCGTCAGTGCCAAAATATTTTCCCATAATAAACACTTGTCCCTTCAAATAAAGGTGAAATTTGTGGTAAAGCAATATGATATAATATCATTCTTAGTATACCACTTTATGCCGCAGATGACAAGTCCGCATTATTGGCAGGCGGTGTAACGGTGCAGTATTGCGGTGCAGCCCTCCAGCACATCCCGCCAGGTAGCCGAGAAATCCCCGGTATACCACGGGTCGGCCACATCGCCCGGGCGGGCGGTGTAGTCGAGCAGACGATGGATTTTCCCCTCCGGGTCACCGCCGCAGATGCGCATCATATTGCGGATGTTGGCGCTGTCCATGCCGATGAGCAGGTCGTAGCGGTCATAGTCTGCCCGGGTCAACTGACGCGCCGCATGCCCGGTGCAGGGGATGCCGTGGGCCGCCAGCTCCCGCCGCATCGGCGGATAGACCGGGTTGCCGATCTCCTCGGTGCTGGTCGCAGCGGAGTCAATAACAAATCGCTCCCCTGCCCCGGCCTTGGCGGCTAAATCCTTCATCACAAACTCCGCCATCGGGCTGCGGCAGATGTTGCCGTGGCAAACGAAAAGTATTTTGATCATACCAGAGTTTCCTTTATAATGCTGCAATTTTCGGGGGCATAAAACATTGACAAACGGCCCCTGTTTCACTATATTTATTAGTATACACGAAAACGCCGAACTTGTCTGCCTCTGCGCGAATTTTTATGCGGAGGCGGTGCGGTTTGTAAGGGAGATATAACTATGGCAGAAGAAAAACGCAAACGCATCCTCTCGGGCATCCAGCCCACCGGCACGCCCACGCTGGGCAATTATATCGGCGCAGTGCGCAACTGGGCCCTTTTGCAGTCTGATTATGAATGCCTGTATATGGTGGCAGACCTGCACAGCCTGACTGTGCGTCAGGTCCCGGCCGAGCTGCGCCGCCGCACCCGCGAGCTGGCCGCCCTGCTGCTGGCCGTGGGCATCGACCCGAAAAACCATGTGCTTTTTGTGCAGAGCCATGTGCCTGCGCACACCCAGCTGTCCTGGGTGCTGGCCTGCAACACCCAGTTCGGCGAGCTGTCCCGCATGACCCAGTTCAAGGACAAGAGCGCCAAGCACCCCGACAATGTCAACGGCGGCCTGTTCACCTACCCGGTGCTGATGGCGGCCGACATCCTGATCTACAACGCCGACCTCGTCCCGGTCGGGCAGGATCAGACCCAGCACCTTGAGATCGCCCGCGACATCGCAGGCCGCTTCAACGGCATCTACGGCGACACCTTCACCCTGCCGGAGGGCTATGTCCCCGCCAGCGGCGCCAAGATCATGTCTTTGGCCGAGCCGACCAAAAAGATGAGCAAATCTGACACAAATGTCAACAGCTTTATCCTGATGACCGATGACAAGGACACCATCGTGCGCAAGTTCAAGCGCGCCGTGACGGACTCCGACGGTGTGGTGCGCTTTGACCGCGAGGCAAAGCCCGGCGTATCCAACCTGATGTGCATTTACAGCACCTTCACCGGCAAGTCCAACGATGAGATCGCCGCCGAGTTTGAGGGCAAGGGCTACGGTGACTTCAAGATGGCCGTTGCCGAGGTCACGGCCGATGCGCTGGCCCCCGTGCAGGCAGAGTACGGCAAGATTCTGGCCGACAAGGCCTATGTGGACGGCGTGCTGAAGGACGGCGCTGAGCGCGCAGCCCGCCTTGCCAACCGCACGGTCAGCAAGGTCTACCGCAAGGTTGGCCTTCTGCAGCTGGATAAATGACGCTGTGTCTTGACAAATCCCGCTTGAACCATTATAATATGTAAGTTAGTGCGGCTCCCCAGTTGGTGCCGCACAACTTTTACTATCCATTTTACGTTAGGAGACACTGCTATGGCTAAAGAAGTTGTCGTTACCCGCGAGGGCTATAATAAACTGGAGCAGGAACTGGAAAACCTGCGCACCGTCAAGCGTAAGGAAGTTGCCGACAAGATCAAGGTCGCCCGCGGCTATGGCGATTTGAGCGAGAACGCCGAGTACGATGCCGCCAAGGAGGAGCAGGCTTCTGTGGAGGCCCGCATTGCCGATCTGGAGGCCACCCTCAAGCTGGCCCGCATCATGGACGAGAGCGAGCTGTCCAACGACACCGCCTCCATCGGTATGCATGTCAAGATTCTGGCCGAGGGCGATGATCTTGAGGACGCCGAGGAGTACGACCTGACCGGCTCCACCGAGGCCGATATGGACCTGAATCGCATCAGCGATGAGAGCCCTGTCGGCGCAGCCCTGATCGGCTGCAAGGTCGGCGACCACTTTGATGTCACCCTGCCCAATGGCAACATCATCACCTACAAGCTGCTGGAAGTTTCCCGTTCCAAGTAAGCATTTGAAATCAAAAAATCACGAAAGGACGATCTCTCATGGAGCAGAATAAGCCCCAGACCGAGCAGGAACTCTCCCAGCAGGCCGCTGTGCGCCGCCAAAAGCTGGCTGACCTGTGCGAAGCCGGTCACAACCCCTTTGAAATCACCAAATATGCGCAGGACGCGTACTCGGCCGACCTCAAACAGGAATTTGCCGAGCTGCCTGCCGAGGCTGAGACCGGTAAGATCGTCTCTCTGGCCGGTCGCATGATGTCCAAGCGCGTCATGGGCAAAGCCAGCTTTGCCCACCTGCGCGACCAGAAGGGTGACATCCAGATCTTTGTCAAGCGTGACCTGCTGGGCGAGGAAGCCTACGCCGCCTTCAAGAAGCTCGACATCGGTGACATCATCGGCGTCAAGGGCGAGGTTTTCCGCACCAAGATGGGCGAGATTTCGGTGCGCATCACCGAGCTGACGCTGCTCTCCAAGAGCCTGCTGCCCCTGCCCGAGAAGTTCCACGGCCTGACCGACCGTGAGGCGCGCTACCGCCAGCGCTATGTTGACCTGATCGTCAACCCCGAGGTCAAGGACACCTTCGTCAAGCGCAGCCAGATCCTGAAAGAGATCCGTGCGTACTTGGATGAAAAGGGCTTTTTGGAGGTTGACACCCCCATCCTGACCCCGTTTGAGATCGGTGCCTCTGCCCGCCCCTTCTACACCCACCACAACACCCTGAACATGGACATGGTCCTGCGCATTGAGACCGAGCTGTACCTCAAGCGCCTGATCGTGGGCGGCATGGACCGCGTGTATGAGGTTGGTCGCATCTTCCGTAATGAGGGTATGGACCCTAAGCACAACCCTGAGTTCACGACCATCGAGCTGTATCAGGCCTTCACCGACTTCCACGGCATGATGGATCTGGTTGAGGAGATGTACAAGCGTCTGGCCCTCAAGGTCTGCGGCAGCTTGGAGATCACCTATCAGGGCAAGCAGATCGACATGGGCCACTGGGAGCGCCTGACGATGGTCGAAGCTGTCAAAAAGTATTCCGGCGTTGATTTCAACGACTGGAAAACCGATGAGGACGCCATTGCCGCTGCCAAGGAGCATCATGTTGAGCTGCCCGAGGTCCCGACCAAGGGTGCGATCCTCGCAGAGTTCTTTGACGCGTTTGTGGAGGATAAGCTCATCCAGCCCACCTTCATCTATGATTACCCCGTCGAGATCAGCCCGCTTGCCAAACGCAAGCCTAATGATCCGGCCTTCACCGAGCGGTTTGAGTACTTCATCGACTGCACCGAGTACGGCAATGCGTTCAGCGAGCTGAACGACCCCATCGACCAGAAGGCCCGCTTTGAGCGTCAGGTCGCCGAGCGCAAGGCCATCGAGCCCGATTGCAAGGCGCAGGTCGACTATGACTATGTCAACGCGCTGGAGTATGGTCTGCCCCCCACAGGCGGCCTCGGCTTCGGTGTGGATCGCCTTGTCATGCTGCTGACCGACAGCGCGTCGATCCGCGATGTTCTGCTGTTCCCCACGATGAAGCCCATCGACTAAAAAGCATTGATTCTACGCCTTTTATCAACCCGGTTTGGCTGATTTGACACCACATTGACACCAAACTTGTGCAGAAAAGGCTTTACAAGAAAGCAGAGAGTTATCCTCTTACGGATGACTCTCTGCTTTTTTGTTTATGGAGTTGTGCATTTCTGCGCGGAAGTAATAAGGTGATACCATTCACAGATTTTACATTCTGGCAGGTCGCCACAGGCAGGAACGCCGGTATCCGGGTCATCAGGGCAATTATAATAACAGTTCATTTGAAATCCCTTCATCTTAAAAAGTGCATTATAAAATTGCCTACTCTCACTCGGCTGTTATCTCTGTCTGATGGTCGCTTACTCGGAGGGTTCCATCTTTTCCATGCAATCGCCGCAAAGGATGTTCACGGCTTTTGTGGCTCTCACGCTCTGGTGGCAGCAGGGGCAAACATATTTGCGGGTGCTGCTGGGCTTCTTGGTCTTGGTTGCGGTTCCGTTGCCTGCTCCTTTGGGTAGCGTTCCGATGACATCCCACAGGCTGACTGCCTCGCACATTTGAAGGTCTTGCCACCCCTGTTCCTCGATGAAGTCCAGCAGAGAAAGTCCGGGACTTGTAATCGTCCATCCGTATTTTGGATGCTTCTCAACGCAAAGCCCGTGGCTTTCGGCAATCTCCTTATACTTCCGATTGTGGTAAAAGTTCCCGGAACCACTGGTATCTTTGATACCTTTTTCTGCCGCCAGACAATGGCACATCTCATGCAAAAGCGTACTGCAAGTGTCTTCTATCGGGCGGCTAAGTGTGGCACTGCTGATGTTGATTTCATACCGCCGCTCGTCTCCTGCCTGCCAAACCTTACTGCAAGTGAAATGCCCATAAGCACCCACGGTCTTTTTCAGACTGATGACGACTTCGGGCAACTCCCCGTTGAAAAATCTGGCGTTCAGCAGTCGGTACATTTTTTCAAGCTGTCCTGCAACGCGGCTGGTCTTGACGGTCTTTTTCATTTTGAAAACCTCTCTTTCAAAGTTCACTTTTAATCGCCTTTGGCGGGGGTGGGAATCATTGGCCCCAACCGGCGACCAAAAAGAGAGGCAAATAGAGGCTGTGGCAAGGGAAACGTGGAATACCGAAGCCGCGCGAGGATATGCCGCGAAAGCCCCTTGCCTAAAGCCGAGAGTTGCCCATAATACTGGGCGCGGTTGGGACAATCCCCCGTCGTTTCCCTGTTTGTGCCGGAAAACGGCGCAAAGTCCAAACTTCCTTAAAAAGCCCAAAAGTTTGAACTTTTGGTGCGCAGAAACGGCCCCGCATAAAACAGGTATTTGGGCCGCGTCAAAACTTATGTTCAAAAGGAGCGTACAAAATGGCCTATTATGGCTACATCAGAGTGTCAACCAAAGGACAGGTGCCCGGAACCTCTTTGGCCGAGCAGGAGCAGCAGATAAAGGAGCGCTATCCTACTGCGATTATTGTAAAAGAGGCGGCTTCCGGCGCTCACGAACGGCAGGTATTCGATAACCTGTGCAAATCCTTACAGGCAGGTGATACTTTGGTGGTCTGCAAAATGGATAGGTTTTGCAGGTCAGCAAAGGAAGGTTTGCAGTATGTGGATTTGCTGCGGGATAAAGGTGTTGCCGTTCACATTCTCAATATGGGCCTGTTGGACAACTCCCCTATGGGGCGGCTTGTGGCAACGATGCTGCTTGCTTTTGCTGAATTTGAAAGAGCGCAGATAATCGAGCGCACTCAGAGTGGCCGACAGGCAGCAATGGCAAAACCGGGCTTCCGGGATGGCCGCCCACTGAAATTCACGGCATTGCAGTTGGAACACGCACTTGGGTTACTAAGTGAGTATAGTTATAAACAGGTGGAGGCCATGACAGGCATTTCCAGAAGTACCCTGCAAAGGGCCAAGAAGAAAGTCGAGGTACAACAATGAAAATTACCATCAAACTGTCCGAAACGAACAATGCGCTGCTCAATCGAGTGGTCAAGGAAGAGAAGGTGGATGCAAGCGAGTTCGCCAACAGCGCGTTCCTTGACAAGTTTCTGCCGGTGTCGGAAAAGCTGGGGATTGAAGCAGGCTTCATTCTTCAGGAGCATGAGGGCGGAACGCTGGATGCGTGGCTCGTTAAGCAGTGCATCTCCCGTGGAATCCGTTGGCTGGGGAACCATCCTATCCGTGACTGCGCCATTCTGAAACAGATTCTTGTACGCTTCCCGTTTAGTGCGAAAGACAACAGGCAAATTTCAACCTGCAACGAATGTGTGCAGTCGGATATGGATAGTGTGGTTGCACTGCTGAAAGAGCGTATCCCCGGTTATATCCCCTCTAAGGACGAATACAACGGGCTGGTGGAAGATGTTCTTGCAAATTGGGAGTACATCTGGAACGAAGCCATCGTATACAATGTGCTGGCCACGATTGTATACACCAACGAGCCGAAGAAAGACTTTGACTGGTATGACGGCCTGAAATTGCTGCATCTCATTGATTTTGCAGCATGGCAGCAGTGGTGTGATGCGTGATAGTGCATCACGGCAGACGGCTGCAAACCCAAGGGGGCAGGAACGGCGAGAAGTCGTTCCGATGGGGGCCGCAGCCCCCACTGACGGCAAGCGGGTCTTGTCGGCAGCGGGGAGTCCAGAGGGGTCACGCCCCTTTGGCAAGGTAAGCCCGCAAGGGCGGTGGGAGTTTCCGCAGAAACTACCATACCTTGTATGACACAACAGATGGAGGCTAAATGCACTGCTTGCTTTTGCAGTGCATTTTAAGCCGGAATCGGATGGGGTATGAACCCCGCCGAGAAAGGAGAGATTATGATGGCGTGTGCCATGAAGTTTAGTGCGGGCGCAGTTCGCAATCAACTTCGCCACAACCGGCGAACAATCGAGCATTCGAGCAACCGGGACATTGACCCGGAGCGGCTGGAACATGACTATGTTCTGGCGCCAGACCGGGGCATGACCGAGTACGATTACTTTTTGCAGCGCAAATCGGAATTGTACTGCTACAATCGTGACGATGTAAAAGTGATGGTCGGCTGGATAGTGACCGCCCCGCAGGATTTAGACCCGGAGCGCTACGACGACTTTTTCTGCGCAGCATACGATTTCTTAGAAAATCGTTATGGCAAGGAAAATGTCGTGCAAGCCATCGTCCATGATGACGAGGGCGGCCAGCCGCATTTGCATTTCTGTTTTATCCCTGTTGAGGAAGACCCGAAGCACGAACAGGGCTACAAAATCTGTGCGAACGATGTTCTTGACCGCCGCGAACTGCGCAATTTTCATCCTGACCTGCAACGCTATCTGGGCGAGCACGGTTTGGAAGATGCTCATGTTATGACCGGCGTGACAAAGCGGCAGGGCGGCAACCGCACTGTCGCGCAGTTGAAAGCCGAGCGCGAGCAGGAATACCAGCAGGAAGTAGAGCGTCCCGCATTGTATTTTGGAGAATCCAAAATTGAACAGGGACTTCACTTTTAAGGGGCAACCATGAAGCAGATTGTATGGATTATCAACTGCTATCTATATGGCGCTACGGTGATTCTGCTGGTTGTGCTAGCACTGCTGGTGTATCTGCGCGGGCAGGCCAATCATCTGCCAAATCCATTCGTCCGCAAGAATATCGTCTACCGGTCCAAAGAAAAGGCGCAGGGTGTGTTGTTGGGGAAAAAATTCGGCCTGCTGGCTTATTCCCCCGAACAGGACGAGGGACACATCCTTGTAATGGGGCCATCCGGCACAGGCAAGACAAGTGCCCTGTTGATTCCGACTTTGCGGAGTTGGCAGGGCACGGCTCTTGTTGTTGACATATCCGGCGACATATCAGCTAATGTGCATACAGAAAACAAAATTATTTTTGACCCTACGGCGGCGGATTGTATTCCGTATGATGCGTTTGCGTCCATTGATGCGGCCCCGGATGACACCGAGCGGCAGGAGCGCTTGGAGCAGCTGGCCTATCTGCTGCTGCCGGACAAGGCCAACGACAGTGAGGCGGGCGTATTTTTTACCAAGAACGGGCGCAAGATGATAACAGCAGCGCTTATCTGCTACTATGGCATGGGCTGGGGCTTTATCGAAATCTGCGAGTTTTTCCTCGGCCATGATTGGCGCTCCCTGCTGAACGATATTGCCAAACAGGAAAACACCGCAGCCAACGCATATATTAGTTCCTTTGCCGGGGCCAGTGAGCAAAATACCACAGGCTGCAAGCAGAGTGCAGATGACGCACTTAAACTATTCGCAACCAACAGCAAAATTAAAAATGCACTTAGAAAAGTTCCGACTTATGAGAAATCCATCTGTCCGGCCACTTTGGAGCAGAACAGCATTTATATTTTCATCCCGGACGAAAAACTCAAAATCTATGGCGACCTGCTGCGCATTATTACGGCCCAGTCGATGGAATACTTTTCATGCAGACCGCCGGAACACAAGCAGATGATTCTATTTTGTCTTGACGAATTTGCCTCGTTCGGCAAGCTGCAAATCACCGAGGCCCTGCGCAAACTGCGAAAGCGCCACATCCGTATTATGGTGCTGACCCAATCGCTGGCTGACCTCGATATGATTTACGGCAAGGACGAACGGAAAGCCATGCTGGGCAACTTTAAGTTTACCGTTCTGCTCGGCTGCAAGGACACCGAAACACAGGAATACTTCTCCAAAATGATAGGCGAAAAGCATACACTGTTGGCCACCGATACCAGCCAGAAGCCGCAGCCAATCATCAAGCCCGCAGACCTTGCGCACTTAGAGCAAGACCTCAATGTTATTTGTGATGACGGGGCCGTGCGGCTACATAAGAACTTTTACTTCAAATGACGTTGCCAAAAAACGTTTTGTAAGCGGCAACCGGGAGCAGTTGGCTTGGATTATCCAAGTGGGCTGCTCCTTTTTCTTTGGGTAAATCTTTCCGGGGCAGCTTGGGGCAAGTGATGTAGTTAATTTCTAAAAAAGGTTGCCTTTTTAGTTTTTATGAAAATACCTGCCACATACTGCCCCAACGCACGTTTTTTGGCAACGTAACTGGAAAAAGGTTCCCATTTTTATGGATTTATGGTACAATTCTTATATTGTGTAAGTGTACCCAAATGCAGAAGTTAGGGGTGTAGGATGTCAACCCAAAGACCACAGCCAGAGTTATCGGCTTACTTTATCCGTGAGAAGCGGATTCTTAAAGCGGCTGATACCGCTAAATACAATGCAAGGTTGAAGGAAATCGACCTGCCGGATGATTATGCTATTTACGGTTATGAACCATCCAGTGGGAGAAAACCCGCTGCTTACTGGGTGTGTAAACAAGGTGTTGGCGAATGCCCGGAATGCCATAAACCCTATCTGGAGGATGCGATTGCCAGCGTGTCGGAATCCAAGCTGACGCATTATTGCAGAGTGGAAATCCCGCACGAGGGAAGGAAACCTACCTACGAAATTCACCTGGCAACGCTTTATTTGCGCCGCATACGCTGGCTTTGCTATAAATGCTATTCTGAGCATAAAACATACAATGCAAGAATGCAGGATGATTCCAAACTTGTGGATAAAGAAGACAAAAAGCTGACCTTGCAGGTGAAAGAACATCTTGGACAGCAAGCTATGCATATGGAGATAAATACGCTTGCTGAAATATTTGATATTTCCCCACATACAGTCGATAAATGCTTTGACAAGGCAGTGGATAAGTATGACAAAGAGCGCGATTGGGATAATATTTCTACGCTCGGCTTGTACACTATCACATTGAATGTGCAGGGGCAACAAGCTGATTGTTGCCTATGCGCGAACGTGGACACTGAAAAACTGATTGAGTTTTTCCGCTACGAGGATACAAAAGCCGCAAAAGCCTTTTTGAGCAAGCTAAAGAACAAGCAGAATATCCAACGCGTTTTTACCAGCATAGACAGCGCGGCATTTGATTTTGCCAAGACAAATTTTCCTATCGAAACAATTATGGTAGACCGGCTGGATGTGCGTAAGCGTTTGCTGAACGGATTGGAAACGGTCAAAAAAGGCAACGATGATAGCAAGAATTATTCTTTACTGCGGCGAAATTGGACACTGCTTGATAATGATGACGAGGCAATTCCGACCAACAGCAAAGACTACATCCTTCTCAAAAAAGTGCTGGATGCATTCCCTCGAATTGGTGTTGCATATGGGCTAAAAGAAGCCGGTATGGATATTTATCGCAAACTTGTGGGTCAGTGCAAGCTGGTAAATGATTGGATTCTTAGCGACAAGCACAACATCCTGCCATATGAGCAATTACAGCAATGCATGACTCAGGCGAAAGAGCCTGTTGTGCGCTTTGCAGAGCAGTACAACGGCGTTGACCGCAGCAGATATGAAAAAGCCATATTGGCTGCGGAGAAACCTTTGATGGATTGTGCCAAGTCAAATGAAAAAAGTAAATCTGCACGTTGGTCACGAGCAGCATCTTTTAAGAAGATTCGTGCCCGTGTTTTGTACGGTGCTGCGATGATGGCGAACTATTTTGCGGCGCAAGAGCCAAACGAAAAATCTCACGAAGAATACGCGATACATAAGGGAATGTATTTTACAACGGTTGACCGCATAACAACTGCAAAAATTAACACACCTGCGGTTGAAACTGATGTCACGCCTGAAATCTATCTCCATAATTTTGGAATTCCCTTATCCATATATCCAAACCTGTTAGGCTACGGGCTGGAAGAATACAGCCATGTCTTGCTTGATTTGAAGCCGTTGAAAAAAGACAGGCAGTATCTTTCGAGAGAGGAACAAACGGAGGAAACAATGTCGAACAAAATTGCCTTTGATGCGCTGTGGGATGAATCCCCGATTGATGTCACCCCGGAAGTAAACTTTATTTGGAGCATCGCCAACAAACTGCGCGGCTCCTATATGCCGGATAAGTACGGCGATGTCATTATCCCGATGACGATTCTGCGCCGCTTGGAGTGTGCCTTGGAGCCGCACAAGGAAGCAGTTTTGGCCAAATTTGCAGAAAATCCGAACTATCCGCCGAAGGCAATGTACCGCATTTCCGGCTATCAGTTCTATAACACTTCGCCCTACACGCTGAAAGAGCTGTGCAACGAGCCGGACAACATCAAATCCAATTTCAAAGTGTACATTCAAGGCTTCTCCGCTGAAGTGCAGGAAATCTTCAATGGTCTTGAAATGTTCAGCCACATCGACAAGATGGATAAGGACGGCTGTCTGTTCAGCGTGGTGCAGGCATTTGCCGACTTGGATTTGGACCCCAAGACCTACGATAGCATCAAGATGGGCTATATTTTCGAGCATCTGATTGGCAAGTTCTATCAGAATGTAGATGCCGGTCAGTTTTACACAGGTCGTGACATTATCAAGTGCCTTGTTGCTGTGCTTATCAGCGAGGGCTGTGACGATATTTTCGACGATGGCAAGGTTGTCACTGTCTGTGACCAAGCCTGCGGAACGGGTGGTATGCTCAGCACGGCGTACAGCTTTATCAAGCACTACAATCCCAGTGCCGATGTGCGTCTGTTCGGGCAGGAGTTTATGCCCCAGTCCTACGCTGTCGGTCTGGCAGAGATGATGATTAAAGGGCAGAACATTGAAAACTTCCGCAATGCCGATACTTTCAAAGAGGATTGCTTCCCCAACATCAAGATGCGCTTCGTGCTGGAAAATCCGCCCTTCGGCACGCCGTGGGCAGGAAAAGACGCCAAGGCCGGGCAGGAGGATGCTGTCCGCAACGAGTTTAAGCGCGGCAAGGGTGGACGCTGGGGTGCAGGTCTGTCGAGCGGCGGCGATTCCCAGTTGATTTTCATGCAGTCGGCTATTGATAAGATGGACGACAAGGTTGGCCGTGCGGCTATTATCGAGAATGGCAGCCCTCTGTTTACAGGCGGTACGGCATCCGGCGAAAGCCAGATTCGCCGCTGGATTCTGGAACAGGATTTGCTGGAAGCCATTATCGCACTGCCCACCGACCTGTTTTACAACACGGGTATCGCTACCTATGTCTGGATTCTGTCCAAGAACAAGCGCCCGGAACGCAAGGGCTATGTGCAGTTGATTGATGCCACCAGCATCTTCCACAAGCTGCGCAAAGCCGCAGGCAACAAGAAAAACGAACTGCTGCTGGAGGACCGCGACAGAATCGTTAAGCTATACACGGCGTTTGAAGAGAACGAATACTGCAAAATCTTCAAGAACGAAGAATTTATGTATCGTGAGTATACGGTCATGCAGCCGTTGCAGCGCAGCTATGCCATCACGGAGGAGCGCATCCAGCAGATGCTGGCAGACGGTACGTTGAGTTCTGTATACGACCCCACAAAGGTCGATGAACTGGAGGAACAGGGCCAACAGATTTCCGTCAAAGACAAAATGAAGCTGGACAAGCTGTATGAGCAGAAGCCTGTTTATGATGGCATTGTCTCTGCTTTGCAGAACGCTGTTTCGGATAAAGGCTATCTTTCCCCGGAGGCATTCATGCCTGTGCTGCGCAAAGCACTGGCAGCAGTGACCGATGATAAAAAGCTGCTGGACAAAATTGCGGATGGACTGTCCGTGATGGATAAGAACGCTGAAATCCAGCGGGACAAGCATGGTACAATACTCTATGATAAGGATTCCAAAGATACCGAACGTGTGCCTTATGAGGAATCTATTGACGATTACATGACACGGGAAGTTCTGCCTCATGTGCCCGATGCAAAGGCGTTCTGGGAAGAAAAGGCGGATGCCAAGAAACCTGTTATCAAGACAGGCGCGGAGATTCCGTTCACGCAGTATTTCTACAAGTACGAGCAGCCTGTACCCAGTGAGGAACTGGCAAAGCAATTCATGGAATTGGAGCAGTCTGTTAGCCAACGCATTGCGAAGCTGTTCGGGTAAGGTGGTGGAACTATGCGTGAAATGAAAGATAGCGGCACAGTATGGCTTGGAACAATTCCTGCAAACTGGGATATTGCAAGGATTGGTAGCTTTTACAGATTGAGAAACACTAAGGTGAGCGATACTGATTATCCTCCACTTTCTGTTACAAATAAAGGTATTGTTCCACAATTGGAGACAGCAGCAAAAACGAACGCGCACGATGATAGAAAACTGGTAAAGAAAGGCGATTTTGCTATCAATAGTCGCTCCGATAGAAGAGGTTCGTGCGGCATAGCGCCTTGTGATGGCTCGGTTTCTCTTATCAATACAATTTTGTCACCTATGGGTGAAATGAATCCACGATACTATGACTGGCTTTTTCATACGATTGAATTTGGCGACGAATTTTATAAATGTGGGCATGGCATTGTAGATGATTTATGGACTACGGGATGGCAGGATATGAAAAAAATTCGTATTCCCTATCCGTCGCTCGCAGAACAAGAAAAAATTGCTGATGTCCTCGATTCCCGATGTTCCGAAATTGATGCCATCTCTGCTGACATTCAGAAAGAAATTGAAACATTAGAGCAGTACAAGCGTTCCGTCATTACCGAGGCTGTCACCAAGGGGTTGAACCCGGATGCAGAAATGAAGGATAGCGGAATGGCGTGGTGTCGTCAAATACCTGCTCATTGGGAACCGATTCCATCCAAATACTTATTTCATAATTCAGATACTCGCAAATATCCAAATGATGAATTGCTGACTGCAAGCCAAAAATATGGCGTTATTTCTCAAACAGACTACATGCTCAGAGAAAATGCAAGTGTTGTCATGGCAAACAAAGGTATCGAAAACTGGAAACACATTGAGCCAAATGATTTCGTGATTAGTTTGAGAAGTTTCCAGGGCGGTCTTGAAATGAGTGAGATAACAGGATGTGTAACTTGGCACTATGTCGTTCTTAAAGCATCAAAGCAGCTTTACCCACGCTATTTCAAATGGTTATTCAAATCATCAAAATATATCAATGCAATTCAATCCACTTGCAATTTCATTCGTGATGGTCAAGACCTTCGCTTTTCAAATTTTGCAAAGGTTCCTCTGTTTGAGCCTCCATACAGCGAACAAGTCAAAATTTCCAATTATCTTGATAACAAGGTGACTTCTATTGAATATGCGTTGGCTGACAAGAAAAAACAGCTTGCAGTTCTTGATTTTTATAAAAAATCCCTTATCTATGAATATGTGACAGGCAAAAAGGAAGTGCCGAATGAGCAGTGAAAGCATAAAAAGCGTCAGCCAATATATCGAAGAAGTTTGCAATGTTACTAAAAAATGTAAGAACTTTTACCCTATAGTAAACGAAGCACCTCTGTTTCGAGGACAACCCGATACAGCATTTGAACTTATGCCCTCTATTGGGCGAGGTCGAAAAAGTGAAATTGATGTGACAATTTTGAATGAAGAACGAAATTTGATTGATATGGCAAAATTCCGAATGCCGTCAATTTTCACAAATGACCTGAAGCCTGTGGAATTGCTGGCTATGTTACAACATCATGGCATCCCTACACGATTGCTTGATGTGACAGAAAACGCCCTTGTTGCGCTCTATTTTGCTTGTTGTGACGAAAAGTGTACGAACAAAAACGGTGAAGTGATAGTATTCAAGGACACACAACGCACTGTCGGAAACTATCCCATTATTGAAGCGATTGCAGATACTTATAGGCTTTGCCGTGGAACATGGATTAGGCCTAAGGAATTTCTTCAAAATGCCCAAAACATGGATTATTTTGCTGAACAAAAATATCTGTTACAGTTAATGAGCAAAAACAAGCACGATAATAAAGACGCATCCTTTATTTCTGGCTTCGATAGTTGGTTGTTAGGAATTGTAAATAACCCGCTGTTTATTTATGCGCCCTTTACGAATTTAAGGCAACGGATGCAGCAAGGGCGTTACATTTTATTTCCAAATGCCATTTCCAAAGAAAACGACGCTGTGATAATCAAGAATTTTATTCAACCAATTTCTAAGGATAACGAATGTGTTGTTGCAAGAATTCAAATAGCTGCGGAAGAAAAAGAAAATATTCTGCGAGAATTAAAGTTCTTTGGCATTAGCCGCCAGACACTATTCCCAGATAATGTCGATATCGTTTGCGATGAAATCAGAAAATCCGCCTATAACAAAATACAAGACAAAAATTGAAGTATTGCCCGTGCGAGGAGGGATAAATTTTGAAACATATCGGAACAGAGCGCGACTATCAGCGTTATATCATCGACTATTTAATTGAAAATAACGGCTACATAGAGCGCAAATACAAAACGAATTATGCCCACACCACGGCTATGGACCGCGAACTGCTGTTTCGTTTTCTGGACACGACACAGCCGGACACAATGGCGGCATTGCGGAAAATCTACAACGGGCAGACCGAGGAAACTATCGTCAAATTTATACTCCAGAGCATCGATAACAAGGGCAGCAGCCTTATCGAAACGCTGAAATCTGGCATTGAGATTTCCAATATGCATCTGGACTTGCTGTACGGCAAGCCCGCCACCGATTACAACATCGACCTTGTCGCCAAGTACAATGCCAACATTTTCTCAATCATGGAGGAAGTCTGGATTAACGATGACCAGCGCATCGACCTTGTGGTATTCCTAAACGGCTTTGCCATTGCGACCTTTGAGCTGAAATGCCAGAGCGCAGGCCAGAACTACCGCATGGCAATCAAGCAGTATTCCGAGGACCGCGACCCGAAGAACCGCCTGTTCCTGTTCAAAGCTGGCGCTCTGGTTAACTTTGCAATGGACCTCGACACCTGCTATATGACCACTAAGCTGGACGGCCTCGGCACACGCTTTATCCCGTTTAACCGTGGGCGCGGTGAGGGTGTCAACACCGGTGAAGGCAACCCCTTGGATGACGGCGTGGACGATTATCCGATGCATTATATGTGGGATGATATTCTGCGCCGCGACAGCCTGATTGAACTGATTACCAAGTTCGTTTTCATCCAGCGTGAACAGGTCGTGGACGAACTGACAGGGAAAAAGTCCGTCAAAGAAAAGCTGATTTTCCCGCGCTACCATCAGCGCGATGCCGTCCGTCAGCTTTTGGCGGATGCCGAGTACAACGGCACACAGCTTAATTACCTGATTGAACATTCCGCAGGTTCCGGCAAAACAAACACCATCGCATGGCTGGCGCATCGGCTGGTTTCCCTACACGATACGCAAAACCAAATCGTTTACGACAGCGTTCTGGTCATTACAGACCGTGTGGTGGTAGACCGCCAGCTGCAGGACGCAATCAAGGGTATCGACCACAAGAGCGGCCTTGTCTGCACTATTGATGACAAAAAGACATCAGCAGACCTTGCTGATGCACTGAAAGGCAACTACAAAATTATTGTCACCACGATTCAGAAATTCCTCTATGTGGATTTCTGGAAGCTGGCGCAGAATCAGAACAACAAGACCTTTGCCATTATCATTGACGAAGCCCATTCGTCCACGTCCGGCAAGGATATGATTGCGGTCAAAAATACGCTGGGGCAGAACGAGGGTCTTGAAGAAGCCGATGCGCAGGATGCTATCGAAAATGAAATCCAGCGCCACGGCAAGGCACCCAACGTGTCGGTCTTTGCCTTTACTGCCACGCCAAAGCCGATGACACTGCGCCTGTTTGGTCGTGAAAGCGTTGATGCGGACGGAAACCCTGTGTATCAGCCGTTCCACCTGTACAGCATGAAGCAGGCCATCGAAGAGGGGTATATCCTTGATGTGCTGCAAAATTATATCGAATACAAGACCTACTACAAGCTGAACAAGACCATCGAAGATGACCCGGAAATGAAGACGATTGCCGCCAAGCGGCAGATTGCACGGTATATTGATTTGTTTGACGATAATATCAATCAGCGCGTCAATATCATTGTCGAGCATTTCCGTTCCACTGTTATGCAGGAACTCGGCGGGCAGGCAAAAGCAATGGTTATCACGGCATCCCGCGAGGCGGCGGTGAAGTATCGTCAGGCATTTGAGGATTATGTCACCCGCCATAATTACAAGGATGTAAAAGCGCTGGTTGCGTTCTCCGGCAAAGTGAAAATTGACGATACCGAATACACCGAACCGAGCATGAACGGCTTTGCTGAGGATAAGCTGCCGAAGGTGTTTGACGGGGACGAGTATAACGTCCTGCTGGTGGCAAACAAGTATCAGGTCGGTTTCGACCAGCCAAAACTCTGCGCCATGTATGTGCTGAAAAAGCTGCGCGGTGTAAATGCAGTGCAGACGCTTTCCCGCTTGAACCGTGTATGCCCGCCCTTTGATAAAAAAGTCGTAGTCATGGACTTTGTGAACCACGCAGAGGAAATGGAAGATGCCTTTGCACCGTTCTACACCACAACGGTGCTGTCCAACACAGCTACAATTGCCCAGCTCCGCGAACTGGAAAATAAGATTGACGGTTACAATGTTTTGGATGACCGCGATGTGGATACGGTTGCGAGCATCGTCTATAATCCGAAAGGAAAGCGCACCACAGCCAAAGAGGACCGCCTTGTTTACCAGTGCATCCAGCGTGCTGTGAATGTGCTGAAGAATCAGTTCAACGAGGACCACCAGCGTGCTTTTACCAAAAACTGTCGTGGGTTTGTGCGTTTGTATGAGTTCCTGTCGATGGCCTCCAGCTTTGGTGACCCGGAACTGCACAAAAAATATGTGTTTGTCAACCTGCTGCTGACCTATCTGGTCGTTGGCAACAGCGGCGGCATCAGCTTGAAAGATAAGATTCAAGCAACGAATTTTGTGCAGGAAAGTCAGGGCGATAAGGGCAACAAGCAGCGCCACGCCAGCGCCCCGAATGTGAAGCTGAGCGGAGCCGATGTTGGTCTGACCGTGGATGAGGTAAAGCACCTGTCGGAAATTATTGACGAGGTGAACTCCCGCGCAGGCAAGGGCTATGATAGCAGCGCCATGACGAAAGTTATGCTGCAAATCAAAGACTTGCTGCTGCACTCGGAAAAGTTGAAGACCTCTGCCAAGAACAACACCGAGCAGGACTTCGAGTTCAGCTTCTACGACAATACCGATGATGCACTGATTGAAGGACTTGCCCAGAATCAGGACTTCTTCAGCCTGCTGCTGAGCAATGACGACATCAAGCACCGTGTGTTGGGCGTGTTCCTGCATGAGGTTTATAAGGAACTGCGGGAGCAGCCATAAACGGCGTGTAGGACAACCAATTACAAAATTGACCGCCTGAGCATCATTCAAATGCATCTGTAAAACTAAAAATACACTTTTAAGGAGTGGCTGTGAAAGCAGCTGCTCCTTATTTTTTGCAACTTTAACAGCATACTGCACTATACGGGTAAAGTTACAGCATACTGCCGTTATACGCTAATAGTTGTTTCCCCTATATGGCACTATAATTTTAGCGTGCACAGAAATTATGAAAGGAAAACATGGCGCGCTATGAAATTGAATTATGAAAATCGTATATGAAAACGTAAGTGACCGCCTCCAGACCATCCTCTCCCGCCTGAAAGACGTGAAGAAGGTTGGCGAGAACACCTATCGGGCTTACAGCCCGCTCCGTGATGAGAAGGAACCCAGCCTGTACATCACCGAGAAACCCGATGGCATCATTCTTATGTGTGACCACGGTGGCGGCAAGGTCGAAGATATTCTTGCGGCCATCGGGCTGACGATGCGTATCCTGTTCCCGGATGGTGGGAGTTCCGGATCAGAGCCTAAAGGCTCTGACCCGGAACGGAAGGTTGCCGCCATCTACCAGTACCTTGACAAAAACGGAGAACTCGTTGCAGAGAAAGTCCGTTATACGAACAAAACCTTCTTCTGGCGCAGCAAAAAACCTGACGGCAGCTACGACTACCATAAACCGAAGAATGTTCCCCTGTATAATGGAACAGTACTGGAAAAGACGGAAGCAGTCTTTCTGGTTGAGGGCGAAAAGGATGTTGACACGCTCACGAAATATGGTCTCCCGGCGGTCAGCCTGCCGAATGGCGCCCATTGGGAAAATGAGTATGTCGCATACTTTTCCGACAAGGTGATTATCATCCTGCCGGACAACGATGGTGCAGGTCGTGGCTACGCAAAAGCAGCACTCAAGGCACTTAAGCCCACGAATTACAACACGGGCATTATGCAGCTGAATAACTGGTGGCCGGAAATCCCCGAAAAGGGCGATGTTTCCGACTATATCGCGGCAAAGGGCGAGGAAGCAGTTGCAAAACTGAAAGAAACTCTCGATGTCGTGACCCGGAACAAGAAACCGGCTCCGGCCGTAAAGGCTGTGCCCGCTGCGCAGTGCAGCACGGCGACTGTTACGGTAGCTGCCACGTCTGCCCCGTTGATGCTGAAAACCCACATCGATTATTGCATTGTTATCAAGAAATTTGACCCTCACTCCAACCCCAAGTATTCTACTACCGATAACGGAAGCGGACGGCTCTTTTCTGACATCGTCAGGGGGCAGGCTCGCTATGTGGCAAGCCGCAAATCGTGGTTCATCTATGACGGAGCTCGTTGGACACCCGATGAAGGCAACATGGCAACGATGGAAATGTGCAAGGCCATTGGCGATGCACTGACCCATTACGCCTTTGCAATTCAGGATGAAAATGAGCGCAATCAGTATCTGAAGTACACCATGCGCTGGATGACGCGCAATTATCGCAAAACCATCCTTGACGATGCCGCCAGTGTTTACAACATCGGCATGGGCGAGTTTGACGCAGACGTGAATTTGCTCAACTGCAAAAACGGCACGTTGGATTTGAAAACCATGCAGTTTCGCAGCCACAACCCTGACGATAAAATCACCAAGATTGCCGATGTCGTTTACGACCCCAATGCAAGATGCCCTCGCTTCGAGCAGTTCCTGACTGAAGTCATGAGCGGTGATGCAGATAAAAGTGCATTTTTACAAAAAGCACTGGGGTACGCACTTAGCGGCGATTCCCGGTACGAGTGTATGTTCATCTTGTATGGTGCAACGACCCGTAACGGCAAAAGTACCCTGATGGAAAGTATTCTGCGTGTGTTTGGTGACTACGGTCTGACCGTTGCCCCGGAAACGATTGCGGCAAAACAGCGCAACAGTTCCGGGCCGAGTGAAGACCTTGCCCGCCTTGCAGGCAGACGGCTTGCCAATATCTCCGAACCCTCACGCGGGATGCGGCTGAATGCTGCGCAGGTAAAGAGCATGACCGGCAATGACAGCATCAATGCCCGCTTCCTGCACTGCAATTCGTTCGATTTCCGCCCCCAGTTCAAGCTGTACATCAACACCAACTATCTGCCCAGCGTGGATGATATGTCCCTGTTTTCTTCTAATCGTGTGCGCGTCATTCCGTTTGAGCGCCACTTTGAGCCGCAGGAGCAGGACCCGAATTTGAAGCATGTGTTTGCGGAAGAAGATGCCAAGAGCGCTATCCTGAATTGGCTGATTGCCGGTTGGCAGCTGCTGCAGAAGGAAGGGCTGAACTCTCCGGCAGCAGTTGTGGAAGCCACTAAGGAATACAGCCACGACAGCAACAAGATTGCGTTGTTTGCAGAAGACAATCTGGAACCCGATGCAAATCGTGAAGTTCGTACTTCGGAAATCTATGCTCACTATAAAGTGTGGTGTGAGGTCAACGGTTGTCTGCCGGAGAATAGCACCAACTTTAAGAAGTCCTTGCAGGCGATTGGAACTGTTGTCCGCAAGCGTCCTCGTGACGGTAGCGAGAAGACGACGCTTTTGCTCGGCTATCGTTTGAAGTAAGAGGGCACTTATGAAGTACGAAGTCCCTATCTGGGAAAAATACTGTCTTACGCTGGATGAAGCCGCTGCTTACTTTGGCATCGGTGTCAACAAGCTGCGGGAAATGACGGACGATTCAACCTGCACGTTTGTGGTCTTCAATGGAACGAAGCGCCTTATCAAGCGCAAGAAGCTGGAAGAATGTCTCGCTGATACAGATGTGATTTAATTCAGAATGGTTCCCTGATCGGGCCTACGGCCCGCTCAGGGATTTATCTGAACCTTATCACATGACACCCAAATTATAGAAAAACGTAATATTTAGGCTGGCAAAAAGGCTTTACGCCTGTTATAATGACAGATGTAAAGCCTTTTCTGCTTTATAGAGTAGAAAAGGAGTACCCTATGGAACGCCGTAAGGATAAGAACAACCGTGTACTGAAAGATGGTGAGAGTTACCGCGAGAAAGAGCATCGTTATATGTATAGGTGGATTGACAGCGATAAGAAGCGCCATTGCACCTATGCACAGACGCTGCGCGAACTGCGTAAAAAAGAAGCGGAAATCAACCGTAATAAGAGTGATGGTATCAGCAGCGCCGGAAGCAATCTGCGCTTGGATGAGGTATACAATCTCTGGAAAAAGAACAAGGTCGGTCTGAAGCAGTCTACTTATGTTAATTACCTGTATATGTATGAGCACTTTATCGGCCCCAAAATCGGGAAGATGAAAATCAAGGATATTCGTAAATCGACAGTCCTTGGCCTTTATAATGACCTGACAAGGAGTAGCGATATTGGCAAGACGATGGCAATTAACACGTTGGAAGTTATTCACAACGTGCTGCGGCAGGTCTTGCAGGTTGCGGTGGACGATGATTACATCCGTAAAAATCCGACAGAGGGCGTTTTGCGGGAAGTTAAGAAGGCAAATAATTATGAACGTCCGAAGCGCAAGGCATTGACTTTGGAACAGCAGAACGCGTTTGTAAAGTTTCTGAAATCCAAGCCGCTGTATTACTCTTGGAGTATTTTGTTTGCCGTCCTGCTGGGAACGGGTTGCCGCATTGCAGAATTTATCGGCCTGCGCTGGTGTGATATTGATTGGGAAAATAACACGATTTCCATCAATCATAACTTGGTCTATCGGAAACATACAGATGGCAAATGCTACTTTTCCGTGACAACACCAAAGACAAGCGCTGGATGCAGGACTATCCCGATGATGAAGGGTGTCCGCAGGGCACTTGAAGATGAAAAGATTCGGCAACAGGAATTAGGTGTTAGGTGTACAACTGTAATTGACGGCTATACTGATTTCGTCTTTTTCAACCGCTTCGGGCAACCCCACAATCCGGCAGCAATTAACCGCGAAATTGACCGGCTTGTACTCGCTTACAATGCGCAGGAAATGGAAAAGGCAGCGGAAGAAAACCGCACTCCCGTTATCCTGCCGGATTTCAGTTGCCACCAGTTGCGGCACACGTTTTGTACCCGCTATTGCGAGATTGAACCAAATATTAAAGTGATTCAGGAAGTCATGGGGCACAAGGACATCAAAACGACAATGGAAATCTATGCGGAAGCACAGAAGGAATTGAAGGAACGCTCCGTGCAGAACATTTCTGGAAAATTTGATGTCTACTAAGCGTCTGACACCATTGACACCAATATTGACACCAGATTCGGATTGATATATAATAAGTTATGTAGAGATACATAACTCCCCACAAGTGAAAAAATGCTGTTGCAACGGGTTTTGGTGGGATATAAAGACTTACATAAAATTGTCTGGCCCAATCCCCACGATGAAGCCGATTGACCAGTAAATTGTCAATTTGAGCACAAAAAAGCCTGAAATTTCTTGATGATACGAGAAATTTCAGGCTTTTTCTTTTGACGGGTTTCTAACTGAAATCATGCCATACGCCAATCTTACGCCAAACGATGTATAAACTTATGCAAGAGAAAAAGAGCGTTGTTCCCGTTTGGCATAAAATAAGAGCTGACGGGGGTAGATGTAGGTTTACGGTCTCTTGTAATAAGAACAGGCTTTAATTTTTAATAACGGTTACACCGTTTTCAGATGACTTAGAAAGAGTTTTACGCACTCTGCAAAATTCTTTCTAAAGCGTTTCTATATGTTATGTCCTGCTCCTTCGTTCGTTTGGATGCCCCTTTGGGGTGCTTTCCGGCACGGAGGAGCTTTTTGTTTTTGTGGCGGCGGAACAGCAGGCCGTCTATATTTTCGGGCGTATACTCTAAGCCGTTTTGGTTCAGCACACGGGCGCGGCGCGCTAGGCACATACTTGCCAGCCCGTAGTCCTGCGTAATAACAAGGTCGCCCGGGCATACGCGGTTCACCAGTGCAAAATCTACGCTGTCGGCACCTTTTTCAAAGGTCATGGTTTGTGCGCCGACGCGCTGAATTTGGTGGGCAGTATCGCATAGAATTAGCACAGGAACGTTATATTTTGCGGCTGTCTGAAGGGTCAAATCCACCACCGGGCAGCCATCGGCATCTATCAGAATCGTCATTACTCACTCTCCATAGTCCAGGCAAACGCCCTTGCCGTCCGCAGGTCGACATCTTTGAAGTGGCCGCCTGTGTTCCATTCCAACGTGCAGGCTGTGCCGCGCTGGGTCAGGGCGGTGTGCAGGGCGCGGATGTTGTCACCTACTGATGCCATAGTCTGGTTTTTGGTGTGCTCCTCGCGGTCACCAAGGCTGAGGTAAACGCGCTGCGTCTGAATAGGGCGTGCCGCCTCATGCTCCTGCCAACCGGGAAACCACACGGACGGCGAAGCGGCGGCTACGCCATACAGCGCATCGTTCTGCGTTGCTGCCCACAATGCAAACAGCCCTGCCAGCGAGTAGCCGCCCAAAACAACTTTGCAGTCTTCCTTTATAGAATACTGCCGACGGATGCTCGGCACAGCCTGCGCTAGCCATGCAAGCGTATCCCCTGCCCTGCCGCCAAAGCCCTGCTTACCCCATACGGGCGGTGCAGGCCAAGGCGACAAATCGTCGTTCCAATTCTCGGCTTGGACAGCGGCCAGCAAAAATGGTTGTGTGGTTTGCCGATGTATGGCTTCAACTTCTCGTTCCATCCCTGCAAGGTCATGTTCATCCACCATTTGCAGCAGCAGGTATTCGGCGCTGGCAGTGCCGTAGATGCGGCAGGTTCTGTTTTGTATCTGCAATAATTGGTTATCCATAAAAATGACGATTCCTTTCCTTTGCATTATAATGCCTGTACACCAAAGAATCAAGATTGCGCCGGATGCACTGCCTTGAAAGTTTTTTGCTGCACTTGCATTACATCTGCACAACATCCGCGCAGTGATTGTATATACGTGTATAATCCCGCGTGTTACAATTAGTATGTTCAAAATAGGGTTCAGCCAAAAAGGTTGGACATTTTCCCCAGAGTCGTACCTGACTTTTTTCAGGCACGGCTCTTTTTGTTTTGGGCAATTTCTGATTTGGGAGGTTTTGCAGATGACCGTAATACGTCCGCCTTGACACAATGATTACTCAATAAAAAGTCGAATGCGCAAAAGAACGTATTGATTGCGTATTAGCGGCCTGTGGCTATGCTGCCGACAGTACCTAATACGTCTTGATGCGTCCTTAATGCGCAATAAGGATGGTGATTGTATTGAAAAACCGCGCAGCGATCTATCAGCGGGAAGCCGCTGAAATGCTGCATAACATTTCGCTGTATCCCGGTCTGACCGAAGGACAGCTCTGCCGCTTCTTTCCCGAAAAGGAAGTGACAGCAAAAACTTTGCTTGCCCATATGCTGAAAGAAGAGCGCATCTTCTGCGCCGAGAATGGTCGCTACTACGCAAATCAAGAAGCACAAAACGGCGCAGATAAAGACTTATCCCGCTGCGTCTGGGTTCTACTCGATTTTATAAATCAGGTGGAATACCACACTGTTGGAGAATTCCCGGCAGCGATCCTCTGTTTTGCAAATGGGGAGCTGTATGAGATCGTGCCTATCCCGCAGGGCAAAGAAGCCATGATCTGTCAGCTGCTGCGCCAACCGCAGAAAGATACCGGCAAGCGCATTGTGGTGGTCGATGATGTTGCCCAAATCGAGCTGTTGGATATTCCGCAGGTGGCCGGGTTCTGCACGGTGGCCGAAGACGGCACCGTCAGCTACTACAAAAAGGAGGCCGCGCTTGAATCCTGACGTACTTTTGAACCGCATCCGTTTGGAGCAGCGCGGGCTCATCGATATCCACAAAAAGCTATACGAGATGGAACATCTGCTGCCCGCGCCCGACCCGATGCAGTTTGCCAAAACTGCCGAGAGCGCGGCACTTCTCAGTGAGAAAAGCACGGCGCGTCTTCGCAATATGTTCTTTTCTGTGTCTAACGAGCCGCCGATTTATTACTACCCCAAGGCAGCCGAGGTGCAGGGCATCCGCGTGTGGGCATCTGATAATTATTTGCGAGTTCTGCTCCCTGCGCTTCTGCCGGATAAAAAGAAGCGGGACGGCTGTAAATTCCTTTTGCTGCCACTACAGGCGGCACTGGTGCAAAGCGGACCACTTCCCCATTTCTCCGATTGCGTGATTTGCGTGGAGCATATCTATGACCACAATCTGCCAATCAAAGCCGTGCGGGATTATGACAATCTGGAACTGAAAGCTGTCATAGATGTCATTGCTACATTCTGTCTGACAGACGATACCGGGGCGTTGTGCGATTCTTTCCAGACGACCCGATTTGGATATTCGTCCTCTACCGTGATAACTGTAATGCCGAAAAATTGCTTTTCGGCATGGCTGAACGCCCCAAAATCGGCTGAAAACCGACCTCCACTTTTTCCTAAAAATACGTAAAAAACAGATACCTGTGCTTGAAAATGACTTTTCCGCGTTGTTGTAAGCCGATTCATACCCCAATCGGCAGCGACTTTCGCCGGAGTCAAAGAAGGCACGGTTAAATTCCGAGGTGATTTCTATTTCTTCTGCTTTTCCTGTCCTGCCCGCGCAAGACAGCCTCTATTATGAACTTTTGGCGCTTACAGCCATCTGCGGCGAGGTTCCTTGTGCGTGTGCTGATCGTCTTACCTCAAGCAAAAGTTACCGAAAAAAAGTTGTGACGAGCCTGACACACGGCAAGCTCCTGCGCATCTTCTCCAAAGATCATCTTCGCGGCTATCGGCTCGGTATCCGTGGCAAACGTCTTTTGCGGGAACGAGCGCCAGAACGATTTCAATTCTATCTGTCAGGTCGCACCGACACCAACTCCATCAAATCATCCCCTGCCCGTCGTCTGCGGCTGCACCGTATTGCGCAAGCCTATGTCACGATGTTGAATGCAGGCGCGGCGATTTATCGGGATGAAAAGCCCCCTGTATTTGTGCCTGGTGGCAGCAGTCCTTGCCGCATTGAATCAACCGCTTTTTATGATTCCCGCGAGATGAAAGAACTGGGTCTTGAAATGATAAAGGTTCACGGCTCCCGCATGGTAGGCTCACTGATGACCCCATCCCACACCTTTGCTGTGTTCAACGGCATGGATGCTGTTCCGACCTTTGACACGCAAATCGAACAGCGGGGAAAAATCATGCTGCAAAATATCCGCTATATGCGGACTGGCGCAAGTCACACGCCTGATGGCATCCTGCTGTCCGATCAGTGGGCAGTGATGACTACTCTGCTGAAAGATGCAAAGACCTACAAGAAAGAACACTTCCTTTTTGGCGAAGGCTACGAACATTTCTACTTTCTCACCAATGACTACCACGGCGAGACGCTGTTGTGGCTGCTCTGTCGCCCGGATGTCATCGGGCAACTAAACGCCACGCTGTTGCAAGAACTCCAGCTGCCTTGCCGTAATGCTTTCATCGAAAACGATGCTCGTACCGATGCAGGCGCGCCGATTCTGTTCTGCTATCTGCCGGATCTGCCGCGTCTGTTTCGATTCCTGTCTGCCTTGGAGTTGCTGCAAATGAAGGGGGCCATCCTCTGCTTTGATTTTCAGGCAGGCGCGCTGCGGCCACTCTGCGGCGACAAGGTCGAACTGCAGATCATCGACTTTGCCGAGTTCGAGAGGAGGTTTCTGACTTCGCCATGAAACGTCCTTCAAAAAGATGGCAGATTCTGTTGGCAGTCACGCTGCTGCTCTACGCCTGCGGCTACTTGACGCAGTTCATCGGCAACTATGCTGTCTGGCAGAAAAACGGCGGTATGCCGGGCGGTACTTCCCCGCCGTTTTCCTCTTTGACGCCGCTGGCTTGCCTCAAAGGTATTTTGTGGTTTCCGTACAGCCTTTACTGTATGGCAGGCTGCGCAGCAGCAGTCGCCGCGATTTTCCTGTACCGAAAGTTATTCAGCCAAGATGCCTTAACGGATTCTGAGCGCAACTTTGATTTCTCTGCGAAAGGCACTTACGGCACGTCCGGCTGGATGCAGCCGCGAGAAATTCCTGCTGTGCTGAATATAGTTTCCGACCTGTCCCAGCATACGGGCACCGTGCTGGGGATTCTCGACGGCAGGTTTCTTTGCATCCCGGAGAAAACCCGTATGAACGGCAACCTCGCCGTCTACGGTGCCAGCGGCTCGATGAAAACCCGTTCGTTCTGTATGAACCGCATCCTGCAAAGCGCTGCCCGCGGAGAGTCGCTGATTATCTGTGACCCCAAATCGGAACTCTACGAAAAATCCAGCGAATATATGCGAGTTTTGGGCTACACGGTGCGGGTGTTCAACCTCGTCAGCCCCGAAAATTCCGATTCATGGAACTGCCTGAAAGAAATTGAGGGGCAGGAGCTGATGGCGCAGCTTTTCGTGGATGTCATCATTAAGAATACCAACGGCACAGGCAAGAGCGATCGTTTCTGGGATTCCGGCGAGATGAATCTGTTGAAAGCGCTGGTCTTATACGTTGACCTCACCTACCCGCCGGAACAGCGGAATATTGGTGAGGTGTACAACCTTATCACGCAATGCAGCGAAAGTCAGTTGGACAGCCTGTTTGATGTTCTGCCACTGACACACCCCGCCAAAGCACCGTACAGCCTGTACCAGCGGGCCTCGGATTCGGTGCGCAGCGGTGTTATCAGCGGGCTGGGCAGCCGGTTGCAAGTATTTCAGTCTGAGCTGATTAAGAAAATTACTGCGTATGACGAAATCAGCCTTGAACTGCCAGGGCAGCAGCCCTGCGCCTACTATCTAGTCACCAGCGATCAAGACAGCACCTTTGACTTTCTTGCATCGCTGTTCCTGTCCTTTGCCTTCATCAAACTCGTCCGATATGCCGATGCCAACTGCCCCGGCGGGCGGCTTCCTGTTCCGGTTCATGTGCTGGGCGAGGAATTGACCGCCTGTGGTACGATTTCCGAATTATCCCGGCGCATCAGCGTCATTCGCTCCCGCAACATCTCTATGTCCTGCGTATTCCAGAATCTTGCCGGTCTGCAAAACCGCTATCCGCAGAACCAGTGGCAGGAGATTTTGGGCAACTGCGATGTGCAGCTTTTTCTCGGCTGCACGGATCAGCTGACCGCCGAATACGTTTCCCAGCGTACCGGCATCGCCAGCGTGGCGGTGTCCAGTACCTCCAAGGTTCTAAGCACCCTGCGCGTCTCCGACTACACGCCACAATACCGCGAAAGCAGCGGCGTTGGCAAACGACCGGTGCTTACCCCGGATGAAGTGCTGCGCCTGCCGGTAGATGAAGCGCTCGTGATATTGCGCGGCCACAAGGTTCTGAAAGTCCACAAGATGGACTACTCTCTGCACCCCGCTTACAAGCAGTTGCGGGAGTGCAAAGCATCTGCCCATATCCCGGAATGGCGGAAAGTCTTACCAGAAACACTCGAAGCTCCCCCGGCGGAAACAGCTAAGGCGTCACCTAAGGTGCCGCCTAGACGCCGCGGCCGTCCCGCCAAATCAAAAGCGGTGGTTGCCACCGACAAAGAATCTATCATAACAAAACCTGAAAACGAAAAGGAGATTCCTCATGGAAATGAACAGTGACATTTTTACCCCCGACCTGCCTATCCCCGAACTTGTGGAGTTTGAGGATGCACCCATTCCCGCCCCTGTCGAAGAAGAAAAGCCTGCCGAGACTCCCCCGCCCCGCCGCAGACGCAAAGCGGATGCCCCGGTGCTGACCATTGAAAGCGGTGACGAAATCGAAACCGAGGATGCCCGCGAAGCTGCTGCCTGGCACGAAATTCACAACGCCTACCGCACACGGCGCATCCTCTTCGCACCGTTGGGCGGTATCGAGCAGACCGACAGCGGCAAGACGATTGCCGTTGTGGACTACAACGGCTTCCGCATCGTCATTCCTCTCAAAGAAATGATGGTCGCCCCGAGCGCTGCCAACAGTACCGACAGCATGGCCGTCCGCCAGATGAAGCTGCTGGGCAATATGCTGGGCGCGGAAATCGACTTTGTCATCCTGGGTATTGACTCCAAGAGCCGCAGTGTGGTTGCCAGCCGCCGCGAAGCCATGATGCGCAAACGCCAGCTTTTCTATTTCAGCCCAGATGCCAACGGTGAGTACCGCGTCCGGGAGGGGCGCGTGGTGCAGGCTCGCGTTATTGCCGTTGCCGACAAATCCATCCGTGTGGAGATTTTCGGCGTGGAGTGTTCCATCATGGCGCGGAATCTGGCATGGGACTGGATCGGTGATGCCCATGACCGCTTTGCTGTGGGCGACCAGATTCTTGTCCGCGTGACCGAAGTGAACAAAACCTCACAGGAAGAAATGTCTGTCCACGCTGATGTCAAAAGCATCACCGAGAATACCAGCCGCGAAGCCTTGAAGCGTTGCCGTGTGCAGAGCAAATACGCCGGCCGCGTCACCGATGTACATAAAGGCATCGTCTATGTGCGGCTTTCCAACGGTGTCAACGCCGTGGCTCACTCCTGCTATGACCGCCGCACACCCGGCAAAAAGGACGACGTCAGCTTTGTGGTAACAAAGCTGGACGAGGAACGTAGCATCGCCGTGGGTATTATCACCCGCATTATCCGTCAGAATCTGTAACCGATGAACCGTGAGCAGTCCCGGCGGCTGCCCATCTTTTACATGAAAGGATTCGTAAAATGGCTGTTTTTCGCGTAGAGCGCATTAAGGATTATACCGTTATGAGCAATCATCATCTTCGCAATAAAAATTTGTCACTGAAAGCAAAGGGCCTGCTGTCGCAGATGCTTTCCCTGCCGGACGACTGGGATTATACCCTCAAAGGGCTTGCCGCCATCAACAAGGAGAGCGTTGACGCTATCCGTACAGCCATTTGGGAACTGGAGGACACAGGGTATGTGGTGCGTACCCGCGTCCGGGATGAACGCGGCTGTCTGCGAGGCTGCGATTACTATGTCTATGAGTACCCGCAAGCGTCCTCGTCCGGCTCCGATGGCAGCGCTGAATCCGTGCCGCCTATGCTGGAACCCCTTGCATCGGATTCTGCTGTACAGGAAAATCCCATACAATTAAATAAAGAAATACAAAATAAAGAGAAACAAAATACGGATCTGATCTTATCCGAGAGCGAGACCGTGCGGACAAAAGTCCGCGACAACATTGAGCTGGACCTGCTTTGCCGCAATCAGCCGGAGAGCGCCCCCGTGATGCAGGAAATCTACGAGTTGGTCGTGGAGACAATCCAGCTTCGCAGCCCTGTACTGCGGCTTGGAAACAACCTGTTCCCGATGGCCTTGGTGCGGGAACGGCTGTTACAGCTGACAAGCGAGCATATCCGTTTTGTCCTTGATGGCCTGCGTAATCTGCACACAGACGTTAAAAATCTCAAAAAGTACCTTCTGACGATGCTGTTCAATGCGCCTGTCACGCTGAACGGCAGGACGATGCTGGATGTACGCAAATCTGTCGGTGGCGGATCCCGTCCGATGCTGGCGTAACGCCGCGAAGATATGAACAAATTGTAAAATTTGAAAAAGTGGCCGAAATTTTTTAATTTTTTCGTGTGAGATGACAGTAATAAGGGCAAATAGGTTTTTTCGGCCTATTTTCAACAAATTGGAGGTGAAATTCTATGAAACAAGCTCGTATCCATTGTCCCTACTGCGGCTCTCTTGCCATGCTGCGCCCGGCAAGCGCGATTCATGGTCTGTCCGACATTTCCGCAGGAACGTACCTGTACGTCTGCCGCCGCTGGCCTGCCTGTGATGCCTATGTCACAGCAGACCGCCGCACGAAACAGCCGCTCGGCACCCTTGCCAACGGAGATTTGCGGCATAAACGCATTCTTGCCCACCATGCACTGCACAGTGTACAGGCACAGCTTGGCATGAACCGAGACCAGAGTTACTGCTGGCTGCAAACGCAGATGGGACTGCCCGGAGATCAGGTACATATTGCCAAGTGCGGCGACTACCGCTGTGAGCAAATCATCCGCATCTGCGAGAATGCGACTGCGAGGTGACGGTTATGAAATGCGTGAAAAGGCTCACAGCTGACCAACAGCGTTTGGCAGAAGAAAATCTGAGCATCGTAGAGCGCGTCCTGCGGTTCGACATCAATGTCAATCCCTGCGTTGCTGGTCTTGGCTATGAGGACTTGTATCAAGAGGGCTGTGTCTGGCTCTGCAATGCAGCACTGACCTTCGACCCAGCGCGCGGTAGCTTTGCATCCTATGCCCGGCAGGTCGTACAGAATGGTCTTGTCAGTTACTGCCGCAACCTTACGGGAAAACAATCCCGCATGATTTCTCTGGCAGAGATGGAGCCAACTGCACTTGCCGCATTAGAAGTACAACATAGCGCTCCCTTCGATATTGAGTGCGAGACTCCCCTGCTGCTTGCCGCCGCAGAATCTCAATACAGTGGCGTGACCCGCAAGGGCGTCCATGCGCTGGCGTTGCAAGTCTCCGGCATACCGCTTACCGCAGTTGCTACTCGCATGAGCGCCCCGCCCAACCACGTTTCGGCGTGGATCAGCCGTGCTGTCCACAAATTGCGAAACGATGAATCTTTTCTCTCATCTCTACACGAAAATTAAAATTTGGAGGTTCCCTTATGAAAATGCTTTACACTGCCAATGGCCGTTATATCCGCTGCTGCACCGAAGAAGGCACCCGCCCGGTCATCATCGTCTGCGAAAAAGAGTACGAGGTCGATGTGCAAGAGTTTATGCTCTGGTCCATCCTCAACTGGCGCATCCTGCGGGAAGAGGAAATCAGCAGCTTCTACGAGAAGATGGCGAGCAGTTCCAATGTCACCATCCACCGCAGCTGGCAGGACTGTGTGCAGCGCCTGCTAGTTCGCGGGCTCATTGTGGTTGGCACCGGGGATACCGAGTATGATGCGCTATATGATTTGCTCTCCTGCCGCTTTATCATCCCCATCGGTGCGGCATGGCCGCTGCGGGTGCTGTCGTTCCTCAAACTGACGTTTTTGGAGGGCATCTCTTGGAAAATCACCCGCCGCCTGTTCCACGTTGATGCCCGTAGCGCCTGCGAGAAAAAAGTCATCCGCCTTGCCCGGCAGACACCGCTCTCGTGCGCGGAAATTATCAAGTGCATCGAAATGGACATCCGCCGCCTGAAGGACGGCTACGATGTGCTGGACAAGCTGTATGACGACAACGACCTGAACTGCGACAACTTCGCCCATGCAGTGCGGGAGTACCGTTGCAGCCGCGAGGTCATCACGGCAGTGTCAAACCTTTACCTGCGGCAGCAAATTATGCTTGATACTTACTGATGCGATAACCGACAAAATAGAAGCGGAAGATTCCCGCTGTCTTAAATGAGAATCTTCCGCTTCTATTCATATTATTGCTGTGGGACTTTTTCCATCAGATCATCTATACTGCAATGCAGGACACGTGCCAAGCGCAGCAAGGTTTCCCCTTGCGCCTTGTTAATGTCTTTCTGGCGTTGCTCATATTGCTGGATGGTGCGCACGGGGATTTCTGCCTGTCGTGCCAGTTCCGACTGGCTCATTTCGGCCAGTGTGCGCAGGCTCTTTAGGTTTGTTTCCGGCTTTGCTGCGCGGTACAGTTCGTTCATCTTATCAGCAAACTGGCGAACGTCCATTTCATGGTAGGGCGTATACAGCATTCGCACCTTGGAAATCGGCACAGCCTGCTCAATTTCAGAGAAGCGCAGCCCGGTATCCCACTGGTAATATGCGATAGCCCAGCCCGTCCAGTATTCGAGACTGCGGTCATACGCATAGGATGCCTTGCGGACGGGTTCTGGCTCCCCCGCCTGTTCCAGTACCCTGCGGGCAAGTTCCACACCGGAAGTGCCTGCCAAAATAGTGCTATCACCGAGTTCAAAGCGATGGGAAATCTCGCTCATTAAAAACCAGTTCCATACTGTTTCCAGCGGATACTGTAAATCATTGACCATGTAGTCCAGCATACGCGCAAGACATTTTTGTGCAGCGGTAAGATAATTTTTATCGTAAGCGTGGATCACTGGGCTTCATCTCCTCGTCAAGGATGGTTGTAATGTAAAGATCGCCCCTTTGGCGGCGGTTCCGCTCTACATCAAAGTATTGGCGGCGGGCGGCCTGGTCACGGAACGCTTTCTTCTTATACCATTCTTTGGCGTCTGCTGTATCATAGCCCATAAATTTCAGCTGCTCAAAGGCTTTTCGGCTTTTCAGTACAAATTGCTGACCCAGTTTGCCAAGGCGCATAGCGCTACACAACTGGCGATACGAGATTGCACCGTTGATAAAGTCAGAGGCAAAGGAAAAGTAGCTGTCATCGGCACGATAGCCGATAATGACATCTGCCGTTTTGTAGTCCAGATGAAAATTCTGTAAGAGATAATCCTTAGCTTCCGCCGCCAGCGGTGTGGACGCATCAAACTCACGGTTTTCAAGCAGAATCGTCAGCCAGTGCAGCATTGTATATTCCGGGGCATTCAAATCGAGAATCGTCAAACCGTCACATTCGATTTGATACTCATTTGCATAACCGTTGTGGTCAATACTTACGCCCCACTCTTTCGCCATGTTCGGGTTTTCGGTGCAGTAGAAGCCAACGCCATAGTCATTGTAGGGCTTTCCATAGCCATATTGGGGCTTTTCAATAATGTGATCCGAGCCGTGATAAATCGTCTTTTTCATCAGACCACCTCCTCATTGCAATTATACTCCTGCGGGAGTATAATTGCAAGCGCGTTGTTATCATCGTGCAGGAGCCCATACAAAATCCACCGTTGACATCCACAAGATATAGTATTATAATAATCTTATAGATGATTTTTATGCTATATAAGCATACGTTGTTATTTTTGTAATCGGTGCCGGTAGTAGATGGCATTGCGCTGAATTGGGCGCGGTGTCTTCCCTGCCGGCACTTTTTTATATAGATATTTCCTGCCACCGGCAGAAAGGAGTGAACCAAGAATCCATCCGCATCCCGCATGGCCGCCGAAAAGCGGCTGCACCTTGGGCTGCATCAAGTGTTCAGAATGGACACCTGATGCAGCCCTTTTTGTTTTTGTGAAAGGACGGTAATCGACAATGAAATCTGACAATGCCATCTGGAACGGTACAAGTATTTTCGTGGGCATCATTGTAGCCATCGCCGCGTTTGTGCGCGGCGCGCTGCTGCTGCCGCTTCTGCTTGTTGCCTGCTCCATCTGGGAACTGTATGTGCTGCACCATCTGCGCAGCAGCCTACCGGCAGTCCCCAAGAAGAAAGCAAAGGCACCCCGCCGCACCAAGTTTGTGGTGCCGGACATTGAGGACGAACCGCTCAGCGACATTCTGCTGCTTCATGTGAACCAACGCGTCACCGCTGCGCTTCGCACGGCGGACAGCAACATCACATGGGAATGGGCCACCAAAGATCCGCTTGCTATCGTCAAAGAGGGAGGGCGCTGCCTGATTCGTGTTCACGGATTGGACGGCTTTGAGAGTGCCGAGGTCGTTTTGGACAAGCAGGCTCACTTGCGGTGCGAGTTGATCAACACCGTGCCGCTGCGCCCAAATCCCACGGCAGACACGCCTGAAAAACCGCGTATTCCCGCTGAGACTCCCCCACTGCCCGACCCGCGCATTTGGTATGAAACTGAGGGACGCGCAACGCTGGAGGGCATAGTGGCCGACCTCAGTTCCCGCGGGCATCACTCGATGACCGTGCAGGAGGACGGTCACATCCAGCTTACGGATGGCAGCACATCGGTACTCCCGGAACTGCACGGTTTCCCACCTGTGGGCTGCTGGGAAAAGTTGAAACAGGTCTTTGCAGGAGATGGGCTGGCCGCCGAGGAAACTTCCGGCAAGCTGGTTCTCTCGTGGTAAAGGGAGGTTTCGCGTATGAAATCC